>Ga0075421_100000288_pt1 | contig 49915 bp, 49 predicted proteins | sample SoiMetdeltSBSDD5_FD_75292 | JGI IMG/M metagenome (GOLD analysis project Ga0075421, IMG submission 75292) | Bulk soil microbial communities from a Populus tree surrounding site in Tennessee, USA - Soil MetaG P. deltoides SBSDD5 | ecosystem: Environmental > Terrestrial > Soil > Tree plantation... | reverse complement strand
TCTTCCTGCTACTTGACTCGCTGCTCCTCGCCTACGCGCTCCTGTGGCGCGAGGACGATCTCGCCGGCGCCGGGCTCGCCGCGCTCTCGGCTCTCACCGGCGTCATCTCACGCTGACGGCGTGGAACGACGTCTGCTACACGGCGATGCATGGTCGTCGTGGTCTGCGTCGTCATCGCGACCGCGTATGAGGCGTGGCGAGCGCCACGGTTATACTGACGAGATGCAGCAACGAGAAAGCGGCGCGCCCGTAGGATCGCGACCGTGCAAGATCTTCGCGGTACTGGCCGCCCTCACCTTCCTGGTCGGATGCGTCCAGGACCCCGTCGCCAAGAAGCAGGCGTATTACGAGCGCGGCGCCAAGTATCAGGGCGAGGGTCGCTACAACGAGGCGATCATCGAGTTCCGGAACGCGCTGCAGATCGATCCCGACATGATCCCTGCCCTCCGGGCACTCGGGCAAGCCTACCGAGCGAAGTCGTGGGATGAGGACGCCGCCCGTGAGCTCAGCCGGGCGGCCCGCCTCGAGCCGGCCTCGCTCCCCATTCTTTCCGAGCTCGGGCGCATCCTCGTCTCGCTCGAGGACTGGGAGGCATGCAATGGCCTCGGCGAGACCATCGCCGGCGCGGACGCCAAGAATCCCTACGGTCCGTATCTCAGAGGCGCGGCCGCGAGTGGCCGCGGGGACTCCGCCACGGGCCTGCGCCTCCTGAACGAGGCGCTCAAGCTGGGGCCGGGCCTACCCGAGATACAGCAGGCCTACGGCGAGGCGCTGGCCCGCGCCGAGCGCTACGACCAGGCGGACCAGGCGTTCCGCGCGGTGCTCGCCCAGTACCCGAAGGATGCCGACGCAATGGCGGGCCTGGCCATGGCGCTGCTGCGGCGCGGCTCCACCGCCGAGGCTGCCGAGGCCGTCGAGGTGGCCGCCCGCGCGCGCGCGGCCGATCCGTACAACGCCCGTGTGCGGCTCGCCCGCAGCGCGGTGCTGAGCGCGCAGGGGAAGTGGACGGAGGCGGTGTGGGAGCTCGAGTCGTTGCCGCGCCAAGCCTGGTCGCCTCGCTTCCAGCTCGCGCTCGGCGAGGTGTACCTGCGCAACGATCAGCCCGAGAGCGCGGTGTCCGTGCTGGATCCCCTCGTCAAGCGCTTCACCGGATTCACGGTGGCCCGCTATCTCCTCGGTCACGCCGCGCTGGGCGCCAACCGCGCCGACAAGGCCATCACCGAGTTCCAGGAGGTGGTGCGCCAGGCGCCGACCAACCCCAACGCGCGCTTCAGCCTCGGGGTGGCCTACGCGCAGGGCGGGCAGCCCGCGGAGGCGCTGGCCCTGTACGCCGAGCTTGGCGGCGTCATGGGCAAGCTGCCCGTCTACCATATGCAGCGGGCGCTGGCGCTCGCTCGGCTCGCGCGCTGGGACGAGGCCATCGCCGCGGCGGAGACGGCCCGGCGCATGGCCCCCGCGAGCGCGGAGGTCTTCGAGGTGCTGGGGCGCATCTATCTGGGCCGGAAGGACGTGGCCCGCGCCCAGGAGATGTACGCGCGCGCCATCGAGGTCAAACCGGATTTCACGACGGCGCGGCTGACCCTGGGCCAGCTCTACGACTTCAAGCGCCAGCCCGAGGCGGCCCTCCGAGAGTACGAGGCCGCCCTGCAGTCGGATCCGCGAAGCCAACCGGCCGTGGTGGCCAAGGTGAGCGCGCTGACTCGCGCGGGGCGGCACGACGAGGCGGTGACCTTCCTGCAAGGGCTCGTGAAGCGCCAGGGAGAGACGGCGCCCCTGCTGACCTTGCTGGGCAACGTGTACCTCGCGAAGGGCCAGACCGCCAAGGCCGCGGCCGAGTTCCAGCGCGCCGTCAAGGTCAGCGAATCCTATCCCGCCGCCCGCTTCGCCCTCGCGCGCCTCGCCCTCGCTGCCTCCAAGGAGCAGGAGGCGATCGACCATCTCCGCCAGGTGCTCGTCGGCGCGCCCGGGCACGCCGCCGCCGGCAGCGCCCTCGCCGGGCTCTACGCGCGCGAGACGCGCTACGACCAAGCCATCCAGGTCCTCGAGCCCGTCGCCCTCGCCCATCCCCGTCAGCCGGAGCTCACGCTCCAGCTCGCCGAGCTATACCTCCAGAAGGGCCGCTACGACGACGCCCTCCGCGCCGTCGAGCGGTTCGTGCGACCCGGCACGGTGGTCGTGCCCGCGCGCATGATCGCGGGCCTCGCGTATCTCGGGAAGTCGCAGCCCGCGGCCGCGATCAAGGAGCTCGAGCAGGTGGTGCGCGTGAACCCGCGCTTCGCGATGGGGCACTACTACATGGGCCGGGCGCTCCTCGCGAAGGGCGACGCGGAGGCGGCGCGAAAGTCCTATGGGCGCGCGCTGGAGATCGACCCGCGCCTACCGCAGGTGCGCATGGAGCTCGCCGCGCTCTCCGGCCAGGCGCCCGATGCCAAGGGGCTCGAGGAGCACATCGCCGAGCTGCGGCAGGCCCTCGAGCGCAAGCCGGGCGACGTCCCTCTTCGCTACGCCCTCGGCCGGGCCTATCTCGCGAAGGGCCAGGCGAAGGAGGCCGAGGCCGAGTTCAAGCGCATTCTCGACGTGGCGCCCGGCTTCGCCCCCGCCAACATGGCGATGGCGCTGCTGCGCCTCGGCGAGCGGCGGGGCGACGAAGCGGTGGAGTACCTGCGCGCCGTCGTCCGCACCACGCCCAACGATGCGCAGGCCCATCTCCTGCTCGCGAGCCACTTCGACCGCGCCGGCAACTCCGCGATGGCCATCCAGCACCTCGAGGCGGCGGTGCGCGCCGCCCCCACGCGCATGGACGCCAAGCTCCGGCTCGCGGAGCTCTACGCGAACGCCGGCCGGCTCGAGGACGCGATGGGGCGGGTGCGTGAGGTCGTGGACGCGCAGCCCCGGCTGACGGAGGCGCGCTACGTGCTGGCGGACATCCACCTGCGGCGCGGCGAGGCCGCCGAGGCCGTGGAGGCGTTCGGGGCGGCCCTGCGTCTGGATCCCAAGCACGCGCCGTCCCAGCTCGGCCTGGGCATCGCCCACGAGCAGCGCGGCGAGCTCGACCGCGCCCTCGAAGCCTACGCGCGTGCGCGCGTCCTCGCCCCCGAGGACGCCCGCGGCTACAACAACGGGGCCTGGATCCTCGCCCAGCGGGGCCGCAACCTCGACGAGGCGCTCACGCTCGCGCGGAAGGCCAACGAGCTCGCCGCCCGCACCAAGGACCAGGCGTCATCGATGCCGGCCATGATCGACACGCTCGGCTACGTCCACTTCAAGCGGGGCGAGTATGCGCTGGCCGAGCCCCTGCTCCGGGACGCCGCCACCCGGGCGCCCAACGTCGGCACCTTCCACTATCATCTCGCGCTCATCTACGAGCGGATGGGGCGACGCGACGACGCGCGGGTGAGTGCGCTGCGGGCCACGCGGCTCGACGACAAGCTCGGGGCCGATCCCGAGGTGCAGGGGCTGTTGAAGCGCGTCGGCGGCTAGCTGGTACCGCCGCCGGCGAGCGCCTTGTAGAGCTCGAGCCCGACGGCGGAGATGTCGGAGCGGGTCTCGATGGGCAGGCCCGCGTTGGTCCAGGCGCCCAGGCCCCCCTTGAGGATGAGCGCGTTCTTGAAGCCCAGCTTCCTCAGGTCGCGCGCAACCCGCGCGCTCGTCTGCTCGTTCGGCGAGGTGCAGTAAGCGATTACCGGCCGGCCGGGGTCAAGCTCGAGGCCGCTCACGCCGCTCGCGAGCTCCTCGGGAGCGAGGCGGATGGAACCGGGAATCCTGAGCGGCAGCGTCTCGTAGGCCTCGGGGGTGCGCACGTCGAGGACCTGGGGCTGCTTGCCGCTCTCGAGAAGCTTCACCACCTCGGAGGGCTGCACCCGATGGCGGTTCTTCTGCCAGCGCAGGAGGAACTGCGCCCCGAAGCCCGCCGCGCTCAAGAGGGTGACGCCGAAGGCCACCCAAAACCACGGGAAGGGCCGCGGCGGGGGATTCTTCACGTACTCGCGCGCCTCGGTGAGGCGCCGCTTGACGTCCGGCAGGTTCGGCACGAGGGCGTCGGCCTTCTCGAAGCGGCGCACCGCGCCCTTGTAGTCTTCCGCCGAGAAGTCGCGCAGCCCCGCGTACCACTCATCGTTGAACTTGCTGGCGCCGTCGAGGCGGACGTCGGTTCCCTTGACGAAGTCCCGCACGGCTTCGGCAGGAATGACGAAGTTGAAGCCCTGGACGAGGGCACCTTCCGGACCCGGCGCCAGCGATACGAACGTGAGCACCCCCACCACTCGCCCGCGCTGATTCACGGCGGGACCGCCGGAGTTGCCCCAGGAGGCGGGCGCATCCGTCTGGATGACCGGCTGGTTCGAGACGTCTTCCTTGAGCCCCGACACCGCGCCGTTGTTGACGGAGGCATCCAGCGAGGCGGACTTGTTGAGCAGCTCGTGCGTGAGCACCACCCCGGGGAAGCCCAGAATGTGCAGCGGATCGCCGATCTGCACGCTCCGCCCCTCCATGAGGGGGATCACCGGGAACGCCTCGCCCGGAACGCGGAGCAGCGCGAGGTCGCGCCCCGACATGACACCGGGCTCCTTGCTGATGGGCGGCGTGTACTTGATCACCTCCGCCTTGTGGCGCACGCCGCTCGAGATGACGACCGTCACCTGGGAATTCAGCTTGACCTTGGTCGTGGGCAGCACGGCGTCGAGCAGCTTGCGCTTGATCGCGTCCTCGACATCGGGACGCTCGCCGGGATTGATGCCCCGCTGCGCGAGCACCTTGGGCAGGCAGGCGGTGGCCACCGCGCGCTGGGCCTGCTGGTTCACCAGCCACGGCGGCGGCGAGTGGGCCGGCTCCACGACGTGACCGTTGGTGATCACCCAGCCCCGGCTGTCCACGAACCAGCCCGTTCCCGTTTCCCGGAATGTCGGCGGCGTCACCGTCTGAGACCCGTTGCCGCAGTCCAGCGTCACCTCGGCGTTCACCTCGGCGCTGATGAGCACCACCGCCGGCTTGGCGCGCAGCACGATCTCCTGCACGGAGAGCGTCGGCTGGGCGGCGGCGGGCGATCCGAGCGCGACGGAGAGCCCGAGCAGGCCTGACATCACGCGGGCGATCCGGCGTACCATAGGGGGCACGGCGTCAATTCTATACCACCGAGGGGCGCGCATGAGCCGTCAGATCGGGGACGTGCCGACCAAGACCTTCAAGGCCGGGGAATTCATCTTTCGCACGGGGGACGACGCGAAGGGTGAGGCCTTCATGGTGCACGAAGGCAAGGTCGAGATCCGGGGGCAATTCGGCAGCGAGGATCGGGTGCTCCGGGTGCTCGGCAAGGGTGCCCTCTTCGGCGAGCTCGCGCTGTTCCGCAATGCGCCCCGCTCCGCCAACGCGGTGGCGGCCGAGCCCGTCACCCTGATGCTGATCCCCTCCAACCGGCTCGAGCACCTCGTGCGCTCCAACCCCGCCCTCGCCCTCGCGCTCATCAAGCAGCTCGCCACCCACATGATCGAGGCGGAGGATCGCGCGCGCGCCGCCGAGGAGCGCGCACGCTCGGCGGAGGACCGGCTGAAGGGCAGCGCGTAGCGGCCGGGCGCCGCCGCGCCTAGAGCCGGAAGGACTGCGCGGCGAGGCCGGCGATGTGCCGGCCGATGGCCAGGGACGCGGTAGCCGCCGGCGAGGGCGCGTTCAGCACGTGGATGGCGCCCTCGGTCTCGCTGATCTTGAAGTCGTCCACGAGCGAGCCATCGGGGCTCACCGCCTGCGCGCGCACCCCCGCCCCGCCCGGGGCGATGTCGGTGGCTTGGATGTCCGGCACGAGCCGCTGGAGCGAGGTGACGAAGGCCCCCTTGCTGAGCGAGCGGTACACCTCGTAGGCTCCCATCTTCCAGTAGCGCCGCCCCATGTTCCAGAAGCCGCGATACGTGAGTGTCCGCAGCGCCTCGCCCACTCGCACCGTGCTCTTCGTGTAGCCCTCGCGCGCGAGGGCGAGCACCGCGTTCGGTCCCGCTTCCACGTCGCCGTGGACGGTGCGGGTGAAGTGGACGCCGAGGAACGGGAAGCGGGGATCGGGCACGGGATAGATGAGGCCGCGGACCAGCGAGCGGCGCTCCGGGCGCAGCATGTAGTACTCGCCGCGGAACGGAACGATCTGGACCTCGGGGCGTATGCCCATCAGGGCGGCCACCCGATCCGAGTGCAGGCCGGCGCAGTTGATGAGATGGCGCGTCGCGACGGGCCCGGCCTCCGTCTCCACGGTGAGGGTACCGCCGTCGCGGCGGATCGCCCGCACGCCGGCCCCCGTCCGCACTTCGGCGCCGCGCTGCGTGACGAGGGCGGCCATCTTGGCGGCGACCTCGGTGTAGTCCACGATGCCGGTCGCCGGCGAGAGCATGCCCCGCACCGCCCGGACGTGCGGCTCCCACTCCCGCACCTCGTCGCCCGACACGAGCTTGAGCCCGGGGACGCCGTTGGCCGTGCCGCGCTCGTGCAGGGCGAGGAGGCGGGGAATCTCCTCCTCCTCGGTGGCCACGATCACCTTTCCGCAGCGCTCGTAGCCGACCCCGTGCGCATCGCAGAACTCCGTCATCAGCCGCGCGCCTTCCACGCACAGGCGCGCCTTGAACGATCCGGGCTTGTAGTAGATGCCCGAATGGATCACGCCGGAGTTGTGGCCGGTCTGATGGGTGGCGATCCGCCCTTCCTTGTCGAGCACGACCACCCGGGCCCGCGGGTGCCGCTCCGTGAGGCTCACGGCGGTGGCCAGGCCGACGATGCCGGCCCCGATGATGGTGACATCCGCGGTCGTGGGCATGCCCAGCACAATAGCACGCCGGCCCAAACCGCCGGCCTGTCCGCCCCATGACGGATGCCCGTCCGAGGCCTGACGGATCGAGGTGCCTCGGGTGGGCCATAAAGCAGCGAATTCAATCAGTTAGGTAGCCGGGCAACCTGGCATCTCGGATGCTCTCTATGGGTGCGACGGCGGGTATCCGCCGCCACCTACTACAGGAGGGCGCCATGCAGAAGGCCCTGGCTTTGATTCTACTGGCGATGGCCCCGGTGGCCACGCCGAGTCCCACCGAGGTCGTGCAGTCCGGGATCGAGCAGGTGGTGCAGGTGGTGCAGGACTTCGACACCTCGCATCCGGAGGCGGCGGAGAAGCGCCGGCTCGAGATCCGCCGCGCGGCGGGGCGCTTGTTCGACTTCCAGGAAATGGCGCGCCGGACGCTGGCCCGCCACTGGAGCGACCGGACTCCGGGCGAGCGCGAGGAGTTCGTCGCGCTCTTCCGCGATCTGCTCGAGCGCTCGTATCTGTCCCGGCTCGAGAACTATTCGGGGGAGCGCATCGTCTACCTGGGCGAGTCGGTCGATGGGGAGTTTGCCACCGTCCGCTCGAAGATCCTGACCGGCCGCACGTCGGAAGTGGCCCTCGCCTACCGCCTGCACCTCGTGGGCTCGCGCTGGGCCGTCTACGACATCCTCGTCGAGGGCGTGAGCTTCGTGGGGAGCTACCGCAGCCAGTTCAACCGCATCATCGCCAAGGGCTCCTACGAGGATCTCGTCCGGAAGCTCCGGCACAAGGAGCTGGAAGGCGCATCGAACGAGCGCACGCCGGACCGGGCCGCCTTCCGCTAGGGGGGCGGCCCCGGCCCCATCCGCTCAGTCCAGGACGAGCGTGATGGGGCAGTGATCCGAGCCCTGGACGTCGGGGAGAATCCCGGCGGCCTTGACCCGCCCGCGCAGCTCCTCGGAGACGAAGAAGTAGTCGATCCGCCACCCCACGTTCCGGGCCCGGGCGCCCGTCTTCATGTCCCACCACGTGTAGTGGCCGGACTCGGGCGTGAAGATCCGGAAGGTGTCGCAGTAGCCGGCCCCGATGAACTTGCTCACCCACTCCCGCTCCGCAGGCATGAACCCGGAGGTCTTCTCGTTCTCCTTGGGCCGGGCGAGGTCGATCTCCGTGTGGGCGGTGTTGACGTCGCCGCACACGATGACCCCCTTGCCTCCCTTGCGCAGCGCCTCCGTGAGGGGAAGGAACGCGTCGTAGAAGGTCAGCTTGTGGGCGAGGCGCTCGGGGCCCATGCCCCCGTTGGGGAAGTAGACGTTGAGCAGGTGAAACTCCGGCAGCTCGGTGTGGACGATGCGCCCCTCGACGTCGAGCGAAGGGGTCGCGAAGGACGTCGAGACGTGCACGGGCTCGCTCTGCAGGTAGGTGACGACCCCGCTATAGCCTTTCTTCTCGGCGAAGCTCCAGTACGAGCGATAGCCCGCCGGTGCCCGCATCTCCTCGGTGAGTTGATCCGCCTGGACCTTGGTCTCCTGCACGCACACCACGTCCGCCTTCTGCGATTCGAGGAAGTCGATGAAGCCCTTCTTCCAGGCGGCGCGCAGGCCGTTCACGTTCCAGGACACGAGAATCATCGCGGGCCAGTGTAGGCCCTGGCCCGCGGGAACTCAACTCAGGCGCGGCGCGGGGGCGCTCCCACCAGCACCTCGGCGATCACCGCGACGATCCGGTTGAGGTCAACCGGCTTCGTCAGGGTCGCGTCCACGAGGGCGTCCTGCCGCAGATCCTCGGGGATGGACTTCCCGGACATGAGGATGACCCGCGCGTCGGGGGCGCGGCGCTTGACGGTCCGGGCGATCTCCAAGCCGTTGGCGCCGGGGAGGAGCAGATCCGTGAGCACGACGTCGAAGCTCCCGCGCTCGAGCTCCTCGAGGGCGGCGCGACCCGTTCCCACCACCGTGAGGGCGCAGCCGAGGCCGCCGAGGAACTCGCGCAGGATGTCGCGGAATTCGCGCTGATCGTCCACGACGAGGATCCGCAGCCCCGGGGGCAGGTGGGGATGCGCCTCGGGGCCGGCGGGGCCAGGCCGGTGCTCCGCGCTGGGGAGCACGATCGTGAAGGTGGCGCCGCGGTTGGGCTGGCTCGCCACCGAGATGGTGCCCCCGTGGGCGGCCACGAGATCCTTAGCGGACGACAGCCCCAGCCCCGTGCTCCCCGCCGACTTGGTGGTGAAAAACGGCGTGAAGACCCGCGCCCGCACCTCCTCGGACATGCCGATGCCGGTGTCCGACACGCGCAGCACGGCCCACGCGTCCTCGCGCGCCGTCTCGATGACGAGGTCGCCGCCGTCCGGCATGGCCTCGATGCCGTTGAGGATCAGGTTGACGAGCACCTCGCGCAGGGCGCTGGACTGGCCCGACACCAGGACGGGCCCGGGCGCCGGTCGCGTGAGCAGCCGCACGGTGATGCCCGTGCCCTGGGCCACGGTGAGGAGATGCGGCTGGATGAACTCGGCGGTATCGGTCACGGCGATGTTGAGGTCGAACACGGCGAAGGGCACGTCCTGAGGCGGCCGCGCGATGTCACGGAGCCGCTTTAGCAGCTCGGCCGCGTCCAGGGCGCCCTTCTGGATGGACAGGAGCGCCTTGCGGAGCTGACCGGGATCGATGGCCCCCTTGTCGACCTGGCCGAGCATGAGCTCGACCCGCCCGAGGAGCACGGAGAGGATGTTGTTGAAGTTGTGCACGACGCCCCCCGCCACCTTGCTGATGACCTCGGAGCGGGCGATGCGGCGCTCGACGTGCGGATCCTCGATGACCGGCCTAGGCATCGCGCTCGCCTCCCACCCGTTCCACCGCCGTGGGCAGTAGCACCGTGAACGTCGTGCCCACCCCCGGCGCGCTTCGGAACGCGATGCTCCCGCCGTGGTCCTCGATGATCTTGTGGGTGAGGGCCAGGCCCAGCCCGGTGCCCTCCGCCTTGGTCGTGAAGAAGGGATCGAACACTTTCTCGGCCTCCAAGGGAGAGATTCCGCCGCCGGTGTCTTCGATCTCGACGCGCACGCGCCGGCCGCTCGCGCCGCGAGGGGCGGGCTCGGCGGGGCGGTGCCACCCCGTCCGCACGGTGAGGCGGCCGCCCGTCGTCATGGCGGCGAGCGCGTTGCTGATGAGGTTGACGAACGCCTCGTACAGGCGCTCGCCGTCGGCGCTGATCGCGGGCACTTCGCGCGCGTACTCGCGCGTCACCGTGATCTCCTTGGCGTCCAGCTCGTTGGCGTAGAGCTCGAGTACGCGGTCCAGAACCCCGGGGATCGACAGGGGGGTCGGGCGCAGCCGGCTCGGCCGCGCCAGCTCGAGGAGCTGCTCGACGATGCCGTTGATCCGCTCCAGCTCGCGCGGCACCACCCGGATGAACGTCTCGCGGAAGCGCGCGTCCTCGAACTTGCGCGGCATGATGCGCGTGAAGGTGCGCAGCGAGGCGAGCGGGTTCTTGATCTCGTGGGCGAGCCCGGCGGCGAGGGTCCCGAGGGCGGCGAGCCGGTCGGAGCGCCGGAGCTGCCCCTCCAGCTCGCGCACCTGGCTCACGTCGCGGAAGACGCCGACCACGCCGAGGTCCTTCCCTTCGAGTCCGCGCAGCGGCACTGCGCTCATCTCGACGGGAACGGACGTGCCGTTCCGCCGGCGCAGGCTCAGCGACACTGTGCCCGTCCCCGCCCCCATCGCGGCGCGGCTGGCGAGGGTATCCATGAGCAGCTCGGCCACCTCTGGCGTATGCGCGAACACCTCGGTCCCGTACCGGCCGGCGATGTCTCCCGAGTAAAGGCCGGTGAGGAGCTCGGCGGCCGGATTGAAGGTCGCCACGCGCCCGTCGAGGTCGAGCGTCACGATGCCGCTGGTGACGGAGGCGAGGATGCTGTCGGTGTAGCTCTTGAGGTCGGCCACCTCCCGGAAGCGATCCCGGAGGGCCTCGTGGGTGGCCTCGAGGTCCCGGCGCTGCTGGAGCAGCTGCGCCGTCATGTGGTTGAACAGCACCGCGAGCTGGCCGATCTCGCCGAAGCCGGTGGAGGCGATCCGGTGGTCGAGGTCCCCGCGCGCGATCGCCGCCGCGCCCGCGGCGAGCTCGCGCACCGGCCGCGCGATGGCGCGCGCGCCGAGGGCAGCGGCGACGCCGACCACGAGGAGCGCGAGGGCGGTGAGACCGGCGAGCTCGATCCGGGTTCGGCTGATCTCCGCCTCCATCCGACGCTTGGACAGCCCCACGCGCACCGTACCCCAGCGCTCGGCGCCCACGAGGACGGGCACCGCGAAGTCGAAGATGCCCTCGGCGCGGTTGCCCCGGTTCGTCTCCTGGACGAGGAGAGCGTCGGCCTGGGCGGCTCGCGCGTCCACCGGCGCGGAGAGCACGCGCCCGACCAGCTCCGGCCGCCGGCTGTGGGCGGCCACCCGACCCTCCGCATCCAACACGATCGCGTACACTACGTCCGCGTTCGCGCGGACGCGGTCCACGTTCTGCTCGAGGGCGGTGAAGCTGTAAAGCAGGAGCGGGCTCGAGGAGACCGCGGCGAGGTCGCGGGTGATGACCTCGCCGCGGCGGAGCACCTCGCCGATGATCGCCGCGCGCTGTCGGGCCTCGACCACGATGATGACGCCCGCCATCACCACCAGCAGGATGAGCATGTTCACCGCGAGGAGCCGCGACTGCAGCGAGTTGAAGCGACGCCCCGCCCGGACGAGGACGTCCCGCGCCGTCATCGCCGCTCCTCCAGCCAGATCTTCCGGAGCGGGATGTAGGGGTCGCCCAGCCCGTTCACCTCGACGCTCCGGACATAGCTCTGGAAGAGGCGCTCGAAGTCATAGTGCCAGACGGGAATGACCGGCGCGTCCTCGAGCAGGATCGGCTCGATTCGCCGGTACAGCTCGATGCGACGCGTGACGTCGTGCTCCCGCCGGGCCTGGATCAGGAGCTGGTCCACCGCGGGGTTGGCGTAGCCGGTGACATTGCGGGCGCTCCGCGAATGGAAGAGCGGGAACAGGAAGCTGTCGGGGTCGGGCGCATCGGCGTGCCAGGCATAGAGGAACATTGGCAGGCGCCCCTCCGCGAGCTGCTTCGAGAAGGACGGCCAGTCCATGTCGTACTTGATCTCGGAGCGGATCCCGGCGGCGGCGAGCTGACTCTTGACGGTGTCGAGCTCGCGCTCGATCCGGGGGCTGCGCACGCTCGACCAGATCGGAATGGTGGGGATGCCCCGCCCCTCCGGGTACCCAGCGAGCCGGAGCAGCTCCCGGGAGCGCGTCGGCGCGTAGGGCGTGGCCCGGACCTGCCGGTTGTAGCCGGGCATGCCGGGCGGAAAGATACCGAGGGCGGGCTGGAACCGGTCCGCGAAGATCTGGTGCAGGATGCCCTCGCGATCGATGGCGTGGGCGATGGCCTGGCGCACCCGCGCGTCGTGAAGCGGCCGGAAGCGCGTGTTGAGACCGTAGAAGCGCACGGTGAAGGTCGCGCGGCGGACGAACTGATAGCGGGGATCGGACACCTTGGCCCGGCACAGCGGCGGGACCGGGCTCTCCTCGAGACGACCCTGGTCGAACTCCTGGCACATGAGATCGCTCGACTCGCCGGGAAAGATCCGGAACACCACGCGCCCGAGCCGAGGGGGGCCGCCGAAGTAGTCAGGGTTCGCGGTGAGGACGATCTCCTTCCCGCGCTCCCAGCGCCCGAACGTGAACGGGCCGCTGCCCACCGGCTGGAGGCCGAAGGCGGCGCCGCGCTGCTCGACGAGGTCCTTGGGCACGATCTTCGTCTGGCCCATGGCGAGCAGGGACACGAACGGGGTGAAGGCCTCGGTGAGGGTGATCTCCACCGTATGGCGATCGAGCGCGCGCAGGCCGCTGATCTCACCCGCCCGCCCCTCGCGGTACTCGCGCGCGCCGCGGATGGCGGTGAACAGCTCGGCGGAACCGAACGGCACCCGCGGATCGAGGAGCCGCGTGAGCGAGTAGACCACGTCCTCCGACGTGAGCTCGCGCCCGTGGTGGAAGCGCACTCCCTGCCGCAGGTAGAACGTCCACACGAGCCCGTCACGCGAGGCCTTCCAGAAGCGGGCGAGGGCGGGCGTGACGGTGAGGGTCTGGTCGAACTGCACGAGGCCGTCGAAGATCTGCTCGGCGACCGAGCGGCCGTAGGTGTCGCTGACCCGGAGGGGGTCGAGCGTCGCGGGATCGTTGGGCAGCGGCCGCCGGTAGACTCCGCCCGCCACCGGCGCGGCCGTGCTCTCCTGCGACCACGCGGGGCACGCGGGAGCGAGGGCGGCGACGAGAAGCAGCGCGGCGACGAGCAAAGGGGGGCCAAAGCCCCCCTTCGCCTCGAATGGTGGGCAGCCAGCTCGCCTGGAAATCGGCAGACCGCTGGAAGGCGTGATCTAGTCTCCGCCGCCGCTCCCGTCCGCCGTTCCGATGGCCTGGAAGATCTGGGTGGACTCGGAGGTGCCGGACTCGATCACCGGGGCGACCATCAGGAACGATGCGACCACCGCAAGCACTGCCAGGAGCTTCGTCATGAGTGTTCCTCCGTTCGAGGGACCGCCTGTGGGCGGGATGACCTCCCCATGAGGCTTCCCGCCCGTCGGGAAGAGTAGAGCAATTCGAACGCCATGCCATCCGCCATCAGCGGGGTGGGAAGTGGCTGGATCTTCTACGGATTCGGGATCGGCGGCCATGTGATCGCGCGCGGGTGTGCACCGCTCGTGAGTCACTGGGCGTGCCTGGGCCGTCCCGATTGGGAAAAAGGTCAATAACGGCGGCGTGTTTCGTGCACTGCCCCGCCCGCAGTGCACATGACGCTCGGAGTGCAGGTCTAGCGGCTGCCTTCGCTCCGCTTCAGCCCCCATCGCGCCATCTTCACCTTGAGGGTGTTGCGGTGCATGCCGAGGAGCCGGGCCGCCTCGCTCTGATTCCAGTCCACGCGGTCGAGCACGCGCCGGACGATCTGGAGCTCGAAGCCATCGTGCGCCTCCTCGAGGTCGAGCGCGCCGGCGGCATCGGCGCTGACCCGCGCGTCGGGGATCATGAAGTCGAGGGGGAGGTCCGAGAGGCGGATCAGCGGCCCCTCGGCGAGGGCGACGCAGCGCTCGATGACGTTCTGGAGCTCGCGCACGTTGCCCGGCCACGAGTACTCGGCGAGGGCGGCCAGGGCTTCCGGGGCAAGGCCCGTCACGGGTTTGCCGAACTGCTGGCGATATCGGCGAACGAAGTGGTCGGCGAGAATGCCGATGTCCTCGCGGCGATCGCGGAGGGCGGGCATGCTGATCTGCACCACGTTGAGGCGATAGTAGAGGTCCTCGCGGAACGCCTGGGACGCCACCGCTTGCCGCAGGTCCGCGTTGGTCGCGGCGATGATGCGCACGTCGAGCTTGACGGTGTGCGTCCCGCCCACGCGCTCCATCTCCCGCTCCTGGAGCACCCGGAGGAGCTTGGCCTGTAGCTCCGGCTTGAGCGAGCCGATCTCGTCGAGGAACAGGGTGCCGCCCTGCGCGAGCTCGAACCGCCCGAGCTTGCGCTGGTAGGCGCCGGTGAACGCCCCCCGCTCGTGGCCGAACAGCTCCGATTCCATGAGGCTGTCGGTGATGGCGGCGGGATTGACGGCCACGAACGGCCGCTCGCGGCGCGGGCCCTGGCGGTGGATGGCGCGGGCCAGCAGCTCCTTGCCGGTGCCGCTCTCCCCGGTGATGAGCACGGTGGCAGTGGTGCGGGCCACCTGTCCCACCAGCACGGCGAGCTTCCGCATCTCCGCCGACTGCCCGACCATCTCGTGGAAGTCCTCGCGGCGCGCCAGCTCCGACCGGAGGAACACGACCTCGCGCTCGAGGGCCCGCTTCTCGAGGGCACGGCGGATGAGGGCGAGCACCTCGTCCTCGTCGAACGGCTTGGTCAGGTAGTCGAGCGCCCCGAGCTTCATGGCCGACACCGCCGTGCGCACCGTCTTGACCGCGGTGACGAGGATGACGTCCAGCTGCTCGTCGAGCCCCTTGATGCGCTCGAGGACCTCGAGGCCGTCGATGCCGGGCAGCCGGATGTCGAGGAGGACGAGGTCCACCTGGCACGAGCGGACGATTTCGAGGGCCTGCTGGCCGTCCGGCACGTCGAGAACCTCGAACTCGTCCTCGAGGATCAGGCGGAACGACTCACGGAGGCCGGGGTCGTCGTCGACGACCAGAATGGTCGGGCGGATCGGCCGAACACTGTCTGCGGCGTCCACGTGTCCTCCGGGAATCGCGAGAAACTATACAGGAATCGTCAGGGCCGCGCCGTGATTCTCCTCGATGGTTGGCCGATGTGGATGTGCGCACCGGTGGACGATCCGGGGACGGCGCCGCGGACGGCCACGAAGGGAATGTTCTGCCCCTGGAGGTAGGCCATCAGCGCGCGGCCCTCGGCGCTGTCCGGATGCAACGCCACGTCGACCGCGTTGCGATGGTCGAAGCCGATTCGATCGTGCGCGGCGCTCTGGCCGAGGGCGCTCACGGGCAGGGCACGGCCGAAGCGGCCGCCGAAGAAGCGCTCCACGCGCGGGAGATCGGCGGGCGTGAAGGCCACCGTCCCGTTGAAGCGGATGAACACGCCAGTGGCGAGGTAGCCGCCCGCGGCGAGCGTCATCCGCGCCAGCTCGCTGTGGACGGTCGCCTCGGCGATCATCTTGTCAGCGTCCTGGATCCAGCGCTCGGCCTCCTTGATCTTCGCCTGGGCTTCGGCGAGGAGGGCTTCCGCGATCTCGACCTCGCGGCGGGAGACGATCTGGCGCCGGTAGAGGTCGCGCCGCACCTCGACCAGCTCGGCGATGCTCTCGGCGTCCTTCTGGTACGCGTCCCGCATGCGCCCGAGGGTGGTCCGGTACTCGCGTGTGGCGCGCGCGACCTCATTGCCGAGGCGCTCGAGCCGCTCGCGCTCCGCCTCGCGGATGCGGGGCGTTCCCTGGGGCACCGCGCCCGTCGCGGGCGCGCGTGACTGCGCAGCGACGGGCGCGGCGTGGACGAGCAGGGACGCGACCAGGACAAGAACGGGGGCGCGAGGGCTCACGCGTTCAATTGTAGCGGCTCCTTGAAAGGACGGATGCCCCTCGAGAGAACACGGCGACGGCTCCCGCCACCTTGTGTCAATTGCCCGATTTTATTGGGTGCAATTTCGTCGGCTGGCCTCGTGATCTCGAGGCAACGAGGCGAGCCTTCAAGAAGCGCGGCTCCGTTCCGACAGTCGGTTTCCCTCGTGTAGACACCTTTGGAAGGTCCTCGACCGGCGCGGCGGTGTCGGAATTTCTGACAATTACCGAGCGCGTAAGCTTTGCGCGGTGTCATGTCGCTGTTCCGCTTGCCCTCCGCTGGGGCCGTCTCCATGGCACACCGCTTGCCCCTTCAGGGGGCTGACTATACCGCAGCACCGCGAACACCATGAACTCAATCCAATCCGGTGGAGGAATCGAGACCATGCAGCCAATCGCACTGGCCCGCCGATTCGCCGAGAGTCGCGGAGCCTGGCTTCAGGCGCTGGCGATCACGCTGTTGATCGCCGCGGTGCCCCTCTTCTATATGGGCGGCCTGACCCAGGGACGGCTCGCGCAGGAGCGTGACGACCAGGGGCGCGTGGAGATGGAGCAGAAGATCATCACCCTCATTGTTGAGCGCAATCCCCAGGCCACCATCAAGGAGTTCGCGGGCTTTCCGCGAACCTTGCTCGAGGTGAGCCAGGCCGCGAACATCGACTTCCGTATCGTGCTGGCGATCGCCGACAAGGAAAGTGGCTTCAACCCCGGCGCCATCGGCAAGGCCGGGGAGATCGGCCTCATGCAGCTCATGCCGTCCACTGCCGAGCTGGTCGTGAAGCGGCTCGGTCTCGAGTACACGCCGCCCCAGCTGGCCAAAAACGGGACCTACGCCTCGCTGGGCTCGCTGGCCGACCCGAAGTTCAACGTGCGGGTGGGCACCGCCTATCTTCGGTGGCAGATCAACCGCTACGGGTTCAACGCGACCGCCCTCCGCGCCTACAACCGCAACCCTGACAAGGCCACCGAAAACCGGCCGGCCGATCGCTACGCGGAAGAGGTGAGCTTCCGCTATCTCGCCTTCGCGCACGCCCTGCGCTAGACGATCCGAGCCGGGATGGGGAGGCGACGACGCCGGGGGCCGCCGGCCGTACGGAGGCGGTCCCCGGCGCGGATCTTATCCGCGACCGGCGAAGTCGTCGCGAGCAGGCGCGCCGTTGCGCGGCGTGAGGTCGAGCCGGAGGGTGGAGTTCGGGGAGACCTCGACCTTCAGACGCCACCGGGGCTTGCCCGCCACCACGTCGGTCAACATATACGACCCCGGCATCACGTTGTCGAACTTGAATCGGCCTTCTTGATCGGTTCGGAGGACCTTGCGTTGCTCCTTCGTGGGACCATCCGGCTGACCGACCAGGTGGATCTGCATCCGCGTCAGCGGCTGCGGCTGGTCGTCGGCGCCCATGTAGGCGCGGCCCTCGATGGAGCCGTTCCAGCCGCGGTCGGGCTCCGGAGGTCGGTCCGCCGCCACGGGCGCGCGCAGGACGCCTGCCGCAATCAGCCAGGTCCGAGCGGCCGCCACTTCGGTCGACCCCGGCGCGCCCTGCGCGACCACCCACTGGAACTCCCGGATCGTGTCCTCGCGCAGATTGAGGTTGGACGTCGCGACGCCGAGGCCGTAGTGAGCCGAGACGCTCTCCGGCCGCAGCACGAGAGCCTTGCGATAGAGCGCGGCCGCCCCGGTGTAATCACCACGCTCGAGGGCGGCGGCCGCGAGCGTCTCCGGGTCCGCTGCTACCGCCGGGGCGGGCGGGGCCGTCCGCTGACACCCGCCCACCAGGACGATCAGGGCGACGGTGACAAGGGCCGCGGTGCGCCGACTCAATTGGGGAGCTCTCTGTACGTCCCCGCCTTCACGGAGTAGGTCCGGGGCACGAACCCGCCGCCGTCCCGGGCCTTCGCGCAATCATAGATGATGCTGGCGTTACCGCCCGTGTTCGTGTCGATGGTGGTGGAGGACGTATCGCGGATGTTCCGGCTCAGCATCGCGCCGACGATCTGGCCCGTTCCCGTCCCGGTGTAGGTCAGATCGTTCATGACGTAGCCGTACCCCCACATCTGGAAGTTACCGCTGATGGCGAGCGAGCCGTTCACGATGAGCCAGCCGTGGAAGATGCCGTCCGCGGAGGAGGGGGCATTCCCGTGGATGGTGACGTTGGCCATGTCCGCCGGATCACTCGAGGCCGTGATCGGGTTCCCGCTCGTCGTATCGATGAAGAGCACGCCGTTCGGCATCCGGTTGCTCGCGCTGAACTCCACCGCGCCCTGGTAGTAGGTTCCCTGCGACTTCGCATATGCCTTGAGGGCAGCCATGTCGTTGTCCGTCAGCAGATAGGTATCGAATGCCGCCGTCGGCTGCCCCTGGGCGATGTCCGAGCCCGATTCGTTCGAGGTACCATTACCCGCGCCGAACACCTCCGCCGATCCGCCCTGCACGTCCGTGCTACCCGTCGTGTAGGTTCCCACCTTGGCGCCGCAGCTCGTGTCGCTTTGGGAACTGATCAGGGTGTTACCGCCCACCTGGAGCTCGCCGCGGACCGACAGGGCCGCGGGGGGATCCGGAATCTTGAACTTGATCACCGTGACCGCGATACGCTGCCGGGCGCGCGGGCTGGCGTCGTTCGGGATGGAGCCCACCGCGACGATGTTCCGCTCGTTGCTCACGGCGCCGTCGGTGACCGTGACGCGGAACACGCCCACCGTTCCCGTGCTCAGCGCCACATCGACGGGAGCGCTCCCGTTGTACGGCGCCGGCACGGTCCCGGGCAAGGGATCGGGGAGCCCGTCGGCGTGGGTGTCGTGGTTGAGCGCCCACGTCGCCCGTTCGATCCCCGATTCCGCGATCGCCCGGGCCTGGGCGACCGTGTGCTGGTTGTTGGCGATGAGCGGCTCGGTCGACGCCATGATCGAGAACGCGATGATCAGGGTCGTGAGTATCGCCATCGCGAACAGCGCCATCGGCAACGCGGCGCCGCGCTGATCAGCCAGGATTCGACACGACGAATAGGCACGCATTGGCGGTCCCCCCGTTAGAGGTTCCGGAGCTTGACGGTGGACTCCACCGTCGCCCGCTGGTCCCCGGGGGATCCCACCGAGGCCGGACGCTCCGTCCCCGTTACGATCTGGATACGAATGACGCGCACGCTGCCCGGGAGCGCGGTCACCGTCCCGGTGTTGGTGGCGGCGTCGAAGGCCGAGTAGTAGGTGAAGGTCAGCGCCTGCACCCCGCCCACGAGAGGAACGGGCACGCCGGCGTTACTGCGGTTCAAGGTGGTTCCGGTCAGCCGGTATCTGATCGTGGCACCGGTCTGGTCCACGAAGGTGACATCGCCGGCGCCGCCGACCGCGGTGATCGACTGCGCGGAGCGAAACTCGCGCACCATCAGCTCCAGCGAGGTGCGGGCGTTCTGCTGCGCTTCCACGCGCGAGGCGCCCGTCAGATAGCTCTGGATGCCCTGCTGCTGAATCGTGAACACGCCGGCCAGGATGAGCCCCAGCACGGCCATCGCCACGAGAAGCTCGGCGAGCGTGAAGCCGCCGGCATTCCGGAAGGGTCGCCCCATGGCCGTCATCTCCTGGTCACCAGCATCGTCACGATCGCCGATTTTGCCGAGGCCCCGACGCCGACGCCGGTCAGCGGGGCATAGCTCACCGTGATCGTGACCTGCCGAAGGTCGGGGAGGACCAAACCCCCGCAGCCCGCGCCGGCCCCGCAGTCGGTGATGCGGACCTGGCGCGTGTACTGCGTGTAGGGAGCGGCGACCGGACTCTCGTCGGGGAACCTCGTGACCCCACCGCTCTGCGGCGCGGCGGTGGCGCTCGCGGAAACCCCCAGGTTGTCTACCGCGGGGGTGGAGGTCCACGCGGCGGCCCTCACCTGCTCCAATCGCTGATTGGCGAGGAAGGTCGCCGTCGTGAGCTGGCTTCCCTCCTGGATGCCATAGCTGGCGATCGGGATACCCGACGCGAGGCCCACCAGCGCGACCATGAGGACGGCGGCGGCGATCAGGATCTCCACCAGGGTCATGCCGCGCTGGTCGAAGCATTGGTGCATATGGTGTCGCATGGGCCCAGATGATTGCAATTTGGACGCCAGCGGTCCAACGACCTGATAACTAATGATTGTGGAACCTGGGTTCTAGATGGCTGTACGGTAAGCGGACAATTTTTGTCAGTAGTCCGACGGCTGATTCATCAACGGGGTCGGTCAAGATCCACTTCGATGCGCTTGAGGCGCTGGAGCTGGCTGCGAAGACGAGCCGTTTCTTCCTCGCGCGCCAGCAGCTCGTGCAGCGTCGCCCGCCACAGGCGCGCGTCGGCGTCCCAGCGGCTGCGCGGATGCTCGGCAAGCAGCCGGCCGAAGGTCGCGTAGGAGCCGCGGTAGTCGCGGAGCGAGCCGGCGGGGTCCGCGTAGAGCAGGCCGAGGCCGAAGAGGGCGCCCGCTCGCACGGGATCGTCCGGGTAGTCGCGAACCACTCGCTCGTATAGATCGCGCGCAGCCAGCGGCCTGCCACTACGAGCCATCTCGAAGCCCCGCTCGACCATGGTGGCCGGATCGGCGTAGCGCTCACCCTGGGGGCGCTCGCCCGACACCGGTGCGCTTGCCGAGGCCGTTCCGCTGCCTCGGCTGAACCACGGCAGGACCGGCCAGTGCCAGGACAAGTTCGCGCAACCGCTCTCAACGCCGGCCACAAGAACGAGCGCGAAAGCGATCCGCGCCCGGCTCATGCCGCGCCCCTTCCCCGGGGGAGGGTTACGACGAAAACGCTGCCCTTCCCCACTTCTGATTCCACGTCCACGCGGCCGCCATGAGCCTCGATGAAGCCCTTGACCACGGCGAGCCCGAGCCCCGACCCGTTGCGCCCCGCGTGGGCCTGACGATATGGATCGAAGATCCGCGGCAGCGCGGCGGCGGCGATGCCCTCGCCGGTATCCGTGACACGCAGCTCGATCTCGGCGCCCCAGTCGCGCACCTGCACGCTCACCGAGCCGCCGCGCGGGGTGAACTTGATGGCGTTGCCCACGAGGTTCGTCACCACCCGCATGAGGCCCGCCTCGTCGCCTTGCACGGTGAAGTCGGCGCCGCTGGTCGTGCTGCCGAGCGCGATGCCCGCCTCCTCGGCGGCGGGCGAGAGCTCGTCCAGCCCCCGCAGCACGAGCTTGGCGAGATCCACCGGGCGCCGCTCGAGGGGCATAAGGCGCGCCCGGAGCCGCGTGACGTCGAGGATCTGGTTGACGAGCCCCAGCGTCCGGTCGACGCTCTCGTCGATGATCCGGACCAGGTGAGCCTGCCGCGGATCGAGAGGGCGGCCCGCCTTGCCCTGGATGAGGAGCTGCGCGGCCCCCCGGATGCCCGTGAGGGGGTTCCGGAGGTCGTGCGAGATGTGGGAGAAGAAGTCTTCCTTGAGCGCGTCCACTTCCTTGAGACGCGCGGCCATGCGGTTGAACGCGCGGCCCAGATCGCCGATCTCGTCGTTCCGGTCCTCGGGCAACGCGTCGGTGAACGCGCCGTCGGCCAGATCGCGCGTGGCGCGGGACAGCCGCCGCAGGGAGCGCGTCATGCGGTAGGCGACGAGGCCGGTGGCGGCGAGGGCGACGACGAGGCCGCCGAGGAACGCGCCGACCACCGCCGTCCACGTCCGCGCGGCCAGCGTGGCGGCGTCGGCCTGGGCCCGGCCGAGGGCCGCGTTCGATGCCGCGGTCAGCTTGATGACGCTCGTCTCCGCCTGCTCGGCGGCTTCCCGGGCGGGGCGCTCGGAGATCTGCTGCGCGCGCTCCACCTCGCCGCGCGCCAGATGCACCCGCGCCTGCTCGACGTGGCCACGGTAGTCGGCGAAGGCCGCTACCGTCCGACGATGCCACATGATCTCGTCGGGCGTGACGAGCAGCGTGCCCAGCCGGTCGAGCTCGCTCGCCGCGCGCGTGGCGCGCTCGTTCCAGAGGTCGGCATAGGCGCGATCCCGCAGGACGAGGTGCTTGGCCTCCAGGCGCACGAGGCGCCGGAAGGACTCGGGCAAGCCGCTGGCGGTCTCGATGGCGGGCACGGCCCGCATGGCGATGTCGCGATTGACCTCGGCGAGACGGCTCACCGCGACAATGCTCCAGGCCGCGACGCCCCCGAGCAGGAGGATCGCGCAAGCGGACACGAGGAAGATCTTCGATGCGAGACGCATAGGCCAACCGGCAGGGGAGCAAGAGGCGGGCCAGTGAGGCGGGTTAACGAATCCTGCTACTTGCCAGTATTTCCCCTCGGCAGGCAGCGCCGAAAAACGTCGAGGCGCCGCCACTCGTTGACGAGTGGGGCGCCTCGTATGTGATCGGGCCGGCGAGGCCCGGGAAGGCTCAGCGGGCGAACGCGATGAAGGCCGAGTGAGTCCAGAACACCACCGCGCCCAGCGCCATCACCGTCCAGCAGAGCTTGGCGAGATCGAGCTTCTTGGCCATGGTCGCCTCCTTGATGACTCCGATTGGGTGCCGCATGCCCATGAGAGACAGCAAGGGGAGTGCCACGCCCCTGCCCCGCTCTCAACCGGATGATCTCGCAGGCGAAATGCGGTCCTGAGGAAATGTTGCCCTTGGCGGCCCCGCCCTCAGCTTTGTTGCTCGAGCCCCTTGTGCGAGCGCGGGGCCATCAAAACACGTCGTCGCGCTCGCCGAACTCGAACTGGAAGGTGGACTCGTCGAGCTCGCCCGAGGCCACGATGCCCTTCGCGGCGAGCAGCCGCTCGAAGGTGGCGAGCCAGGCCTCGTAGTACTCGAAGGGCCCCGGCGATCGTTCGGCCGCCGCGACCTGCGCGATCAAGGTCTGCCGGAACTCTTCCCACGTGAAGGCGCCCTGCTCGGACAGCGCCACCGCCATGCCGAAGGCGCGCCCCTGCCAGGGCTCGGCGAAGACCAGCTCGCCGTTCTTTCTGGGCATCGCCGCCGCGCCGGTCATGTCGGCGATCACGCGCTCGATGAGGGGGTCCCGTGTGTCGGCCTCCTCCGGCGCGAGCGAGCAGTGCGGCGCCTCGCCGGACCCGGGGGCGCCCGCCGCGGCGCCGGTCCGGCGCGGGCGATAGTCGTCCACCGGCTGCCCATCGGGACGCGGCTGCCAGGCCGATCCGGAGAAGTGGTAGGGCGCCAGCGCGGCGGGCGGCGGCAGCACGCCGTCGGCGTCGAGCATGCGCTCGACGTGCGCGTAGAGGAGGAGGACGACCCCGTCGGCGTTGACGGAGTGAAACCACTGGGCCTGCCCGTCGAACAGGAGCAGCACCACATTGGCGAGCGCGCAGGGCCCGAGGCAGCCCCCGATGGTGAGGTGCACGACGTTGCGCAGGCGCCGGCGCTCCCACTCCCGGTGGAAGAGGTCGGCGGGCACGGCGGCGAAGCCGTCCTCGGTGCGGCCGCAGCAACACCCGCTCGCGCATACGAAGAGGTGCCCGCGGGGACGCGCGACGTTGACGAGGCGGCCGTCGGGACAGATGACGAGGTTGCGCCGCCGCTCGTACATCCCCGGCGGCCTCAGCCCCGGGGGGACAGCTGGACGTCCGCCACGCCGATCAGCGCGTCGCGCGTGATGAGCGGCACCAGCTCCGCTTCGCTCATCCGCTCCGAGCCCGACGGCCGCTCGGGGAGCACCATGTAGCGCAGCTCGGCGCTGGAGTCCCAGACGCGGATCTCGCGCGACTCCGGGATCTCCAGGCCGAACTCGGCGAGCACCGCGCGCGGCTCCACCACGGTGCGCGAGCGATAGGCGGGCATCTTGTACCACGTCGGCGGCAGCCCCATCACCGCCCACGGGTAGCACGAGCAGAGCGTGCAGACGACCACGTTGTGCACGGCGGGGGTGTTTTCGACCACCCGCAGCATGTCGAAGTCGAGGCCGAAGTCGGCGAGGGCAGCGCGCGGGTCGGCGAGCAGCCGCGCCTTGTACTCGGGATTCACCCAGGCCCGCGCGACGGCGCGCACGCCGATCATGGGGCCGGTGTCGGTGGCGTAGCGCCGGATCACCCGGTCCACCGCGTCGGGCGGCAGCACGCCCTTCTCGAGGAGGAGGGATTCGAGCGCGCGCACGCGCGAGACCACGTACTTGTCGACGTTCGGGTGGTTCTTACCCACGGGACGCTCCCGGCTCGAGGTACGGCTCCCAGAGGTCGATGAAGACGTGCTGGTTGGGCTCGGCGGATGGGCCCCACAGCTCGCGCGCGTCGAAGCGGACGCTGTAGAGCGCCTGGGGCTGCTCCCCCTGCCCATGAGCATTGCTGTCGGGGAAGACGTGGCTGCCGTGCCGGCGGTGGATGACACCCCGCTTGCCGCGGGCGTAGCGCGGCAGCCGCGTGTGACCCGTCGGGTGGATATTGCGCGTGATCACAGCGTCGCCGACGTCGAAGCGGGGCGGCCGGGTGGCGGGCCGCTCGGAAGGCGGCGCCAGCCACTTCAGGCCCTCCGCCGGCGTGGCGGGCATCGCCTGCACCGCCGCGGCGGCGGGGGCGTCGGGCCGCGCCGAGAAGAACTCGGTGCGCGCGTCCAGCTCGTCCTGCCCGATCACGCCCTTCTCCACGAGCACGCGGGCGACGCCGTCGAGCCAGTGCTCGTAGTAGCCAGAACGGAGGTAGTGGGCGGGATCCATGCGCTCGACGCCGTGACGGAACTCATCGAGGTTGTAGAGGCCCCCGCCGAGGCTCGCGCGCATGATGGCGTACATCGTCGCTTCCCACGCCTCGTGAAAGGTGGGCTCGTTGGCCTCCCGCTCCACCGGGCCGAAGCCGTGCATGCCGCCGAGGTCGTGAACGCCGTCCATTGCGTCTCCGTTGTCCCGCATCATCGGCCGACGCCCCGCCCCGCGTCAAGCGCGCGCGGGGCGGGAGGCGGCGGCACCCACCAGCGGTTGAGGCGCCGCTCGAGCGGAAGGACGACCGCGCGGCCCAGCCAGCCGCCGAGCCGCCAGCCGAGCACGCGCTCGAGCGCCCGCAAGACAGGTCGGAGCGGGATGTGCCGATGCCCCTCCACCCAGCGCTGTTCGGAGGCCGTGCCCGCCTCGTCCGCGGGCAGATCCCACTTCTCGCGAAAGCGCGCGAGGGAGGCCTCGGTCCACGCCTGGCTCCAGCGCCGGAAGAAGTACGCGTAGTCCGCGGCGCCGAAGCCGCCGCTCGTGATGTAGGTCACCCGGGAGTCGGGCTCGAAGTATACCGTCCCCCCGTCGCGGCGGACGAGCATGCAGAGGTCGATGTGCTCTGCCATGTTCCACAATCCCTCGTCGAGCGGGCCCAGGCGCCCGAACACCTCCGCGCGCACGAGCATGCAGTGGAACTCCACCTGCTCGCACGGCTGCCGCACGAGGTGGGCTCGCACCTCCGAGGGCCGCTTGCCCGCGAAGCGGTGGCGCTCCACGAAGCGCCGCCCGGTCGGGCGCTCCTCGATGCGGGCGTCGCCCGCCGCCATGTGGATCTCCTCGCGCTCGGGCTCGCCGATGAAGTACAGCGGGCCGACCACGGCGGCGCCCGTCTCCTCCGCGCACTCCACCAGCTTGTCCAGCCAGCCGGGCGCGGGAATGGCGTCGTTGTCAATGAACACGACGTACCGGGTGCGCGCATGCCGCAGACCCAGGTTCCGGGCCTCGTTCGGTGAGAGATAGCGCTCGGTGCGCACGAGCGTGAAGCCGCGGGCCGGCGCCTCGGCGGCGAGGTAGTCGCGAATCGCCGCGGGAGAGCCGCCGTCCACGTAGACGAGGTCGAAGGGACCGGTGGTGTTGGCGTAGAGGGCTTCGAGCGCGCGGCGGGTGACCCTGAACCGCTCTCGCGGTACCACGATGATGGTCGTGAGCGGCGCTGACACCTGGCGTCCTCCCCGAACCATGGCGTGTCCGTAGTGTACTCTGGGTCGGTGACTTCGGACCAGGAGGCGCGTGCATGACCAGCGAGCTGGCGAGCGTCTGTCCCCTCGATTGCCCCGATACCTGCAGCCTGACCGTCACGGTGGAGGACACCCGCGTCGTCCGTGTGCGGGGATCGCGGGCGAATCCCTACACGGCCGGCGTGCTGTGCGCGAAGGTGCCCGCCGCCTATCCCGACTGGGTCCACGGGCCCGGCCGGCTGCGCACGCCGCTCCGACGGACGGGCGCCAAGGGAGAGGGCCGCTTCGCCCCCATCGGGTGGGGCGAGGCCCTCGACGCCATTCATGACCGCTTCACCGCCATCATCGCCGCGCACGGGCCGCAGGCCATCCTGCCGCTGAACTACGCCGGCCCCCACGGCATGCTCGCGGGCGGGTCCATGGATCTGCGCTTCTTCCACCGGCTGGGCGCGTCCCTCCTGGATCGCAAGCCGCTCTGCGGCGGGATCCGCGCCGAGGCGTGGATGGGCACCTACGGGGCGGTGCCCGGCATCCGGCCCGAGGCGGTCGTGGACGCGCGGCTCATCGTCGTCTGGGGCAACAACGTCACCTGGTGCAATCTCCATCTCACGCCCCTCATCAACGAGGCCCGGCGGCGCGGCGCGCGCGTCGTGGTGGTCGATCCCATGCGCGTGAAGCTCGCCGAGCAGGCGGACCTGCACCTGGCCCTCCGGCCCGGCACCGACGTCGTGCTCGCGTGGGCGCTCGCCACCGAGCTCGAGCGGCGGGGCGGCCTCGACCACGCCTTCATCGACGCGCACGTCGAGGGCTTCGAGGCCTTCATGACCCGGGCCCGCCGGTATCCAGCCGCGGTCGCCGCGCGCGTCTGCGGCGTCCCGGAGAGGCAGATCCTCCAGCTCGCCGAGTGGTATCACACCCTCTCGCCGGCGGCGATCAGCGTGGGCAACGGCCTCGAGCGGAACCGCAACGGGGGCAGCGGCTGCCGCGCCGTGTTCGCCCTGCCCGCGCTCGCCGGCAAGTGGGGCGTGCCGGGGGGCGGGCTCGTCAACGGTGCCAGCCAGGCCTTCCCGAAGACGCCCGCGCGCCTGCAGCGGCCGGACCTCGTCCCGCCCGGCACGCGCACCTTGAACATCATCGACGTCGGGCGCCATCTTCTCGATTCGGGCCTCGCCCCGCCGATCAAGGCGCTGTTCGTCTACAACCACAACCCCCTCATCGTCCACCCCGACCAGAACCAGATGCGGCGCGGGCTCAGCCGCGAGGACCTCTTCACGGTGGCCGCCGACGTGGTGATGACCGACAGCCTGGCCTACGCGGACATCGTGCTGCCGGCGTCGAGCCACTTCGAGTATGCGGATCTCTACCCCGCCTATGGCCAGCACTGGCTGCAGCGCGCGGAGCCCGTGATCCCGCCCCAGGGCGACTCGCTGCCCAACACCGAGATCTTCCGGCGTCTCGCCGCCCGCTTCGGCTTCACCGATCCCATCTTCCGCGCGAGCGACGCCGAGCTGATGGACGACGCGGTGGATGCGGGCGATCCGCGCATGCGCGGCCTCACCGGCAGCCGCGTGCCGCTCACCGCGCCCCTCGCCATGGACGTGGGCGGCGAGCCGGCGACGCTCTACCGGAACGTTCGCCCGCGCACGCCCTCGGGAAAGATCGAGCTCGCCTCCGCCTATCTCGCGGAGCGCTACGACGCGCGGCTGCCCGGCTATCAGCCGCTGGACAGCCCCTACCCGCTGGCGCTGCTCACCCCCGCCTCCGATCAGCGCATCACCTCGACCTTCGGCGGCCTTCGCGCGAGCGACGGCACCCCCGCCCTCGAGATGCATCCCGACGACGCCCGCGCACGGGGCCTCGCGGACGGCGCCGTCGTCCGCGTCTGGAACGATCTCGGGGAAGTGCGCCTGCCTCTCCGCGTCACCGACGCGGTGCGGCCGGGCGTCGTGTGCTCGCTCAAGGGGGCCTGGCTCCGCACCAGCGACAATGGCCAGACGGTGTCGGCGCTCGCGCCGGCTCATCATGCCGACCTCGCGCGCGGCGCCTGCTACAACGACGCGCGCGTCGAGGTAGCTGCCCACCTCCGCTGAGTCGGGCGCGCGCGCTCGCCATGCTCGATCGCCTCCTTCAGGGCACCACCCTCACCGAGCGCGTGCTCTGGGGCGTCGGGCTCTTCACCGCCTCATCGCTCGTGAGCCTGGCCGCGGTGACCGCGGTCCTGGTGTCGCTGCGCCCCAACTATTTCCGGGACGACGCGCCCGTGGCGCCGTGGCCGCGCGCCCCCGTGCTCCGCGGCCTCTGGAAAGTCGCCAAGAACGTGCTCGGATTGGCCCTGGTGGGGCTGGGGCTGCTGATGTCCTTGCCGGGCATCCCCGGCCAGGGAATCCTCACCGTGCTCATCGGCATCATCCTGCTCGACTTCCCGGGCAAGCGCCGCCTCGAGCGCCGCCTGGTCGCGCGCCCCGTGGTGCTCAACGCGATCAACCGCCTCCGCGCGCGCTTCAACCGCCCCCCGATGGAGCTCTAGCGGCGGCTGGCGCGGTAGCCGACGAGTCCCGCCCTGAGGGAGCGGCGACCTACGGTGGAGAGCCGGCGGACCATGGCGCGAGTGATCAGCGGGGTGTGGGGCACGTCGACGAGGTGCTCGGCGATCCACCAGAGGTCGTCACCGCTCGTCATCCAGCCGGGATGCGTCCGGTCGAAGCGGGCCAGGTCCACCGGCCGCGAGTAGGCGCGCAGGGTGCGCTCGCCCCGCAGGTTCATGTAGTCCTCGAAATAGCTCAGCGCCAGCTCGCGCGGCGTACGGTAGATGGGCTCGCGGAAACGGAGCCCCGAGAAGTTGGACTTGGCGATCGCCCCCCAGTGCCCGCGCACGCGGAAGACCGCCACCACGTGGTCGGAATCCTGCACCGCCTCGAGATCGAGCAGCAGGGGCGGATGGCCGAGCACGCGAAGGGCGGCCGCCGCGAAGATGGCGCCTTCCAGGCAGTGGGCGGTGCCGGCGCGCAGCACCCGGCGCGGGGACCACGCGGTGGTGGCCAGGTGATACGGCATCGCGTCCAGCGCCCGCTGTATCCCCGCGGGGCTGCCGAGGGCGCGAAGGGCGCGGAGCTCGCCCGCGGTGAAGCCCCAGGGGTTCAGGGGCGGAGCACCCGCACCGGCGCTCCGCGCAGGAAGCCCTGAACGTCCTCGAGGGCGTGGGTGAAGAAGATGCGGTACGTCTCCTCCGTTACGTAGCCCAGGTGGGGCGTGATCACCGTGTTGGGCAGCCGCAGGAACGGATGGTCGGGGGCCAGGGGCTCCGGCTCGAACACGTCGAGCCCGGCCCCGGCGATGGTGCCGTCCCGAAGCGCGCGAATCAGTGCCGGCTCGTCCACGATGGGCCCGCGCGAGGTGTTGACGAGATAGGCGGTGCGCTTCATCAGGGCGAGCTCGCGCGCGCCGATGAGGCCGCGCGTGCGGTCGCTCAGCACGAGGTGGATGCTCACCACATCGGAGCGTGCGAGGAGCTCGTCCTTCCCGACCAGCGTCGCCCCCACCTCGGCGGCGCGCTCGGCGGTGAGGTTCTGGCTCCAGGCCAGCACCTCCATCTCGAAGGCGCGCCCGTACCGGGCCACGCGGGAGCCGAGCCCCCCCACGCCGATCACGCCCAGGGTCTTGCCGTTGAGGCCCAGCCCCAGCGTGGTTTGCCAGCGTCCGCGGCGCGTGGCCTGGTCCTCGATCGTGATGCGCCGGAAGAGGTCGAGGATGAGCCCCCAGGTCAGCTCGGCGGTGGGATAGGGCAGGCCCGACGTCCCGCACACCGTGACGCCTCGCTCGATCGCCGCCGCCACGTCGATCGATGCGTTGCGCATGCCGGTGGTGACGAGCAGGCGCAGCTTCGGCAACCGCTCGAGCAGCGCGCGCGGGAACGCCGTCCGCTCCCGCATGGCCACCACCACCTCGAAATCCGCCAGCCGCTTCGCCACCGCGGCGGGGTCGTCGAGGTGGTCGCGGAACGCCACCACCTCCGTGCCGGCGGGCAGGCTCTTCCAGTCCGCCATCCGGAGCGCCACGTCCTGATAGTCGTCGAGAATGCCCACGCGGGTCATCGTGCGCTCTCCATGTCAGTGTCCGCCCTAGCGGGCGTCGTCGCCGAGGCGATACTCGGCGGTCAGGGTATCCAGCCGCACCTTCAGCTCGGCGTCGATACCCTTCTCGGCGGCGGGCAGCACGTCGTCGAGTTGCTCGGGCCGGCTGGCGCCGACGATGGGCGCGGTGACGGCGGGATGCGCGAGCACCCAGGCCACCGCCATCCGCGTCAGCGACATCCCTGCCTCGGCGGCGAGCGGGCGCAGGGCCTCCACCGTGTCGAACTCGCGCTCGTGCCAGTACCGGTCCTGATAGCGGCGCGCGGCGTTGCCGAGGGTGAAGCGGGTGCCCGGCGTAGGGCCGCCCTGCCGGCGATGCTTGCCGGAGAGGAACCCGCCGGCGAGCGGATTGTAGGGAATGACCCCCACGCCCTCCTCCAGGCACAGGGGCAGGACATCACGCTCGATCTGGCGGAAGAGGAGGTTGTAGCGGGGCTGGGCGGAGTCGAAGCGAGCCACGCCCAGCACCTCGCTCCGTCCCATGGCCCGCGCGATCTTGTAGGCGGGGAAGTTCGACGTGCCGACGTAGCGCGCCTTGCCCGCGCGCACCACGTCGTCGAGGGCGCGGAGCGTCTCGTCGATGGGGGTCTCGTCGTCGGGGTGGTGGCACTGGTAGAGGTCCACGTAGTCGGTGCGCAGGCGGCGCAGCGAGCCCTCGATGGCGTCGAGGATGTGCTTGCGCGAGAGCCCGCGGTCGAACGGCCGCGCGCTCATCGCCCCGAAGCACTTGGTGGCCACCACGAACTCGTGCCGCCGGCCCGGGAGCCAGCGGCCGAGGATCTCCTCGGTGCGGCCCACGGTATCGAGCCCGCCGCCAAGCGGATAGACGTCGGACGTGTCGAGGAATGTGATCCCCCCGGCGGCGGCGCGATCGAGGATGGCGACCGACGTCGCCTCGTCGCACTGCAGCCCGAAGGTCATGGTGCCCAGGCAGAGGCGCGAGACCGACAATCCGGTACGGCCGAGACGGACGTGGCGCATGGCCGCCTCAGCGATTGGGCCCGCGGCCCATGGGGTACGGCTGCCACCGGATGAGGCCGGTGCGCGCGAGCACGCCGGGGTTGACCGCCGACCGCGGCCACTTGCCCTGGAGCACGGTGGCGATCTCGCGCCCGAGGCGCCGACGCGTCTCCGGCGCCATGCGCGCCGTCGCGGAGGCGATATGCGGCGTGACGATCACATTGTCCATGGCGAGCAGCGGGTTGGACGGATCCACCGGCTCCACCTCGAACACGTCGAGGGCGGCGCCGGCGATCTGTCCGTGGCGGAGGGCCTCGATGAGGGCGGTTTCGTCCACGGTGGGCCCGCGACCGTTGTTGATGAACAGCCCCGTCCGCTTCATCGCGCGGAACTGCGGCCCGCTCATCATGTGATGCGTCTCGGCGTTCAGGGGCGCGTGCATGGAGACGAAGTCGCCGCGCTCGCACAGCTCGATGAGGCTGGTGACGGGCTCCACCCCCACCGCCGTCATCTCGAGCTCGGCGAGGTAGGGATCGTACGCGATCACGCGCAGGCCGAAGGCGTGGCAGCGTCGGGCCACCGCCTTCGCCACGTTGCCGAAGGAGATGAGGGCGAAGGTCTGGCCGTAGAGGCGCGGGATCTCCTTGAAGTAGGGGCGTCCCTCGGACCACTTGCCCTGCGTCGTCAGCTCGTGCATGAGCCGCAGCCGGCGATGGGCGGCGAGGAACATGGCGAGGGTGTGATCGGCCACCTCGTCGATGAACACGTCGGGCACGTTGGTGACCACGATGCCGGCCTCGGTGGCTGCGTCCACGTCGACGGTGTCGGCGCCCACGCTGCCGAGCCCGATCACCTTGCACTTTTGCAGACCCTTGATGATGGCGGCGGTGATCCGGCGGTTGCGGGCGATGAGGGCGTCGGCGTCGCGCGCGGCGGCGATGAACTCCTCTTCCGTCTTGGCGGGCACTTCCACGATCTCGGCGCCGATGGCGTCCAGGGCTTCGCGCTCGATCGCGTAGGTGGGATCGGCGAGATCGTAGGAGATCCCGCCGGAAGGTTTCTGGACGACGACCTTGAACTTGGCTGGCATGACGGCTCCTTTGTCCTTCGCGAAGGATCGGCGGATAACGGGGTGGCTCGACTACTCTAAGGCGCGGCCCGCCGCCTGTCCAGATGCCCGCCGTCCGCCCCTCACCACATGACGACGCCGCCGTCGATGTTGATGGACTGGCCGGTGATGAACGCGGCGGCGGGCGAGCAGAGGAACGCGATGAGCCCCGCCACCTCCTCGTCGGTGGCGGCGCGGCCCACCGGGATGCGCTGGAGGTGCTTCTCCCAGCCCTCGCCCCGGCCGAGCACGTCCATGCGCGCGGTGGCGATGGTCCCCGGGCATACGGCGTTCACGGTGATGCCGTGCCGCGCCACCTCCTGAGCGACGGACTGGGTGAAGCCCTGAATGCCGAAGTTGGCGGCGTTGTAGGCGGCGGTGTTGGGGCTGCCCCGCTTCCCCGCGATGGAGGAGATGTTCACGATGCGGCCCCAGCGCTGGCGCACCATCACGGGCACGATGTGCTTGCAGGCGAGGAACGCACCGGTGAGCTTGATGTCGAGGACTTTGCGCCACACCGCCTCGTCCAGCTCCGGCAGGGGCACACGATCGTCGCCGCGCGGGTAGGCGGCGTTGTTCACCAGGATGTCGATGCGTCCGAACACGCCGAGGGCGGCGGTGACCAGGCGCTGGACGGTCTCGGCCCGGCTCACGTCGCCCACGAAGGTGAGGGCGCGGCGACCGGCGCCGCGGATCTGCTCCGCGGTGCTCTCGATGTCGCGCCAGCCCGCCTGCTTCTCGTCGTCGGGGAACGTCGCGGGATCGCGGCCGGTGCCGGTGACCACCACGTCCGCGCCGAGACCGGCGAGGGCGACCGCGGTGGCCCGGCCGATCCCGCGGAGCCGGCCCGCGCCCGTCACCACCGCCACCTTGCCGTCGAGCACGCCCATGTCGAGGTCCTTTCCCGTGAGCGGGAGCGTCAGATGAGGGGGGAGCAGTACTGCCGGAAGGCGCGGAAGTGCGGCACGTCCACGCCGCACAGGGGCGCGGGACGGAAGCGCCCGATCCGGCGGTCGAAACGGACCCGGCCGGGCCGGCTGGGGTCGTTCGGGTCGAAGACGGCGAAGTCCACGGCGTCGCCGTCCCCCTCCGCGGAATAGGCGTAGGCGAGCACCGAGTGGTTGAGCCGAACGCGAGGAAAGTCCGTGATGAACAGCTGCGCCGGCCGCCCGGCCTGGAGCTCGGCCACGATCTCGGCGGCCACGCGCGTCTGCTGCGTGCCGGGGTGAGGGTAGAGCAGCCGCCAGTTCGAGAAGCGCACGAGTCCCCAGAACCGGCCGGGCAGGCCCGCCTTCACTGCCGCCTCCTCCGCGCCCGTCAGCTCGTGTAGACAGGAGAAGCCTGGGACGACAATGCGCGCGTCCGCCGGCAGCGGCGCCCGCCACGGCGCCCGGGTGGTGACGCGGCGAACCAGCGCGGTGTACTCCGCGGGGGCGAGGCGCGGCGCGGCGGGGTCGAAGCGCGCGAATCGCTGGAACTGCACCACCGCGCGCCCCATCACGAAGCACCAGTTGGCGAAGAGGTCGGGCTTGCCGCGGTGGTGGATGCGGCTGTCGTTGCGAAAGGCGAACGTGTCGACGCCGAAGCGGAGGGCGGGGTCGGGCCTCGCGCGGCGCAGCAGCACGGGGAGCGGCGGCACCCGGTTCCAGAACGTGGCCACGAAGCCGAGGGCGGCGGGGACGAGAACGGGCAAGAGCAGGGGCAGGAGCACCCAGGGCGCGCGCATGACCGGGGGATTTTACCGGATTCCGCCGCGGCAGGGGCACCGCGAATTCTTGACCTTCCGCGGCGGCGGCGCTAACGTCGGCTCGCTGTCATCACCACGCCGTCTACCGGGAGGCCGCGCCGCGCATGCCCGCACTCGTCATGATCGTCGTCAGCGCGCTCGTGATCGGCTTCCTCGCCTACGAGGGCCACGAGCCCATCGTCCTGGGTGCCGCCGCCGCGCTCGGCGTCGTGGGCATCGCGTTGATCCTGTGGGCCCGAAGCGGGGCGGCCGCCGAAGCGGCCCGGCTCCGGTCGGCGGGGACCACACGCGACAATCGCCTGGCCGGCGTGCAGGCCGAGGCGGACCGGCTGCGGGGCGAGCTCACGCGCGCGGTGGCGCAGCAGCGCGAGGCCGAAGAAGGCGCGCGGGCCACCGCGACGGCGGCGGCCGAGCGTCAGAAGCAGCAGGACACCTCCATCCGCGAGGGCCGGGTGGAGATCGAGCGGCTCCGCAAGGATCTCGAGACGGCGCGCCGCCAGGCGCAGACGCGCCCCGCGGAGGCCCCCGTCCCGACTCCGGCCGCCGCCGCGATGCCGGCCCCCGCCCCCGCTCCATCGGCGGCGCCCGTCGCGAGACCGGCGCCGACGGCGGCGCCTCGACCCGCGGCCGCGCCGCCGCCGCCCCGCCCGGCCCCGTCGCCCGCCGCGCCGCCGCTGCGTCCGAGCCCGCCACCTCCCGCGCCCGTCGCGGAGCCGGTCGCGGCGACGCCGCCGGCTCCCGCGCCCCCGATGGGCAAGCGCGAGCCTGATCCCGACCCCGGTGACGCGATCGGCACCGTCCTCCTCGTCGACGACGACGCGAGCTTCCTCTTCGTGGCCGCGAACATCCTGCGGCCCGCCGGCTTCCGCGTCATCGAGGCGGAGAACGGGCAGTCGGCGCTGGACCAGGCCGGCCAGCAGACCGGCAAGATCGACCTCCTCATCACCGACATGATGATGCCAGGGATGAGCGGCCGGCAGCTCGCTCAGCGCTTCACCAAGCTGCGGCCGGGGGTGCGCGTCCTCTACGTGTCGGGATTCGTGGACGAGGGCAGCGCGCGGGAAGCCATCGAGGGGGAGGAGGCCGACTTCCTCGCCAAGCCCTTCGAGGGGGACGCCTTCACGACGAAGGTGCGCGAGCTGATCGGCGCCGCCCGCCGCTGAGCGGGCGGTCTCGGCTCACATCGGGGGGACGAGCCCTCCGCGGCCCACGAGGACGCTGGTGGTGGTGATGGTCCCGTCAGGCAGCCGGGTCGCCTCCATGAAGATGTGCGCGCCCGGCTTCAGCTGATCCACGTGGCCGATGCCGAAGGTCACCACCGGCGCGGACGCGGGCACGACCACGAGGACCTCGCCCCCCTTGTGCTTGAGGGTGAGCGTCCGCCCCGACCCCTGCGTGGCGATGCCGGCCACGGTCGCGTTCGTCATGGTGCTGTCGGGCGTGAGATCCCAGGGGAAGTGGCCCTCGCGGCTGCCGCGCGCGAAGAGGGGAAAGATCAGGACCTCCTGCGCGCGAAACGTCCCGTCGGCCTGGCGCACCGCCGCCGCGCCCACATAGTCGCCCACCTTGACGTCCGTCAGCTTGGCCCTGGTGACCTCCATGAGCGCGTAGTTGTCGGCAAGGCGAACGGGCACGGTGGATCCGTCGCGCGCCTTCACCGTGAGGATCTGCCCGGCAAGCTCGACGATCGCGCCCCGCACGCGAACGGTGGTCTGCGCCCACGTCGCCGAGGCCAGCGCGGCGAGCAAGACGAGAGCCAGGGCGATCGCACGGCGCATGGCCAAAATCATATCGCGAGCAGGGGCCGCGCGCACGTAGGGTATGCTCCGGAGCGGGAGGACTCACCATGATCGAGCGGCGGCCGTTCGGACGTACGGGGCACGCGAGCACGGTCACCCTCTTCGGCGCCGCCGCCCTCGCCCAGGCGAGCCAGGCGGACGCCGACCGCGCGCTGGAGCTGCTCCTCCGGCACGGCGTCAACCACATCGACACCGCCGCGCGCTACGGCGACTCCGAGCTCCGCATCGGCCCGTGGATGGCGCGCCACCGGAAGGACTTCTTCCTCGCCACCAAGACGGGAAGCCGCTCCGCCGCGGGCGCCCGCGAGGATCTCCACCGCTCCCTCGAGCGGCTGCGCGTGGATCGCGTGGACCTCATCCAGCTGCACTCGCTCGCGCATCCCGATGACTGGGACGAGGCGATGGGCCCGGGCGGCGCCCTCGAGGCCCTCGTGGAAGCCCGCGCGCAGGGGCTGGCCCGATTCATCGGGGTGACCGGGCACGGCTGGACCATCCCCGCCATGCACCGGCGGAGTCTCGCCCGCTTCGACTTCGACGCCGTCCTGATGCCATACAACTACTTCATGCTTCAGAACGAGCGGTATCGCGCGGCGGTGGAGGAGGTGCTGGTGATTTGCCGCGAACGCGGCGTGGCGGTGCAGCTCATCAAGACCATCGCGCGCGGTCCCTGGGCGGCCGCCGATCGCACGCGCACCACCTGGTACCAGCCGCTGGAGCAGCCGGCGGACATCGCGCGCGCCCTGCACTGGGCGATGGGGGTGCCCGGCGCCTTCCTCAACACCGCCGGCGATCTCTCCCTGCTGCCCACGGTGTTGGAGGCGGCGGCCCGCTACGCCGGCCGGACGTCCGATGCCGAGATGCGCGCCATGCTGGACGCCGAGCGGATGACCTCCCTCTTCGGGCTGCCCACGTGAGCGACCCCCGCCTGTCCGACCCTCCCATCAAGACCTTCCTCGCCACGCGCGAGGTCGTGACCCTGGCCACCGTACAGCCTGACGGCTCGCCCCTGGCCATGGCGATGTGGCATCTGCCCGACGACGACACCCTCGTGATGATCAGCGTCGATGGACTGGCAAAGGTGCGGAACCTCCGTCGCGACCCGCGGGTGGCGGTGGTGGCGGAGGCGGGGACGCGCGCTGACGTCCGGGGCGTGGCCGTGCAGGGCCGTGCGGAGTTCCTCGCCGACGGGCCCGGGCGCCGGGCCCTCGCGGAACGCTTCCTGGCGCGCTACGAGCCGAACCTCGCTCGCCTGTGGGGCGGCCGGGCGATGCCCGCCAATCGGGTCATGTTCCGCATCCTGCCCGACCGCGTCCGGAGCTGGGGGCTAGGGGGCGTTTAGTCCCGGCGGCGGCGCGCCGCCGCAAGCGCGGCGGCCAAGCCCAGCCCCATGAGCACCAGCGCCGGCGGGGCGGGCACCGCCGCCACGCTCAGCGTCATCAGGATCTGCAGGTGGTTGATGTTGTTCTCCGCCGTGATGATCCGGGCCTGCGTCGGGTCGTTCGGGTCGGGGAAGTCGCAGCGGGCGGTGTTGGGGTCGCCGGCCAGACAGTTGGCGGAGAACGTCAGCACGTAGTCCTGGCCGCCGACGCTGAAGCCGACGCTGGCGAAGCTGTCCAGCGGGAACGTCGCGAAGTCGTCGCACGGGGTCGCCGAGATCTGCGTAGCCGGATTGCACGTCCCACCGTTCGAGGTCTCGTTGAAGTCCACCGCCACGTTGTTCGTGTTAGCGAGCACCAGGTCGGCGCCGTCGAAGATGTTCAGGATCGAGAAGATGTCGACGTGGAGCAGCGTGGGTCCGCTGATGACCCGATTGCGATGGAAGATGTCGGCGAGGACCACCGTCTCCCCGACATTGATGGTGCCGTTGCTCCCGACGATCAGCAGCCCGCTCTTGTCGGCGTTGGGCCCAGGACCAGGCATCACCGTGAACGACGGCGCATTGGCGATGTTGCCGTCGAGACCGGCGTTCAGGCCATTGCCCCAGGCGATCGTGCTGAAGCTGCCGAGGCCCGCGGGCAAGCCGGCGGAGCCGTCGGTCGTCGAGACGGCGGGACCGAAGTAGCGAATGCCGTCCAGCGCGGAGGGGCCCACGGTGTGGGTTTCCGTGCCGAGGACGAACCCGCTGCTTTGCGTGAACGTGAAGGCCTGAGCGGCGGTCCCCATGGTCACCGTGAGCGTGATGGCGCCCAGAACCGCCGCGAAACCCCTCGAGCGCGTGACGGTCATCTCGACCTCCCCAGTGACAGCCCGAAGCGCCCAGAAGGGGCCTTTTCACTTTCGGACCCGTCCAGGAGGCGTACCGCAGGAACCGTACCAAGATGACCGATGTGTGATAATTCGGTGGTTTATTAACGGACCAATGAGTAGCTGTTACGCGTTTGTAAAGAAGTTCGACCGTGAAAATTTTCGTCACATTTGGGGGGTACTGCGGGGAAGGGAGAGTCGGCGACGTCGCCCTCGACGTCGCCGACTCGCAGTGGCTACTTGAGGGGCGAGAAGGCGGACGGCATCGCGATTTTCGTCTCCTGCGTCAGGAGGCGCCCGCCGCCGCCCGGTGGCGGCCAGATGCCCTTCTTGCGCGCGTCGTCACGGATCTGCATGCGCTGATCGAGGCTCTTGTAGGCCCAGATGTGGACGAAGCCGTTGGCGGTGCCGAGCTCGACGCCGCCCGCGAGCACCACCGGCGAGAGCTTCATCCGCTCGGCGATGGCGCCTTCCCAGCCCTTGGCCGTCGCCGGCAGCATGCCCGCCTTGAGCGTGTAGTAGCGGATCTCGAAGAATGGGCCCATGGTGCCGGGCTGCACCTCGGGCACGAAGGGGAACGGCGTGACGATCTCGGACCGCATCGTCTCGATGAACTCCGCGATCTTGGGCGGCCAGTTCCCGTCCTTCGCCGCCTCGCCGCGGATGCGGGCGCGCTCGGCGAGATCGCGGTAGCCCCAGATGTGGATGATCTCGTTGAGGGGCCCGATCTCCGTGTGGAGAAACGCGGTCAGCTCGGAGTACTTCTTCCGGTGCTCGTAGCCTTCTCCGAAGCGCTTCTCGACCTCGGCGAGGCTGCCTGGGGTGATGCGGTACGTCCGGATCTCGTAGATCACGCTCGGCTCCTTTCGGCGTAGAGAGGCGCGCGCCGCGCCGAACCCCCATCGGCCGGCATGGCGGGACTCATCGTAACCGAAAGGGAGACCGAGGGGAAATGCCTCCCTCGCCCCCTCATCGCCTCGCCCCCCACCCTTCCCTCTCCCCCCGAGGGGGAGAGGGTGGGATGAGTGGGGTTAGGCGCGATTCTCCGCGGCTGGGCGCATAGGCCCGTCGGCGTCCGAGCGCGGCTGACGCCGCTCCCGCCACTGCTGCCAGCGGGCGGCCATGAGGGTCTTGAGCTTCTCGCGCTGATCGGCGGTGAGCTGAGCCTTGCCCTGCTCGTCGGCGCGGATCCGTGCGATCTGCCCGTCGGCGCGCATCTTCTCGATCTCCCGCACCTTGGCTTCCACCTTGGCGAGGTCGACGGAATCGGCGCGCCGCAGGCTCATCAGATCGAGCGCGGCCACCTGAAGGTCCGCGCGACGCTGGATGGAGGCGCGGGTGGTGTCCATGGTGAGCTTCTCGAGCGTCTGCACCTGCTGGGGGTTCAGGCCGAGGTCGGCGCGGTGCCGGAGCGCGATGCCGGCATAGCTGGGCCGGCGGCCCCGCATGTGCCGGTGGTGGCGACCGGTCGCACGTCGGTACTCGCTTCCCGACCCGTGGCCGCGTCCCGCGTCGGCGGTCAGGGTCGTCTCTGCCCTTGCGGGGGACGTGTCGGCGGTGACGGCGGGGGCCTCGCCGGCCATCGCGGGCGCGGCCAGGCCCAGGCTCAGCGCCAGGGCTGCCAGAGTGCGTGCTTTCGTCATTGGTTGACCCTCCTCGGGGTGTTCCTACCCATACTGACGAGGCAGGCCCGTCGCGGGTTGACCCGCCCTATTGACCTGCGCGGCGGGGCGGCGCAGTCTACTGACCCGAGCGGACCAGTTCCCCAGGAGAGGAGCCTTCCATGACCGACATCACGATCGAGGACGTCGAGTACCTCCGGCACGGCGACAAGCCCCTGCTCGCGCGCCTCTTCCGGCCGAAGGGCGACGGTCCCTTCCCGATGATGGTGGATCTGCACGGCGGGGCCTGGTGCAACGGCAACCGGACCAACGACGTGGCCATGAACGAGCCTCTGGCGAAGAGCGGCGTCATCGTGGCGGCGCTGGACTTCCGGATGCCGCCCGACGCGGGGTATCCCGCCTCGCTGGCCGACATTCACTACGGCATTCGCTGGCTCAAGTCGCAGGCGCGCAGCCTCAACGGCCGCGCCGATCGCGTGGGGGCCATCGGGATCTCGAGCGGCGGCCATCAGGGCATGCTGCTGGCGATGCGCCCCACCGACCCGCGCTACGCGGCGCAGCCCCTCCCCGCGGGCACGCCTCCGCAGGACGCGCGCCTCCGCTGCGTGGTGCTCTGCTGGCCGGTCATCGATCCCCTCGCGCGCTACCACTACGCCAAGAAGCTGAAGGCGGGCGGTCCGCCCTACCCTGAGGTGGTGGATCGTGTGCTGCCGCTGCACGATCTCTACTGGCCCGGCGAGGCGGCGATGGCCGAGGCCAATCCCGTCCTCGCGCTCGAGCACGGCGAGCCGGTGGAAACGCCGCCCACGCTCTACCTGCAGGGCACCAAGGACGTTGCGCACCCCCGCCCCGACCTCGACCGCTTCGTGACGGGTTATCGCAAGGCCGGCGGTCAGGTGGAACTCGAGCTCTACGAGGGCGAGGCAGAGGGCTTCGTCAATCGCAAGCCGGACTCGCCCGCCGCGGCGCGAGCCATCGCGCGCATCGTCGAGTTCGTGGGGAAGCAGCTCGGCTAGTCGCGTGCGCGTGGGGCGACGGAGCATCCGGTGACGGCGGACGCCCCGCGCCCGCCGGCGCCGCCGGGGGACGCCACACCGGTGACGCGGGCGCGGAACCGTGCCGTCCTCGACGCCCTCCCCTTCGCCGACCGGCAGGACTTCGAGGACGCCCGCCGCGGTTTCCTCGGCACCCTGCCGGAGGTGGAGATCAAGAACGCGCAGGGCCGCGTGGTGTGGAGCCTGCGGGACTACGCGTTCCTCGCCGCCGAGGAGGCGCCACCCACCGTCAACCCGAGCCTCTGGCGTCAGGCCCGCCTCAACCTCGAGAACGGGCTCTTTCACGTCGTGGACGGCATCTATCAGATCCGCGGCTTCGACATCTCCAACATGACGCTGATCGAGGGGGAGCGCGGCGTCATCGTCATTGATCCCCTGATCTCGACGGAGACCGCGCGGGCGGGGCTCGAGCTCTACTATCAGCATCGCGGGCGGCGCCCGGTGACCGCGGTGATCTACACCCACAGCCACACCGATCACTATGGCGGCGTCCGCGGCGTGGTGGACGGGGCGGAGGTGGCGGCAGGCCGCGTGCCGGTAATCGCGCCGGACGGGTTCATGGAGGAAGTCGTGTCGGAGAATGTCATCGCCGGCACCCCCATGATGCGGCGGGCGCAGTTCCAGTTCGGGCCCACCCTGCCCAAGGGACCGCGCGGCCAGGTGGACGCGGGACTCGGCAAGGGAACCTCGCGCGGCACCGTCACCCTCATCCCGCCCACGCGCGTGATCCGCGAGCCGTGGGAGACCCACCACGTCGACGGCGTCGAGATCGTGTTCCAGCTGGCGCCGGAAACGGAGGCGCCCGCCGAGATGCACATGTTCTATCCGGCGCACCGCGCGCTGAATCTCGCCGAGAACGCCACCCACAACCTCCACAACACCTACCCCATTCGCGGGGCGCAGGTGCGCGACGCCAACGGCTGGGCGAAGTACCTGGACGCCGCCCTCGACCGCTGGGGGAGCGAGGCCGACGTCGTCTTCGCGCAGCATCACTGGCCGGTGTGGGGGGGTGCGCGCGTGCGCGATTTCCTCGGCAAGCAGCGCGACCTCTACAAGTACCTCCACGACCAGACGGTGCGCCTCATGAACCACGGCTGGAAGGCCGCGGAGATCGCCGAGCGGCTCGCCCTGCCCGCGGGCCTCGCCGCGACGTGGCACGTGCGCGGCTACTACGGCACCCTGAGCCACAACGCGAAGGCCGTCTATCAGCGCTATCTGGGCTGGTACGACGCCAATCCGGCGAGCCTCAACTCCCTGCCGCCCGTCGAGCGCGGACGCAAGTACGCCGAGTACATGGGCGGGGCCGAGGCGGCGCGTCGCCGGGCCCGCGAAGATTTCGCGCGGGGCGAGTACCGGTTCGTGGCCGAGGCCATGAGCCATCTCGTCTTCGCTGATCCCGCCGACGCGGAGGCGCGGGCGCTCGGTGCCGATGCCCTCGAGCAGCTGGGCTATCAGGCGGAGTCCGCGACCTGGCGCAACGCCTATCTCCTGGGGGCGCTCGAGCTGCGCGGCGGCACATCGGCGGCCGCGCGCGCGCCGGTGAGCCCCGACGTGGTGCGCGCGATGACGCTCGACCTCTTCTTCGACTATCTCGCGGTGCGCCTCGACGGGGACCGCGCCGAGGGCCGCGCCCTCGCCATCAACTGGGTGCTGCCCGACACCGGCCAGCGCTACGCCCTCACCCTTGCCAACTGTGCGCTCACCTATCGCGCGGAGCGGCAGCACCGGCAGCCGGACGCCACGGTGACGTTGGAGCGGCCCGCCCTCGACCGGCTCGTGCTCCGCGAAGTGACCCTCGACGACGCCATCGCGGGCGGCGCGGTGCGCGTCGAGGGCGACCGCGCCAGGCTCACCGAGCTGTTCGCCCTCCTCGACGACTTCGTCCTGCTCTTCCCCGTGGTGGAGCCGCGCGGCCACGGGCGCGCGGCCCGCCTTGACTCCGCTTCGCCCCGCCCCTAGGGTTCTTCGAGGAGGACACCATGCTCGCGACCACGTTTGGGCTGACCCTGCCGAATCGCGCCGTCGTCTTGGGCGCCATCAAGAGCCGCGACCTCATCGAGCTGACGGTGGAGGCCGAGACCTCGCGCGCCTTCGACACCGTCTGGGTCGGGGACAGCATCCTCGCCAAGCCGCGGCTCGAGGCGGTGACGCTCCTGTCCGCCCTCGCCGCGGTCACGTCGCGGGTGCGGCTGGGGGTGGGGTGTCTGGCTACTTTCGTTCATCGACATCCGGTGCTGTTCGCCCAGCAATGGGCGAGCCTCGACGTGCTGTCCGGCGGCCGGGCGTGGCTCGTGGTGTGCCTGGGAGGCCCAGACGAGCAGAGCCCGGCGCAGGCCCTCGAGCATCGCGTGATGGGCATTCGCGCCGCCGAGCGCGTGGGACGGCTCGAGGAAGGCATCACCATCCTGCGCCGCCTCTTCGCCGACAAGAAGGCCTCGCACCAGGGGCGCTACTATCAGTTCGACGGCGTGACGGTGGAGCCGCCGCCCGTCCAGCAGCCCCATCCCATCTGGATCGCCAGCAATCCCACCGGGCTCACGTGGAAGGGCGGCGCGAGCGCGGTAGACGCGGTGGTGGAGCGGAGCTTCCGGAGGGTGGCGCGCTACGCCGACGGCTGGATGACCAACAAGGTCAACCCCGCTCAGTTCCGCGAGCAGTGGGGCCGCATCACCGCGATGGCGCGCGCGGAGGGCCGCGATCCCGCGCGCCTGGGCAGCGCGCTCTATCACAACATCAACATCAACGAGGATCGGCAGGCCGCGCTCGAGGAGAGCAAGACCTTCCTGGACGCCTACTACACGAGTAAGTTCACGCCCGCCTTCGTGGAGGGGTGGACGGTGGCGGGGAGCCCCGCCCAGTGCGTGGCCGAGCTGCGCGCGTACGCGGATGCCGGCCTCGGCCACATCGCGCTCCGGCTCACCTCGTGGGACCAGCGCGGCCAGCTCAAGCGCTTCCTGGGCGAGGTGGCGCCCGCGCTGACCTCACCGGCCGCGCACTGAGAGCGATCGATGATCCGCGGCATCGACCATCTCGTGATCGCGGTGTCCGAGCCCTTCGAGGCGGTGCTGCGCGCGCCGTGGGGGCGCTACGGCCCCCTCGACGCGCACCGCACCGGCGGCGCCCGCCTCGTGCTCCAGCCTACGTGAAGTAGCCGCGCGTCTCGAAAACGCCGGTCGCGAAGCGCCGCCCCCCCGCCACCAGTCGCCGCTTCAGCACGAAGTCGAAGAGCAGCGGGTTGTGGCGTCGGATCTCGATGATGGTCGGCACCTCCCGCGGGTCCAGCAGCCCCATGTCGGCAAGGGCGTGCACGCTGATCAGGGGCATGACGCCCGTCAGGGGATAGTCGGAGCCGAAGAGCAGCCGTCCGTGCCAGTCCTGGCGCGACAGGAGCGTGGACAGCGCCACCGACGCCCGGTTGCGCTGCACGAGGGCGGAGATGTCGCCGCGGAGCAGCGGAACGTAGCGCGGCTCCTCCATGAGCCGCGTGAACAGGGCGAAGTTGGACTGGGTGGGCCCGCTCGGCCCGGCGTCGAGATCCACCCCTTTCCCGAACGAGGCGCAGTGGGCCACGATCACGCGCACGCCGTGATCGAGCGGCCGGCGGAGGCGCAGCGGGTTGCCCAGGTCCTGCCCGCCCCCCCAGGCGTCCACCGTGCCCTCGTGGCCGGCGTGGGTGAGCAGCGGCAGGCCCGCGCGCACGAGCGCCGCGTAGAAGGCGTCGCAGCGCGGCGAGGCGGGGTCGATGCCCATGGAGTTCGGCAGCCACTTGACGGCGCGCGCCCCGCGCGTCCGAGCCGCGGCAAGGGCGTCCACCGCGTCGCGGCGGTAGGGATGGATGCTCGCCGCCCACTCGAAGCGATGGGGAAAGCGCTGCGCCACCACCGCGGTGTACTCGTCGGGCACGTAGAAGGACGAACGCTCGGGCACGCGGCGCCCCTCGGCGTCGTGATGGTAGTCGAAGGCGAGCAGCAGGCAGCGCGCGCCGGCAGGCAGGGCCTCGGCGAGCCCGAGCAACCGCTCGACATAGCTCCGGTCCACCGCCTGGGGGTTCACGCACGCGGCGTTCATCAGCGTGAGGCGACGGACGTAGGCCACCGGATGCAGCAGGCTCCACGCCTCGGGGGCGAGCCAGGGCCCCTGCTTGGAGTCGCCGTCGCCGACCAGGTGGACGTGCACGTCCCACACCCGGGCGGGGTCGATGCCGTCCCATGCGGCGCGGACGATCTCGTGCCGCGCCAGGGGCTCGGGGAGACGGCTTTCGAGGCAGGGATTGCGGAGACCGTCCTCGATGAGGGGTACCGCCTCGGCGCGCCGCCCGCCCCCGAGCGCGCCGAGCGCCGCCGTCGCCGCCGCGCCGGCCAGCAGCGCGCGTCGGCTCAGCACCCGAGGGCGTCCGCGATCACGCGCTTCATCCGGGTGGCCGTGTCGAGCTGGGCCATCGGGGCGGTGCCCTTCACCACGGCGTTGAGGCAGAGGTGGGTGGCGCCGAGCGCCTGCCAGCGGCGCGCGCCGGCCACCCAGTCCGCGGGCCCGCCCGCCGCCCGCAGGCGCGCGTCGAGACCGAAGCTGCCGGGGTCGCGGCCCTCTTCCTTCAGGACGGAGCGCAGGCGGCCGACGGCCGCCTCCGGATTCTCGCCGGCGGGAAGCAGCGGCATCCAGCCGTCGGCGAGGCGGGCCAGTCGGCGCAGCAGCACGTCGCCCACGCCGCCGCCGATCCAGATGGGGAGCGCTCGCGTGGGGCGCGGCGCGATGGCCATCCGGTCGAGCAGGTGGAAGCGCCCCTCGAAGGAGACCAGGGGTTCCGTCCACAGCCGGCGGATCACCAGCAGCTGCTCCTCCAGGCGCCGGCCGCGGCTGCCGAACTCCGCCCCGAGGGAGGCGTACTCCGCGAAGTTCCATCCCACGCCCACCACGAGGCGTAAGCGGCCTCCGCTCAGGATGTCCACCTCGGCCGCCTGCTTGGCGACGAGCGCGGTCTGCCGCTGCGGCAGCACGAGCACGCTCGACACGAGCTCGAGCCGGCGCGTGACGCCGGACAGGAATGCGAAGAGCGTGAAGATCTCGTGGAAGGGGCTGTCGTGCACGTAAGGCGGCGCGGCGAAGTTGGGAATGGTGACGCCGGCGAAGCGGTCGGGATGGGCGCCGGTCACGTGATCGTAGGCGATCAGGTAGTCGAAGCCCGCCGCCTCCACGGCCTGGGCGAAGTCGCGAATGGCCGCGGGATCGGTGCCGATGTCGGCGTGCGGGAACACGGTGCCGAGCTTCATCCCTCCTGCCTCCTAGACCCGGCGCGCGTCCGGCCGGCCGAATAGTCCATAGGGTCGCACGAACAGCACACCGAGCAGCAGCACGTACGGGGCCACGGTGCTGAAGCCCGCGCCGAGCACGGGGTCCACGTAACCGGCGGTGAGGCTCTCGAGCACGCCGATGGCCACCGCGCCCACGATGCTCCCGAGCAGGCTGTCGAGACCGCCGATGACGACGACGGGGAACACCTTGAGCCCGAGCAAGGCCAGGCCGAAGCCCACGCCCGTCACGAGCGTCCAGAGGGTGCCACCCACCACCGCGAGCACCGCCACCAGGCCCCACGCGATCGCGAGATGCCGGTGCACGTCGATCCCCACCGCGAGCGCGACCTGCTGATCGTCCGCGAGCGCCCGCAGGGCCACGCCGGTGCGGGTCCAGCGGAAGAAGGCGCTCACCGCCGCAATGGCCACGGCCGCCGCCACGAGGGCCACCACGCGACCGACGGGAATGCGCAAGTCGAAGAGGACGAGCGGCTCGGCGGGAATGGGCAGCGGCAGGGTGGCGGGGCGCCCCGCGAAGACGAGCGGGGCCATCCCGCGCATCAGCGCGCCCAGCCCCAGCGTCACCATGATCACGCCGATCAGCGGCTGGCCGACGAGCCGGCGCAGGACCACGCGGTTGAACACCCACGCGAAGGCCACCAGGGCGCCGGCGGCGACCGCGAGCGCGCCCGACACGCCGAGCGCGGGGCCGTGCGCCGCCGCGGCCAGGCGCGAGCCGACCATCACCCACTCGCCCAGCGCGAAGTTGATCATGCGCGCGGCCTTGTAGACCACCACGAAGGCCAGTGCGATCAGCGCGTAGACCGCGCCCGCCAGGATCCCATCCACGAGGAGCGAGACGAAGAACAGCACCGCGTCAGCCTATCACCTTGACTCCGTCCACGGCCTGGCGCAGCATCCCCCGAGAAGCCCACTGGGGGTGTCACATGATCTATCTCCTCCGTTTCGTCCTGGCGTTCACCGTGGTGGCGGCCGCCGGCCTTCCGCCCGCCCAGGCGCAGGACAAGCCGCGCAGCGGCGGCGAGCTCGTGGCCCTGGTTCCCTCCGAGCCGCCGTCGTACGACGGGCACGCCGAGGGCACGTTCGGGGTGGTGCACCCCCTGGCCCCGCACTACAACGGCCTCCTCCGCATCGATCCCTTCGACCGGACCGGCACGAAGGTGGTGTCCGACGTCGCCGAGTCGTGGACGATCTCGAAGGACGGGCTCACCTACACGCTGAAGCTCCGGCGGGGGGTCAAGTTCCACGATGGGTCCGAGATGACCTCGCGGGACGCGAAGGCCTCCTACGACAAGATCGTGTTCCCGCCCGAGGGCGTACGCTCGTACCGCAAGGGCGCCTACCGCGCGGTGGAGGCGGTGGAGGCGCCCGACGCCTACACCATCCGCTTCCGGCTGAAGTGGCCGCAGGCCTCCTTCCTCACCATCCTGGCCTCGCCCTACAGCTGGATCTACAAGGCCGACATCCTCGAGAAGGACCCGCGCTGGTACGAGAAGAACGTGATGGGCACGGGGCCCTTCAAGTTCGTGGAGCACGTGAAGGGCTCACACTGGGTGGGGAAGAAGAATCCCGACTACTGGGACAAGGGCAAGCCCTACCTCGACGGCTACCGCATCCTCTTCATCACCGCCTCCTCCGCCCAGGTGGCGGCGGTGCGCGCGGAGCGTGCCCACATCCAGTTCCGCGGCTTCAGTCCCGCCGACCGCGACGGCCTCGTCGCCGCGCTCGGCCCCAAGATCACCGTCCAGGAGAGCCCCTGGGACTGCGTGCTCCTCGTCGCCATGAACCACGAGCGCAAGCCCTACGACGACAAGCGCGTGCGGAAGGCGCTCACCCTCGCCCTCGACCGCTGGGACGCCTCCAAGAACCTCTCCAAGATCGCCGTCGTGAAGGAGGTGGCGGGCATCCAGGTGCCCGGCACGCCCTGGGCCACGCCCCCCGCCGAGCTGGAGAAGCTCGCCGGCTACGGGCGCGATATCACCGCGGCGCGCGCGGAGGCGCGGCGGCTCCTGCGCGAGGCGGGCGTCCCCGACGGCTTCTCCTTCACCCTCAAGAACCGCGGCATCCCCCAGCCGTACGAGCCGGTCGGGATCTGGCTCGTCGACCAGTGGCGGCAGATCGGGCTGCAGGTCAAGCAGGAGATCATCGAGGCCTCCGCCTATCACCCCATGCTGGCCAAGGGCGGCTTCGACGTGGCCATGGACTTCCAGTGCAGCTTCGTCGTAGAGCCCGACGTCGACATCGTGAAGTTCCAGTCCTCGCACATCTCCGACAACAACTTCGGGCGCTACAAGGACCCCGTGCTTGACGATCTCTTCGTGCGCCAGGCGCAGGCGGTGGACGCGGACGAGCGCAAGCGCTATCTCCGCGCCTTCGAGAAGCGCCTCCTCGACGAGGAGGTCCACTACATCTACACGCTGCAGTGGCACCGCATCATCCCGCACAGCGCGAAGGTCCGGGGCTGGACCATCACCCCCGCGCACTTCCTCAACAATCAGCTCGACACCGTCTGGCTCGGGGAGTAACCCATGCGCGCACGTCATCGCCTCTCGCTCGGCCTCCTCGCGGCCGCGCTGCTCTTCCTCGCGGCGCCCTGGGCGCAGTCGCAGCAGCCGCCGGCGCCGACGCGGGAGATCACGCCGATCGCGGGCCAGGTCTACCGCGTCCGCAACGCCAACCACTACTCCGTCTTCGCGGTGACGCCGGCCGGGGTGATCGCGACCGACCCCATCAACGCCGACGCCGCCCGGTGGCTCAAGGCCGAGATCGCCCGGCGCTTCAACCAGCCGATCCGCTACGTGGTCTACAGCCACGATCACGCCGACCACATCTCGGGCGGCGAGGTGTTCGCCGACACCGCCATCGTGGTCGCGCACGATAACGCCAAGGCCGCCATCGTCGGCGAGAAGCGCCCCACCGCGGTCCCCCAGCTCACCTTCTCGGACCGGCTCACGCTCGAGCTGGGCGGAACGACGCTCGAGCTCGCCTACGTGGGGAAGAACCACTCCGACAACTCGATCGTGATGCGCTTTCCCCGCGAGCGCGTGCTCTTCGCGGTGGACTTCATCCCCGTGAACTCGTACTCCTTCCGCGACTTCCCCGACGCCTACATGCCCGACTGGATCGAGTCTCTGAAGCGCGTGGAGGCGATGGACTTCGACATCCTCGCGCCCGGACACGGGCCGCTCGGGAACAAGGCGAGCGTCACCATGTTCCGCGAGTACCTCCAGGATCTTCGCGGCGAGGTGATCCGCTACGCGCGGGAGGGCAAATCGGTGGACGAGATGAAGACCTTCATCACCCTGCCGAAGTACGCCGCGTGGGGCCCGAAGGAGTGGTTCCCCCTCAACATCGAGGGCATGTACCGGCTCGTCCAGGCGAACCGGCGAGGCAACTAGCGGAGGCGCGCGATGCCCAAGATCTTGACGGATGCCCAGGTGGCCACCTATGAGCGCGACGGCTGCCTCTCGCCGGTGCGCGCCATGAGCGCGGAGCGCGCCCGCGACTATCGCGAGAAGTTCGAGGCGCTCGAGGCGCGCGTGCCTGACATCAAGAAGATGAAGACGAAGTCGCATCTCCTCTGCCCGTGGGTGCTGGAGATCGCCGAGGATCCGCACATCCTGGACATCTTCGAGGACCTCATCGGCCCCGACATCCGCTGCTGGAGCATGGCGTGGCGCGTGAAGAAGGCCGACGGCGAGACCTTCGCGGGCTGGCACCAGGACTCGTCGTACGGGGCGGCGCTCCCGGTGGTGCTCGGGGGCCTCGCGCTGTCCGCGTGCGGGGTGCGGCAAGGGTGCCTGCGCGGCATCCCCGGCTCGCACCGGGGCGGCATCCTCAAGCACGAGGAGAGCGCCGACCCCCGGAGCATTCTCGCGCGCGGCCAGTACATCACCGATCCCTTCGACGAGTCGAAGGCCGTCGACTTCGCGCTCGAGCCCGGAGAGATGGTGCTCTTCGATAACTCCCTCATCCACAGCTCGGGCACGAACGCCGGCCCCGATCGCCGCTTCCTGCTGCTGGTGGAGATGCACCCCACCTGGGCCAAGCCGCCCGCCCGGCGGCAGTCGACCATGCTCGTCCGGGGCGTCGACACCTACGGGAACTTCGACGACGAGCCGCGGCCGGACGCCGAGTGGAGCGCTCAGGCGCTCGCCAACTGGGCGAATGTCACCGAGCGGCGCGCGAAGCTGATCTTCGCCGACAGCGTGATCGGGCCCAGCGAGGCCTACGGGGGGACCCGCCCGGCGACATGAG
>Ga0075421_100000287_pt1 | contig 49928 bp, 32 predicted proteins | sample SoiMetdeltSBSDD5_FD_75292 | JGI IMG/M metagenome (GOLD analysis project Ga0075421, IMG submission 75292) | Bulk soil microbial communities from a Populus tree surrounding site in Tennessee, USA - Soil MetaG P. deltoides SBSDD5 | ecosystem: Environmental > Terrestrial > Soil > Tree plantation... | reverse complement strand
ACCCGCTGGGCCAGCGTCCCGGGGATTGATCCGCAGTGGATTTACGTGGACCTCACGAGCGCGGCCAACATTGACCGGGTGGTGATCACTTGGTGGAGCAATTACGCCGTGGCTTACCAGATCCAGGTGTCCAACGACGCGACCAACTGGACCGACATCTTCTCGACGACGACTGGCAACGGCGCGATAGACGATCTGACGGTCTCGGGCAGTGGCCGCTATGTCCGCATGTACGGGACAGTGCGCTCGAACCCCGGTAATCCGGGACGCTACTCGATCTATGAGATGGAAGTCTATGGCACCCCCGGCCCCACGCCGACCACGCCGCCCACCATCACACCCGGCGGCCCGACGGCTACCCCGCCCAGCAGCGCCGTGCTGTTTGATGATTTCACCTACACCAGCAATACCGACCCCAATCTCGCCGCGCTGAATTGGACGCTGCGCGATGTTCAAAACGAAGGCCCGGGCATCCCCGGCGCCACCTGGTCGCCCAACAACATTTCTTTCTTAGTTGATCCCAATAATGCCAGCAATCGCCTGGTGCAACTGCAATCCACCACCGGCGGCAGCGGCGCGACCACCAGCGAAGCCGAGATCTACTTACCCAGCAAGTTCTTTGAAGGCACCTATGCCACCCGGATTTACTTCAACGATACGCCGGCCTCCGGCGCGGATGGCGATCACTTGGTAACGACATTCTTCACCATTTGTGTCCCCTGCCTGACCTACGACCTGGATCCCAATTACCGGGAGAACGATTTTGAGTATCTTCCCAACGGTGGCTGGGGGGTAAAAGGCAACATCATGTACATGACCACTTGGGAGACCTTCCGCGAACAACCCTGGCAAGCCGTCAATGCTTCCACCAACATCAAAGCCAGCTTCGCCGGTTGGCATACCCTGTTCATGACGGTTTCCGGCGGGCATGTGAAATACTATATTGACGGGGCTTTGAAGGCCGATCACAGCGACATCTACTATCCCGAAGGGCCAATGACGCTCAATTACAACCTGTGGTTCATTGATGGGACCGGCGCTTCCGGCACGCGCGTCTGGCAGCAGCGCATGGACTGGGTCTACTTTGCCAAGGACGCCGTTTTAACTCCGACCCAGGTAGATGGGATTGTCGCCAACTACAAAGCCAATAACGTGGCGCGTTTAGACACCGTGCCCATGCCTTAAGCACCTTCCCCTTTGTTTTACCAAGCCAGACCTGTCAGGTCTCAAGCCGCGCCCGCGGAGAGAGACCTGACAGGTCTGAACCGTAAGTGATAAATAAATTGAATAAGGAATATAAATTATGCCTACTTATCGTAAAATTACCTCGGTGTACGTCAGCCTCATCAGCGTCGTCGGCCTTCTGCTTATAGCCTCGCTGGTGGCGCCCGCGTCCGCCTCCGCCCTCTTGTCCCTCGGCAAACCCGCCGTCGCTTCCTCCATCCAACAGAATAGTCCAACCTATGATCCCGGACACGTGACCGACGGGAATCTATCCACCCGCTGGGCCAGCGTCCCGGGGATTGATCCGCAATGGATTTACGTGGACCTTACCTCCACGGCCACCATTGACCAGGTGGTGATCAAATGGTGGGGCGATTACGCGGTGGCTTACGAGATCCAGGTTTCCAACGACGCGACTAACTGGACCGCGGTGTATAGCACCAGCACCGGCGATGGCGCGACTGACGATGTGGCCGTAACGGGCAGTGGGCGCTATGTCCGCATGTACGGGACGGTGCGCTCAAACTCCGGCAATAATGGCCGCTACTCCATCTATGAGATGGAAGTCTATGGCACCAGTGGCGGCGGTGGCGGTTCCACGGCGACGAATACACTGACCGGTCCCACGGCCACGCGAACAAATACACCGATCGGTCCCACGGCGACCAACACAGCGATTGGTCCCACAGCCACCCGGACAAATACGCCGATTGGCCCCACGGCGACCAAGACGAATACGCCAGTCGGTTCCAGCGGATTTACGGAGAATTGGGATGCCTCCACCTCGGCTTACTTCAATCTCTCCGCTGGCAAGAGCAGCGCGACCTCCAATGTGGCCGACGCGGCTGCGAATGACGGAAAAACATTAAAGATGACCTTGGCCGCCCGCCCGCGCGCTGGCGCCGGCAACGGCCCCGAGATTCAGTCCCCGCTCCGCTATCAATACGGAAGTTATTCCACCCGACTGAAGACCGCCGATTGTTCGGCGCAACCGCTTGCGGGCGTCGTCACCGGCTATTTCACTTACTTCAACAACGGCCAGGACACGACCGGCGACGGCCTGCCGGATAACAGTGAGATTGACTTCGAATGGTTGTGCGCCGAACCGCAGGTAATGTTCATCACGATGTGGACCGACTATGACGGCTCCCCGGACGTACATAAGAAGGTCTACCGCGAAATTAATTTGGCCACCGGCGCCATTCTCAATACCTGCTACGATGAAATCTGGGGCGAATGCCAACCGCTCGCCCCGTCCGAACTTCAACCGACCTCGATTACCGCTATTCCCGGCTACAACTCCAGCACCGCCTATTACGAATATGGTTTTACCTGGACTTCGACGGCTGTGCGCTGGTGGGTTGTTAACCCGGCCAATGGTCAACAGATCACGCTCTGGGATTATCAAGGCCCGGCCTCGCGGATCACCACCGTGCCGGCCTATTACATGACCAACGTCTGGCACACGAATAACTGGGCGCCGAATAACTTTCCGAATGCGATCCAACAACCGACCAGCCCGATGTATGCCTATGTGGATTGGACCGCGTTTGCCGCCTTGCCCTAAGCCGGCCGAACGGCGCGAAAGAAAAATTTAACTGCCTGGAAAGAAAGTCGAAAAAACAGGAAGGCGCAGAGCATGTGTGCTCTGCGCCTTCCTGTTTTTCTATAAATCTCTATCGGCAACCGGAGCCGCTATATCGAAGCGAATTCTAAATTTCGGCGGCGACGGCGAGGTAACGCTGCGCGGCGTTGGCTTGGTTAGTGGGCGGCATGCGGTGGGTGCTTTCTCAAAATCTTTTCCAGGGATCCAGGCCGAGCGCCTTAAGTTTGGCGTAGAGCAGGATCACGTAGACCCCGTCCAAGATAAAGAGGCTGAGATAGAGACTGTTCATTAGCAAGGAGTTGGGGTCGCGGGCGAAAAAGAGAAGCGCTACGAAGATCGTGCCGATCATTTTGCATAGAGCGATGTAGAGCGATTGCCTACGCTCACCTCGCGCTAAGAGCACGGACATCATCAAGTTTGAGCCAAATGATCTTCAATCATGCTAGAGGAGAGGGGACGATGTCTAGCTTCCAATTGCTTCAGGTGGTCAGCGACGCGGAGGTTGTGCTGCAAAAACTCGTAATAGTCCTTTGGGGAGAGGGAAGGTTTATACGGCCCCAGTTTATCAAAGCGCGCCCCATTGTTGATCAGGCCAAAAAGATAGTCGGCTTCCGCGCGCGGGGGAAGCACGGCCGTGTACGGGCTGTTCGTCCCGAGATAGTCCCGCATTTCCGCGAGCCGAATTAACACCCGCCAAATATTCTGATCGTGCTGGGGCACGGACAGCCGGGGCAGTAGCGGACTTATTTTTTGGCAGAGGTAATACAGCTTCGCATAATGCCGATGTTCCAGGTAGCGTTCCAATGGCCTGACTGCCTTAATAAAGATGGACTGCGGAACACCAAAGCCTATCAATAGGAGCAGGCAAGCTAAAGTTTTGCCTACGTCCTGAACAATCCAATTAAGTGTAAATCGAAGTTTTGGATCATCGAGAAGAAATGAAAGTGCCAGGTTGACTTCGCCCAATAGAGTTGCAGCCACAACGACTATCAGGCCAAGCATACTGACAAGGCGGCGAACACGGTAAGCCAGATTAGCCTTGTATCGCTTCAAATCTTTCCAAAATAGCCCTACAATGAGGCTACCCACTCCGACAAAGATCAAATAATAAATAGAGCAAGCGGCAGTGTATGACCACGATGGTTCAAAATACACTCCATCTGTGAAGGAAGTGCTACCCTGGCGCAGAGAGAGAATTGTCGCTTCTATACCTATAAGCGCCGCCGTGATTAAGAAGATCCGATGACCTAGGATGTCCCGGAGCGGGCTGACTTGGTTGTTCAGGAACTGCTTGAGAGTAAAGTAGCCCAACAGGATTGCAGACGAAAACATGGGGTAACCCAGCACATTCTGCCACTTGGGCATGGGCAGCTCTAGTGCCTCCTGATAAGCGTTAATGCACGGAAGAATTTCAAAGGCGGCGCCAACGAACATCATGATGATTATTGATCTACTAGGGCTTGGATCATCGCGCATCAGATAGGTTCTATATCCGATGTAAGTCATAGTCAGCGCTACGGCAAGAAGGCTGATTAACCGTCCGAAAGCAAAAATGCTCATCTGAGACTATTCCTTACCGCCTCACCTAATCATTTTCGTAGAACTCACGGGGAACATCCGGCATTAAACAGGCATGTCTCATGAGACACTCGGTGAACAGAATGCCAAGTTCCTCGGCGACAAACTCCTGCTCGTCTTGGGGTTTGTCATACTCACTCAAGTGAAGATGTGGGACTAACTCGTCCGGGTGGCGCAGGAATTGCGCCACCGTCGAGTTCAGGGTCTTAACATGATTCGAGAGCAGGTGGGCGCTTTCGTGTCCCAGCGTGGAGTAAAAGAGGAGGTCGCCCAACTCCGCGCACACGATGAGCACATCCTGATCGGCCGCAGCGAAGCAGGCACCCATCCATTCCAAATTGTCCCATTCAGGGGGCGTCCGGAGCACTCGAAAGTACAAGGGCCGCCGGCGATACTGGCGGATGAAACTGAGCAGGTCGTCAACGCTGAAGGTGTCCCCCAACTCCCCAACGACCGCGCCAAACACCGCCTCAATTTCCGCCTGAACTTTAGAGATGGAAGGGTGGTTCATCGCAATTCTCTCCCCGGCTTAGAGTCACCTGTGTCATTCAGTTCCTTTTTGCAGTTGGGCGCTTCATTTCTTTCGGTTTTTCTTCTTGTCCGTCGCGGGCGCTTGATCGGCCTGTTCGGCCTCAACGATCAGGGCCTTTAGATTTTTTAGGAGCTCGGCTTTTTTCTCTCGGCTCACGTCCTTTCCCTTTGAGCGCAACAGAATAAAGTCGGCTAATTCTTTATCGGTGTCGGGCGCCTCACTCCAATTCCGGATGACTGCTTGTAACTTGGGATCGGGCCGCTGGAGGCCGAGGAGGTCGTAGATTTCGAGGCCGAACTTTTCGGCAATGCGCTGAACGTTCTCGCCGGCCGGCGTTTGTCCCTTGAGCATCCAGTTGTTGAGGGTGTTTCGGCTGACCCCGAGGTATTCCGCAAACTGCGTAATCCCCGCCCGGCGGCTGAGTTGCTGGGCGCGCCACTCTCTGAACTTACTGTCGAGCCAGATAGCTACTTTCGTTTCCGTGGTCATGTGTCCCATTATCGTCGTTTTAGGTCGTTTTGGAAGTGTTCCTTGACAACATGTGTCGTTAGACATATTATATGGCTCTTGTAGACAGGATACAAGAGTGAGGCGACCACCGCCCGCTTCTCACCCAGAGCATTCCAGAGCGCCGATGTCTAACAACATCTCCTTAGCCGAGCAGGTAGAGCTTTTATTCCAGCATGGGCGAGAACGGGGCCGCCCCAGCAGCTATCGCGCGGTCGCGGAGGCGACCGGGGAAACGGCCAATAACCTTTTCCGTATCCGGCGCGGGCAGAATACCAATCCCGGCCTGAGGACTCTCGCTGCCCTGGTGGAATACTTTAAGACCGACCTGGGCTACTTCTCCTGTCAGACAAAAGAAGAGTGTCTCAACTATCTGAATCGGCCTTCCTAAAAACGATGGAACCCTTCACCTTGAATACACTCACTTCTACGAGAAAGGTTGCCAACCGAATGACTCTGGCAGTCCCGCTGGTGCTGATCGTCGAAGATGACCCGAATTCCTTGTATATGATGGAGCGTTACGCGCGGAGCAGCGGGTGTCAGCCATTAGCCACGACGAGCGGGGAAAAAGCGCTGGAGCTCGCCCGGCAGAAACAGCCGGACGTGATCTTGCTGGACATCGGGCTGCCGGACATCCTGGGCTGGGAGGTGCTGCAAGCCTTGAGAGCTAATCCTCTCACGAGCCAGATCCCGGTCATCATTTGCACGGCGCTCACCGTGGCCGACGAAGCGCTCAAAGCGAACGCCGGTTATCTCCACAAACCCATTTACTATCAGGACTTTGTGAACGCATTGCGGGATGAGGGTATCGAACCGCCGAAAGCCTAAGAGACTCTCTATAGTTGGTGGCAAGTCTGCGCGTGTTAAGTGGTGACAGCTTTCAGGGCGAGGCCTGAAAGCTGTCACCTCACCCTGATAGATTTGACAAACCCAATCGGTAACGGCCTGCGCCGGTCACGCTGCCAGCGTGACCGGCCTCGGCGGCTAGGGATAATCAAACTTTAAACTCGTAGTTGCACCACCATATTTTCACGATCGCGGGGTTATTGCTGTTGTAGGCAACGGTGTGAACAACCCTCGCACTTCTAAAGACAGACAAGTAGTAGGTGTCACCTGTCCGATCTCTAAACGCTAAATACATGCTTCCACTGAATGCTCCACTCGGCCCTTGAGCATCAACATTGACAACGTAATTGTAGATGCCGGAAGTGCGTGACAGGGTTATTCCATGCACCCGCGCACCATCATTTCCCACGATGCATGCACTCAAGTCTGTCTTCCCATTAATGTGTACGGCCCCGCCGGGTTCTAACCCCGTGGTCGAGACAACACTCTTCGGATTTCCTTTCCCGCCCTCGCCACAGGCTCCTTGAAAGTTGGCGGTTGGATCACTGAGAGTGAAGCGAACAAAAAATGGATGGCCCCACTCAGCCAACTGGTTTTTCCAATTCCCGTTGCCGCTTTTCGTTTCAAATGTGGCTCCCGAACAGGAATTCTTAAAGACGCCCGTGGGACACGCAAAGCGTAGGTCAATCCGCTTACCATCTTTCGTCGTATACCCGACCGAACCTTCACTCCCGTGCACGCCCGGGTAGTCTTGGATCCACAATCTGGCAGTCTGGCCGACGCCAATCTTTTCCGGCGGGTTGACCACATAGACGCCCTGCGCCGCATGCAGTTGCTCGCGGCGTAACTCCTGGCCGGTTTGGTTCACCAGCCAGACATAGCAAGAAAAATCTTCGCCGCGGGGTATTAGGTCGGATATCTCGGCGGTGGGCGGGTCAATGATGCGAGCCGGGGGAGCCGAAGTTTCTTCCAGGCGGAACGCATTGCCTTGCTTAACCACCTGATAAAGTTTGGGCTGCGAACTCTGCCCGGACGGATGGTCAATGACGGCGAAAGTGAATTTGGCTTTGCCCTGCTCTACATCGGGTTTGGAGGGACACATGTAGCCGCTGTTGATGTAGTTGGCGGCGGCCTCCACCAGGCCTAACTTGGGGATATGGGTATGTCCCATCACCACCAAGTTGGCGCCTTGTTCCAAGGCCGCTTTCTGCGCGAACCAGCCCATATAATAGTCCTTGGCATCCGCGAGAATAGATTTGATGACCGTCAGTTGAGCATACTCACCCCCACCATACTGCGCCAGCCAGATGGGGCGCAGGTTCGCGTAATCGGACTTGGCCTGGTTGATACTTTTTTGCTGCTGGTTGAAAAGTTTTATACTCGTGCTGGTCGGCATTCCCGCCCAGTTCGTGACGCCGTCCAGCATGACCTCAGGCAGGGAGGTGGCCCGAAGCAGTTTGTCACTGATCAAGGCCCCCAGGCCGGAGGGTGATCCTTGCCCCGGCAGCTCGAAAGCCGGTTTGCGATCCTTTTTGATTTTATACATGATACTGCGGGTGACGAAATGGCCGACCGGAATGCCAACCCCACACACATCCGGCGCGTTGAAGATCGTGTAGAGATGCCCATGCATGTAAAGCACGTCGCCTTTAACATACACATCCGGGATCAACTGGATTTTGTTCTTCCCCGGAAGCTTATTGAGATCCGCCTGGGTAATGTTAATGTCGTGGTTCCCGCGTAGATACTTCACTTTCCCCGGCAATGCCTCGACCACTTGAGTCAATTTTCCGCTCGGTCCGAAAACATTGGGATTCGCGTTTAAGATTTGATCAATCGAGGGGAGATCGTCGTCGGGGGCGTAAGTCCAGAAGTCGAACAAATCTCCTAGCAGGATTACTTCATCAACCTCGGCTTTATTTTGGAGGAGGTGATCTAGAACGGCAATTAAATAAGGCTCGTGATAGCTTTTTTGATACCAACACGTCATCTTGTCGTCGCCAATATGCACGTCACTTAATACATAGGTCTTTGCCATCTCAGAGTCTCCCTTTGACGAAGCCGATGTCCCCTCGAGTGTTGGGGCAGTGTATCATGTAACGAGCAGTTAATTAAATAGAAAAAGCGGATGGGAAAGTATTCCGTCCCATCCGCTTTCGCGTAGCGGTTTAAAAAATCCGTTGAAAGTAACGCTACTGGCCCTTGTACGCGACGATGGCTTCTGCCCAGGACAGCGATGTGCTGAGCGTTGGGTTGTAAGTGTAAGCGCCGGTCGCCGAGACAACGCGGTACGCGCCGTGGTTGGTGGAATTGCCTTGCGCGCCGCCGCAGTTGGTCGAGAGGTGCGCATCCGTCGTCCAGCCTGAAGGCTCGGTGTAAGTTCCGGCGTTGATCGTTCCCACCAGTCCATAGACCAAGTCGTTCGCGTTCGTCGTCGTCACGCTCGCTGAAGGCGTGGTACTCCCCCCGGCCGCTGAGCCGGTCACGTCCACCCGATTGGTGGCGGCGATCCCGGAGAACTCGCTGACCACGAACCCGGTCGTGGAGTTCGCCATCGGTTCGGCGACGGTAATTGTGTCGCCCGAGACCAACGCCGTAGTGACATTCGCGCTGGCGAGGAGGATGCGGAGGCCGCCGCTCGTAAAGTCTTTGTCCTGAGTATAGGTGTTGCCCTTTGAGTCGGTGATCGTCACCGTGCCGGCCGGGCTGCTATCGCGGATGCTCACGCGCGCAATCAGCGTGTTTCCAACCGCCACGCCGCCCGCGGGAACGGTGATGGTGTTGCTCGCATCGTTGCACGCCGCCGATCCGATGTTCTTCACGAAAGCGATTCCGGATCCGGGCGGAGGTGTGTTCGTGCGTGTCGGCGTGTTGGTTGGTGGAGTCGTTGGCGTCGGGGTATTGGTCGGGCCGCCGGGGGTGGGCGTCTGGGTCGGCGTATTCGTCGGAGGCACCGGGGTGTTTGTCCGCGTGGGTGTGGCCGTCGGGCCGCCGCCGGCGGAAGATTCAAACGCGCCCATGTCCGGCGCGCCGCCCTGCGGCACTACGTTACCAAAGTAGTCGCGCCCGCCGTTGTTAGTATCGAACACCAGTCCGGCGTTGATCGCGGGTGATCCGGCTTGCAACGTATATCCATTCGGCCCAGTGTTGACGGCGGTGAACAAAGGATTCGCTTGAATACTCGTACACTCCTGGCCCGTGCCCGCGCAGGCCGCCGCCACCGTGTTGTAGATCGTTCCGGCGTAATCGTAGTTGATGTTTCCGTTCGTCGAATACCACAAGTTGTGGTCGTAAACGAACCCGGAGCCAATCTGCCCGGTCTCAAGCCGCGCACCGCGCCCGCTGAGCGGGAAGGCTGGGTTGCGCTCCAGGTAGAAGATGTTATTGGAGTAAGTGTTGTTGGCCCCCTTGCCGAAGCCGCCCCAGGTCCAACCCAGCAGCGCATACGCGCCGCCATTGCCCGCTACGGCGTTGGTGGTGTTGTTAAAGTAGGTCGTGTTGTTGTAGACCTTGCAGTTCTTCACCGATCCGAACGGCAGGATGACGCCGTTCTGGAATTCTGCTCGGGCGTCGCGCTCGAAGATGTTATAGCGCACCGTGCAGCCGTCCAGCGTCTCATTCCCATAGCCGATCAACAGGATGCCCGGCCCCATGCTATCGTGGGAGTAGTTGTATTGCGCCACGCAGTTGGTGACGTGGTAATCGCAGTCCAGCCCGCCGCCGCCTTTGGTCGTGCTCGTCCGGGTATCGGCGGCTTCGTTAAACTGGATGATCACGTCGTTCGAGTTCCAGAACCAGAATCCAAAGCGATCGTCGCCGGTCGCGCCACTGCGCAGGGACAAGTTGTACTCGATCCGCCCGTTGTGCGCGGCCGTGAGCACCACGCCATCCTTGCCGTTGTCTACAAATTGCGAATTGCGCACGATCATGTCCTCGTTGCGCGGTGGCTCGTTCTGGCCGGTACTGTTCCCCTTCCACACGCCGGACGCCTCGATCCCCGGGCCGTCGTTGTTGTGGACATTCGCGCCATCCACAATCACATCATTCAATGTTCCCAGAATACTTTCCTTGGGCTTGTAGCGCCCCAAAGCCATTCCAAACCAGTTGCCACTGGCCTCGACGTTAAGAAAACGGAAGTACGTCATCGTCGTTGTGTCAGTATTCAGGTAGATCCCGGCGTAGCCGGCGTTATTCCCGGTGGGGATGGGTGACGAGGAGACATGCACATTCTGAACGACCCAGCCTTGGATGTCGGTGAGCGCGATGGCGTTGTTCGTGCCGGCCTGAATGTGCGGCAGCACGCCGGTGCCGTAATCGCCGATAGTGATCGGGCTGGTGGACGTGCCCGAGCCTTTGGGCGTCATCCCGCCGATGCCTGAGCAGACGGTCCCGCGTTTGAGCAGGATACTGTCCCCCGCGAGGAAGACGTGGCCGTTGACGTTGGCGAATGTCCGCCACGGCGTAGAAGTCGAGGTGCCGTTGTTGGCATCACTGCCTGCCGCGCAATCAATGTAATACGTCACCGGCGCTGCGACTGCCGGAACCGCGCCCCCGGCCACGAAAGCGATGAGACCGGCCAGACTGAGCAGACCGGCAATCCAGTGAAACAAACGTTTGTGAAAGAACATGGAAGAGCCTCCTTTGTTTACTGCAAAGTAAATGTGGTTGAATTAATTTCCCCTCACCCCAGCCCTCTCCCTACGGGAAAGAGGGCACATGACTCCCCTCTCCTGGAGGAAGAGGGGCTGGGGGTGAGCGTCAGTGACTACTGCCCATTCCCCTCATACGCACCCATGTTATGCGTGGCATCGAGCGTAATGCCGTAGTAGTCGCGCGTGCCCATGCTCCCGCCATTGCACGAGGTCGCGCAGACGTTCGTCCCGGCGTTGAGCGCGGGCGAAGTTGTCTGCAATGTGTAGAAGCCATTCGCCAAGGTCGGCTTGCCAACGCCGTGATAGCCCAGGCCGTTCAACTTGGGATCGGCACCAGACAGCGAGTGGAGATCGTTGCCGCTCCCGCTCTGCCAGGCGGCCAGGCTGGTGTAGGTGGTGGAAAGCCGCTTGAACTGATAGCCCACACTGCCGGGGGTGTAATACAAGTTGTAATCGAACGCCAGTGTGCCGCCGTTGCCGATGACGGCCATCAGCGGAATCACCGTCGAGTAGACGATGTTGTTCTTAACGAAGGAGTTCCCGACGTAGGAGGCGGCATTGCCTCGGATGGCGGCTGAGTCCGTGCTCTGAGCGATGGCCGCCGGGTTGTAGTACAGCGTGTTGTTGTAGACCTGCAAGTTGTTTAGCTTGCCGCTTTGCCAACTCGCAATCCGAATTTCAGAGTAGCCGATGACTTCCTGGACGTTGTTCGCGCAGACGTTGTAGCGGAAGATCCCGTTCGTGGTGGCCACCGCGGAGTGGAAATCGTAGAGCGCGACGCAGAAGCCTTCCGAATCGTGGGCATAGTTGTATTGGAAGGTGTTGTTCAGCGTATCGCCATCCATGTCAAAGCCGCCGCCGTCACCGCCGGAGGTAGCCCAGGTGTGATGGCTATAGCTCTCATTATTTTGGACGACGACATTGTTCGCATTCCAGGTCCAAATACCCACCGGTGTGCTGCCGGTGCAGGCGACGCACTTGCCACTTTGATAAGATACGTTGTTCTCGACTAAACCATTCTCGTGCGACCAAACGACGATGCCGTCGCCGTAGACATCGTGCGAGATGCTATTCCGCACGGTGATTCCGGTCCCGGTGATGCAAGGCATCGCACACGTCCACTCCCGTCCGCCGCCGATGGTGATGCCCGCGCCGGCGGTCGTGTCGTGCGTGGTCACGCCATCCACGATCACATCGCTGATCGTCGCGCCGGTGGCGTTAGGCGCGATGCTCAACAGCCCGGAGTCGTTCCGGGCCGCGGCGACGTGATTGACGGCGCTGATGTCCAGGTTGTTGATGTGGAAATGCTGGACCGCCAGCCCGGCCGTCGTCACATCCACATTCAACCCCCAGAGCGAGCCGCCCCGCAGTGTCAGATTTCTCACATCATAGTAAGAGACATTGACGAGCGCGATTACCGCCACGCTGGTCGTGCCGCCGTCAATGATTGGCTGCGCGCCGGTGCCGTAGTCCGCGAGGGTGATGGGCGCGGAAGCGTTGCCTGAACCTTTGGCGATGAACCCGCCGTTGCAGGTGGTGCCGCGCTTGAAGAGCAGACTGCTCCCGGCGCTGAAGGTCGTCGCGTTGGGGGAGGCCAGCGAGTTCCACGGGCTGGACTGCGTGCCGTTGCCGTTGGTCGCCGCCGAACAATCCACATAGTAAGTGGCGGCCGGGGCGGGGGTGGCTGTCGGCCCGCCGCTGGGAGTCGGGGTCGCGGTCGGCGGTTTGCCGGCGGCTAACGAGGTGGCCGGCATCGCGCCAATAATGACCACCAGCAAGAGCAGGAGGCTTAGCCCACTGCTCAGAGTCGTGATGAATTTCGATTTCATGATTCTCTCCTTTTATATCGAATTTATTTGTGAGACCCTAAAGGTCTCCCGCACAAAGCCGCATCCAATACAAACGGAATTGGCGGGAGACCTTTAGGGTCTGTAATCGTATTAATTGTCGTCGGCGCCAATGCTATGTGTTGAGCCTAACGACTGGCCGAAGAAGTCCCGGGTTCCCATGTTGCCGGTAAGGCACGAGACCGCGCAGACATTCGTTCCCGCGCCTTGAGCAGGCGATCCACTTTGCAAGGTGTACTGCGTGGTGGGACGGCCCGCGCCGTGATACCCGGGGCTATTGAGCAGCGGATTGGCGCTCAGGCTGTGCGCGTCTTGCCCGGTGCCGGCCTGGTAGGCGCTGAAGCTGTTGTAGATCGTGACGTTACCGTTATTGAAGATATGGGAGCCGGTCGTGCTATACCAGATGTTATAGTCACTCGCGATATCGTTTTCATGGAAGAAGTGCGCCATGGAGGGATGCACGGAGTAGATGATGTTATTCTTAAAGAAGCTGGGCGTCGTCGTTCGGTAATTTGAGCCTTCGTGGAACACGGCAAAGTTTGTCGCGGTCGGGCCGGGGTTCGCGTAAATGGTGTTGTTGTAAATTTGAACGCCGTTCAAGTGACCGCCCGACCACGTCCACGGCACAATCTCCCCGATGGTGGTGTCATGTTGAGCATTATTCGCGCAGATGTTGTAGCGGACGATGCTATTCACGGTATCGGTGCCACCGTAGTCGGCGATGTGGACGCAGGCGCCATCGGAATCGTGGCCGTAGTTGTATTGATAGGTGTTGTTCGAGTTCTGACCATCAATGTCGTAAGCGCCACCATCCTTCTCGTTCCAGGTGTGATTCTCATAGCTCTCGGTGTTTTGGATCACAACCCCATTGGCATTCCACGTCCAGATGCCCATCGGCGTGGTGCCGCCGCAGGTGGGGCAGATGCCCGTGTTGTAGGCCACGCTGTTCTCCACCAAGCCGTTGTTGTGCTGCCAGACGACGATGCCATCTCCGGCGACATCGTGCGCCGTGGTATTCCGCACCGTGACGCCGCTGCCGCCGAGAGTCTGTCCTTCACCAATAGTGACACCGGCCCCGGCGGTTGAGTTGTGCGCGGTGACGCCATCCACCAGCACGTCGTTGATCGTCGCGCTGCTGTTGACGCCAGGATAAACACCTAACAGCCCGCCGTCATTGCGCGCCGTGGCGAGGTGATTGACCGCGCTGATGTCCAGGTTGATGAAGTAGAAGTGATGCAGCGCCAAGCCGGCCTTTGACGCATCCACCCGGATGCCCCACAGGGAGCCGCCGCGAATGGCGAGATTCCTGATCTCGTAATACTCGTACTCGAAGATTTTGATGGTTGCCTCGTTGGTCGTCCCGCCGTCAAGGATCGGCTGCGCGCCGGTGCCGTAATCGGCGAGGGTGATGGGCGCTGAGGCACTGCCGGAATTGTGCGCGACAAATGCGCCATTGCAGGTGGTCCCGCGCTTGAAGAGCAGGCTGTCACCCGACCCGAAGGCATGCGCGTTGGGTGAGGCGAGCGAATTCCACGGGCTGGCTTGTGAGCCGTCGCCGTTCGTCGCCGCCGAGCAATCTACATAGTGAGCGTGTGCGCCGCCTGATCCGGGGGTGTTCGTGGGCGTAGCGGTCGCGCCGCCGCCGGAGGTGGGGGTCGCCGTCGGCGGCTTGCCGGCGGCTAACGAGGTGGCCGGCATCGCGCCAATAATAACCACCAGCAAGAGCAGGAGGCTTAGCCCACTGCTCAGAGTCGTGATAAGTTTCATTTTCATGATTTTTATCCTTTTCACTTTACTTTTAACTCGATAGGACAGGTCTTCGTTATCTTGAACATCCTATTCCTTTTTCCAAAATCTGTTTCGCATTTAACAGACCATTCTTCGCACATTTCGGTTGTCTTTCTTCATTAATAACGTGGAGGAGACGACGAATGATTTAGGGAGTTTGGTGTTGGCTGACTGCCGGAAATAAAAAACTTCGGCAAGCGGACCTCCGCTTGCCGAAGTTTCTGGAACTTTGGCTTAACAGCCTAGTGGGGGTTAGCTGACTGATCCCAGTTTGTCAGACTGCCACGTTGAAAGGAATGGCGTCAACAGCGAAATTCGTGGTGATTATTCATATTTCTGCTGCTCTCCGTCCGCGTCCCCGCGGACGGCCCGCGAGGACGCGGGCCTGGAGCACTTGTGAATAATTACCAGCTAAATCCATGCCTGATTCTGCTGACGGACGGTCTTACTGTCCATTACCTTCATACGCGCCGATGTTGTGTGTGGCATCCAGCGTAATGCCGAAATAGTCGCGGGTGCCCATGCTGCCACCGACGCACGAGACGGCACACACATTCGTTCCCACATTGAGGGCGGGTGAGCCTACTTGCAGCGTGTAGAAGCCGTTGGCGAGCGTGGGCATGCCCACACCATGGTAGCCCAGCCCGTTCAGTTTGGGTTCGGCCGTCAGCGAGTGGAGATCGTGGCCGGTGCCGGCTTGCCATTCGCTTAGACTGTTGAAGTAGGTGGCCGCGCCGAGCTTGAACTGGTATCCCAGGCCCGGGGTGTAATACAGGTTGTAGTCATGCGCTAACTCCGATTCGGTCCGCATCAGGCGCTGGAGATTCGAATAGAGGATGTTGTTCTTAAAGATCGAGTTTCCGGTGTACACGGCGCTCATCCGGAGGGCGGCCGTGTCTCCATCCACAACCCCTGGGCCCGGGTTATAGTAGAAGGTGTTGTTGTAGATTTGCATCGAGTCGATCCGGCCGCCCTGCCAGCTCGCCACGCGGATCTCGCCGTAGCCGACCACGCGCTGGGCGTTGTTAGTGCAGAGGTTGTAGCGGAAGACCGTGTTCGAGGTGATATCGCCGGAGCCAAAATCGTAGACCGCGGCGCAAAAGCCTTCGGAATCGTGAGCGTAGTTGTATTGGAGGGTGTTGTTATGGTTATCACCGTCCACATCGAACCCGCCGCCATCCCCGCCGGCGGTGGCCCAGGTGTGATGCCCATAGCTTTCGTTGTTTTGGATGACCATCCCGTTGGTATTCCAAGTCCAAATGCCGACCGGCGTGCTGCCGCTACACGCGCCAATTGGGCACATCCCGCTGCGGTAGGCCACATTGTTTTCGATCAGGCCATTGTTCAGTTCCCACAGGACGATGCCGTCGCCGTACACATCATGTGAGAGGCTGTTCCGGACGGTAAAGTTGGAGCCGCAGACCCCGCACGGCCAATCGTCGCCGCCGCCGATGGTCATCCCCGCACCGGCCGTTGTGTCATGCGTGGTCACGCCGTCTACCAGCACATCACTGATCGTGGAGAAGGCGGTGCCTTCGGTATAGATTCCCAACAGCCCGGAATCGTTCCGCTGCAGCGCGACGTGATTGACGGCGCTGATATCCAGGTTGGTCAAATAAAAATGATGCAAGGCCTGGTTGGTGGTAGATGCCTTGATGCGCACGCCCCACAGCGACCCGCCGCGCACGGCTAGATTGCTCAGGTTGTAATACTCAACGCCGGTGAGCGCGATGGTCGTTTCGTTGGTTGTGCCGCCGTCAATAATGGGCTGCGCGCCGGTGCCGTAGTCGGCAATCGTGATCGGCGCAGCGGCGCTGCCCGAGCCTTGCGCGACAAACGCACCGTTGCAGGTGGCGCCGCGCTTGAACAACAGGCTGTCGCCCGGGCCATAAGTATGGGCGCTGGCGGTGGTCACGGAGTTCCACGGGCTGGCCTGGCTGCCGTTGCCGTTCGTGCCCAGCGAACAGTCTACATAGTGCGCGTGCGCGCCGCCGCCGGAGCTAGTGGGCGTGGCCGTCGGCCCGCCGCTCGGGGTCGGAGTCTTGGTCGGTGGTTTGGCCCCAGACACGACTTGAACCGGCAGGATCAAGTTCAAAGTCAGGACGAGGCCGAGCAGCGTACTAATGAAGGTCGCGTGCTTAAAATAAGTTTTCATGGTTTTCTCCCTTGGGATACGGTTGAAGGCGCTGTTACAGCGTAACTCTTTTTCAGAATCTTTTTCGCACAGAAGCGACCAATAAAAACTTCGGCTAGCCTGGGAGGGGCCGGCCGAAGTTTCAAGGGATTAAATGAATTAATTACCTGGCAACATTAACAATTTGATCGTTTCCAGGCTATTCGACTAACGGCCTTTATCTTGACATACTACCCGATTAAGGAGAAGGGGGACGACGGCTAGGTCCTTACTTGATTCGGCTGCTGAACATTTGTAACTGAGTAGAACGCTGATAGTCACCCTCACCCTTCTTGCGCCTCGGGTTGGCTGAGGGGCAGGCGGAACCCGAAGGTGCTGCCGACCCCCTCCCGGCTGTACGCCCAGACTGAACCGCCGTGCGCGGCGACCACGTACTTCACCAGCGCCAGTCCCAAGCCCAGCCCCTCCTGACCGCGTTGTAATGGATCCGCCATTTGGGTGAAGCTCTCCCACAGGGTAGAGAGCCTGTCGGCGGGGATGCCCACCCCGCTATCAATAACTTCGAGGTTGATCCAAGCCGCTTCTATCCAGCAACACAGCGCGATCTTACCGCCGTCCGGGGTGAACTTGATGGCGTTATGCGCGAGATGGTAGATGGCTTCGTACAAACGCTCTTCGTCGCCGTAGACCAGTGGCAGATCATCGGGTACGCGAATGCTGATAGTTAACTGCCGCCGTTGAGCTTGCAGCCGGATGGGGAGGAGGGCATTTTCAATCAGCGGGCCGAAGTTGATGGGCGTTGGATGTAATTCGCCTTGATGACTGAAGAACGTCGCCACTTTGACCAGGTTCTCGATCATTAACCGGGCGGCTCCGACGGCGGAATCGAGTTGTTGGAGTTGTTCGCGCTGTTCAGGCATTAAATTCCCAACGCCATAATGCTCCAACAGTTGCAAAGAGAGATCGATATTGACAAACGGCGAACGCAGTTCGTGGGTAATGACGCCTAGAAAGGCGGATTTGAGGCGGTCGAGTTCCTGGAGTTGGTAATGGGCTTTGGCCAAGGCCGCCTGGGCGGTGGTTAAGTCTTCCGTCCGGGCGCGCACTTTCTCTTCTAAAGCTTCGTTCACAGAGTGCAGCGTTTCATTCTTTTGCAGCAGATCGCGTCGTAATTGAGCGAGGGTGAGGTGCGTTCTGATCCGAGCCAGCGCTTCAGCCGCCTCATACGGTTTGGTGATGTAATCAACGCCCCCGGCTTCAAGCCCGCGAATTTTGTCGGCGGTGTCGCTCAATGCGGTCATGAAGATCACCGGCAGGGCGGCGGTTTCGGGATTGGCTTTTAAGCGGCGGCAGGTTTCCAAGCCGTCCATCTCCGGCATTTGAATATCGAGTAGGATGAGGTCGGGCTGTCCGAGTTGGGCGCGTTTCAGCCCATCAGCTCCGTTGTTCGCGGTGAGGATTTCGTAGTGATAGCCCTTGAGATGCTCCACCATGACTTTCAGGTTGGTGACATTGTCGTCCACGATCAGGATCACGGGCGTATCACGGGTGGAGGGCATGGGTTTGTCTTGTGATTGGTCTTGCAAGAACCTTTTAACCGCAGAGCACGCGGAGTTCGCAGAGACTTTTTTCTTTTTATCTTTCTTTCTCTCTGCGTTCTTTGCGTTCTCTGCGGTGAAAGCTCTGGCTTATTCCCCCATATACTGTTTCAGCAAACTCTGAATCTGCCCGTCGTCAAACTCATCCGCCAATTGGTGAATTTTCTGAGCGAAGGGCCGATATTGCTCCGAGAGATTTTCCAGGTAGCGCGCGCGTTCGTGAATACGCTCCATATTACCGAAGCGCGCCAATTCGTACAAGGCCTCCAGTTCCTCTTGGGGTGGGGGCAAAAACTCGCCGTCGGCGAGCGCCGCGCCGGGTTCACCTACCAGTTCGGCCTCGACGGCTTCCGCGGCGGGTTCATCAAAGACCCATTCCAACTCCAATTGGTCTTTCAAAACAGCAAAAAGATCATCCGCCTCTACCGGCTTGGGCAGAAAATCATCGCAGCCTACCCGGCGGCTCTCCTCGCGATCCATATCGTGCGCGCTGGCCGAGACGGCAATGATGGGGATCTTCGCCAGTTCGGGCGTTTGCCGCAGGACGGCCACAGCTTCAAAGCCCATCATCACCGGCATCACCAAATCCATAAAGATCAAATCCGGCCGGAGGGCGGCGGCTTGCTCGACGCCTTCTTTTCCATTCTCAGCCAGAGTCACCTCAAATCCCAAAGGTTGCAGCAAATCTAAAAGCACGAGGCGATTCTCCGGGCGATCATCCACGACCAATAAGCGGCGGCGCGGCCCCTGGTAGCCGGTGATCTTGCGTTGAAGGGAAGCGTGACCGGCGGCAAGGGCGGCGGTGGAGGTCAGCGGGAAACTTGCCTCGAACCCGAATGTGCTGCCGTGGCCCAACTCACTTTGAACTTGAATCTGACCGCCCATCAACGTGACGAGTTGTTGGCTGATGGCCAGCCCCAGTCCGGTGCCGGCCGCGCGCTGACTGGCCGCGCCGACTTGTTCAAACGGTTGGAAGATTTTTTCCTGATGTTCCGGGCTAATGCCGACGCCGGTGTCTTGAACTTCAAAGCGTAGCGTCACGGTTTCCGCATGCGCCGGGCGCGTTTGCTCGAAGCCCGCGTCCGCGCGGGCGATCTGGTCGGACATTCCGCCCGCGGGGACGCGGGCTGGGAGCGTGGAGTGCGCAGGCGGTATGACTGAAACGCGAAAGGTGACTTGCCCGCGTTCAGTGAATTTGACCGCGTTGCCTAATAAATTGATCAGCACTTGCCGAAGACGTTTTTCATCGGCGAGCAAGTAAGGCGGCAAACCCGGGCCGGGCACATACGCCAGCCGGATGCCTTTCTGTTGGGCGGCCATCTGCATGATCCCGACAATGCTATCCAGAAAAGCGGGGAGATGCATCTCACCCGGGTGCAATTCCAAACGGCGCGCTTCAATTTTGGCGAGGTCAAGCACATCGTTGATGAGGGTGAGCAGGTGCTTGCCGCTGGTGTAGATCGTGTTGAGGCCATCGCGTTGGTGCGTGGGCAAGTCCGGGCTGCGCCGGAGGATTTGAGCGTAGCCTAAAATGCCGTTGAGCGGCGTGCGCAGTTCGTGACTCATGTTCGCCAAAAATTCGCTCTTGGCCTGGCTGGCTGCTTCCGCGCGTTCTTTGGCGACGGCCAGTGCTTGATTGGATTGCGCCAATTCTTCCGTACGTTCAGCCACCTGGGTTTCCAATTCGTGATTGCGCGCTTCAATGCTACGGACGCGCCAGCGAACGCCGCCGAGTACGATGCCAATCAATCCCACGAGCGCGAGGCTGCGAAACCACCATGTCTCCCACCACGGTGGGTTCACTGTCAGTGGTAAGGCCGCTTCTTGTTCACTCCAGATTCCGTCGCTGTTGGTGGCCTGGACGCGGAATACGTAATTGCCGGCGGGTAGATTGGTGTAAGTGACGAAGCGGCGCGAGCTGTCTGTCTCCGTCCAGTCGCTTTCAAAACTTTCCAGTTGGTGGCGGTACCGATTCTTTTGCGGCGCGGCATAGCTCAACGCCGCGAATTCAAAAGAGATGATATTTTGATCGTAGTTAAGTGTCAGGTGTTGGGTGTTCCAAATGGGGACGGTGAGTGGCGCCTCGTCGCCGGGCGTCACCGGTTGGTTGAAAAGCTGGAAGTCGGTCAGGATCACCGGCGGCGCGTACGGATCATCCTTGATCTGGTCGGGGTAGAAAGCGGTCAGACCGTTGGTGCCGCCAAAAAACAGTTGCCCATCTTTGGCCCGGGCAAAGGCATGAACGCTAAATTCATTCCCTTGCAAGCCATCGGCGCGGTCATAGTTGCGAAAGGTTTCGGTGGCGGGCGTAAAACGGGAGAGGCCTTTCTTGGTGCTGAGCCAGAAGTTGCCTGCGTCATCGGCTAACAGACCGGCGACAAAATTGCTCGGGAGGCCGTCTTTTTCGGTGTAGTATTTAACGGCTTGCGTGTTGGGATCAAAACGGATCAGACCCTCACGGGAAGCAATCCAGATCAGTCCCGTTTGATCTTCAAGCAGTGTCTGCATGTAACTGTCCGGGCCGGACTTTTCGGCTTTGGCGCGATACCGTTGATAGGTTCCAGTCTTTGGATCGAAACGGCTGAAGCCATTTAGCATGCTGACCCACAGGTAGCCGGCACGGTCGGCGTAGACATCGGTGATGGGGGGCTGGATGGGTGGAGCACCCTTCGGTGCGGTGGGAGGCGTCTCCGCCGTCGGCCCTTGATAGAATTGTACGTTTTCACGCGCCGGGTCCAGCTTATAGAAGCCATCCTGATTGACCACAATCCATAAAGCGCCCTGTTCATCTTCGTAAAAATCTATAATGGCCTTGGGCGGTGTGGGGTGATCTATCCCGGTTTGGAGTGGATACTCGGCGAATTCTTTGGTGGCGGGATTAAAACGATACAGCCGCAGGTTGCCCAAACCTAGCCAAACGCTGCCCGTCTGATCTTGATGGATGGCGTTAATCGTGCCGAACTTTCCGGGCAGGTTGTAACGCGTGACCTGACCCGTGGTGAGGTCAACCCAATTCAGAACATTGTCGGCGCTGACCCAGAGATGATTCTCGTCAATGGACTCAATGGCATTCACCGTGCCAGAAGCTAGCGTGGTTGAGCTGTTCGGGTTGTGGCGGTAATGAGCAAAATGCGCTTCGCGGGGGTTGTAGAGATTCAGGCCGGTCTCCTTCGTGCCAATCCACAGCAGACCGCCGCGGTCTCGATACAGCCGGGTGAGGGCGGTGCTGCTTAAACTGTCCAGTTGGTCGGCTTGATGCTGATAGTTTTGAAGCACCTGCCCGGTCCGCGGATCAAAAATAATGAGACCGCCCTCCGTCGCAATCCAAAAGTCGCCGGCCTCAGCCTCCAAGAGGTCCTCGATTGCGCCAACGGCCGGATAAGCGGTAAACGTCTCGCTCGGAATGTCGAAGCGATAAAGCCCGGTGACGCCGCCGGCCCACAAGTTTCCCTGGGTATCCAGATGCAGCGTATCCAGATGATTCTCCTCCGGGTTGGGCAGCGCGTAATAGGTGAAACTTTCCGTGCCTGGGTCGTAGCGGGCGAGGACGCGTTCCGCCGCCATCCACACGTGACTCGCTTGATCTTGGACAATGTCCCAGACCGCGCCGCCTTGAAAGGCATTCGGGCTTTCCGGGTCATCCGTGGGATAGCGGATGGCGGTCTGAGTGGTTGGGTTGAACCGGCTCACGCCGGTGATCCCGCCGCCCGCGAACCAAAACATGCCGCTGCTCTCCTGGAAAATACCGAAGAAGCGATCGCCTCTGAGTTGATTGGGATCCTGGGGAAAGGCCGGGTAGCGGGTGAACGTTTCAGTGCGCGGGTCGAATTTATTCAGCCCGCCGCCCTCGGCAGAAATCCAGAGCAGGCCCTCGCGGTCTTCATACAAATCACGGATCCAGTTGCCGCTCAAGCTGTTCGGGTTATCGGGATCGTGTTGATATGTCTTAAACTGATAGCCGTCGTAGCGGCTCAACCCGCCCGGGGTGCCGATCCACATAAAGCCCTGGTGATCTTGCAGGATAGCTTCGATTGAATTTTGAACCAGTCCGTCGTCAGACGTGAGATGGGCGAAGTGGAGGGCGGCGCCGGGGGATGGAAGAGATGACGGAGGACCGCTACGCGAGACGGAAGACGGAGGACGAAGGACCAAAGACGAAGGACGAAGGACGGAGGACGGAGGTGCAGCCAGCGCAGAGAGAAAGAATGTGCTTAGAAGGATGAAAGAAATTTTAAAGTTAGGAGAGTGGGGGGAGTGTTTCATAGTGTGTGCTCTTTTGATTTCAGGGACTCAAGTTTCAGGAACTCAAGGAACTCTGGGGAACTGAGTTCTCTGAATTCTTTCGGTTCCTTGGTTCCTTGAGTTCCAATTCCCAAGCCGGGTTATCCTACCACCATCGGCAGATAAACGAAATCGGTGGCCGAAAAAATATGCAGGTGTTATCAAGGCCGTCCGGGTGAAATAACCTTCCCGGCTATTCCATAAAATTCATCGCCGCTAATCCACGGCAGGGCCGGGGTGATGTGATAGTGATAAATTCCATCCGGATAATCGGCGGTGGTGTGTGTGTGACCATGATACGCATCCAAATCAGCATTGGTTATCGGTTGGCCGTTCTCCTCCGGGCCATAGACCGGAAAACCATCCAGGAGGAATCCCACCAATGAGTCTTTGCCATTTAACGCGGTGAGGTAGTAAGGCTCCACATGGTAGTGATACATTCCTTGCTGCTGTGGATGGCCGCCATATTGGTCAAAGCCCACGCTCTCTTGCGTCGCCGGTTGGTGATTGGCGTTATATTGATTGAAGAAGGGAACACCATCCAGCGCCATGCCGATTGGCCCGCCGGGGGTGGGTCGGTGTGTCGTTGCCATTTCGGGATGAAGCGGAATTTGGAGGACGATGTTTTGCGCTTCAATGGTGGAAGGATTGGGCCGGAAGCCAGCGGCAGCGTACGCTTCGTAGAGACTATTACCGTGGGGGAAGTAAGGACTTCCATGCGGCGGGACCCCGTCGCTTTTCAGAATAATAAAATTGCCGTCCAGGGTCACGGTGACATTGCTGAGAAATTTTTTGAAGGGCACCAAGGCCGTCGGTGTTGGCAGGCTGGTGGGCGCATTGGAAACTGGCGCTGTCGCCGTAGGTGATTCGGTTCCATTCGCGCTCGTCAGCGGCGGCGAGGCAAGAGGCGGGATCAAGGTTGGCGGTGGGGTGGGCGGCGCTGGGGAAAGAAAGGCGCACGCCATAGCCCCCAGAGAAATGAGCGCCGGGAGCAGTAGATACGCTGAGGCTTTGCGACTCACGCTGTTTAAAAAGCGAAAGGAATGGCGTGGCATCGTAGGCTCCTGTGAATTTGAAATATTTTGCCCGAAGTCTTGGTTAAAAGCTGTCATTCAAGCTGGACAGCCTTGTCATCTATTCTGGACAGTTTGAGACAATGGATGGTGTGATCCGTGACTCGTGATCCGTGAATTTCACGAGTCACGAATCACGGGTCACGCCTTGGGTCTATCGAGTGACCCGCGAATGAAGACATTATGAAATTAACCCATGATCCAGCGCAAATTTCATCAGCGCGGGCAGATCGTCCAGTTCTAATTTATTCATAATCCGGGTGCGATAGGTGCTGATGGTAGGGCGGGTCACGGCCAGCAGGTCCGCCATCTCGGAGTTGCTCTTGCCTTGGGCAATCAGTTGCAGCACTTCGTACTCGCGGGTGCTCAGTTTAAATAAGGGATCATCCCGCATCTGGCGCTGCGTGGCCGGCTCGGCCCGCAAATCATCGGCGACGCGTTGGGTCTGGCGGCGAATCTCTTCCAGGGTTTCCAGCGCCTGCTCAATTTGTTCTTGCGCCGTTTGCAGGGAAGTGACCGGAGGTGCCGGCGTTTGGAGTTGGCCCTTCGCTTCGGATAAGTTCTTCTGCAGCAATTCGAGTTTGTCCTCGACTTGGTCATGCAAGGCCTGCGCCGCGCCTTGATCGCGCTGCGTCTGACTGTCCAAGGATTGCTGCGTCAATTGGCGTAGGTGTTCGCTCTGCTGCCGGACCAATTCCAGCAGTTGTTCTTTTTCTTCCTGATGGCGTTTGCGCTGGGCGATTTCCTCTTCCAGCGCCGAGGTGCGCTCATGCACCCGGGCTTCCAATTGGAGTTGCAGCTCCCGGAGGGTGAGGTGAACCTGGACCCGCGCCAAAAGTTCAGCGGCTTCAATCGGTTTGGCGAGATAGTCCACCGCTCCGGACTCCAACCCTCGCACTTTGTCATCTGCATCCGCCTGGGCCGTCATAAAAATGACCGGGATGGCGTTCGTCTCCGGATTCGCTTTCAAGCGGCGGCAGGTTTCAAAACCATCAATGCCGGGCATTTGGATGTCGAGCAAGATCAAATCCGGCTGGGCCAAGTGGGCCCGCTCCAAACCGGCTTCCCCGTTGGAAGCGGTGAGAATGGTGTAGCTGTAGGCTTTCAAGTGTTCCACCGCTACTTTCAAGTTGGTGACATTGTCGTCCACGATCAAGATGGTACGTTTTTTGGGAGGCTGAGTCATTGGATCTCCATTGGGCCAATGTGCGCCGCACCCGCTTCGCGAAGGCGCGACGCACGTGGACACATCCAAACAAAACAAAGTATACCGCACGTTTTCAACGGAAAAGGAGTCCGGCGACTCAGTCGTCGGACTCCCATCCCAGGAAAGGGGGCTTAGGATTTGTAACCCTCCGAATTACGACCCTTCATATGCGCCGATGTCACAACTGCTTCCGGCAAGCCGGGGGTAGCTGCTGGTCCCGCGCTGGTCGGTGGTATAGGTCGTGTTGCAGCCATTCGTTCCGCTGGCGATGATATTGCTCGCGGCGCTGCCACTGGACAGCGAGTGCGTTAGGGTGGGGCCGCCGTTATCCGCCAGCGTGTTCAATGTGATGGAGGTGCCGAGGACATCGCCAGTCGAGTTCGAGAAGCCGCAGTTGGTGGTGTTGTTCTCGATGAAGTTGTAACCGGAGGAGAAGATCCCGCCGCTACCCGAGACGTTCTCCTCCACGCAGTCCGGCGCGCCACTGTTGGGGGTGTTATCCACGTTATCGGCGACCAGGGTATTGGTCAGGGTCACCACCGCGGTGCCAAATTGACCGATCCCACCCCCGTTGCCGCCGTTCGTATTGGAGTCGGCGAGGTTCATGGCGATGGTGCTGAAGGTGATGTTGACTGTGGTGCCCGTACCCGCACCCACCCCGCCGCCGTTGTAGTACGCTCTGTTGCCGGAGATCGTGCTGTTGATGATCGTAACTGACCCGTTGGTCTCGCCGGAGTACACGCCGCCGCCGCTATGCGTGGCCTGGCTGTTCGAGAGGGTGCTGTAGCGAATGGTCGTCTGCGCGCCGCTGTTGAAGACGTTGTGCACGCCGCCGCCGTAATAGGCGTAGCCATTGTTGAGGGTGCTGTACTCGATGGTCAGGTTGCCGGCGTTGTAGACATCGCCGCCGCTGTAGAGTGTGCCACCGGCGTAAGCCTTCCCATCGGTCAGGTACAGATGGCGGAGGGTCGCGGTTACGCCACTGTCAACTTCCACCACGCGGCCACCTTGGTTGGCGTCGAGGAAGGTGGGGTAGTTATCGCTATCCGCCGCCGCCGACCAATCGGTGATGTTATGGCCGCCTTCCAGCGTGAGATTCTTGCTGAGGGAGACAACCTGCGGAACCGTGCCACCCGTTTGCACACCCGCACAGGTCCCGGCGATCTTGATCGTCGCTCCGGCGCTGGCGGCGTTCACGGCGGTCTGGATGGCGCTGGCATCATTGCTCTCGTAGACGGTGCTATTGTATTGGGCGTGGCACGCGTATAGGCTAAAGTTCGCCGTGACACTCTTGGCCGCATCCATCGTGACGGTGCAGGTCGTGCTCGAGCCAATGCAGTTCCCGCTCCAGCCGGCGAAGGTTGAACCGGCATCGGCCGTCGCCGTGAGTGTAATCGTGCGATAAGTGAAAGGCAGATTGCAGGTCGCGCCGCAGCTAATGCCGGAAGGATCGCTGGTGACGGTGCCGCTGCCGCTGCCGGTCTTGCTGACTTGCATCAGATAATTGGTGGTGAGTGAATTGAAATACAGTTGACCATGCAGTTTCGGGCCGACGCTGAACGGGAAGGTCGGTGTGCCGTCGGAGGCAATGGTGAAGTGGTAGTGATACCCCAAGCCGTCATGATCGTGGCCGTTGGACGCATCCAAGCAGCCGGAGCAGGCGGTGTTGTAGTAGTAGTCCTGGAAGTAGTAACCGGACGCGACCGTGAAGTTGTGACTTGATTGAGAAGTCACCGTCGCGGTGGTCTGTGGCCCTTCGGTGGTGGAGGTGTAAGCCGATTGGCCACTGGGGATCACGTAAGGATTTACCAGCAGGCAGACGCGCCTGTTGGTGGGAGCTGGCTGGCCTGGGATGGCGGGACAGCCGGTGGTGGTGCTGCTGGTGTCAGCATAATTCCGGGTGGTCCAGCCGCTCACCGCCAGGGTGTTGGCGGCCGTATACGGGCCATAAATTGGATAACCGTCGGCGGCAAACCCATAGATGGGCGAGTGAGACGTGCCACTATCGTTAAGTTGCTTGGCAAGGCACTTCGGATAGAAGTGGTGGTGATAATCGCCCCCCGCCGCGTGGCCGGGGCAGATGTCCATGTCGTACAACTCGAACTTGGCGGCGACGTTGTCCCACACCCCGGCGTTGTTGTAGCTCATGGCATCCGACCAGTTGTACAGGGCCGTGCCGTTCACCAGCGTGCCAATCACGCTCGCGCTAAGAAATTCAGTCGGCGTGGTCGCGGTGGTCGGGTTCAAAGGGAAGTAAACTTCGCGGTTGATATTGGTCGGGCACACCGGGCCATAAGGCCAATATTGCATGGCGCAGGTGGTGTTGGTGTAACCAATCGTCGCGGCGCCAAAGTCAACGACATCATTCAGATTAAGGGGAGAGGTTCCATTGGAACTGTTCTGCACACCGTTGCTGAAATCAGGCACGCCGGTGGTGCGGAGGGGGCGGGTGTTGAGAGCGGTAAGATCGCTCGTTGTGATCACCGTTTGATAACTTGGGATGCCGGTGGTTCGGACCCGCACGTAGTCCACGCCATTAATGGTGACTGTAACCACTGACTGAACATTAACCAGCACGCCGGAGAAGTTCGGGGCGGTTGTAGTCGTATTGGTCATCCATTGCGTGAGCAAGGGGGATGTGCCGCTTTGGGCCGAGACGGGCTGGCTGAGCAGTTGGCTCGTGAAAAACAGACCTAGAAGGCTGGTGAAGATGATACTGATCAGTCGTTTGAGGGAAGTGAGACGGGACATGGTTTTTTTCCTTTTTTTTGTTTTAGAGTGTCCCTATTATCCAAAAAGCGCCCTGGCTTGTCTGTCGTGTGATCTGGATAATCTTGTCGTCTAATCTGGACAATTCATGTCCGAACGCAAAAAAAGCCCTGGTTTAGAGGGCTTTAAGACGACGGTAGACGGAGGACGGACGACGGTAGAGGGTGACTAGCTGCTCGTGTTCTGGAGGGCGGCTTCCGTCCACCGTCCTCCGTCGTCGGTCATCTACGCGCCATCAGGCGGTGCAAGAGGAGCCAGGCCCAGACAAACAGCACTAATCCGATGAGCACCAAACTGCCGAGCAGCGCCGGCTCCGGCAGTGAGCCGCGCAACATCACACTTTGGAACAGTTGGATGCCATAGGTCACCGGCAGCAGCCAGGAAATCACACGCACCGGTTCCCATAGTGAACGGAGGGTGGTGATGAAGCCGCTGAAGAAAACGCTCGCCAAAAGCACGATCATGGCATATTGGACGGCTTGGCTATCGGTCCGAGAAATCAGTGAAATCACAAACCCAATGCCTAAGGAGGTGAACAGTAAACCGAGGATCACCGCCCCATAGTTCAGCCAACCGCCCAAGACCGGCACGCCCAACATCCAATGCAACATCACCGTTAGTATCCCGGCCAGGATCACGCCGAAGAGCAGGTAACTGAGATATTTGCCAATGAGCATTTCCGTCGCCGAGACCGGCGAAACGCGGAAAAGTTCCAGCGTGCCTAACTGGCGTTCCCGCACAATAGACAAGGCGCCAAAGGTGATGGCAAGGTGTTGAAGCAGCAAGGCCAATACGCCCGGCGCATAAAAATCAATGACGCGCGGTTGCACGCTAGCGACGGTATAGGTCTCGCTGCGGAAGGGACTGACCAGCACGCCCGGCTCGATGCGCTTGAAATCGCCCAGCAGCGTATCCAATGTGGTCAGGTCACTTTCTATTTTTGCGGCGGTTTGGGCCTCGACGGTGTAATCGCTGCGGTTATCTTCTATCTGGCCGAGAGCGTTGGTATTCTGTCGCACATCAGAGAGTTGGGCCAGGATGGCTTCCGGGTCGGTGCTTTGGCCTTCGGTGCTGGTCTGATCCAGACCGCTGAGAATAGTCATGCCCGCGCCCACCCCTAACTCCAGCCCGGAGACATTGCTCTCTAATTCCTGTTGGTGCTGGCGGGCGGCGGCGCTATCGCCTTGCTCCAAGGCCACGCGCAGCGCGGTCGCGTTGGTTCGGGCCGCGCCGAGATCATCTTGATGCGCAACGGCTTCGCTCTGACCATAAGCCGTGACCCGCTGCAGCATGTGCCGATTGATCTCTTCCGCGTATACGCCGCCCAGATATTGAATATAGCCCACTTGCAACGGATCAAGCTCATTGTGATACAGCGTAAAAACAGCTTGTTGGTTGTTGCGAATCGACTCCAATGCCTGCGTGGGGATGACGATCACCAAGTCTACCTCGTTGCGGCGCAGTTGCTCTTTGGCGGCGACCTCGTCCGGGGTGACGCCAACGAATAGGATCTGCGAGTCGAGCGACGCGCCAAACGCCTGAATCTGTTGACTGAGGGAATCGCCTTCCGGCGCGACGAACAGGGTGCGATATTGGCGTGATTGATTGCGAAACCCAATTCCGAAGAGAAGCAAAATGAGAAAGGGGCCTAGGATAAGCGTGAGCACCAAACGTGGCTCGCGCAGGATTTCATAAATTTCTTTGCCCAAGAATGCCGACACGCGGACGGGGGCAATCAGGATATTACGCAGCATCTACGCCCTCCCCGTTCCGAGCTTGCTGGACTAATTCTACAAAGACATCGTCCAGGGAAGCGGTGTACTTTTCAATGGATTCAATTGGCACGTTTTGGGCTTTACACCACTCTAGCAATTGGGGAACAGCAGTGCCGGCCTCATCCACCACCAGCCGGACGGCGGTATTGCTCAATTGGCGTTGGATACTTTTCACATAGGGCAGCGCCCGGAGTTGCTCCAGGCGCGCGTAGTCCAACGGCTGACTCGCGGTCAGGTCTACGATCTCCCCACCAAAGGCGCGGCGGCTCAGCCCTTCCGGCGTTTCGACCATCAACAATCGGCCTTCGGCCATCACGCCGACCAAGTCACAGTAGGCCGCTTCGCCCACGTACTGAGTAGTGATGAACAAGGTGCAGCCATTGTCGCGTAATTCTTTGAAGTAATTCCAAAATTTGTGGCGTAAGATTGGGTCAATGCTGGCGGTCGGCTCGTCCAAGAAGATCATCTGCGGATTGTGGGTGAGGGTGGTGGCCAACGCCAGGCGGCGCTGCATCCCGCCTGAAATTTGGCGGGCGAGCTTGTGCCGGTGCTCGCTTAATTCCACAAAATCCAGCAGGCGCTTAAACGGTTGGCCGCGGTTGAAGCCCATCCCATACAGCGAGGCCGCAAAGTTCATGTTCTCCCACACACTCAACTCGGGATAGAGCACAAACTGTTGTGGCATGTAACCCAGCTTCGCGCGCGTGGTCGGGCTAAAGCGGGTAGGTGTTTGCCCCAGCACCGTCACCCGGCCCGCACTGGGTTCATAGACGCCGGTGAGCAAACGCACGGCGGTTGTCTTACCGCACCCACTCGGACCGATGAAGCCAAAGATCACACCCTGTGGAATTTGAAAGTTGAGATCGCGCACCGCGTCGGCGTGGCCAAATTGTTTCGTGAGGCCTTCCGCGACGATGGCGGGCTGTGGGTCAGTTTGGGGAGAATGAACCGGAGAACGAGTCGGCAAGGCGAAGCCCTCCTGCGCCAACGCAGCGCGCCGAGTGGTCGCCGCCTCACGGGCTAACTCGTGAGGCGGCTAAGTACATTAACTTAACGGGGAAGTAGGGAAGGGGGTTACTGTTTGTAAAATTCGACGTCGTCGAAGTTGATCCAGTTGCCGGCGTTGGCAACCGAGTAGAAACCGAAAGTGCATTGACCGTTGGTGACGTTGATGTTGGCGATAGTGATCTGCGTCCAGGTGGAGGTGATGGGGAGCGTGGAATTCAACTGGGTTCCGCCAAAATCCTTGGCCTCCATTCGGGCGATGCTTTGCCCGCCGCCGGACATGACCCACGCTTTCAAGGTGTACAGGCCATTCGTCAAACCGGTCTTCGTCTGGTAGGTATACACATCATAAGCCACACCCTTCCAATGTGTCGCCTTGTAGGTTCCGGAGTGGGGCGCACCCGTTTCCGTGTATGACGCATCCACATGGCCGGCCGAGGACCATTCGCTCCAGCCGGTGGGAGTCTGGGTAGCGCCATTTGCTTCCAATCCCGGATTCGTGACCAGGTTAGGGCCGGGCGCCGGGGTGGCGGTGGGCGAGGGCGCGCCGCCCGACTCATGCGCGCCAATGTCGTAAGCGCCGCCTTGCGGAATCGTGTTGCTGAAGAAGTCACGCGAACCCATGCTGCCCACATTCGCGCCGGCGTTGATGGCGGGCGATCCGGCTTGAAGCGTGAACTGAGTCGTGGGCTTGCCGACGCCGTGATAGGTAGGGCTGTTCAACTTGGGATCGGCGTATTGGCTGCTGCCATCCTGCCCGCTGCCACTTTTATAAGCAGCGAAGCCCAGATACCACGTGTTGTTCCAACTCCACCAGATATTATTGGCCGTGGCGCCCGCGGCCGATGACCAGTAGAGGTTGTTATTCAGCGGCATGGTAGCATTCCGGATGTCGGTGAAGATCCAGCCCGTGGTGTACAGGATGTTGTTTTTAAAGAAGTTCGTGCCGGTTAAACTCGCCCAGTTGGCGAACAGCGGCTGGTTCACGTTCCAGTAGCTTGTGTTGTTGTAAATCTTCACGCCATTGATCAGCCCACCGTTCCAGGTCGTGAGGAAGTAATCTCCCTTGACGGATTCAGTCGGGTCCAAACCGTTGTTCGAGCAGATGTTGTAGCGCACAACCGCGTTCGTACTGCTCAAATCAGCGCCGAAGACCGAGACGCAGTACGAGTCAACATCGTGGCCGTAGTTGTACTGGACGGTGTTGTTGTTATCGCCCCAGTCAATGTCATACGCGCCGCCATCTACGCCGGGCGAGTGCGCCGTGTAGGCTTCGTTGAATTGAACGGTGCAGTTATTGCACGACCACGTCCACGTGGAGTTGGGCGTCCCGTACGCGGCGGTCGTGATCTTGCCCGTTTGATACGCCACCGTGTTTTCAATCGTGCCATTGCTGCACGTGAAGATCACGATGCCATCGCCGCCGACATCATGCGCCGTTGAGTTGCGGATGATGACCGGACTGGCATTGCTCGCCGCGCCATTTGAACCTTTGCACGCGATCCGGATACCGTTCCATTCGCCGGTGTTGTACGCAGTTGCGCCATCAATGATGACATCGTTGAAAACGGCAGACGATCCCCAATCCGGCCCTACCATGATCAGGCCGTTGTCTTTGCTCGTCGCCGTCCCGCCCACATCGTGCGCCGAGACGCCGGTAATCCGGAAGTGGTTGAGTGTGCCGGTGTTGCCCCCAATCCAAATCCCGAACGGGTTGCCGCCGGTCGTCTCGATGTTTTGGATGCGCCAGTATTGTTGATTGTAGAGCTTGATCGCCGCTGGATTGGCTCCGCCGCTGATGATCGGTCGTGTGCCGGTGCTATAGGCGTCAAGCGTGATGTAGGCAGTGGAGCTTGTCCCGGACCCTTTGGGGTTCAGCATCCCGGAGCAGGTGACCCCGCGCTTGAAGAGAATCTTGTCCCCCGCGCCAAAGGTGATCCCATTGACCTTCCCCAAGGTTCTCCACGGTGTGGAGGTGGAGGTGCCGTTATTCGCGTCGTTCCCATTTAGACAATCCACATAGTAAGTCGTATTGGCGGCTAAAGCCGTAAGGGTTGGCCCGAAACTTAACGCCGTCAGCGCCGTTATCAAGAAAGCGTGAGCTGAACGGAGGAGCAGATTTTTAAAGCGAGCGAGAAACATTTGCGATCTCCTTGTGAAAGAGCATGAAAGAGCAACCACGGATTACACGGATTACACGGAAAGAGATTTCTTTAAAAAATCTGTGCAATCCGTGTAATCCGTGGTTCCAAATCTTTAGAACCTGAGTAACACCGTGCCATGGCCAAGGACGGTGAAGGTCACGCGCCCATTGCTCAAGATCGGGCTGCCGGTAATCGTGTCATTATGAGTTGAGTCGAACTGCCATTGCGTGCCGGTCCCGCTGACAATCAACGCGGAGAGATCAGCCGTGAGTGTCTTGGAACCTTGTGAGGCGTTGTTGACAATCAGATAAACCTTGCCGAGGGAATCCTTGGTGGCCAGGGCCTCCACGAATGACTGGCTCTCAGCCGCCTGATAAGTTGCTTTGCAGCCTTGCAGCCCACGCGTTGCCAGGCGCAATGCGTAATAGCCGGGCGTCTTCGTCCCGGTTCCCGTCATCCCGTGGATCAACCCGGATTGATACGTTGTCCAGTCATAGAACGAGAAGATGTGGCTGCCGGACACATAGTCCAATCCGGGTCGCGACCCGCGGAGGGTGTTGGCGATCAACACATCATTGGCGAAGCTGGCGGTGTCGTACTTATTCTGCCGCCACTCACCGATCTCGGTAAGCCACAAAGGCGCGTTGGGCTTCCCATTTTGATTCATCCACCCATGGACTTTTTGATTGTAGGTCGTAGTGTCCACGTCGTAGTTGTGGATGTCTACATCGGTGAAGTAAGCGCCCGCGTTGATCATCACGTCGCGCGGCCAACTGCTGCCGGTGGTCGTCGCCGGCGCGGAGACATGCGGCGTGCGCCCCGGCAGGTAAGTGGCATACACATATTGAATTGCGTCGTTGGTTTGCTGCGCGAAGGTGTAATAATCCGTGATTGTCCCCCCATAGCCCTGCGATTGGTTGTTCGGCTCGTTGTGAATTTCCCAATCGTCCACGCCATAGTTGTTGCGAACGTTGAACCAATAGACAGTCGCGAAGACGTGTTCCCACCATTCGTTGTAATCGGCGGTGGTGGTGGGATTCGCGGTCATCCAGGCCGGGCGATTGTTGTTGTCACGGTTGCGCAGGACGACGACCGGTTTGATGCCCGCGTTCTTCAGATTGGTAAAAATCGTCACGGCGTTGACTGGCACACTCGTCGTATCGGACCACCAATAGTCGGTGCCATTGGGCGGATTAATCATCAAGTTATCCCAGGTCGCCCAAGGAATGAGATTGATGTTCGCCTTGATTTGAGCAATCGAGGGCGAGCCATAGACACCATCGTCATCGTTTGGCTCCCAACGCGACATCCCACCGTAGAGACGATAGGTATTGAACCCAATGTCCGTCAGGTCCGCGACGTTGAAGAGGGCGCTGCCCTCGTTCGCGCCGATGTTGCAGGTGCTCACACCCCACTGGGTCCCGGAGACGACGATGTCCGCTGTTCCACCGCTACCGGGGGTTGGGGTTGGTCCACTTGGAGTCGCAGTGGGGGGCTTGCCAGAGGCAGCCGCTGGAATAGCCGCAACACTGAGGGACATGAGAATTACGATGATAAGCAGACTTGTCATAGTGCTCAAACGAAAGTAGGTCTTCATTTTGCTTCTCCTTTTATTTGTTTCATCGGTTACATCCATTACATCCGTTGATTCACGAAAACGCTCTCCAACCGCAATATCTTACTGCCCAATCTCAAGCTTGGTTTGGACTAGAGAGTTTAAATTTTTTGAAGTGGGAAATCATTCAATGCGCGTAGCCAATAAGGTGGTTGAGAAAAGGACAAAGCTAAATATTAAAGGAGATCAGGCTATGCGCTACGGGGTAGGTGGGGGATTACGCTTCTGGGTTTGGCGTTCGATACAACACTTTGCCCTCGACGATAATCTCCGCCTCCACCAGATATTTCTTCATCGCCCCTGGATTTGGCCTCAGCCCTAACCCTGGCGCCGACGGGAGGTTGATTTGCCCATTGCTGTCCGGAACAATTTTCTCGCGCGTCAATTCGACCGCTAAGGACTTGGCCTCGACCGGGTACTCGCAGAGGGTGGCTGTCTCTAAGCCGGCATACGGCTGGAGCGAAGCACTCAACGCCAGGTAACTCGTAAAGGTGTGATTGACGTAGGTAATGCCTCGTGCATTGGCGTCATCCGCAACTTTCTTCGCAACACTGATTCCGCCGATGCGCCCGGCATCAATTTGAATGAAGCCCAGCCCCGCGTAATCGAGCATGTGACGAGCCATGTAGTAATTGTGGCATCCTTCGCCGCCAGCCAACTTGACCTCGCCGCTCATACCCGACAGTTTCTTGTAGGCCTCCAACGCGCCGGAGACGAACGGCTCTTCCAACCACGTGACTCGGTTCGCTTGCAGCATCTCGATGCGCTGCCTGGCACGCTCTAAGTCATCTCCCCAAACCGTCCCCACATCCACGAGCAGAACGCCATCGCTTCCCAAACCCTCACGGGCCGCGACTAATTGATCTCGATCCGCCTCGGCGCTGCCCCGGCCAAACGGTCCCCAGCCGAACTTCGCGGCGCGATAACCGAGTGCCCGCACGCGGCGCGCTTTTTCCAGAGTTGCCTGCGGGCTGTCCCCAAAAAGTTGCGAAGCATACGGCGTCTTGGGATACGCCTTTTTGTAGCCAAGCAGCTTATAGACCGGCTCATCCAACTTGCGGCCCATCAAATCCCACAACGCGATGTCTATACCGGACAGTGTGTGGTCGGCTTGCAAGAGATCAAGACTGTTTTCTCGAATGAGATCGCCGATGCGTTGAATATCTTGTGGGTCATCCAGCCGTTGGCCCAACACGGACTCTTGAACCGGCTTGCAAGCGCTATGGGATTTGGGACAGACCAAGCTGGCGATGGAGACCAGCGGCGCGGCCTCGCACTCACCCCAACCTTCGTAATTGCCCGCCCGCACCCGGACAACCAACGCATCCTGGCTCCCATCGCCAATATCCAGGATTTCCGGCATGGAGAGATAGAAGAAATCAATCGCATCTATTTTCATATTCCAGAACCTCAAACCTGCCTTGGGTGAGGATGATAGCCTATTCTACCTAATGCCCAAGCGAACGACCCATTTAGACAGATCAGGACGACTACTATCAAAGGCAAACAAGCCACTGGGTGCCAACAAGTTTAATGGAAACTCATTTTTTAATCGCTTTTTAAGCGCTTATCTGGTAAAACTAAGCCCAGTTGCGACCTTATCCCCAATTAAAATCTGACATAAGATTTTACAAATACGGGTCTCTGGGGAGGCTACTTCTTTATTAAAGAAAGGAGCAAATCACCATGCGCGTCCGCAATGAGAATAAGGCCATCTCTGTTCATGCCATCGCCGGTGCTAACGTGGTGCTGCTGGGCATGGATGCCACCCGGAAGGCAGCCAAAGGCCTGCTCGGTTTTGCGATCTACCGCAAAGACCACACCGAGAAAGAGTGGTATTGGTTGAAGGGCTTTAAGACCTTTGAGGCAACCTATCCCTACCCGCCGGCCGGCATGCTGGTGAGCACGCAAGAGCATCCGGTCCAAGGCTTCCTGTGGGGAGATTACACCGCCAAGCCCGATCACAAATATACGTACCAGATCACGCCGATGTACGGCCAGCCCAAGGCACTTAAACCCGGCCGGCCGGTGAGCGTGCGAATAAGCACGGAGGCGGAGGACACCGGCCAACATGCGGTCTTCTTCAACCGCGGCGTCGCGGCCAGTCAAGCCTACGCACTCAAATTTAATAACGAGCCGCCGATCCTCATTGACCCCCAAACAAAGGAAGAGAAGAGGAACGAGGAGGCGCTCACCTGGCTCTCCCGTGGACTGAAGGAAGCCATGCTCAAGTTCATTCACCAGGCGAATGGCAAACGTTACAGTCTGCGGGCTGCTGTCTACGAGTTCAACTATATTCCCGCGCTCAAAGCGTTTGCGGAGATGGCCAAGAAAGGCGCCGATGTAAAGATTATCTATGACGCGCGGGGAAAGGAACCGGATGCCAAGCCGAGGGCGGCCAGCGATCAGGCCATTGAGAAAACCTTTCTCCGCAAGCTCATGATCCCCCGGACGAAGAACCCGTCTTACATCTCTCACAACAAGTTCATCGTCCTGCTCAAGGATGGAAAGCCGACCCAAGTCTGGACTGGCTCGACGAATTTCACCGACGGCGGCCTCTTCGGCCAGTCGAATGTGGGGCACATCGTCCGCGATCCGCAGGTGGCCCAAGCTTACCTAGACTACTGGAACCGGCTGGAGAAGGATCCCGACGCGAAAGGCTTGCGGCTCGATAATATCCGCGCCACCCCGGACCTCACCGCGCTGCCGCCTGCCAGTGGCATCACCACGATCTTCAGCCCCCGGACCGAACTGGCGATGCTGGAGTGGTACGTCCGAGCGATGGATAGCGCCCGGCAGTGTATCTGCTTCACGGCGGCGTTTGGGATCAACGCCAAATTCGACTCGGTGCTTAATCAGAACAAAAATTACTTGCGGTATCTCTTGCTGGAAAAGCCGGGAAAGCGCGTCGAGGGCCGCACCGACTACCGAGACAATCCGGATAATATCGTTGCATCTGGCTCACTCATTCAGAACGATCCGTCCGGGCGGTGGCTGGCCGAGAAGCTCACCGGGCTTAACGAACACGTGAAGTACATTCACACCAAATACATGCTAATTGACCCGTTAGGCAAGGACCCGATCGTGATCTCCGGCTCGGCAAACTTCAGCGATGCCTCCACGAAGAACAACGATGAGAACATGCTGATCATCCGGGGCAACCCCCAGGCGGCGGACATCTACCTGGGCGAATTCATGCGTCTATTCAGCCATTACTACTTTCGCCGCCACCAGGAACGGCAGCAGGCGCAGCCGGACTCAGAGACCTACCAGTCCATCTACCTGGAGCCGGACGATTCTTGGACGAAGGCCTATTATCAATCCGGCAGCACACGCGAAAAAGAACGGCTGCTCTTTCGCTAACCGGAGACCACTGCTTGTCTACCTATCGGATTCTCTCGCTTGGAGCAGGGGGGTCAGAAAGTGTTTCTTAAAGCTTTTTGCCTGTCATTCTGAGGCGCGTAGCACCCCTACGGGAATCTCCGACTTGGCACCACAAGGATGAGATTCCCGTAGGGCTCGCTGCGCTCGCTCAGAATGACAATTGTCAAAGGAGTCATCAGAGTGAACAAACCGTTTCTGGCTGGTCTCGACAGACTATTCCTTATTGTTCTCTTGGCGGCGGTAGCCGGTTGCGCGCCGCGCGGCGGCGCAACGCTCACCCCGCTACCGCCAACCGTCACAATCGCACCCACCGTGGCGCCAACGGAGACAACCGTCGTTCCTGTTCCTATCAATCCTCAAGTCACGAACTGCAATATTACCCCGCCTCCACCACAGCCAAACAGCCCATTAGAGCCAGGCACCCTCAGCCGCGATATTCCGTGCGCTTTCACCTTTGCTCCACCGGACACGCTGGATAATCTTCAGTTGGGGTTTGACTTTAATTCCTGGCTGACCTTCGCTGGTCTGAACGCGCCCGCCGACAGCGACGCGCTCATTGGTCAGGGTAGTGGAGTGGGTGGCGATGCGCCCACTGTCTGGGAACAGTGGAAAGAACACTACGAGATCATGCTGCCCGATGGAAAAACACCGGCGGCCTGGGGAACGCCGCGCCTGATCCCGCCGGCCTGCCAAAGTCTCGCGACCAGTTCGGCGGCGACGCTGGGAAAGAATCCCCTGGTGTTATCCGTCGTCGTCCAACCGTTTGACACGGGACCGCTGATTGACCAAGCGGGTGAGTACGTCCTGTATGGAATTTCGGTCAACCGACCGATGTTTGAATTCCTCTTCCAGAATCAGTTATATAACCAGGCGGGGCAAGCCAATTTCGCCGGCGACATGCTTTTTCCACAAGGTTCAGTCATCGCTGGCACGACCGGTTTTATCGGCGCGATCATGGTCAAGTCTTCCTGGAAAGTGATGGGGCCACAGGATGATCCCAGCCAATTCCATACGACCACTGCGCTGATGTACACCCCGCCTTCGGACAACCCCAAGATTGAAGAGGCGTGTGCCCAAAAGACGGTGGGCTTGGTCGGTTTGCACGTCGTTCACAAAACCCAAACCGAACCGCAATGGATCTGGGCCACATTTGAACACGTCCGCAATGCGCCGACGCAGGCGGAGGTTGACCGGAACAGTTTGCTGGCCGACTACAACTTTTACCAGCCCGGTTGCGCGGAAACCGTTTGCCCCATCAACCAACCGCCGCCCCGTCCATGGAATCCCAACGTTATACCGTTCCCACACAATTTCACCAGCCAGGTGATCCGGCTGATTAGCCTGACCTCCGAAGTTAGCGATTTGAATACGTCTTTCCAATCGCTGCTCAAAGGCACGGTCTGGGAAAACTATATGCTCATCAGTACCCAATGGCCGACGGATGGTAAAAGTAAAACCGACCCGACCGGCGCGCCGTTCCCCGTCTATCTGGCCAATACCACGTTGGAAACATACAGTCAGGGCGAGGTTCCGCAAGCGTCGTCGAGCTGCATGGATTGTCACGGTAACGCGACGGATACCCAAGGCCGAGCTTCGGACTTTACCTTCATTCCACAACGCGCCGAGAAGACACCTTAAGACCCTAAAGGTCTCCCGCAACCCCGCTCGGGCGGGAATAAAGCGCTGTGCGGAAGACCTTTAGGGTCTCTATAAAAGGAGATACTGAACATGGACGACAAAAATCATCCGAACCCTTTGACCCGCCGACAGTTTCTAGTTTTAAGTCTGGGCGCGGCGGCGGCGGCGGCGGTTCCAGCCCATCTGACGGGGGCCGCACCGACGCCCATGGCAAAGGCGGCTGCCTCGGCGGCCGAACTAGAAAGCTTTGTCCAACTCTCGGCGTTGTTAACCGGAATCGCCGCTGAAAAATTAGCGCCCGCGGTTGATCCGGTCAACATCAAGCAAGTCTATTTTGACTTGGCCCGGAAGGAATCCGGCGACACTTTTCAGCAGCTCCTGAGCATCTTTGACCAAAACCAGGGAAAGCCGCCGGACGAAATCGCCGAAATCATCCTCACTCAATCCGGCGCGGCGGTGGGCAATCTGGCCCGCACGCTGATGCTGGTCTGGTATTTAGGGAGTTGGTACGCTCCCAGAGATCCACCGCAATATTCGAACTTTCCCTCCTCAACGGTCGTCTCGCCGGACGCGTACACACAGGGCTGGGTTTGGCGCGTCGCCCAAGCGCATCCCATGGGCTTCAGTCCGTTGATCTTTGGCTATTGGGGCCAGACGCCGCCGCCGTTGTCTGATTTCATCGTTCCCGGAGATCAATCATGAACAAGGTCTACGATGTCGTCATCGTCGGCGCGGGTGTGGCCGGCGCCATGATCGCCAAGCAATTAGGGTTGGCGGGTAAAAAAGTTTTGATCCTGGAATCGGGCGCGGGATTGCCGCCCAATATCAACGATTTCATGCAGCGGTTTTTTAACGCCTCCGCCAAAGTGCCAGAGTCGCCGTATACCCCGGCGTTGTTCAACGACCAGGGCGCGCTCAACGACCCGACTCAGTTAAATGCGCCACGCCCGAGCGTGCTTATGACGGGCAAGGGCAGTTGGCAAGATCCGAAGCAAAGCTATTTGATTCAGAAAGGTCCGCTCCCGTTTTCCAGTTCGTATGAGCGCGTGGCCGGTGGAACAATGCGCCACTGGCTGGGCACCAGCTTGCGCTTCTTACCCAATGATTTCCACATGAAAGAGGCTTATGGGTTAGACGATTGGCCTAATTGGCCGATCACCTATGACGAGTTGGAGCCGTGGTATGGGCAGGCCGAGACGGAAATTGGGATCTCGGCGGACGTGGAGGACCAAACTTATCTCGGCCTCACATTCCCAGACGGTTACAACTACCCCATGCCGAGCATCCCGCTTTCGATGGTGGATGAAGCGATCCGCGCCGCGGTGGATGGTCAGCTAATTGACGATAGCTCCAACCCGGCCAAGGTCACCAGCACACCGGCCGGCCGGAACTCGCGTCCCTATCAGGATCGGCGCGTGTGCGCGGGCAACACCAACTGCATTCCTATCTGCCCGATCCAAGCCAAGTATGATCCAAGCATCACGTTAAATCACGCGCTCAATACCGGCAATGTTGACCTTTGGCCCCAGACCGTGGCGACGGAGGTCCTGATTGACTCTGAAACGGGGCGGGTGACGGAGATCAAGTACGCTCAATACGAAACAGTGGACGGGCCGCAGACCGGCGCGGGCAGTCTCACCGCCAAGGTCTTTGTGATTGCGGCGCACGCGATCGAGACTCCCAAGCTGCTGCTGCGATCCAACAAACAAATCTCTGAGGGGATTGCCAACCGCAGCAGTGGACAAGTGGGCTTGAATCTGATGGATCATCCCATCTACCTGGCGTGGGCCTTGATGCCGGAGTCGAAACCGGTTTATCCCTATCGGGGGCCGCTGTCTACCGCCGGGATCGAAAGTTCGCGGGATGGCGCGTTTCGGAGTAAACGGGCTGCTTACCGAGTCGAAATCGGCAATGAGGGCTGGAACTTCCCCATTGGCGACCCGGACACGACGACAATTGATTTTATCAATGGGATCAACAGCAGCGGTTTGAACACGGACAAGAAGGCTTTGTATGGAAAAGACCTGGTCAACGCGCTAAATAGTAACCTCATCCGGCAGTTCCGGCTGGGGTTCCTGGTGGAGCAATCGCCCGAGGCGAGCAACTTCGTGACGCTTTCAGAGAAGTACACGGATCATCTGGGGTTGCAGCGGCCGGAGATTCATTACAATCTTTCCGAGTACACCCGGCAGGGCTTCGTGGCCGCGCAACAAGCCGCCGAGAAGATTTTTTCGCTGCTGGGCGCTAAATCGTTTACAGCCGCGGTCGCAGCGGATGATTCCAAGGCCTTTGAGGCCGGCGGCACGCGCTTTAAATTCTTCGGCGCGGGGCATATTGTAGGCACCTATCGGATGGGCAGTGACCCGGCTAAATCGGTAGTGGATAAATTCCAGCGGTCCTGGGATCACAAAAATCTGTTTCTAGTTGGCAGCGGCGTCTTCCCCACCGTCACAACCGCCAACCCGACGCTGACAATTACAGCGCTGGCGCTCTGGGCGGCGGATACAATCAAGAAAGATTTGGCTTAGTCTCGACCGGTTATGGGTTTATTGCGAAATTCATGATAGTATTGACTAGTAACTGCGAGTAGCCACTAAGGGAAATAAAAGGCAAAAGGTCTTACGCTGAATACTAACCAGTCTACACGCATCATCTCCACAAGCACAGCCAGGGAAAAAACTTGAACGATTCGCAGATGGAAGCGAGCCCTCAGATGCTCCTGCGTCCGCTCTGCCCGGCTTCACTCACCGCTGAGGTCAAGGACAGATTTGGCGAATTGATCGCCACGTGCATCAACCCCGGCGCTGGTGAGCGCGATCGGACCGCCACACCCTTCTCGTGCGAGCTTGTGCGCGAGGCGGGGCGCCTCGGCCTGACGGGCTTCACGCTCCCGCGCGAGATCGGAGGGCAAGGGCGTAGCTGGCGCGAGTGGGGGATGGTGCTCCATGAGATCGGGTATCTCTGCGAGGACACCGCGTTCCCGATGCTCCTGGCATATCTAGGCACCCTCACCAAGCTTCTCCATCAAACCGGCCGCCGAGACCTGGCCGACCGCTACGTCGTCCCGATGGTGCGCGGCGAATGCCTCGGCGGCTTCGGGTGGAGCGAAGGGCACGATCCGTTTTCTCTCCAGACGGTGATCCGGCGCGACGGCGACGGTTACATTCTTGACGGCGAAAAGGTCCCGATCGCCGACGGGTTAATCGCGGACGTCTTCATGATCTTCGCGCGCAGCGCCGAGAACGGTGACGTCATGGTCGTTCTCGTCGACCGGGACGATCGAGGCGTGGAGGTGACGCCGTATCCGGCCATGGGTGTCCGCGCGGCGGGCATGGCGCGTGTTCGTTTCAGCGACGTGCACCTGAACGACAGCCGAATGCTGGTGAGGAGCGACGGCATCAGCTACGGGCAACGTTTCCTCAACGAGCGCCGGTTCGAGATGCCCTGCTGGCTGCTCGGTCGCATGCGCGTGCTCTTCGAGACGTGTGTTGATGAGTTGAGCCGCCGCATCCGCTTCCGACTGCCGTTGACCGAGATGCAGACGGTCCAAGCCGCGATCGGACGCATGTACGTCGGAATGGAGACGGCCCGGCTGGTGGTGGCCGACACTCTGGAACGCATAGGCCGCGATGAGCAAGAGGTGCTCTGGGACCCGGCGCTGGCGGTCTCGAAATATTACGTGGTCGGGCAGGCGCTCGATATGTGCCGAACGGCCCAGCATGTGCTCGGCGGCGCCGCGGTCTTCGAAGCCCGGCCGTATTCGCGGCTCATCCGCGATATCCAGTGCCTCGTGCCGATCGCCGGAACGCTCGCGACGCTCGAGGTAGACCTAGGCGTCCTGGTGACCGCAGAAATCGAACGCGCCGTCTATGCGCGCAACAAACGGGAGGAACGATGAAGTTCAAATTGGCAGGTAACCTGCTGCGCTTCTCGAATTTTCAAAAAGAGATCGAAATCGCCGCCATGACGGTAGATACGGCCGTGCAGTCACTCGTCGAGCGCTGTCCGGATCTCGGGCCGGTGCTACTCGACGGGGAAGGGCGCGTGCGCCAGGTGCACCGGTTGTTTCTGAACGGGGAGATCCTGCCGCTGCACGAGCTCGGCCACCAGGTCGGGAGCCAGGATGAGGTCGCGATCATTACCGCGATCGCCGGGGGCTAACACATGCCGCGCACGGTCGCATTCTCGCTACCCACCGACACGACGCAGTTCACCGCTCTCCAGCTCCAGCCGAAGATCCTGCTGTCCATCTCATTCAGCGCTCTCGCGCGCTGGCTTCGAGAGCACCTTGTCAGCTTTCCCGATCTCATCCGGCGCCACGGCTATTCCCTCGTCATTCTGGGCGCTAATATCCGTTACGAGCAGCCGCTCGGCTTTTTCGACTGCGACGAGCTCCACGTGGAAGCCGCGTTACGCATCCTGCGTCACGGCAAGCGCGTCAAGCTCGACGTCACGTTCCACGGCGGTGAAGTCCGAGGCGCAACCGTCGGGATTCTCTTCTGCCCAGTACACATTGACGACGCCCTGTCTCTCGGCGCCTCCCCACAAGCTCTCTCCGACGCTCTGTTGGCGCGCTTTCAACCGGACGAAATCGACTCCTCGGCGGGCGCACGGCCTGTCCGAGATCTGTTACGTCACCTGGAAGGCTCGGCCGAACAGCTCGCACACGCCGAAGGCCCACCGTTCGTCATCCATCGGCACATGTGTGAAGTTGCGGATCAATGGGCCTTCCTGGAGGTGCCCGCCTTGACCGGTGGTGCGCGAGAGGCCCTCGCGATGGAAAACGGTGGTCAGGCGCCGCTCCTGACCGAAGGGCTGCGACATTCGCTCCGTAGCTTCGACATGGAGCTCTTCCGACCGTATTTCTGGTTCCAGGAAGGGACTGTCGAAACGACGGCCTATCGTTGGGACGACCACCTGACGTTCGTCCATCGCCTCTTATCGAAGCTGCCGGGTGAAAAAGTCCACGGCACAATCATCGAGCAATTCTGACGCGCTTCTCACACACGCCGCGCTGGAAGCTCGAATCCTTGCACATCGTGGAAGTGTATGCCAAAGGCATACAGTGCAGTGCGCCAACAGGTGGGCACAGGCACTGATCTATCTACTTATTTCAGAAAGGAAAGGTATTGAAAGATGTCAAGTCGCACAAATCAGTTGATTGTAATTTTGGCCGTGGTTGTGGTTGTTGCCACACTGGCTATCCTCCTGATCCGAGATTACAACCTCCAGCAGCCAAATTCCAAGCTGCCCACAGCTTCGAAGGCAACGGCGGAGGAGATTGGCTTCCGGGGTAGCGCGGATCCCATTCCGGCCGGCTGGACTGGCCCGGTCTTCGCATTGAGTTCGGACTATCCCAAAACCATCCCCCAGGAGACCTACCCCTGGGAGACGATTGATTTCAAAACCGAGCCGGAGAAATACATCACCACGGTCATGGACTACATTGAGGAAGGGAATGTTGAGGTGGATTGGCGGATCCAGGATAACAAAGTGCGGAAGTGGTATCACGTGCCGTGGCAAGCGTACGATCCACTCACCGGGCGGGAGTTCATCCATGGGCTGACCCAAGAACGGACCTCCGCTCCGCTAGATTTAGCGCCCGAGCAAACGAATCCGCAGATGAGTTACGCCGTGGGCTTCTACAATCCCATTGGTGGGTACACCTTGGGGCAGGTGTGGAATGACCACTCCCAGCCCTCGGTGCCGCCCAGCGGGATTACCTTCAACCACGGCACCGTCGTCGGCAAAATTCTGCTCAGCGCCGCGCCGCTTGATCAAGTGCCCTATCTCAAAGGCAGCTATGAATGGCAAGCGAACATTCACCATAGCGCGAACTGCAAGACGGGTAACGATCCCCAGAGTCCGGATTGCGTGCGTGAAATCCAAACGCTGCGGATGATTCAATTCGACGTGATGGTCTGGGACAAGCGTGCCTGTGAGACGACCTGCTGGGTGTTCGGCAACTTTGTCTATGACGGTAACCTGCCGGGAGAGACGCCCTGGGATAAATTGAAGCCCATCGGCGTGGCCTGGGGAAATGATCCGGAGGCGTTGCCGGGCAGTGGTAAGCCCTTGCAGGAAACTGTTATCTTTCCCCAAGCTGCGGCGCTGAACGAACACCTGGGATGCGAGTATCAGCATGGTCCCACGCCGGTCGCTCCGGATCCCCAGTCGCGCTTGAACGGCCCCTTGGACAACCCGAAGTCTGGTTGCATCTCCTGCCACTCCACGGCGGAGACGCCCACGCTGGGGACGGACAGTAATGGCAACCCGACGACCTGGACACTGGTGAATGTGGTGCCGAAAGGTCTGTGCAGCGATCCGGAGGTCAATCAGCAATACTTCCGGAACATCGTTGCCGGTCAGCCATTTAGCGATGCCGGAACCTCGCTGGATTATTCTTTACAGTTAGCCATTAGCATTCAAGGCTACAACAACTGGAAGATGAAGCAGTAGACTCTGAAACGTGTAGACCGACGCGGTCTGAGCACCCTGAACTAGTCGAAGGGATCAGATCGCGTCGGTCTTTGAAACTGATGATCAAAGAAGGAGAACGTGGATGTCCCAAAGAAAATTTTTGCGCGCGGCTATGACTTTTTGGCTCCTGGTGGGCACAGCCTGTAATGCGGCGCAACCGCTTACGCCGACCACCGCGGTGACGGTAACCATAACCAGTACCCCGACCCCCGTTCCGGTGGCGGGTTGCGAGGCACAAGAGATTGACCTGACAAAATACGGCGGCGTCGAGTTCCAAAACCCGGAGGTCCTCCAGGCGGTGGACGGTGTGTTGGATACATCCTTGGAGGTCAAATACGGAGACAACAAAATCGCCGCGTGCCCCGTCCACTTGCGTTCCTATAACGGTAAACTGGTCGGGCCAACGTTGCGCGTCAAACCGGGCGAGAAGCTCCAGCTCATCGTCAAAAACATGCTGCCGCCGAACGCCCCGATGGATCACACCAACATGGAAATCCCGCACGACTTCAACACGACCAATCTGCATACGCACGGCCTGCATGTTTCCCCCTCGGGGATCAGTGACAACGTGCTGCGGGAAATGCCGCCGCCGGAGGCCGGTTCGCCTTCCAGTGATTATGAGGTCGTCGTAGACATCCCCGCGGATCACCCGGCCGGCACCTTTTGGTATCATCCCCACTCTCACGGTTCCACCTCCATCCAGGTGACGAGTGGGATGGAGGGCGCGTTGATTATCGAAGGCGGCTTGGATCAGGTTCCCGAGATCGCCGCGGCGCAGGAGCAGATTTTTGTCCTCCAGCAAATCTCCTATGACACCGAAGGCGAGGTGGAAGACTTTGACACGTCCTTGGGCTTTGGGAATTGGGAGAGGAACCACCGCCAGTACACCGTCAATGGACAACTGAATCCGACGCTGACGATGCGCCCGGGCGAACTCCAGCGCTGGCGCATGATTCACGGCGGCGTGGAAGAAACGATCTTAGCTACCTTGCGCGGTCCCGGTCTGGATAACCTGACGGTCCTCACAGACATCAACAAGCTCCCCCTAAATACCTTGAACGAAATCGCGGCGGATGGTTTGGCTTTGGGGAAGATGGATGCCTGGGATCAGGTCGAACTGGAACCCGGCTACCGGAGTGACGTGCTGGTCAAACTCGAAAAGCCGGGAACCTATTATCTGGTGGACGATGGCACCGATAAGAACACTTCGCTCTTAGGTGTTGCTGAATCCGAAAAAATTATCGCCCGGATTCAGGTAGCGGGTGACGCACTGGACATGCCGCTGCCATCGGCGGCCGCCTTGGCGCCGTTGAAGCCGATGAAAGACATCGCGGACGGGGACCTCACCGGTCCAAATCAGACGTTGGTGTTCTGCATGTGTAAGGATGCGACGACTGGAACTTTTAAATTCACCGTCAACGGCGCAGAATTCGATCCCACCCAATCGCGGAAACTCAAGCTGAACGCGGTGGAGGAGTGGGATGTCTCAACGGACCCCATCTCCATTGCGCCGACGCATCCGTTTCACATTCACGTCAACCCCTTCCAGGCCACGCGCACCGGACCGGACGGGCAGCCGGAAATCGTCTGGAAGGATACGATCCTGATCAAGCAAGGGGAGCCACAAAAGCTCCGCATGCGCTACGAGGACTTTACCGGCAAATTCGTCATGCACTGTCACATCTTGGATCACGAAGACCAGGGCATGATGGAGGTGGATGAGGTGACGGAGTAAGAACATCCTTCCTCATCACACCAAACAGTGGCAGGTGGCAGGTGGAAGATAACCTGCCACTTGCCACCTGCCACTTGTAAGACTGCGATGGGGGAGGGTGGGGATAGGTCTCAATCAAAATCAGCAATCCACAATCATCAATTCAGAGGAGGAGAATATAGATGTCCAAAAGAAAATTCTGGCGAGCGGCTATGACTTTCTGGCTTATCTTGGGCGCGGCGTGTAATACGGCCCAGCCGGCCCTCCTGCCTACAAAAGCGCCAGCCACACCCACTGTGCCTGCGGTGGCCGGCTGCGAGGCGCAGGATATTGATCTCGAAAAATACGGCGGCGTTGAATTCCAAAACCCGGAGGTGATTCGGGCGGTGGACGGTGTGTTGAATACCTCCTTGGAGGTCAAATACGGGGACAACAAAATCGCCGCGTGCCCCGTCCATCTGCGTTCATACAACGGCAAACTGGTTGGGCCGACGCTGAGGGCCAAGCCGGGCGAGAAGCTCAAGATCATCGTCAAGAACATGCTGCCGCCCAACCCGGCGATAGATCACACCAACATGCAAATCCCGCATGGCTTCAACACGACCAATCTGCATACGCACGGTCTGCACGTTTCCCCGTCCGGCATCAGTGACAACGTGCTGCGCGAGATGCCGCCGGCGGAAGACGGTTCGGGAGAAAAGGATTATGAGGTTGAGGTAGATATTCCGGCGGATCATCCGCCCGGCACCTTTTGGTATCACGCCCATGTTCACGGCGCGACCGCGATGCAGGTGTCCAGTGGGATGGAGGGCGCGCTAATTATCGAAGGCGGTCTGGATCAGGTTCCGGAGATTGCGGCCGGCGCAGAAACGGAAAAAGTTTTTGTCTTCCAGCAAATCTCGTATGACACCCAAGGTCAGGTGGAAAACTTCAATGTCTCGTTGGGCTTCGGCCAATGGGGCAAGCTTCATCGCCAGCACACGATCAACGGGCAACTATACCCCACGCTGACGATGCGTCCCGGCGAACTGCAACGGTGGCGGATGATTCACGGCGGTGTGCACGAGACGCTGACGGTTGCGTTGCACGGCCCCGGCTCGGACAACTTGATCAACCCGATTGACATTGACAAGCTGCCGGTGGTTAAGCTGAATGAAATTGCTACGGACGGCCTGGCGCTGGGGAGGCTTGATGCGTGGGATAAGGTTGAGCTGGAACCCGGCTACCGGAGCGATGTGCTGGTGAAAGTTGGAGGCGCGGGAACTTACTATCTGGTGGACAGCAGCACGCCCGCGATCAAATCTCTCTTGGGAGGTGAAGAACCCGAACATCTCCTCGCCCGGATTCAGGTGGCGGGTGACGCGCTGGATATGCCGCTGCCAACGGCGTCTGAGTTGGCGCCGTTGAAGCCGATGAAAGACGTTACGGATGATGAGATCGCGGGACACCCAACCCAGATGGTTGAATTCTGCGTTTGCAAGGACTCGAAGGGGCAGACGATCTTCGCCGTCAACGGCAAAGAATTCGATCCGAATGAAGCGCGCGAACTGAAACTGGGTGAGGCGCAGGAGTGGGATGTGTCCACGGACCCGAAATCGCTGGCGCCGACGCATCCGTTCCACATTCACGTTAATCCCTTCCAGGTCACGCGCGCCGGGCCGGATGGGAAACCGCAAATCGTCTGGAAAGATACGCTGCTGGTTCGGGTGGGCCAACCGCAGAAATTACGCACGCGCTACGAGGACTTCACCGGCAAGTTCGTCATGCACTGTCACATCTTGGATCACGAAGACCAGGGCATGATGGAAGTGGATGAGGTAGTGCAATCCCAATAGACACCTTTTTGCTATTGGACCGGCGCTGAGGTGAGTCAACGGACGGAACAGAAAAAAATCCGATAAATCGGGCTCTGGCCGAGGTCGTTCAGCAAGTCTCCGGCCCCGAAATCACCACCGTTCGAGATTGGCTGTGCCAGTGGGCGGCCAAGGGATTTTTCGAGAGCCTCGGCGGTTTAAGGCCCTTGGCGTGGCGGTCGGCTAGAGGAAAATTACTCTTTTAGGAAGAGTAATTTTCCTCTAGCCGACCGCCTTCGATTTTTGTATTCTATTCACGAATGAGTGTTATCAGATCTAAATAGACTTGTTTTTAAGCGCTCTTTAAGCGCTGGTCTGTTAAATTCAGTGTAATTGTAGTCCTTTCCCTATTCAGACATAAGAAATAATGATTTCCGGCAGGGTCAGTCATCCCTTGCTCGTTTAAAGGCACGCCCGTCCACGACCCGAATGAGGCGTCTTTGTTACACGCCTAAGTATAGTCGCTATCACCGAACTAGATTTCTTTAATAAGGAGAAGAGCTATGAACCGCAAGCAGATAACTCTTAGTATTCCCTGGCCAACAAAGATAGACGGGCACCGGAAAGTGTCAATGGGAATGGGACAACTCCGTGACGAGTTTAGTGTAGATTCTCCGTGTCTACACCCGGTAATAAAGCCTGCGGTCTAGGGGTCCCAGCCTCTTGCGGCGGGTTAAT
>Ga0075421_100000283_pt1 | contig 50175 bp, 42 predicted proteins | sample SoiMetdeltSBSDD5_FD_75292 | JGI IMG/M metagenome (GOLD analysis project Ga0075421, IMG submission 75292) | Bulk soil microbial communities from a Populus tree surrounding site in Tennessee, USA - Soil MetaG P. deltoides SBSDD5 | ecosystem: Environmental > Terrestrial > Soil > Tree plantation... | reverse complement strand
ACTGGCGCCTCACGGCGTCCACGATCTTCGTGCTGCTCGCGTTCGGCGCAATGATGGCCGTGGCGTTCAAGCGGCTGCGGCCACTCTTCCGCAAGCGCAACGAGATCAACGCCGAGGTGACCGGACGACTGGGCGAGGCGTTAGGCGGCATTCGGACGGTGAAGGTGTATACCGCCGAGCAGCGTGAGGAGCGGACGTTCGCGGAAGGGATCGAGCGCCTCTTCCGGAACGTCGCCTCGACGATCACTGGCACGTCGGCCGTCGGGGCCGCGACAACCGTCATCGTCGGCGTCATCGGCGTGCTGATGATCATCGTGGGCGGACGTTCGATCGCCGGCGGCTCGATGACCCTCGGCGACTTCGTGATGTACATCTTCTTCATCGGCCTCGTCGCGGCGCCGCTGGTGCAGATCGCATCCATCGGGACGCAGGTGAGCGAGGCATTCGCCGGGCTGGACCGGATCCGCGAGATCAGATCGACGGCGACCGAGGACCAGGAGGACGAGCGCCGCGACCCCATCGGCGAGCTGCGCGGCGATGTGGCGTTCGAGGGCGTGAGCTTCGAGTACGCGGCGGGCGTTCCGGTGCTGCGCGATGTGTCGTTCATGACGGAGGCCGGCACGACCACGGCGCTCGTCGGGTCCAGCGGTGCGGGGAAGAGCACTCTGATCGGCCTCGTGACGGCGTTCCACCGACCCACGAGCGGTCGCGTGCTCGTGGACGGCAAGGACGTCGCCACGCTGCGCCTGCGGGATTATCGCGCGAACCTCGGCGTCGTGATGCAGGACAACTTCCTCTTCGACGGGACGATCAAGGAGAACATCGCTTTCGCGAAGCCGGACGCGACCGACGACGAGGTGCGCGCCGTCAGCCGCATCGCGCACTGCGACGAGTTCATCGACAGGTTCGAGGCGAAGTATGACACGGTCGTCGGCGAGCGCGGTGTGAAGCTCTCCGGCGGGCAGCGGCAACGGGTGGCGATCGCGCGGGCGATCCTCGCGGACCCGCGTATCCTCATTCTCGATGAAGCCACGTCGAGCCTCGACAGCGAGAGCGAAGCGCTCATTCGCGATGGACTTCGCTCGCTCCGCCGCGGGCGCACGACGTTCGTCATCGCGCACCGCCTCTCGACCATCGAGAGCGCCGATCAGATCCTCGTCATGGAAGAAGGTCGGATCATCGAACGTGGCACGCACACGGAGCTTCTGGCAGTGAACGGTCGCTATCGGCAGCTCTATGACAAGCAGTACCACATCGAACGCGATCAGTTCATCAATCCCGGCGAGGACTTCCTACCTGTCCCCGAAGCGGAGGCGGTCCCGGTCGCACGTCCTTCTCGCGGAGCGCTCTGACAACGGGCTGCTTTACAGGCCTCGGTACGTTCGGCACGTTCATCGCGCCCCGTAACCCATAGAGGTGCGCATGGACGGTCTCATGATGGAGTATCCGCTCACCATCACCGCGATGCTCCGCCGGACCGAGGCCATGTTCGGTCACAAGGGAATCGTCTCGCGCCGCGCCGACCGCAGTCTCGAACGCTCGACGTACGCGCAGGCGCTCAAGCGAGCCCGCAGGCTCGCCGCGGCGCTCGAACAGCTCGGCGTCGGCCGCGGCGATCGCGTTGCGACACTCTGCTGGAACCACCTGCGACACCTCGAGGCGTATTTCGGCGTGCCGTGCTCGGGCGCCGTGTTGCACACGCTCAACCTGCGCCTCCACATCGACGAGCTCTCCTATATCGCGAGCCACGCGGGCGATGTCGCGCTGATCGTGGACCAATCGATGGTCCCACTGGCCCAGCAGCTTCGCGAGCGCGTTGGGTTCAAGCACGTCGTCGTGATCCGCGAGAACGCTGAGGCCCCGCTCCCTTCCGACACCATTGACTACGAGGAGCTCATCGAGTTGGGGAACCCGCTCTACGAGTACCCCGATCTCGCCGAGTCCGAAGCGGCAATGATGTGCTATACGTCGGGCACTACGGGGCGGCCGAAGGGCGTGCTCTACTCGCATCGCGCGCTCTGCCTGCATACGCTCGGGACGCTGATCGCGGACGTCACGGGTGTTACGGAGCGCGACACGACACTCGCGGTCGTGCCGATGTTCCACGCGAATGCGTGGGGCTTGCCGTTCACCTCCGCCGTATCCGGCGCGCGTCAGGTATTGCCGGGGCCGCACCTCGACGCGGCGAGCCTCGTCGAGCTCTTCGAGCAGGAGCGCGTGACGATGGCGGCCGGCGTGCCGACGATCTGGCTCGGCATCTTGCAGTACCTCGATGCGAACCCGACACGTCACGACCTGAGCGCGCTCCGACGCATGCTCGTCGGAGGCGCGGCGGTACCCGAGCCGCTCATCCGCGCGTTCCAGGACCGACATGGTCTCTACATCCAGCAGGGCTGGGGGATGACGGAGACCAGTCCCGTGGGGTCAGTCAGCAAGATCACGAGCGACCTGGAAGACGCGCCGAGCGATGTGCAGTTCGCCTATCGCGCGAAGGCGGGTATTCCACTCCCGTTCGTGGAGATTCGTGCGCGAGCCGACGGCGGCGAGCTGGCGCGGTGGGATGGCGAGACGATGGGGGAGCTCGAGGTGCGTGGGCCGTGGGTGGCGCGCGCCTACTACGACTCGCCCGAGTCCGCCGACCGGTTCACGGCCGACGGGTGGTTCCGGACAGGCGACATCGTGTCGATCGACCAGCGTGGGTGCATCACGATCCAGGACCGGGCGAAGGATCTCGTGAAGTCGGGCGGCGAGTGGATCAGCAGCGTGGCGCTGGAGGGCGCGTTGCTCTCGCACCCTGACGTCGCCGAAGCCGTCGTGATCGCGGTCCCGCACGTGAAGTGGGACGAGCGGCCGGTCGCGGTGATCGTCCCGCGTGCGGGGCGAACGCCCACGCTCGAGTCGGTTCGCTCGCACCTCGCGCCGAACTTCGCGAAGTGGTGGTTGCCGGATGAGGTGGTGCTCGTGGACTCGATCCCGCGATCGGGGACGGGGAAGTACATGAAGAGCGTCCTCCGCACGCGCTTCCGCGACGTCCTCGCAACGGCCGGGTCGGCACCTAACGCCGGGACGGCGACGTAGCTTTCACGGCATGAAGCTCAGCGTCATCGTCGTACGCGTCGGTGTCTACCTCGGCGCGTGCTGGCTCGCCGTCGGCGTGCTCGCCGGCGGATACTCTCGGGCGGCAGGCATCGCCGTCGCCGCGCTCGCGGTCTACACCACCGTGCCGCTGGTCGTGTTCGCCCGGTGGCGCGGATGGCCGTTCTACCCCGACGCCGTATTCCGGCTGTTGGTCGTGCGTCCGTTCTGGTATACGCAGCTGTTGTTGCCGCTCGTCGCTCTGGGCGGAACGATCGGCGTGCTGATCGGTGCGCTCGTGGGCCACCCGCTGGCTGGTGGCCAGATCGCTGCTCTCGGCGTCCTCGTCGGTGTTGGCGTCGTGCTGCTCGCGGGGTACGTCGGATCACGCCAACTCGTCGTGCGGCGGGTCGACGCCTCCATCCCCGGCCTCGCACCGGAGTTCGACGGGCTCACGATCGCACAGGTCTCCGACCTGCATGTCGGGCCGCACACCTCCAGACGCTTCCTCTCGCGCGTGGTGAACGCCGTGGGGGATGCCCGTCCGGACGTCATCGCCGTGACCGGCGATCTGGTGGACGATCGCGCCGAAGACGTCTCGGCGTACGCGTCGGCGTTCGGTGAGCTCGACGCGCCGCTCGGCGTCTTCATGATACCGGGAAACCACGACGTGTATGCCGGGTGGGATGCCGTGGAACACCGGCTCCGGCGCGACGTGCGCGCGAAGCTCCTGTTGAACGAAGCGCACGTCATCCGGCGCGGCGGGGCAACGCTCGTGCTCGCGGGGACCGGCGATCCGGCGGGCGGCCGGCGCGGCCAGAGTCGAGTGGCACCCGACGTCGAGCGTGCGCTCGCCGATGCGCCTAACGGCGCCACGATCGTCGCCCTCGCGCACAACCCCGCGCTCTGGCCCGCGCTCATTGCGCGCGGTGTGTCGCTCACGCTGAGCGGGCACACGCATTGGGGTCAGCTCGCGCTTCCGCGTGTGGGGTGGAGCCTCGCGTCAGTGTTCCTCGAGCACGCGATGGGCGCGTATCGGGAGCGAGATTCGTTGCTCTACATCAGCCCGGGCACCGGCTACTGGGGAATTCCGTTTCGCCTCGGTGCACCGCCCGAAGTGACGGTCGTGCGGTTGAGGCGCGCTCCTGCTGGGTTGGAGGTCGGTGAGCCGCGTCGCGCGGCGTGACTGGCCCATAATCTGCTGCCCGCCCTCCTCCGGCGTCATCGGACGCCATCGCGGTGCTGCTCACCGCGCATTTGCATCTGGCAAGGAGGAACCGATGCCACGTCGAGTCGTGAATCGCTCGTCTGCCGCATACGCTGCGTGTGCGGCGCTCCTCGCGGCGTTCACCGCGTGCGATCAGCCAGTCACCGCGCCCACCGCGCCTCCCACCGCGCAGGCGGCGAAATCGGGGAGCGATGGTGGTGGGCCACTACCGACTCGTTATGTGCTGCCTGGCGACCGCGTGTTCCCAGAGGGTGTGGCGTACGAACAGGGGACTGGTCTGGTCTTCGTGAGCAGTACGACTGACGGAACCATCTTCCGCGGCCATGACAGCGATGAGGTGTTGCAGCCGTTTCTCCCCCCGGGTGGCGACGGGCGCACCACGGCGGTCGGGCTCGAGGTCGACGGTGAGGGGCATCTGTTCGTGGCGGGCGGCGGAACTGGGTTCGTGTTCGTGTATGACGCGAATACCGGCGAGCTCATCGCGAAGCTCTCGGGTGGGTCGTCGCCCACATTCCTCAACGACATCGCGGTCGACAAGGATGGTGTCGCGTACATCACGGACTCGATGAGCCCGGTGATCTATCGCGTAGTGCCGACCGGCGCGGGCGGATACACGATCGAGCGGTGGCTCGAGCTTGCAGGTACCCCGATCGTCTACACGGCGGGATTCAACCTCAATGGCATCGACGTGTCATCCAACAGTCGCTACCTGGTCACGATTCAGTCGAACACGGGGAAGATCTTCCGGATCGAGATCGCGACGAAGGAGATCGTGCAGGTGGACGTGGGTGGCGCGTTGTTCATGGCGGGCGATGGTGTCTGGATGCGCGGGAACACGTTCTACGTGTTGCAGAACCAGCAGGAGCTGATCAACAAGATCCAGCTTCAGCCGAACCAGGCCGAGGGGACTCTCGTGAGCGTCACGACGGATCCCTCGTTCATGTTCCCGACCTCGCTCGTCGGTGCGCGCGGCAGGATGCTGGTCGTGAACTCGCAGTTCGACCGTCGCGCGTCGGGGAATCCGGTGTTGCCGTTCACGGTATCCGTCGTGCCGATCCCGTAGCTCGGATGCCTAACGAGCTGGCTGCTCGGAGGGCAGGCATCTCGAGCCGGCCCAGTGGGTACTAGGACTGTGACGGAAGTCCCGGAAGAAGCCGGATCTATGTCAAGGGGTCAGCGTTGAACGACGACCGTTCAACGTTGACCCCTTGAACTCTGGAACTGCGATCGGTTCACTGAGCGTTCTGGATTTGAGAGGACGGAACGACGACGATCATCGCCGAAACAACCTTGAAACGGCCAGGATACGGCAAACGACAGTATCCGGCCGTTTCTTGCCGTTTCCGCGAAACCTTGTTCCGACCCCCTCGAACTCCCGTGGGACGCTTCTCGGCCCAGATAGTGTGAAGGGGTGGGAACAACGATTTGGACGGAAACAGCAAGAAACCGCCGGATAAGCCTAACGGCGGACGGAATGACGGGATGGACAGGAGCAACGGGATGAGGGCTCGGCGCTGACCTCCTCGCGCAACGAGCGAACAGACGAGCGGAACGGCCGTCCGGGACGCCACTTGCCCGGCAGGTCGTTCCCCCTGTCACGCTTCTGGCGCAGGACGTCGGCCCGGCGGGCCGTCATCATGCCCATCCCCTCCATCCTGTCCTGCTGGTCGCCGTTCAGCAGTATCCTGCCTCTTCCTGCCGTGTCCGTTAGATCGTTGTTCTAAACCTCGCCACCGGTTGTCCCACAAAGTGTCCTCCGCCGCGCCTAGGCAGACACAAGAAGACGACGCGTTGGGATTCTGGGCCCTGGCGGCCTCACGTGTACCGATCCTCGCAATGCCCTATCTTGGGCGGGCGTACCACAGACATGGACCGGCTCGGTCAACCCGGTGAACGAGTGAAGGTTGTGGGAGGGCCCGCCTATGGTCGACGAGGAAAGCCTGGCGGCGTGGATCCGAGAGCTCCAGGTGCGGCGGCCGGGGTATCGAATCGACACGCGCGACGCCGTCGATCGACGGTTCACGTCCGTGGCGCTCAGCGAGGGACTGGTCATCGTGACGACGCCAGCCGGTGACGTGCCCGCGCCCGACGCCCCGTACCTGCTCGGCATCCGCCTAACGGTGAGTGGCGAGCGGTTGCTCGCCCGGTACTCCTGATTCGGCAGCGCCCGCCACGCACCGCACAGCCGCCTGCCACATCTCGCCCCGGACTGCATTCCTTCGATGGCACGCGTGAGGCCTCGCCCGCCTACACTGCGGCCGTGCTCGCCGCCGTTCGTTCCGCCGCCGTGCTCGGCATCGACGCCTACGACGTCACCGTGGAGGTGCACGTCGCGCAGGGTCTGCCCATCTGGACCATCGTTGGTCTCCCTGCCGGCGCGGTGAAGGAGAGCCGGGAGCGCGTGGGTGCGGCCCTGGTGAACAGCGGGTTCGACGTGCCGAACCGAAGAGTCACTGTGAATCTCGCGCCGGCGGACGTCCGAAAGGAAGGGAGCTCCTTCGATCTGCCCATCGCGTTAGGCTTCCTCGCCGCCACCGGCCAGCTCGATCCGACCGTCCTCACGGGCGTCGTCGCCATCGGCGAGCTAGGGCTCGACGGCACGCTCCGCCCCGTCCGCGGGACGCTGTCCGTCGCGCGCCGACTCGGGTCTGGGGCGCGACGGCGGCGTGCCGGCGGCACGCCACTGACCCTCCTCCTGCCGCCGCCTAACGTCGCGGAAGCGGCGCTGGTGTCGCGGCTCTCGCTGTCGGCGCCCGCGACGCTGGCCGAGGCCGTGGACCAGCTCCACCGAGGCGGGCTGCGCCCACCCACGCCAGCGCAAACGACGATGCCGGCCGAGCCAGCCGAATCGGTGGACCTGGCCGATGTGGTCGGCCAGGACATCGCGAAGCGTGCGCTCGAGATCGCGGCCGCCGGCGCGCACGCCGTGCTCATGATCGGCCCGCCAGGGGCAGGGAAGACGATGCTCGCCCGTCGTCTCCCGACCATCCTCCCGGCGCTCACGGAGGAGGAGGCGCTCGAGGTCGTCGCCATTCACTCCGTGGCCGGGCTGCTCGCCCCGGGCGCCGCGGCGTCGGCCACGCGACCGTTCCGCGCCCCGCATCACACGCTGTCGGCCGCCGGCTTGATCGGCGGCGGCAGCAACCCGCGTCCGGGCGAGGTGAGCCTCGCGCACCACGGCGTGCTGTTCCTCGACGAGCTACAAGAGATCCCGCGCCACGTCCTCGATGCCCTGCGGCAGCCGCTCGAGGACGGGCGCGTCGTCATCGCCCGCGCGGCGACCGCCGTGGCGTTTCCGGCGCAGTTCACCCTCGTGGGCGCGATGAACCCGTGCCCCTGTGGGCGCGCCGGCGACCCGCGCGGCGGATGCGCATGCGCGTCGTCCGAGATCGCGCACCACCAGTCGCGCCTCTCCGGCCCGCTCGCCGACCGCATCGACATGCAGGTGCGGCTCTCGGCGGTCCCTGTGCGCGAGCTGGGGCGGCAGGAGGGCGGGGAGTCCTCGGCGACGGTTCGCGCTCGCGTCGAGCAGGCACGCGCCCGGCAGCGCGCGCGTTACCGCGGCGTCGCTCGCGTGCGCTGCAACGCGCACGCCTCCGGGCGATGGCTCGACACGCGCACCCCGGTCGACGCCGACGCGCGCGACCTCCTCGCGTCGGCTGCGGAGCGGTGCCGACTGTCCGCGCGGGCGTACCATCGCGTGCTCAAGGTCGCGCGCACTATCGCGGACCTCGATGACGCCGCGTCTATCGCGTGGACGCATGTCGCCGAGGCGTTGCGGTACCGGCCGCTGGACTCATGGATGGGCGACCGGCTCGCACTCGCAGACAGCGAAGCCGCGGTCGCGACGCCGTGACACTGGGGTTCACCACAAGGATAGTCGGCAGCGCGCAAGAGGCCGTCTTGTGGACCGGGGTGCCGGTGGGCTACATCGTCGTTCGCCAGCGACGTTCCTCGAGCATCTCGGATGTCCACCCCATGCGGAGTGAGGCGTGTATGCCGGTACAGCAGGAGGCGCGGATCCTCGACCTGGTGGAGTACGAGCGCAATTGGGTCGATTCACTGAACCGAGGCGACCTTTCGGGAGCGGATAAGGCCTTCGCGCCCGACTGTGTCATTCACATCACCGGGGCTCCTGTCCCAGACCTCGACCTCGCCGGCTTCAAGCAAATGGTGAGCGTACTGCTCGCCGCGTTCCCCGACCTTCGCTTCACGATTGAGGACCAGATCACCGACGGTGAGAAGGTGGCCATGCGGTGGGTCGCCGAAGGCACGAACACCGGCCCGTTTGGCGCAGCGCCGCCGACCGGTAAGCCGATTCGGGTGGAGGGGCTGATCTTCGACCGCGTTGTCGGCGGCCGGGTGGCCGAGCGCTGGGAGCAGTGGGACCAACCTGCGATGCTGAGCCAACTTGGCCTCGCGTAACGCATGCAGCGGCGCCGGCCGAGAACGGTGCGTGCTGTTCGACGTACGTGGCCGACCCCTGGGTCATCTCTGTTAGTCGTTAGGCGCCTGCCTCGGCCGAAGCCACTTATCGCCGTGGTCTACTACTAGCCACTCCGCGCCCAGCGAGCGCCGCAGTAGGCAGCGGCGAGAGCACTCATCTTGCCCTGATTGGCTCCGGTTACACTTCACCGGAGCGCAATGACCACGACCGTGGCGGACCGCCCAACGCCGGCGATCACGCACAAGCAGGTCCTCATCATCTTCAGCGGGCTGGCGCTGGCAATGCTGCTCGCCGCGCTGGACTCGACCATCGTCGCGACCGCCCTGCCGACGATCGTCGGCGAGCTCGGCGGGCTCAATCATCTCGCCTGGGTCGTCACGGCGTACCTGCTCGCGCAAACGGTCGTCACACCCCTCTACGGCAAGCTCGGAGACCTCTACGGTCGCAAGCGCATCATGCAGGGCGCGATCGTGGTCTTTCTCATCGGCTCTGCACTCTGCGGTATGAGTCAGAGCATGACGCAGCTCATCATCTACCGCGCCGTCCAGGGACTCGGCGGTGGTGGGCTGCTGGTCACGACGCAAGCGATCGTCGGCGACATCGTCCCGGCGCGTGACCGTGGGCGCTACCAGGGGTTTTTCGGCGCCGTGTTCGGCGTCTCGAGCGTCGCGGGCCCGCTCATCGGCGGGTACTTCACGACGCATCTCTCGTGGCGCTGGATCTTCTACATCAACCTTCCGCTCGGCGCGATCGCCCTCGGGGTGCTCGCTGTCACGCTGCCGGCACGACCGGAGCGAGTGCGCCATGCGATCGACTTCCTCGGCGCGGCGCTTCTCGCTACGGCGCTGAGCGCGATCGTGCTCGTCGCCGACCTGGGTGGCGTGGCCTACGACTGGTCGTCGCCGTTCATTGTCTCGCTCGGAGCGATGGCGATCGCTGCTATGTTCGTATTCGTCGTGGTCGAGCGCCGGGCGGCGGAGCCGGTGCTACCGCTTCGGCTCTTTACGAACCGGGCATTCTGGGTTGCCTCGGTCGTCGGCTTCATCGTCGGCTTCGCGCTCTTCGGGTCGGTGACGTATCTGCCACTGTTCCTCCAGGTCGCAAAGAGCGAGAGCCCCACCGCGTCGGGGCTGCAGATGCTGCCGCAGATGGGCGGTATGCTGCTGACATCGATCACGGCCGGGCAGATCATCAGCCGGACCGGTCGCTACAAGCTGTTCCCGGTGGTTGGCACCGCCGTCATGACGGTCGGGCTCTTCCTTCTCTCGCGAATGACGCCGGAGACGAGCATCGCAGCCGCGTCAGGCATCATGCTCATCGTTGGGCTTGGCCTCGGCATGGTGATGCAGGTGCTCGTGATCGCGGTGCAGAACGCCGTGGATTACCGCGATCTTGGTGTGGCCACTTCCGGCGCGACACTCTTTCGGCTCATCGGCGGATCCATCGGCACTGCGGTCCTCGGCGCCATCTTCGCCACGCGGCTCGGTCCCGAGCTGCTTCGCCGTTTGCCCGCGGGATCGCAGGATGCTCCGGCATCCGGGGTCGCCATCACGACGGAGATGCTCGCCGCACTCTCGCCCGCCGCGCGCGACGCGTACGCGCACGCATTCGCCGCGTCGCTATCGACGTTGTTTCTCACGGCGGCGGTTGTCGCGTTCGTCGGTTTCCTGTTCGCCCTGATCCTGCCGGAGCTTCCGCTTCGCGCCACGATCGCTGCGGAGGCGGAGGGAACGACGAGGGTCGGCGAGGCATTCGCGATGCCGGTGACCGCGGACTCGCTCGCGGAGCTCCGGCGCGGCCTGGCAGCGCTCGCCGACCGCGACCTGCAGCGTCAATATCTCGCGCGCCTCATCGACGAGGCGCGCGTGACGCTCTCACCGGTGGCCACCTGGCTCCTCGTGCGAATCGAACAGGATCCGGGCAGCAACCCGACGGTGCTCGCACGTGCCCATGGGCTCGATCCTGCACACCTGGAGGCTGCGGCCACGGATCTCCTCGATCGCGGACTCATTGCGCGCGACGGCGCGGGCGACGGGGCGCTCACCGGTGATGACACGCGGCGCTTCGGCGTGACTCCGACTGGCTGTGCCGCGCTCGCAAAGATCCTCGCCGTGCGCCGCGCGCATCTCGAGAGCGCTGCCGAGGAGTGGCGTGCCAGCGAGACGAGGAGCCACGAGATCCGTGGGGTGGAGCAGGAGCTTCTTCCGGAGCCCCATCCGACTGCGTTCGACGAGCGTGCATCTCGTGACGGCGCCCGAGGCCGCACGGGTTGAGTGCCGACCCCTGCGGGCCGCGGCTAGCTTTGTCGACATGACGCAGCCGCTCTCCATCGATCCGGCTCTCGACGACATCGCGGCGCCGTCGGGCGCTGACCAGCGGGCCGAGGATCGTCTCGCGGCGTGGTTCCGTGAACATGGCTCGGTGCTCATCGGGTTCAGCGGCGGCGTCGACTCGGCGTACCTCGCCTGCGTGGCGGTGGACGCCCTCGGATCGGAGCGAGTGCTCGCAGTCATCGGGCGAAGTGCGTCGTACCCCGACGAGCAGTGGGCCCGCGCCCGCGACGTCGCGAACACCTTTGGCGTCCCCGTGCTCGAAGTGTCGACCGACGAGGTGAACGATCCCCGCTACGCGGCGAATCCGTCGAACCGATGTTATTTCTGCAAGACGGAGCTGTGGGGCGTGCTCGCCCCCATCGCACGCGACCGCGGTTTCGCGGTCGTCGTCGACGGCACCAACGCCGACGACCTCAGTGATCATCGGCCTGGTGCTCGCGCGGCGATCGAGCGCGGCGTGTGCTCGCCTCTCGCGGAGCTCGGCTTCACGAAGGCGACCATCAGGCGACTGTCACGCGCGCGCGGGATTCCGACCTGGACGCAGCCGTCGTCACCGTGCCTCTCCTCGCGAATCCCGTATGGTACGACGGTGACCATCGAGCGCCTGCACCAGATCGAACGCGCGGAGAAGTTACTTCGCGAGATTGGTGTCGCGGGCGATCTCCGCGTCCGCTACCACGGTGATCTCGCGCGCGTGGAGATCGGCGTCTCGGCGCTCGACGCGTGGACTGACGATGTCGCGTGCGCGTCGATTGCCCGCGTTGTTCGCGCGGCAGGCTTCGACCGTGTGGCGCTCGATGTCCGCGGTTTCCGGTCGGGATCGCTCAACCTGCTCGGGGGCGTCGTGGCCGAGCCGCTCGTGCGAGCGCGCGCCTCGTCAGGCGCCGGCGACGCCGCGCGGCTCTCGGAGGCGCTGCACGGCGCCGGCATCGAGTGCGTCGTCGAAGCACGAGAGCGACTCGCGGTCGTGACGCCGTCATCGACCGCCATGCGTCAGCGTGCGCTCGCGGCAGCCATGCGTGCCAGGATCATCGACGACGCTCGCGGCCACGGCTTCACTCACGTTGCGATCGAGCTGAGCGCCGCGAACACATCATCGGCTGTCGGGAGCTCGGTGGCTGGTGACGATGCGACTCTTCCTCGCGATTAACGTCCCACAGGCGGTCAGGGACAAGATCTTCCGCGACGCCGAGCCGCTTCGCGCGGCCTCCGGCGCCGTGAAGTGGATTGCCGCTCCGTCCCTCCACGTCACGCTCAAGTTCCTCGGCGAACAGGGCGAATCGCTCGTGAACGACATTCGGGACGCCGTGGCCGGCGCGGTCTCGACGCATGCGGCGTTCGATGTCGAGACGACAGAGTTCGGCGCGTTCCCAAACTTCCACCGCCCGCGTGTCGTATGGCTCGGCATGACCGCGGAAACCAGGCTTCGCGCGCTCGCTGGTGACATCGACGCCGCGCTGACTCCACTGGGGATGGCTGCCGAGGCGCGACCGTTCCGGGCGCACGTGACGCTGGGTCGCGTTCGCGCGGAGATCCGCCCCGCCGAGGCGAAGGCGCTCGGCCGCGCCGCAACCATGCGGCCACCCCGGCGCGCATTTCATGTTGGGACGGTAGACTTGATGCAAAGCGAGCTCGGCGCCGGCGGCTCCAGGTACTCGGTGCTGGCTGCCGTACCCCTTCGCGCGCGAGGAACGTGAATGTTCGGATGTCTCCGCAGAATCGGTTGTCTGGTCATCCTGTTGTGTGCGGCGGTCGCCGCTTATCTGCTGCGCGACCGGTGGTTGCCATTGGTCGGCGTGAAGCCCGCAGCTCGACCGGTGGAGGTCGGCGGCCCGACGTGGGATCCGGTGAGCGATGAAGCGGCGGCGCGAGCACGTCGGGCCATCGAATCGCTCGGCCGACGCAACGGTCCCGTGTTCGTGAACCTCGCGCCGGGTGAGCTCGCGTCCTACTTCTACATCGCGCTCGCGCAACAGCTGCCGCCGTCCGCGGACAGCATCGAGGCGACGACGATCGGGAACCGGATGTACGTGCGCGCCGTCGTCTCGCTCGATGAATTCAAGGCCGTCGACGCGATGGGACCACTTGCCGGCATGCTGGGGCGCCGCGAGCGGCTGCAGATGGGCGGCACGTTCGTGATGATCAGGCCCGGACTCGCGCAGTTCCTGGTCGAAGACATCCGGGTGGGGCAGCTCCCGATTCCGCGCGGCGGGATTCCGAAAGTGTTGGCGCAGATCCGGCGAGGTGCTCGACCCCAGGGGTTGGCGGAAAACGGCCTGCCGTTCGTGGTACCGACGTACCTCGGAGACGCGCGCGTCGCGAACGACAAGATCACCCTCTACAAGACCACGAAGTGAGCCGCCGTATCCTGGTCGTCGACGACGAGCAAGGCATTCGTGCCGCGCTTGGCCAGCTGCTGGAGTTCGAGGGCTATGAAGTACGCACCGCCTCCGGCGCGGCGGACGGCATCGCCGAGTATGAGAAGTGGCGTCCGAACCTGGTGTTCATGGACGTGAAGATGGCCGGGATGGACGGCCTCGAGGGGCTCCGCCGCATCAAGCAGATCGATCCCTCGGCGACGGTGGTCATGATCAGTGGTCACGCCACGATTCAGACCGCGGTCGAGGCGACCCAGCTCGGGGCGTACGACATCCTCGAAAAGCCGCTCGATACGGATCGCATTCTCGTGCTGCTACGGAACGCGCTGCAGCATCTCGAGCTGCAGGAAGAGAACGTCCGGCTCAAGCAAACGATCGAGTCGCGCTACGAGATCGTCGGCCGCTCGTTCGCGATTCGCGCCGTCATCGACAAGATCGAGAAGGTCGGCGGGACGCCTGCGCGCGTGCTGATCACGGGGGAGAACGGAACGGGGAAGGAGCTGGTCGCGCGGGCGATCCATCGGCAGTCGACGCGCGCGAACAAGCCGTTCGTCGAAGTGAACTGCGCGGCGATCCCAAGCGAGTTGATCGAGAGCGAGCTGTTCGGGCACATGAAGGGCTCGTTCACCGGTGCGGTCGCCGACCGGGCCGGCAAATTCGAGCAGGCCGACGGCGGCACGCTGTTCCTCGACGAGATCGGCGACATGAGCCTAACGGCGCAGGCGAAGGTGCTGCGCGTCCTGCAGGACGGCGTCGTCACGCGCATCGGCGGTTCCAAGCCGATCAAGGTCGACGTCCGCGTCCTGTCGGCGACGAACAAGAATCTCGAGGAAGAGATCGGCGCCGGGCGATTCCGCGAGGACCTGTTCTATCGCCTCAACGTCGTCCCGCTGCACATCCCGCCGCTCCGCGAGCGCCGGGAAGACATCCCGCTCCTCGCATCACACTTCGTGCGGGCGCTCTCGGAGCGTGAAGGCGTGCCGCCGCGGGTGCTCGATCCTGCCGCGGTGGATGTGCTCACGCAGATGGACTGGCCGGGCAATGTACGCGAGCTGCGCAACACACTCGAGCGCCTGCTGATTCTGTCGTCGGGGCCGCGCATCGGTGTTGCGGACGTCGAACGTCTCGCCGGTCGTCGCGCGGCGGACGGCGCGAGCCTCGGATCGCTCCTCGAATGCAAGACGTTCGAGGAGTTCAAGCACGCGGCCGAGCGCGCGTTTCTCCTCGCGAAGTTGCGCGAGTACGACTGGAACGTGTCTGAGACGGCGCGCGCGCTCGACATGCCGCGGTCGAACCTGTACAAGAAGATCGAACGCTACGGACTGACGCGGGAGACGGCGTCGTAACGAGGATCCTGCATGTCCACGAAAGACTGGGACTCCGAGCTCAAAAAGATCGACCGCATCCTCGAGGGGGCGTCGGACGAGGCGCTGTTGCCCGCGAAGTCTGCCCAGACACCGCAGGCGAAAGCGGACGCGGTCGCGAAGCAGAAAGCCACGAGCACGCTCGGCGTGATGGCGCGGCTGCTGCTCGCGGTGTCGCTCGGAGTGGGGATGGTGTTCTGGCCATACGAGGCGCGGTGCGGCTTGGCACTCGCGGGCTACCTCGCATCAGTCGGCGTAGTCATTGGCGCCGGGGTATGGAGCGCGATCTGGACGTGGCGTCATCGCTCGTCGCGTGGCCACATTCTCTCACTGCTCCTGATCCTCTGGGGCGGTGTCCTCGGAGCGATCGAGATACTGCCGCGCACCGGCTACGCGAAACCCGACCCTGCGCGAGCGTCGTGGGCGTGCCCCTGAAAGACATTTCGGGGTGCGCCACGTCGTGACCGAGGTACTGCGCTCGCGATGAGGCAGCTCTCCGCTGGATGTCTCGTCGCCGGCATCGTCGCGGCAGTCTCCGTCACGATCGCCGGCGTGGAAACGCGCGTGCTCGGGCACCCGGTGATCGAGGCGCTCGTGGTCGCGTTGCTGCTCGGAATGGCGGTGCGGTTCGTGTGGCGCCCGGGAGCGGTGTTCGAGCCGGGGATCCGATTCGCCGGCAAGGAGCTGCTCGAGTTCTCCATCGTGCTGCTCGGCGTCTCCGTGGATCTACCGCTTCTCTTGCGGGCCGGACCGGCGCTCGCCGTTGCCATCGTGTCGATCGTCGCCGTGGGCGTAGGCGTTAGTATCCTCATCGCGCGCGCACTCGGCCTCCATCCGCGGCTCGCCGTACTCGTCGCCTGTGGGAACGCGATCTGCGGAAACTCCGCGATCGCCGCTGTCGCGCCGGTCATCGGCGCGGACGCCGAGGACGTCGCGTCATCCATCGCCTTCACCGCGATCCTCGGAGTGATCGTCGTCCTCGCGTTGCCCCTCTTGATCGCACCGCTCGGCCTGACGAACTACCAATACGGCGTTCTCGCGGGTCTGACCGTGTACGCCGTCCCGCAGGTGCTCGCCGCGGCGTTCCCGGTAAGCGGACTATCGGGCGAGGTAGCGACGCTGGTGAAGCTGGTCCGCGTGTTGATGCTCGGGCCGGTCGTGCTGTTCTTCTCGCTTCGCAAGCACAATCGGTTCGCTCGCGCGCCATCGATCACCACGCTCGTGCCGTGGTTCATCGTCGGCTTCCTCGGGCTGGCGACGCTTCGTGCGGCGGGCTTGGTGCCCGCCGCGTGGGTCGCACCCACGCGGATCGTTTCGACCGATCTCACGATCGTCGCGATGGCTGCGCTCGGACTCTCCGCCGACGTCCGCGCGGTCGCGAAGGCGGGATCGCGAGTAATCGGCGCGGTTTCACTTTCGCTCCTCGTGCTGGTCGTGCTTGGCATTGGGATCATCCACATCCTGCACATTCGGTGATCCGGACACGGCCGCGTGCCAGTTCGATGCGGAATGACCTTCCAGCGAGATTTGCCCACCCGCGTGAGCCGGCTACACTTCAAGCACGCCGCACCAAGAGTCGATTGGCCGCTGATGGCTGATGGCTGATGGCTGATGGCTGATGGCTGTTACTGATAGCGTCCTACATGAAAACATTCCGCAACTTCATCGCCGGCTCCTGGTCAGAGCCCGCTTCCGGCGAATTCTTCGAGAACGTGAATCCGGCCGACACCAGCGACGTGATCGGCCGGTTTCCGCTCTCCGACGCCGCCGACGTCGACCGCGCCGTCGCGTCGGCGAAGCGTGGCTTCGAGGCCTGGCGGCGCACCCCAGCGCCGGCCCGCGGTGACGTGATGCGTACCGTCGGTGACCTGCTCGCGCGCCGCAAGGACGAGATCGCGGACCTGATGACGCGCGAGATGGGCAAGCCCCTGCAGGAGACGCGCGGCGACGTCCAAGAGGGCATCGACACCGCCTACTACGCCGCCACCGAAGGTCGCCGGCTTTTCGGGCACACTGTGCCGAGCGAGCTCCAGGCGAAGTGGGCGATGAGCTTTCGCCGTCCGATCGGCGTCTGTGGCTTGGTGACGCCATTCAACTTCCCATTGGCTATCCCGACGTGGAAGGCGTTTCCGGCGCTGCTCTGCGGGAACGCCGTCATTCTCAAGCCGGCGGAGGACGTCCCGCACACGGCGACGGTTCTCGTAGAGATCCTGCTCGAGGCCGGCCTCCCGCCGGAGGTGATCCAGCTGGTCCACGGGCGTGGCGAGACGGTCGGTGCCGCCCTTGTCGAACATCCCGATGTTCCGGTGATCTCCTTCACTGGATCGACCGAGACGGGGCGTGTCGTGGGCGAAGTGTGCGGTCGGATGCACAAACGGCTCTCCCTCGAGATGGGCGGCAAGAACGCCCAGATCGTGCTGGACGATGCCGATCTCGACCTTGCCCTCGACGGGGTCCTCTGGGGGGCGTTCGGGACGACGGGCCAGCGCTGCACGGCGACCAGTCGCCTCATCCTGCAGGGCGGAATCCATGACAACTTCCTTGGGATGCTCGTCGATAAGGCGAAGGCGTTGCGTCTCGGGGATGGCAGGAAGAAGGGCACCGATGTGGGCCCGCTCATCCACGAGACGTCGCGCCAGAAGGTCGAGCAGTACGTGGACATCGGCCAGGCGGAAGGCGCCGACCTGCTGTGCGGGGGACGGCGTCCGGACGGGCGTGCTGTCGCGAACGGGTTCTTTTTCGAGCCGACGATTTTCGCCCGTGTCGAGCCCGGGAGTCGGCTGGAGCAGGAGGAGATCTTTGGCCCGGTCCTTTCGGTGATTCGAGTATCGTCGCCCGAGGAGGCGTTCGCCGTGAACAACGACGTGCGATACGGGTTGTCGTCGTCGGTGTACACACGTGACGTGAACCTTGCGTACCGGGCACTCGTAGAGCTGGACAACGGCATCACCTACGTCAACGCGCCGACGATTGGCGCCGAGGCACACCTCCCATTCGGAGGGGTAAAGCAGACCGGCAACGGCCACCGTGAAGGCGGCTGGGAAGTGTACGAGTTCTATTCGGAGACGAAGGTCGGCTACATCGACTTTTCGGGATCGCTGCAGCGGGCGCAGATCGACAACTACGCAGGCAGTCCGACATGACCCAGGGGCTCATCGAGCTTGCCGGGAGAGGTCGCGTGTCTGCCGCACGGTGGTCCGCTCGCTTGCGAACCCCTGACACTGCGAATTAATTCACCGGGTGGTGATGGCGCTGACACACGACGCGCGTCGAGCGCTCGCCGAGCGGGTGCAACGAAAGGTCGAGGGGCGGGGCATTCCCCGCCACGTCATTGACGACGCTGTAGCACGCGTCGCCGATGCGCTCGACCGGAAGTCGTTGCCGCCTTGCGTCGGTGATGCCGAGGGCGATGCCGCTCCGAGCTCGATCGTCGCCGTGTTCACTGCATCTTCGGCGCCGGACCTCGGATCCCGCGTTCGTGCCGCCTTGCATGCCGAGTCGGTCACACCGCTGGCCATGGGCAGCGGCACGTCGGGGCGCCATACCGTCGCAGCCGTTCGTCTCGCCGCCCAGGCTCGCGTCGCAGCAGAACGCGTCGCGACCCGGTTGTCGGCGTCGGTCTCGTTCGTCCCCGACTCGTTCTCTCTTTCGTCGTCGCAATGAGCGAAGCCGCCCACACGACTCCGGTCCGCCCGCCGGCCAGCGAGGAGCACCGCGCCGAAGCGTTGCGGCGTGTGAACCGCAGCCCCGGTCAGCACTGGGGACTGTTCCTCGAGTGGGCGAAGTCGTTCACGATCGCTATCGTCCTGTTCCTCTTCGTCCGCACGTTCCTCGTCGAGGCGTTCAAGATTCCGAGTGGCAGCATGGAGAAGACGCTGCTCGTCGGCGACTTCCTCCTCGTCAACAAGCTCGTCTACGGTGCGGAAGTGCCGTTCACGGGAAAGCACCTGCCGGCCATCCGACACCCGCAGCGCGGCGACGTCGTCGTGTTCCAGTGGCCGTTGGATCCCACAAAGAATTTTGTGAAGCGCCTCGTCGGTGTGCCCGGCGACACGCTCATGATGCGTGACGGCGACCTGTGGGTGAACGCGGTCCGACAGCGCGAGCGCTATGTCCAGCATAGCGAGCCGCCTGAGGTGGACCCGACGGCCGAGGAGTTCAAGTGGCAGAAGGACTATCTCGTACGTACGGCAGAGGCCGTGGTGCTGCACACGCCGTCGCGAAACAACTGGGGTCCGCTGGTCGTCCCAAAGGACAAGTATTTCGTTCTGGGAGACAACCGCGATAACTCGCTCGATAGTCGCTACTGGCAATTCGTTCCGGACTCGCTCATTCGCGGACGCCCCATGTTCGTTTACTACAGCTATGACCCCGACTCGCTCGACCGGATGTCCTGGCTGACTCGAATCCGATGGACGCGCATCGGGGAGCGCGTCCGTTGACTTCCCGTTCCGAGATGGATCGCCCCTCCGACCGTCTCATGAAGCGCGCAAAAGCGCGGTGGGAAACAAGGAACACCGAAGGAGCCGCTGGTCGTATGGCCGTCACCCCGCCGAAAAAGACTTCCTACGAGGAAGGCTCGCTCGACCAGTATCTGCGCGACATCAGCGCCTACCCGCTGATCAGTCGCGATGAAGAGGTGCGGTTGGCGCAGCGCATCCGCGTGAACGACCAGGAGGCGCTCGACAAGCTGGTCCGATCGAACCTTCGCTTCGTCGTCTCGGTCGCCAAGAAGTACCAGAACCAGGGCGTGTCGCTGTCGGATCTGATCAACGAGGGCAACCTCGGCCTCATTCGCGCCGCCCACAAGTTCGACGAGACCAAGGGTATCAAGTTCATCTCGTACGCCGTCTGGTGGATTCGCCAGGCCATCCTGCAGGCGCTCGCGGAGCAGTCACGTATCGTGCGCGTGCCGCTCAACCGCGCCGGCACGCTGCACCGGATCGGCAAGCGCGCGAACGCACTCTTGCAGGAGCTCGGGCGCGAGGCGACGCATGCCGAGATCGCCGACGGCATGGACATCACCGAGGAAGAGGTCGCGAAGACGATGTCGATCTCGCAGACCCACCTCTCCCTCGACGCGCCGCTCACGCCGGGCGAGGACAACAAGCTCCTCGACTATCTCGCCGACAACATTAACCCCACGCCTGACGAGCAGACGTTCGAGAAGGCGCTCACGGAGTCAATCGAGGAGGCGTTGTCGAGCCTGAAGGAGCGCGAGGCGAAGATCCTCCGCTTGTATTTCGGCCTCGACGGTGAGGAACCGATGACGCTGGAGCAGATCGGGTCCCTCCTCGGCATAACGCGCGAGCGAGTTCGGCAGATCAAGGAGAAGGCGTTGTCCCGGCTTCGCCACGTGTCACGGGCTCGCGCGTTGGAGAGTTTCCTCGGCTGATTCGAGCGGGCGAACTGCCGCTGGGATTGTCGTTGCGAGGGGCGGGTCCACGTGGACCCGCCCCTCGTGCTTTCAGCGGACGCGAGGTTAGGTTCGAATCATGACCAGACAGCCACGCACGTCACCGCATCAACCGCTCGTTGAGGAGTCCGTCGAATCGTCTCGATCAATGGCGTGGCCGGGGTTTCGCCGAGTGCTCACTGTCCTTGGTCGCGCGGCGCGACTCCGCTGCCCGCACTGCGGCGGAGGGCCCGTGTTGGAGCACTGGTTCCGGATGCGGACGCGGTGCGGCGCATGCGGGTTGGCGATCGAGCGCGGCGAGCGCGATTACTTCATCGGGTCGATGATGTTCAACCTGGTGGTGTCGGAGCTGCTCTTCGCCGGTGCATTCATCGCGACGCTCGTGATCGCGTGGCCTAACGTTCCCTGGGATACCTTGCAGTGGGCGGCGCCTCTCGCGATGGCCGCGGCACCCTTCGTATTGTTCCCCTTCTCGAAGCTCGCGTGGCTTGGCTTTGATATACTTCTGCGGCCAGTAACGCCTGACGAGTTGGTCGATAGTCGGAAGTCGTGAGTCGTTAGCAGCCGGCAGCTAACAGTTCCCCGTTCCCTGTTCCCGGTTCCCAGCGCGTGGCTCAAACCAACTCGTTCGATATCACGACGGGCGTCGACCTTCAGGAGGTCGACAACGCCGTCAATCAGGCGCAGAAGGAGATCGCCCAGCGCTACGACTTCAAGGGCTCGAAGGCCACGATCGACTTCAGTCGCGGGGACGGGAAGATCACGCTCACGGCGGACGATGACTTCCGGATGCGCGCGCTCTTCGATGTCCTACAGGGCAAGCTCATCAAGCGCGGCGTGCCGGTGAAGAACCTCGACATCGGAGACGTCAAGCCGGCGGGCGGTGACACCGTCCGACGTGAGGTGGGGCTCAAAATGTCGCTCGATGGCGACACCGCGAAGAAGGTAGTCGCGGCCATCAAGGACGCGAAGATGAAGAAGGTGCAGGCCGCGATTCAGGGAGATCAGGTGCGCGTCAGCTCACCGTCGCGCGACGAATTGCAGGCGGTCATGCAGCTGCTCCGCGGCAAGGACTTCGGCGTCGAGCTCAAGTTCGGCAACTACCGCTGACGCTCACCGTGGGCCTTCTCTCGGAGCCAGTCGTCGACATGAGGTTCGACGAGTAGCGCATCGGAGATCGCCGCGATCTCCTCTGCGTCCTTCCATTCCGTGGCGAGGCGCGCGAGCTCGCCCTCGAGCGCGCGCCGCTCCGATTCCTCGTGTACTGCCATCTCGAGCGCGAGTCGTTCCACGGGGATGAGGCTCATTGCGCCCACGCGCCGGTAGCTCGCCATGAGCCGGCGACCGTGAAAGCGTGAGAAGCGCGATGCCGTCTTATGCAGGAACGTGTCGGCATCGCCGGTGGCATCGATTTCGCCAACCGCCCGCTGCACGAGGCGACCCGCGCCGCCGAGCCAGTTTGCGCGCGCGAGCAATTGTCCTCCGGCTGAGAGCGCGTTGTTTCCATCGTATCGCGAGATGCCTCCATCGTGCGCTACGCGAAGCGCGAGGAAGCCGCCGTCGCGGTCGGTGTAGTATGCCGATTCCCAGAGGTGCCTAACGCGGACCGTGAGGCGGCGACCTTGCGGGGTCCTGACCCGGACCGCGACCCGCTCCCACTGCCACCGCTCCTTGAGGTCCATGGCGATCATGCCCGGCACGACCCAGAGCGGTGCCATGGCCCCGAAGCCCACGAATGCGGGGCCAATGAACGGCGCCGCCGCGGCCAGGAGTGGCGGAGCCCCAACCAGGGCTGCGCCTACGCCCGCCGCACCGAGCACGCCCGCCGCGATCCCCGCCTTGCGGCGCCGCCACGTGAGCTGCGATCCGTAGCGCCACGCCGCGAACTCGGGGCGCAGCGGTTTCCCAATGCGGATGAGGTCGAGCCCACCCGCCAGCGGCGCCAGGCCAATGTTGTCGGTCGAGACGCGTGCGCGCGTGGCGCGGAACAGCCGCTCACACTCCTCGATCGCCTCCCAGCGGTCCTCGATGGGGGAGAGGTTCCATCGTCGGCACTCGCCACACACCGCCCACAGCCGCCCCTTCGCGCTGTCGAACGCGAGTCGCGTCCCGACCGGGAAGTGCTCGACGACCTCATTGCGGCCGAGCCGAGCGTGACAGAAGAGGCAGGTGCTGTACATCGAGCTTCGCTAGTGGCGCGTGTCCTCGTCGGCATCCTCGCTCGAGTCTGCGCCGTGCTCGATCGCGTTTCGCTGACCCGGCGGAAGGAACAGATCGTCGGCGATCGCGGCGATCTCTTCGGCCTCCTTCCACTCCTCGGCGAGACGGGCCAACTCGCCCTCGAGGGCACGCCGCTCCGACTCCTCATGCACGGCCATCTCGAGCGCCAAACGCTCTTCTGGGACGAGACTCATCGCGCCGATGCGGCGATACGCCGCCAGCATCCGCCGCCCATGGAAGCGCGAGAACCGCGACGCCGTCTTGTGCAGAAAGCTGTCTGCGTCACCGGTATCGTCGATGCGGCGGACGGCCCGCTGAACGAGTCCCGCCGCGCCGCCGAGCCAGTTTGCGCGGGCCAGCAGTCGCCCACCGGCAAATAGCGCACTATCTCCGTCATAGCGCGTCACCCCGCCGTCATGCACGAGGCGCAGCGCCAGCTCATCGGAATGACGGTCGGTATAGTACGCCGATTCCCAGAGATGCTTCACGCGGACGGTGAGCTTCCTCCCCTGCGGACTCTTCACGCGGAGAGCGACACGCTCCCATTGCCAGTGGTCGACCGCGTCTACGGCGATCATGCTGGGCACCACCCAGAGCGGCACCATGTATCCGATGAGCGCCTGTCCCATGAGGGGCGCGGCGGCGGCGAGTAGCGCCGGCCCCGCGACGGTCGCCCCCACAACGCCTGCTGCACCCATCACACCCGCCGCAATGCCGACGCGCCGCCGCCGCCATTGCAGTTGCGTCCCGTAGCGCCACGCCGCGAACTCGGGGCGGAGCGGCTCTCCGATGCGAACGAGGTCGACGCCGCTGGCTAACGGGGCGAGCCCGATGTTGTCCGTCGAGACGCGTGCCCGCGTGCTTCGGAACAGCCGCTCACACTCGTCGATCGCCTCCCAGCGGTCATCGAGCGGGGAGAGGTTCCACCGGCGGCAATGCGGGCACACGGCCCAGAGGCGTCCGCGTTTGCTGTCGAACGCGAGTCGCGATCCGACCGGAAAGTGCTCGACGACGTCGTTCCTTCCGAGCTGACCGTGGCAGAACAGGCACGTACTGAACATGACGTGTCCCCTAGCCGAGTGTCCCCGATGTCGAATGTGACCGGAGAGATGAGCGACGGCTACGTCGTACCCATGCTTTTAACCGTCTCTTAATTCAGCTGACAGCCATCAGCCATCAGCCATCAGCTCTAGCTATCAGCTCTTAAGCTTTCAGCTCGATTCCCGATTCCCGATTCCCGACGGTTCCCGGTTCCCGTGTCCCGCCGGCGCACTACCTTTCCGACCATGCAAATCCCCAACCTCCGGCCGTGAAAGTCGGCCTCGTTACGCTCGGGTGCGACAAAAACACCGTCGACAGCGAGCGCTACCTCGCTGAGCTCCTTGCCCACGGCGCGGAGCAGACCGGTGACCTCGAGCAGGCGGACGTCATTATCGTCAACACCTGTGGGTTTATCGACGCGGCCAAGCGCGAGTCCATCGATGCCATCGTGGAAGCTGGGCGATTCAAGAGCGACGGCGCTTGTCAGGCAGTCGTGGCGGTGGGGTGTCTCGTCCAGCGGCACAAGGACGAGCTCGCGGCCGCGCTCCCCGAGGTCGACCTCTTTCTCGGCGCGGCCGAGACTGACCGACTGATCCCCGAACTGACGGAGCGGGGACTGATCGGCGACCCACTCGTCGATCACCCGGGCGTCCGCGTCTACTCCGGCGACCTCCCACACGTCCGCTACCTCAAGATCAGCGAGGGGTGCGATCACGGCTGCGCGTTCTGCGCGATCCCGCTCATGCGAGGCAAGCATCGCTCGTTCGCGCTCGCCGATGTCGTGCGCGAGGCACAGCTGCTCGAGCTGCAGGGCGCTCGCGAGGTCAACCTCGTCGCGCAGGACCTGGCCCATTACGGGCGCGATCGTCGCGATGGCGTCGGACTTCCGGAGCTGCTCGAGTCACTCGTCGCCGAGACATCGCTGCCGTGGATCCGGTTGCTGTACCTCTACTCGGCCGGCCTCACACCGAAGCTGCTCGAGCTCATGGCGCGGGAGCCGCGAATCCTGCGCTATCTCGACATGCCCATGCAGCATGCGTCCGACGCAGTGCTCAAGGCCATGCGGCGTCCGGAGCGAAAAGAGACGCAACGCGAGCGGATCCGCCGCATTCGCGACGTGGTGCCGGAGGTCGCGATTCGAACGACGTGCATTGTCGGCTTCCCCGGTGAGACCGAGGACGACTTCCAGCAGCTGCTCGACTTCCTCGAGGAGACACGCTTCGATCGGGTGGGAGCGTTCACTTATTCCGCGCAGGAAGGAACGCGCGCCTGGTCGTTGCCTGACGACGTGCCCGAGGACGTGAAACGCGAGCGCCTCGAGCGCGTGACGGAGCTGCAGCGCGTGATCACGGCCGAGCGCTACGAGGCGCACGTCGGCCGAGCGACGCGCGTCCTCGTGGACCGTATCGACGAGAGCGGCGTCGCCCAGGCGCGCGCGCCGTGGCAGGCCGACGACGTCGATGGGGTGACCCGCTTTGTAGCTGACGTAAAACCAGGCGACTTCATCGACGTCGCGATCGACGCGGTCGAAGACGACTACGATTTCACGGCGACGATGGTGCGCATTGCAGAGCGCTACCGAGTTGCGCCACGCGCGGGCCGAGTGGGCCGGATGCTGCCGGTGACCACGGCCGGGAGTTTCGGTCGGTAGCGCATGGCCACACGGGCGACCGCGCACGTCGGACCTGTCGTTGCCCGATACGTCGTGTTCGCGGCAGTGGCCTCTATCCTCGGGGCGTGCGCTCGCTCCGGCCCGAGCGGCGGACCGTCGTCGCCTCCGCCTCCCGTCGACGCCCGGTCGGTGCGCGTCTCGCTCGGTGCTGCGGCGAGTGTAGCCCTGAGTGCCACGGACGCGTGGCGCCTCGTCGATCACGACGGTCGCACTGTCGCTCGAGGCGATTCGGGTGAGCGCGTGAGTTTCTCGAGCGCGCCCGGCGGGGTACGCGTGGCGCATCGGGGCGTGACGGACCTAACGGTGACGGAACTACCACTCTCCGTCGTCCCGCGTGGCGCAGCGGCCTTCGCGACGTTCAACGGCCGCCGCTACCGTGGGCAGCTCAGCGTGGCCGCCGCGGACACGTTCTTGTACGTGATCAATCGCATCGACGTCGAGTCCTATCTCCGCGGCGTGGTGCCGCGTGAGATCGGCGTTCGAACCGCCACTGAGCGTGCCGCGGTCGAAGCACAAGCGGTCGCCGCGCGGAGCTACGTCATTACGCGTCTCGGCAACTCCGCGCGACCTTTCGACGTCTCGGCGACGACGGCCGATCAGGTGTACGGTGGTGTGGAATCGGAGAACGCGATCGCGAACGCCGCGATCGATGCGACCGCGGGCCTCGTGCTGTACTTCGGGGATCGCATCGTGAGTGGGCAGTACTACTCCGCTTGCGGCGGCACGACCGCGGAGCCGGCAGAGCTGTGGCGATCACGCAACGAGCCGTACCTGCAGCGCGTGAGTGATCGGATTCCCGGCACTGACCGCTACTACTGCGACGTCGCGCCTCGATTCCGGTGGGAGCGCAGCTGGCGCGCGGATTCGCTCGCTGCCGTGATCGAGCGGTACATCCGTTCCTACGTCGACGCGCCACCAGAGCCCCTGGGCGCCGTACGCGACGTAGTGGTCGAGGGTCGTACAGCCTCTGGTCGCGTGGCTGTGCTACGCGTGGACATGGAGCATGGCGCCTATCGCGTGCGGGGCAACGATATTCGCAACGTGCTCCGGTCGGCGGGTGGCGAGCCCCTCAACAGCACGTATTTTACGCCCGACATCGTCACTGCCGCAGACGGACGACTGTCGCGCCTGACAGTTCGCGGGCTTGGATACGGCCATGGCGTGGGCATGTGTCAGTGGGGCGCTATCGGCCGTGCGCGCGCGGGCCAGGACTTCCGCATGATCCTCCGCACGTACTATCCCGGAACTCGTGTCGCGCGTGCGTACTGACCTCGCCATCCCCCGACGCTGCCGTATCGTCGCCCTCGCATCCACCGTCCTTGGTTTCATCCCGGGGCAGCTTCTCGCGCAGACCCAGGGGTCGTGGCTCGAGCGCCTCGGCATCGACAAGCTGCGGTTCAGCGGGCTCGGAGCACAGGTTGGACGCGTGACGCCTTACGGCATCGTTCCGGCGAACTCGTATTCCCTGCAGGCCGACTATGGTGAGCTCGCACCCGGGTGGCGCGTCCAGTTTCACGCGACGTACTGGGGCTCTCGCTTCAAGGACGAGAGCGTGCAGACGTACGCGGATTCACTGGAGAACGCCATCTCCGACCCGACGGGCGACGCCGAAGTCGTACTGGGTGACATCACGGTCTCGGACATCGTGCTCGGCGCTGACATACGCCGCACCTACCTCTCGGGGCGGTGGTTCAGTCCATACGTCGGTGGTGGGCTCGCCACGCACGTCGTGAATGCCGACGGGCGTCTCATCGACGGGACGTTCGTCGAGCGCGCGACGGACGTGATCGCCGTCGGGGTTGCCGGGTCGGCCGGCGTTACCCTTCGTATCATCCCGCACATCGCGGTGGAGGGACAAGCGCGATACGATTTTCTCAGTCTCGCGCGGTTCGCGTCCCTTCGAGTTGGCGCGAGCTACTACTTCGATAATCCGGCCTCCCGAGCTCAATGAAGCCCAACATTCGCGTCGGTGTGGTCGGTGCGGGCGCGATCGCCCAGCTCGCGCATCTGCCGCTGCTCTCCAAGCTGCGTGGCGCGCAGCTCGTTGCGCTCTGCGATAACGATCGGCCCAAGGCGAGGGCACTCGCTGATCGATTCGACGTCCCCGACGTGTTCACGGACATCGAGGATCTGCTCGAGTTCGATGAGCTCGACGCGGTGGTTGTCGCGACCCCCAACCATCTCCACGAGCCGCATGTCCTGTCGGCGCTCGCGGCGAAGGTGCACGTGCTTTGCGAGCGACCGCTGTCGCTGACAGCGCGCGGGGTGGAACGCATTCTGGCGGCGGCGAATCGCGGCGACCGCAAGGTGTTCGTCGCGAACAACCATCGCTTTCGTTCGGACGTCCAGGCCCTCGATCGGTTCCTGCGTGGCGGCGAGCTCGGCAAGCTCACCGGGATTCGCGCGGGCGTGTACCAGCCGCGGGCGCGCCAGGAAGGGTGGCGGACGCGCCGAGCCGAGGCCGGTGGCGGCGCGTTTTTCGACCAGGGACTTCCGATGGTGGACCTCGCGATGTGGCTCGCCGATTATCCGGCGCCAGCACGCGTGTGGGCACACATGGATCGGCCGCGCGGTACGAACGTCGAGGAGTCAGCGCTCGTGACGCTCGAGTGCGAATCTGGAGTCGCGTTCACGTTCGACATCTCGTGGGCATACGTGGGGTACGAGGAGCGGTGGTGGTTCGAGACACTGTCATCTCGCGGCAGCGCTCGCCTCGCACCGCTTCGCGTCGTGAAGGAGCTGAACGGCAAACCGACGGACGTGTCCCCTGGCGGGGCCGCGGCACGCGAGAGCTCGTTCAATCAGTCGTACCGCGCGGAGCTCGCGCACTTTGTGTCGGTCATCCGCGAGGAGACGCCGTACGAGGCCCCGACCGATCAGTTGATCCTTCACAAAGTGATCGAGGCCGCGTATCGCTCGGCCGATGAGGGGAAAGAGGTGAGGCTGTGAGGGCGTTTCTTCTAGCGATCTCGTTGCTCGCGGCCGGCGAGCTTGTCGCGCAGGGCCCGGGAACGGGGAACAGGGAACAGGGAACAGGAGCTACTAGACGCTCCGAGCAATCAGCCCCCGGTTCCCGGTTCCCGGTTCCCAGTTCCCAGTTGGCCCCACGCGGGTCTGAGCTGACCGTGTACCTCATGACCATGGGCCACGGTGACCGGGTGTGGGAGCGCTTCGGGCATAACGCCATACGCATCGTCGACGCCTCGCGCGGAACCGACAGCCTCTACAACTGGGGCACATTCGACTTCCAGCAGCCGAACTTCCTCGGGCGCTTCCTGACCGGCAACACACTGTATTGGATGCAGGCCGAGGGGATGGCCCAGACGCTTGAGAATTACCGGTTCTGGAACCGATCCGTATGGACGCAGGAGCTCGACCTGACGCCCGAAGAGCGCGCCAACCTCCGCGACTTCATCGTCTGGAACGGGCGTCCCGAGAACCGCTACTACCGGTACGACTATTACCTCGATAACTGTTCGACGCGGGTCCGGGACATCCTTGACCGCGTCATCGGCGGCCAACTGCGCGCCGCGACCGAGCCCCGCCTAACGAACACGACGTATCGCTTTCACACGCAGCGTCTGCTGCAGTTCGATCGTGCCGTCGCGGCCGGAACGAACATCGGCCTCGGCCAATTGGCTGACCGCCCCATCAGCGCCTGGGCGGAGATGTTTCTGCCGGCCCGCATGCGGGAGCATGTGCGCGGCATTCAGGTGCGGCGCAGCGACGGATCGACGCGCCCGCTCGTGAAGAGCGAGCAAGAGCTCTTCGCGGCGCAGCGAGGCCCCGAGCCGGCACAGCCCCCGGGCATAACGATCCTCTACCTCGCGATCGGGGTAACGCTCGCGGTTCTCTTCGCATTGCTCGTGCGCGGCGCAAATGCCGGGAAGCACGCCGCGCGCGTCACGTTTGCCACGCTTACTACGATCTGGGCTGCGCTCAACGGGATCCTCGGTGTCATCCTCATCGTCGGCTGGACTGCCACACGGCACGTGTTCATGGTGCGGAACGAGAATTTGCTGCAGTTCGATCCGCTGTCGCTCGCGCTGGCCGTCGTGTTGCCGCTCGCCATCATGCGCGGACGGTCCGTGCGCGCGGCGCAACGCCTCTCGACAGTCATCGCAGCGATCGCGTTGGTCGGGCTCGCCGCGAAACTCCTCCCCTGGTTCTTCCAGGTGAACGGAGCAGTCATCGCGTTGGCGCTCCCGGTGCACCTGACGCTGGCGTGGTCCGTTCGGGCGCTGAGCGCGGCGCGCGTCACGCGGCCCGTGCCACCGGACGCCGCGGCACGCGCGCTCGCTTCGCGACCGGCGGCGTGAGCGGCCTCTCGGTCGGCGTCGACGTCGGCGGCACGTTCACCGACCTCGTTGCCGTCGCCCCCTCGGGAGCCATTGTCTCGTTCAAGGTTTCCAGCACGCCCGCCGACCAGAGCGAAGGCGTCGAGACCGCAGTCCGGCGGCTCCCACCCTCCGAAATTCCGGTTGCGTCGATCATTCACGGAACGACGATCGTCACCAACATGCTGCTTGAGCGCACGGGCGCGCGCGTCGTCCTGTGCGCGACGGCCGGCGCGTCCGATCTGCTCGAGCTCCGCCGGCAGGACCGCGCTGCGCTGTACGACCTGTCCGCGCACCACCCGCCCGCGCTCGTCCCGCCCGCGCTCGTCGTCCCCGTGGATGAGCGCGTCAGCCCGGACGGCGTGACACGCCCACTGACGCCGGCAGCTGCTGCCGATGTTGCGCAACGGGTCACGGCGCTCGCCCCCGACGTCGTCGCGGTTTCCCTCCTTCACTCATACGCGGATCCCACGCACGAGCGCGAGCTAGCCACAGCCATTCGCCGCGCGTTATGCACTGCGCGTGACGAGTCAGACGTGGGAGAGGGCCGCGACGTCGTGTGCTCCTCGGATGTGCTGCCGGAGATCCGAGAATACGAGCGCACAGCCACGACGGTGTGCGAGGCGTACGTGCGCCCCGGTGTTGGCCGCTACGTCGCGCGACTGGCGTCGCGTCTCTCGGCCGCCGGCTTCCCGGCGCCCAGCGTCATGGCCTCGGGTGGCGGCACGGCTCCCGCGGAGGAGGCTGCGAAGCACGGGGCATCGCTCGCGCTCTCTGGTCCGGCGGGGGGCGTCACCGGCGCCGCGTACATCGCCCGCACGTTAGGCATCGACCGGGCGCTCACGATCGACATCGGTGGAACGAGCGCCGACGTAGGCCTCGTCTTGCGGGGCGAGCCGCTGCTGGAAGTCGGCGGCTCGGTTGCCGGAGTGCCGATCGCTCTCCCACGCGTCCTCGTTGAAACCGTTTCGGCGGGCGGTGGCAGCCTGGCGTGGGTCGATGATGGCGGCGCCCTTCGTGTTGGTCCGCGCAGCGCAGGTGCGCACCCGGGGCCGGTCGCGTTTCGTCGCGGTGGCACGCAGCCGACCGTGACCGACGCCCACATCGCACTCGGCAACATCGTTTCGACACACATGAGCGATGGTGTGGCACTCGATATCGCCGGCGCCATCGCCGCGATCGACGGGCTCGCTGCGCGCCTCAATGCGCCCCGCGACGCGACGGCCAGCGCGATCATCTCGATCGCGGATGCCGCGATGGCCAGGGCCTTGCGCCGTGTGAGCGTCGAGCGCGGCGTGGACCCGCGCGAGTGCGCGCTCATCGCGTTCGGCGGGGGCGGACCACTCCACGCGTGCGGCCTTGCCGAGCGACTCGATGTGCGCCGCGTCGTGGTACCGCCGCACGCGGGCGTCCTGAGTGCGCTTGGCCTCGCCATCGCGCCGCGACGCTACGGCGCCGCCGCGAGCGTCATGCGCCAGGTCGACGAGCTCACGGACGACGAGCTGGTCCGCATCACGGGGTCGCTGGCGGCGCGTGCGACGAGTGCCTACGCGGCCGGCGGCGGGCCGGCGACGTTGCGAATGAAGCACACAGCGCGGTCGCGATACGTGGGACAGGGGCACGAGCTCGATGTCGAGCTGGATCCGCCCTGCGACGCCGCTTGTATCGGGGAGCGATTCGCGGTTCGGCACCGCGAACGTTACGGCTTCACCTTGGACCGCCCGGTGGAGATCGTGAGTATGCGGTGCACTGCGTCGAGTGCGCCCGGAGAGGTGCGACTGGAGCGGAACGGGTCGTCGGTGTGGCTGGACGGGCTCCTCTACGACCACGGAGGCCGCATCGACGACACGCTGCGTGGGCCGATGCCCATCGGCCTGCCCGATGCCACGCTTCTCGTCGCATCCGGGTGGGCAGCTCGCGCGCTGCCCATCGGGGGTTGGATGCTGGAGAGACGCCCGTGACCGCGGCAGGCACCGCGTTCGACCCACTTGCGCTGATGGTGATGTCGAATGCCGTCGCCATGATCGCTGAGGAGATGGGGGCGGTGCTCGAGCGTGGGGCGCTGTCCCCAAACATCCGCGAGCGGCGCGATGCGTCCGCCGCGCTGTTCGACGCACGAGGGCGCATGGTCGCGCAGGCCGCCCACATCCCCGTGCATCTCGGGGCGATGCCCGAGTCAGTGAGTGCTGTGATTCGGCTGGCCCCGGAGCCCGGCGACGTATGGTTGCTCAACGATCCGTACGCCGGCGGCTCGCACCTACCCGACCTCACGATGGTCGAAGCGATTGGAGAAGGGGATCGCATCGTCGGGTTTGCGGCGATACGGGCCCATCACGCCGACGTCGGCGGCATGAGCCCGGGCAGTATGCCACAGGGGGCGACCGAGCTCTTTCAGGAAGGGCTGATCGTGCCGCCGGTCCGCATCGAACGGCGCGGGGTGCCGGCGGACGATGTCATGCGCCTCGTGCTTGCGAACGTGCGCACGCCCGCCGAGCGACGCGGTGACCTCGCGGCCCAGCGCGCGGCCTGCGCGGCCGGCCGCGCGGGATGGCTCGCGTTGCGCGCGCGCGAAGGCGCTCAGCTGGACCACGCATGTGATGCGCTGCTGGCGTACACGGCGCGCCGGGCACGTGCCCGCGTCGCCGAGCTGGGCGTCATCCATGGCGTCGCGCGCGACGCCCTCGAGGGAGACGGCGTCAGCGACGCAGACGTGCCCGTGGTCGTGACAGTGTCGACGCTCGGAGGCAAGCTCCGCCTCGACTTCACGGGCACGTCGCCGGCCGTTCGCGGCAACGTGAACTGCCCGCGTTCCGTTACGCGTGCGGCGTCCGTGTTCGTGCTCCGGACCCTGCTCGATGACGATGTGCCGACGAACGACGGCATCGCCGACGCGCTCGACCTCGTGATTCCGCCGGGCTCCGCCATCGACGCGCGATGGCCGTCCGCAGTCGCCGCGGGGAACGTCGAGATGTCTCAGCGTCTCACCGACACGATCTTTGCGGCCCTGGGTGATGCGGGCGTCCCCGTGCCAGCGCAAGGGCAGGGGACGATGAACAACATCACGTTCGGTGGTGCCGGCTGGACGTTCTACGAGACGTTAGGCGGCGGTCAGGGAGGCGGGCCGCGCGGCCCAGGCCCCGACGCGGTGCACGTCGGGATGAGCAACACGCGAAACACGCCGATCGAGGCCCTCGAGCGGACCTACCCGATCCGGATCGATGAGTACGCCGTGCGCCGCGGCTCGGGCGGGCAGGGCCTGCATCGAGGCGGTGACGGGATCGTTCGCCGGTATCGCGTGCTCGAGCAGTGCACCGTGACGCTCCTCACGGAGCGCAGGCGACACGCGCCAGCAGGCGCCGCAGGCGGCGCAAACGGTGCATCCGGGCTGAACCTTCTCAATGGGCAACTGGTGCCCGCGAAGTGTCGGTTGGAGCTTCAGCCGGGCGACGTTGTGACGGTGATGACGCCAGGTGGTGGCGCGTGGGGAGTCGCGCCTAGACCTGGAGCTCCATCCCTTCCGCGGCGCCAATGACGCGGAGCGTTCGCCCGGATGCTTCGACGGCCTTCCGGCACTCCTCGATGCGGACGTCCAGCTCGTCATCGCCCCTGTCGGGGCTGTGGTGGAAGAGCGCGAGCGTCTCCACGCCAGCGGCGAGGGCAAGTGACACCGCGTCGCCGTACGTCGAGTGCCCCCAGCCGCGATGGGATTCGTACTCCGCGTCCGTGTACGTCGCGTCGTGGATGAGCAGCCGCGCACCGCGAATGAACTCGGTCAACCGCGCTCGCCAGCGCTCGGTGCTGGCGCCCGCCTCGCCGGCGCGCAGCTCGTTGTCGGAGATGTACACGAACGCGGCGGTCGGATCCACGCCCTCGGTCCCTGGTCCGCGCGCCGCGAATCGATAGCCTAACGCGCCACCCGGGTGTCGCACCGGAAACGCCTTTACGTCGAACCCGTCGGAGGCGTGACGCTCATCCGTCAGCTCGCGAAATTCGAACGTCGCCGCGAGCTCCTCGAAGGCAACGGGGAACACCACGGGGGACATCTGGTCGCGCACCACGCGCCGAATGCTCGCCGCCAACGACTTCGCGCCCCAGATCGTGAACCGGTTGCCCGGCTGGAAGGCGGGAGCGAAGAAGGGAATGCCCTGGATGTGGTCCCAGTGCGCGTGGGTCAGAAAGATGTCGCCGGTGATCGGCGACCCGTTGGCCTGCGCGATGAGCGAGCGTCCGAGCTCGCGAATGCCCGTCCCCGCGTCGAGGAGCACCAGCGCACCACTCGGCGTGTGAACTTCGATGGAGGGCGTGTTGCCCCCGTACCGAACCGTGGACGGACCGGGACTGGGAATCGAACCGCGGGTACCCCAGAAACGGAGCCTGAATGACATTTGTACTTCGTCGCTCAGCTATCAGCCATCAGCCATCAGCTAGCCAGCCCGCCCTAGCTGATGGCTGATGGCTGATGGCTGCGTTCAGACTCGCGCTTGCGCACACCGTTTCAGCGCAGCTCTATCGGCAAGAGCGATCCGCCGGCGCTCGACGTTGATCCAGCCCTGGTTCTGGAAGTCGCGCATCGTCCGCGACACGGTCTCACGGCTCGCGCCGATCATGTGCGCGATCGTCTGGTGTGTCAGTGGCTTCTCGATCTTGTCGCCGTTGTCATCCGACGCGAAGTCGAGCAACAGGCGCGCGATCCGGCCCGGCACATCGAGGAGGGCGAGCCCGTGGATCTTTCCATCCGCGCGGCGCAACCGACGGGAGAGCTCCTGCATCAGCACCCATGCGACCGCCGGATTGGCTTCGACGCGACGCCGGAAGTCGTCACTCCGGAGCACGAGCACGTTCGTGTCTTCCATTGCGATGACGTGCGCCGAGCGGGGCTGCTCGTCGATCAGCGATAGCTCCCCGAAGTGTTCCCCCGGCCCCAGCACGCCGAGGATCACCTCGCGGCCATCTTCACCCACCAACACGACTTTGACGCGACCATCACGGACAATGAACAACGAGTCACCCGGATCGTCCTCGAACAAGATGACGCTGCCCTTCGGATAGCTCTTCTCGCGGGTGAGCTCGGCGAAGCGCTGCAATTCCGTGTCGTCGAGCTTGTTGAAGAGCGGAACCGTCCGGAGGAAGTTGGCGATCTCCATCAGTGGCAAAGCTCCGAGAGAGAACCCGTCGGCAGAGGCCCGAACGGCCGCGGCGGATCGAGTTGGTGTTCGCAGGATGGACGCCGACCCCGGCGTGTCGTCACGAATAAATGACCGGCAGCATCACGCCTGAACACCCGTCGGGCGCACGTCGACGGCGGGAATTCCCAGCCCCGACGCGCCAAGTTATTGTCGGCTTGTCCTTTGCGGGCCCGGCCGGGTATATTACCCAGCTGTCTTTCAAAGCTACTGAGGACCCTTTCAAATGAAAGCCGATATTCACCCCGAGTACGCGACGGCCACCGTGAAGTGCGCCTGCGGGAACACGTTCCAGACCCGCTCGACGGTCGCCGAGATCCATACGGACATCTGCAACGTCTGCCACCCGTTCTTCACCGGCAAGCAGAAGCTCATTGACACCGCCGGCCGCGTCGAACGCTTCCGGCAGAAGTACGGGAAGAAGACCTGACCATCCGCGATCGACTCGCCGACGCCCTCGCGCGCGCGGCGGAGGTCGAGCGCGGGCTCCTGGATCCGAAAACCGTTCGCGACGCCCGGCTGCTCGCATCGCTGGGACGGGAGCACCAACGACTCTCCGCCGTGGTCGTACTGGCCAGGCGACTCGAGAAACTCGGCGACGAGCTCGCGCAGGCGCGCGAGCTCGTTTCCGTTGACGACGCAGACCTCGCGGCCGAAGCGCGCGCCGAAGTCGAGCGGCTCGAGCACGCCATCGCCGGAGGCGAGCGCGAGCTCAAGCCGCTGCTCGTGCCGCCCGACCCGCTCAACGACCGCCCTGCCATCGTCGAGATTCGACCCGGCACCGGCGGCGACGAGGCAGCGCTTTTCGCCGCCGACCTGTATCGCATGTACACGCGCTTCCTCGAGCGCAAGGGATGGCGGTTCGAGCCGCTGCAGTACTCCGAGGGCACGTTAGGCGGTATCAAGGAGGCCGTCTTCAAGGTCTCCGGCGACGGGGCATTCGGCGCGCTCCGATGGGAGTCGGGCACGCATCGCGTGCAGCGGGTTCCAGCGACGGAGGCCCAGGGTCGCATCCACACGTCCGCCGCCACGGTCGCCGTGCTGCCGGAGGCCGAGGAGGTCGACGTGGACATCGACGATAAGGACCTCCGCATCGACGTGTTCCGCGCGTCGGGGCCAGGCGGCCAGGGCGTGAACACGACCGACTCGGCCGTCCGCATCACGCATCTCCCGAGCGGCATCGTCGTCTCGCAGCAGGACCAGCGCTCGCAGCTGCAGAACAAGATTCGCGCGATGGAAGTGCTGCGTGCCCGCCTGCTGGATGCGAGGATCGCCGAACAGGAGGCCGAGCGGTCGCGCCTGCGCAAGACGCAGGTCGGCACGGGCGACCGCTCCGCCAAGATCCGCACGTACAACTTCCCCCAGGGTCGCGTCACCGACCACCGCATCAACCTCACCGTGCACGACCTCCAGCGCATTCTCGACGGCGACCTCGGGCGCATCGTCGAGGCCCTTCAGGAGGCGGCGGACGCGGAGAGCCTCGGTGAGGGTTGAGCCGTTGGCCCCGCAGCCGTTAGGCAGCCTCCTGGTCGAGCTGGCGGAGGGCCTCGAGCGCGCCGGGATCGCGCTCGCCCCCGACGAAGCGCGCGACATTGTCGCGGCGGTCCTCGATGTTCCACGCTACTGGCCGACGACCCACCGAGACGCGCTCCTCGATCCGTCTGCCATCAGCGAAGCTCGAAACGCGGCTGCGACCCGAGCGCGCGGTGCCCCGTTCGCCTACGCGGTCGGCCGCGCGGCGTTCCGCTACCTCACGCTCGCCGTCGACGAACGGGTACTCATTCCCCGCCAGGAGACCGAAGTGCTCGTCGACCTGGTGCTGAAGGCCGAGGGCGGCGGAAGAGGAACGATCGTCGATGTGGGCACTGGCTCCGGCGCCATCGCACTCGCACTCGCGACGGAAGGCACGTTCGACGCGATCGTCGCGACCGACGTTTCGCTCGACGCGCTCGCCGTCGCAGAGCAGAATGCGGCATTCCACCGAGATGACCTTCGGGCGCCCATTGAGTTCGTGCACGGATCGCTGCTCGCGCCCGTCTCCGATCGCTGCGTTCGGGCCATTGTGTCGAATCCGCCCTACATCGCGTTCTCGGAGCTCGAGGAGCTCCCGGCGTCGGTTCGCGATTGGGAGCCGCCGCTCGCGTTGCTGAGCGGCGATGGAGGGATGGCTGCGACGCGAGCGATCGTGCGCGAGGCGGCGAGGGTGCTCGAGCCCGGCGGTCTCCTCGCGTTCGAGGTCGACACACGCCGGGCATCCCTCGTCGCCGAGGCGGTCGCGACGCACGGCGAGTACCGTGAGGTCGCCGTCCACCTCGATCTGACCGGCCGGGAGCGATTCGTGCTCGCGAGGCGGCGAGAAGGGAACCAGGCAACCGGGAACTCTGGCTGATGGCTGTCAGCTGACTCCGCTCTGGCATTACACTTCGATCGCACACCTCCGTACCTCAACCCGATTCCCGCAATGCTCGACGAGAAAGCCCGCGAGCTTGGACGCCTCATCGGACAGAGCGCTGAGTACCAGGCAGTCAAGCGCGCCAACGACGCGCTCAATGGTGACCGCGACGCCGTGGCGCTGCTCCGTCAAATGGACCAGCTGCGCGAGCAGGCCCAGCGCATGATCGAACGCGGCCAGAACCCTACGCCCGAGATGGAACAGCAGCTCGACGACCTGCTGGGCAAGGTTCAGGTCAACCCGAACTATCAGCGGGCGGTCACGGCGCAGGAAAACTTCGACAAGACCATGCTCCAGGTGAATAACTGGATCAGCGAAGGCATCAGGAAAGGCGCGACGAGCTCGATCATCACGCTCGGATGACCGAGCGACCCGGGAAGTTGATCGTGTTCGAGGGCGCCGAGGGAGTCGGGAAGACGACTCAGATTCGGCACCTGGTCCGCACGCTTGCCGCGCGAGGTATCGCGTACCTCGACGTTCGCGAGCCTGGGGGAACGGCGATGGGGAACGAAATCCGTCGCCTCGTGCTCGATCCTGGTCCAGAAATCAGCGCGCGAACCGAAGCCCTGCTGTTCATGGCCTCGCGAGCCGAGCTCGTCGACCGACTTGTCCGTCCCGCGCTGGAGCGCGGGGAAGTCGTCATCGCCGACCGATTCTTCCTCTCGACCTACGCGTACCAGATTGCGGGGCGCGGGTTGCCCGAAGCGGAGGTGACGTCGGCCAACCGGTTTGCAAGCGGCGGCCTCGTCCCCGATCTTACGATCCTGTTACGGCTATCCGTCGATGCGGCGCTCGCGCGAGCCGACAGCCGCGGCTCACGAGACCGAATCGAGGCGGCGGCCGACGACTTCCACCACCGTGTCGCAGCGGCGTTCGACCTGTTCGCCGATCCCGCCTGGCAGACGCGTCACCCGGAAGCTGGTCCGGTAGTGGCGGTCGATGCTGCCGGAACGGAGCAGGTTGTGGCGACGGCGGTCTTGAGTTTGTTGGAACGAACATGGCCTGAAACTTTCCGGTCCGCTGTCGGGTCTCATCGCTGAATGCGCCTCAGTCCAATCTCCGGGGGTGGTATGCGGTCTCGTGCGTTCGTCGTTCTGCTGGTCCTCAGCACCGCGCTCGTTACGGGCGGTTCGCTCGTGGCCAAGGGGCTGGACGGCGTGTCGAGCGTGTCCGGACCACGTCTGTTCGATGAAGTCATGACGCACATCGAACGGTATTACGTGGACTCGGTCGGCAAATCCGATCTGTACGGCAAGGCAATCGACGGGATGCTGGACGAGCTGCATGATCCCCACACCGTCTTTCTGCGCGCTGACCGATTAGCTCGGCTCAACGAGAACACGACCGGCAACTACGGCGGCGTCGGAATCCAGATCGATGTGCGAGACGGATGGGTGATCGTCGTGTCGCCACTCCCTGGATCTCCCGCGGAGCGCGCCGGGATCGAGACCGGCGACCGTATCGTCGAGGTCTCAGGGAAGTCAGCGAAGGACTGGACGATCGAGGAGACCCGGAACACGCTTCGCGGCGCACCGGGGTCACCGGTGCAGATCGTCACCGAGCGCGCGGGCGTCCGGAGACCGATCACACTCGTCAGGCAGGAGATCCATCGCAGCGCCGTCGGTCGGTCCATGCTTCTGCCGGACGGCGTCGGCTACGTGGACCTCGACGTCTTCAGCGACTCGACGGAGAAGGAGCTCTCACGTTCGATCGACTCGCTGTCACGGGTGGGAATGAAGTCCGTCATTCTCGATTTGCGGGCGAACCCTGGTGGGCTCCTCACGCAGGGCGTCGGGGTTTCCGATCTGTTCCTGGACCGCGATCAGGAGATCGTGACGATGCGGGGCCGGCTGCGCGAGGCGAACCGGAGGTTCGTCGACGCCGCGCCGCAGCGCTGGCCAACGCTTCCCATGGTCGTGTTGCTCGACGAGTACTCCGCCTCCGCGTCGGAGATCGTTGCTGGTGCGCTCCAGGACCACGACCGCGCCGTCGTGGTGGGACGTACGTCGTACGGGAAGGGAAGCGCCCAGACGCTGTATCCCATCACCGGTGGCAGCGCGCTCAAGCTGACGACGGCGCGGTGGTTCACGCCGGTTGGTCGATCGATCTCGAAGCCGGCGTCGGAGGAGGACGAAGACGACGATCGGTCAGACCGTCCTGCGGTGCCCAAGGCGGACCGCGAGCAGTTCAAGACGGACGGCGGCCGCATCGTGTACGGCGGGGGCGGCATTACGCCGGACGTCGAATCGGCCGACACCGCTGCCCCGCCGAGCGACCTGGCGCTGCAGACCGCGCTGGGTCGCAAGGTCCCGCAATTCCGCGACGCGATCACGGATTACGCGATGAGTCTCAAGGGGACGCGCACGCTCACGTCGCCCGAATTCGTCGTGACCGATGCGATGCGCGATGAGGTTTGGAAGCGCATGCGGCAGCGCGGGATCGAGATCGACCGCGCGGTTTACGACGCGGCCGCTCCGCTCATCTCGCGCTTCATTGCATACGATGTCGCGCGGTATGTGTTCGGCCGCCCCGCCGAGCAGCGCCGCATCGTCCAGGACTCGCCGGAAGTGAAGCGCGCAGTCGAGCTGTTGCGTGGCGTGAGCACCCCCAAGGAGCTGCTCTCGCGCGTGAGCGACCTCCAGGTTCGCCGATCGGGCGAGTGAGCGCCCCCGCCGAGGCAGGCGGAATCGAAACGGTATTCGTGTTAGGCGCGGGCCGAGCGGGACGATCGCTCGCCCGCGCTCTCGTCTTCGCCGGGACCGACGTGATCGGCGTGCACGGCCGCCGGCCCGACCCGGCTGGTGTTCCGCCCGTTACCGCGGGGCCTCCCCCGGACTCGTTAGGCATGGCGTCCGTGGTGCTCGTGACGGTGCGGGATGCGCAGCTGGGTGACGCGCTCCGCCAGCTGGCAGACGCCACGCTCGCTCCTGATGCGGTGGTCCTCCACGCCAGCGGCGCCACGGATCCCAGCGAGGCCTCGCTGCTGCGAACGCACGGGCACCCCGTGGGGACGCTTCACCCGCTTGTGCCACTGGCCGACCCGACTCGGGCGAGCGAGGTGCTCCGCGGCGCGTGGATCGGCGTGGATGGCGATCCTCGGGCCATCGCCGCGGCGCGCGCACTCGCCGCACGGCTGGGCGCCTATACCCTCACGATCCCGCCGGGAGAAAAACCGAGATATCACGCAGCCGCAGTGTTCGCGGCAAACTTTCCCGTGGTCGTTGCGGCATTGGCCGAACGATTGCTCATGGAGGCCGGTGTCGTCGAGTCGGAGGCGCGAGCGGCCACCCTCGGGCTCATGAGCGCGGCGGTTTCGAACCTCGAGACGGGCCGGCCGCACGACGTACTCACGGGGCCGATCGCACGCGGCGACGTGGCGTCGGTGCGCGGCCACCTCGCCGCGCTCGCCAGCGACGCGCCGGCCCTCGCTGCCTACGTCACGCTGTCCCGTGCAGCGCTGACCCTGGCGCGGGAGCGCGGCACGCCACTCGATCGCCTCGCGGAGATCTCAGCGGCCCTCGACAGCGCCGAGCTCCAGGCTCAGCGTCCGCCTAACGCTTTCTGATCGACGATCCGTGCGCCCTTCGGCGGCCGGAACGTAAAGGCCGCGGCGTCGACCGGCGCGTTCGGCGAGACGGCGGTGATCGTGACGAGGCGCTTGATCCCCGAGGGCTCGACGGTCTCGAACTGGCGGAGCGTGCCGTCGGCGACGTCGATCCACACCTTCGCCGTGGTGAACGGCTCGCCATCGGCTTTCGGCGCGAGCACGACCGCCCGGGTTGCCTTGCCGCCGATGGTCGCCGTGCCGGCGTCGGTGATCTTGTACCGGGTTTTCGGTGAATCGAAGAAGCGTGACGCGAGATCGAGGCTCCCCGCGCCCCCTTCGGTCATCGGCATCTTGATCACCTGGTTAGGCTGCGAGCTCGGCAGGTACACCCAGAGCCACTTGCCGTCACCGATGATCATATCGCCCTTCGGGTCGGAGAACCGGAGCGACAGACGTGCCGGGCTCCGCTGCTGCTCGAACGCGCCCCGCGCGCGCACGGTCGACCCCGTGAGCGGATTCGTGATCGATTGCTCGAACGTCCCTTTCGACGTTCGCGTTTGGGCGTACGTCGCCGCGGCCTTATCGACTATTGCCTCCGCAGGGCCTTGCTTCTTTGGCGCGGCCAGAGCGAGCACCGAGCTCACCGCGATGACATTTATGTGATACACTCGCATTGATCCCCCTGGTTCGTGAAGCAGGCTCTAACGCACGAACGGAGCCACTACTTCCTAACCCACCTCGAGCGGTGCGGTTCCAGGGGACGGCGAGAGCAATCGGTCGATCGCGTGCGCGATGAGACGTAGCTCACCAACCAGCTTCGCGAACTGTTCCGGGAACAGCGACTGCGCGCCATCCGACAGCGCCCGGTCGGGATTCGGGTGGACCTCGACGATGATCCCGTCCGCGCCCGCGGCCACGGCGGCACGCGCCATGGGCGTTACCTTGTCCCGTAACCCGGTGCCGTGGCTCGGGTCCGCCACAATGGGCAAGTGCGACAGCTTGTGCACGATGGGGATTGCATTCAGGTCGAACATGTTCCGCGCGGCGCTGTCGAAGCTCCGCACGCCGCGCTCGCAGAGCACCACGTTCGGATTTCCTTCAGCCAGGACGTACTCGGCGCTGAGCAGCAGATCGTTGATCGTCGCCGCCAAGCCGCGCTTCAGCAACACCGGCTTGTTGATGCGGCCGACCGCCTTGAGCAGCGAATAGTTCTGCATGTTCCGCGCGCCGATCTGGATGCAGTCGGCGTACTCCGCGACGAGATGCGCGCCGGCTTCATCCATCGCCTCCGTGACGATCGGTAGCCCCGTTTCGCGTCGGGCCACTGCGAGCAGTTCCAGCCCCTGCTTCCCGAGCCCCTGAAACGAATACGGCGAGCTGCGTGGCTTGAACGCGCCACCGCGCAGAGCCGTCGCACCGGCCGCGCGAACGGCTCGTGCCGCGGTCACGATCTGCTGCTCGCTCTCGACGGAGCAGGGCCCTGCGATCACGACGACCTCCGAACCGCCGATCCGCACGCCGGGCGCCAGCTGGACGACCGTATTCTCGGGACGCCATTCCCGCGAGACTTGCTTGTACGGTTTCGAGACGTGGATGACCTGCGCGACGCCGGGCAGCGCGGAGATGTGCGAGTCGTCGACGCGACCATCGTTGCCGACGAGGCCGATCGCGGTCCGCTGCCCACCGGGCATCGGCACCGCCTGATATCCCATGTCCTTGATCGCGCCGCAGACCCGATCGATGTCGGTCTGTGTCGCGTCCGACTGCATTACGACCAGCATTACCGCTCCTCGAGCTCGAGAGTCCACCCGTCCGTCGCCAGCGCCACGGCGCCGCCGAACTGCTCGCTCACCTCGCTCCGGATGTCCACCGCCAGGACGGGTGGGTAGAAGTGAGTGAGCGCAAGCACAGCCGGCTTGGCTGCGGCGCCTAACGCGCCACACTGGCGAGGGGTCAGGTGCGTGGTCATGGCCATGGCGTCGGGCAGCGAGCACTCCGTGAGCAGCACATCGCACCCGTGAGCCCAGTCGGCGAGCGCCGTGTCAGGCCCGGTATCACCAGTATAGATGATCCGCCTACCGCCGCGCTCGACGGAATATGCCACGCTCTCCGCGGTGTGTGGAACCTTCCGGCACGACAGCCGAACCCCCTCACCGAGGTCGAGCTGTGCATCGGGGGACAGCTCACGCACGGAAATCGGAAATCCGAGCGACAGGAGCCCGTCGCCAAACAGCGCCGCGAACCGTGAAAGAAGCTGCACCGTCCCCGCCGGCCCGATGATCTCCAGCGGCCGCGATCGTGGGGGCAGTTGCCCGTACCGCCAGGCGTACAGCAGCGTAGGAACGTCGACGATATGGTCTGCGTGGAAATGCGTCAGAGCGACGTGCGAGATCTCCTGCCACGCCACGCCGAGATCGGCGAGCCGATTCGCGACACCGCTGCCGCAGTCCATCAGGAGTACGAGGCCCTCGGCTTCGATGAGCTGGCCGCTCTGTGCGCGCCCAGCAGTCGGCGCGGCCGTACCGGTCCCGATGGTCGTCAGGCGCATCACGAGCCCTGGAAAACGGCCTTCTTGATCAATTCGGTATCGCCGGCGCGGAGGCGAATCAGATACACACCCCGCGGAACAACGGTGCCGTCGTCGGCGCGACCGTCCCAGCTGAGGGTGGGGTCACACCCCGCTCCGGATGATGGCGACGCACGGCCATAGCGCCCCGGCGAGAAAAACGGCGGGCTGGACGCCGTGGGAAGCAATCGCCGCACGAGATTTCCGCGGACGTCGTGCACCGTGAGCGTCACCGTCGCGGACCGGTTGAGGTCGAACCAGATGCAGGTAGTGCGCGAGTCGAGCGTGGGAAACGGGTTGGGGAAGTTCTGGTAAAGCAGCGTGACTGCCGGCCGCCCCGTGTCCTGAGCCGCGGGTACGAGCAGCGCGCTGAGAATCGCGGCATCATGGGGCCGAGACGGATCGGCCGCGGTTCTAGCAGCGGCGACCGTCGCAACCGTCATCGCGAACGCTATGATGAGTGGCGCACGGCCAGCCCGACCGATCCTCGTGCCGATCCGCTGCGCCCATCGCTCCTTCACGCCGGCGTCGCCACGGCCTCGGCATCCTCGCCCACCCCGTCCGGCATCTCTTCCACCGCGGCGCCACGCATGCGCACGCTCACAATGGACGAAACGCCCGGTTCCTGCATCGTGACGCCGTACACCGCGTCGGCCGCTTCGGTGGTTGTACGCGGGTTATGTGTGATGACGATGAACTGTGTCTTGCTCTTGAACTGATTCAGCATCCGCACGAAGCGTCCGATGTTCGCATCGTCGAGCGGCGCGTCCACCTCATCGAGCAGGCAGAACGGGCTGGGTTTCGTGAGGAAGATGCCGAAGAGCAGGGACAGCGCGACGAGCGCGCGTTCACCGCTCGAGAGCAAGTGAATCCGTTGCGTCCGCTTGCCCCGCGGGGACGCATGGACCTCGATGTCGCAGTCGAGCGGTGCCTCGGGGTTCTCGAGGCGAAGGTCGCATTCGCCGCCACCGAACAGCGTCATGAAGATCTGACGGAAGTTCTCACGCACCTGCGTGAACGTGGCGAGGAAGAGCTCGCGGGCGGTCGCATCGATCTCGCGGATCGCGAGCGCGAGCGAGTTCTTGGCATCGGCGAGGTCGGCTCGCTGGGTCGTCAGGAATTCGAGCCGCTTCGTCTCCTCTTCGTGCTCCTCGATGGCGAGCGGGTTCACGACGCCTAACGCCTCGAGCTGGGCGCGCAGCTGCTCCGCCTCGGCGCGGAGCGTCTCGTCGTCCACCTCGACCGGCGTGAAGGATGTCAGCAACTCGTCGAGTGGCTTTCTCCACTCGGTCTCGAGCCGCTCGCGAATGGCCGTCCGACGCCCCGACAGCTCCGTGAAACGCAATTCGGCGTGGTGGAGCTCTTCCGCCGCCTGATGGGCACGGCGCCGGACCTCATCGAGTGCGTGGTCGGCCTCCGTGAGGGCACCGTCGGCGGAATGAACCGCGGTCTCCGCCGCGGCGAGGCGCTCGTCCGTGTCTCGCAGCGTCGCGTCACGCGCGTCGAGGTCCATCTGCCACGACGCCATCTGCTCGGCGAGCGCTCGGTCGGCGTCCGCGAGCGTACTCAGCTCATGCTCGAGCGTTGCGAGCCGCGCCGATGCGGCTGTGTGCTCCTCCACCAGCCGGCGTTCGCGATCCGACGCCACCTGGAGCCGAGCCTGCGCCTGTGCTTCGGCCACCTGGCCCGCCGTTCGAAGCTCTCGCGCGTCGTCCTGCGCGCGCTCGGCGTCGACGAGTCGCTCGCGGGTTTCACTCGTCGCGGCTTCCCGTTCGGCGATCAGCTCGCCCAGCTGGGTAGCCGCTGTGTCGATTGCCGAGATCCGAGTACGGAGTTCCGAGGCACGGGCTTCGAGCTTTCCGGCGAGCGCGGCGGCATCGGCGGCTTCGCGTTCGGCTCGCTGGAGGCGTCGCGCGACCTCCGAGCGCTGCTCGGCTGCGCGACGAGCCTCCTGATGCACGTTCGATGCTTCCTCGGATGCGGCGCGGATGAGATCGTCGGCCGCCGCGAGCGCGGATCGCGCTGCATCCGACGCCGCGGATGCAACCTGCCGCGCGGTCTCACTCGCTGTGAGCTCGGCTCGTAGCGCAAAGAGCTCCGCACGCCGCCGCAGTGGCCCCGGGCCGCCACTCGCGCCCGGCAGCCACACGGCGCCTCGCGCATCGACGAACGCCGAGCCGTCATCGACCGCGCGCACGTTACCGAGGAGCGTACGCACCCACGCCTGTGCGGGGGCTGCTGCGTCGACATCGGTCACGAGATCTCCGTTGACCGAACCGTTGGCCTCGTGCCCGGCATCGAGCGGCAGCAGGAGAAGCGCGCCCGGGTTGCTCGCCGCGTGCCAGCGTCGGATCGATTCGGCGGCCTCGCGATCGCGGACGACTACTGCATGCACGGTCGCGCCGAGATAGCGCTCGACGCGCAGCGCCGATGCAGAGCTCGCGTTCACGAAATCGGACAACGGGCCAAGAACGGCGCCGTCGCCGAACTGTGCGCGCTCACGAAGCAGGCGGGCCGCCGCGGGTGCGAGTCCCACGCGCTCCCGCTCCAGTGACTCGAGCGCGCTCACCTTGCCCTGGAGCGCAGTGAGCGTTTCATCGGCACGGAACAGGTCGTGTCTCGCGTTCGCTTCGTTCTCCTTCGCCTGAGCCAGGGCTGCGCGTGCGGCGGCGAGCGCCGCGTCAGCGCGCTCGACCGCCGCCTGGGCCAGCTCGACGGCCTCATCGGCGGTCGCTGCCTCACGCGCGATCGCGTCCGCAGCATCCGCAAGGGTGGCGCGCTCGGACTCGAGCGCGACGGCGCGCTGCTCGACTTCGGCGAGCTCTCGCGTCGCGCCGTCGCGATCGATCTCGAGGCGGCGTAGCTGGTCGCGGCTCTCGCGGGCGAGGCGGTCGGCTGATTCCACTGCCCCGCGAAGTTCGGCGACGCTGCGCCTCGCGCTTTCTTCATTCGCGATGCGGCGGCGTAGCTCCTCGCCCGCTTCGCTCAGCTCTTCCTCGAGGCGCGTGCGCTCACTCGCCGCGCGCGCTCTCTCCACGTGGACCCGCTCGCCGAGCGCCTCGCCTTCGCGTTGCTCCTCCTCGGCGCGCTGACGTCGCATCAGCGCGTTGCGCTGTCGCTCCTCAGCGACGGCGATCTCGCCGCGCAGTCGTTGCGCCGATTCCCGCTGCGCATTGGCCAACCGCGCGAGCTCCGCCCGTTGCGCTTCGGCGGCGGCGCGCGCGGCGTGGGCGACATCGCGCCAGACTTCGGCCTCGCTCACATCCGCGTCGGCCGTCGGCACGAACTCGCGCAGCTCTCCGACGCGTGTCTCGAGTGTCGCGAGCTCGTCACGCCACGCCTGCATCTCGCGTGAGGCGAGCGTCAGCTCTACCGAGAATCGCCGGGTCATGAGCTCGCTGTGGCGCTCGGCACGCTTCCGTTGGCGCGCCAACGACCGCACCTGGCTCTGCACCTCGCCGATGAGGTCATCGATGCGCGAGAGATCGAGCGTAGTTTCCTCGAGCCGGCGCTCCGTGCTTCGTCGCCGATCGCGATACAGCCCGACGCCGGCTGCTTCCTCGAAGAGCTCGCGGCGGTCGTCGGGCCTGTCGGAGAGGAGTGCGTCGATGGCTTTCGCTTCGATCACGACGCCCGAATCACCGCCAAGCCCGGTCCCTCGAAGCAGGTCGTGAATGTCGCGGAGTCGGCAGGGCGCGCGGTTCAGCAGGTACTCGCTGTCGCCCGAGCGCGACAACCGTCGCGTGATAACGACCTCCTTGAACGCGATCGGCAAGTCGCCTTCGGAGTTGTCGAAGTGCAGGGAGACTTCGGCGACGTTCACCGCGCGTCGCGCGGAGGATCCCTGGAAGATGACCTCCTCCATCTTCGCGCCGCGGAGGAGCCGCGCGCGCTGTTCGCCGAGCACCCAGCGAACCGCATCGGACACGTTCGACTTGCCGCACCCGTTCGGGCCCACGACCGCCGTGACCCCGGGCTCGAACGCGAGCATGGTCGTGTCGGCGAAGGACTTGAACCCCTGTAATTCCAGCTTAGTCAAACGCACCTAGTAGGCTCTCCCGACCCGGTAAACGAGGGTCGCGTCGATGTTCTTCGTTGTCTTCAGCGTCGTTTTGAAAAGCGACGCCTCCTCGGGTGACTCGAACGCACCGACATACACGCGGACGGACCCGTCGCGCTGGAGGAGTCCGTAGGCCGGAATGCGCCGCGATGAAAAGTCCGCGATGACGGCCGCCGCCTCGGTGGGCGATGGCGCCGTCGCGAGTTGCAGCGCGAGCGGCGCGCGAACGACGGTCCCCCATCGGTCCGGGACGAGTCCGCGAGTGCGCAGAAACGCGAGCAGCTGTTCGGCGCGATCGCGGCTGACGTAGGCGCCGGTAACGACCTTGTACCACGTGTGGAGGTCTGCGCCACGACTGACCGGGGCGTACGTCCCGACGGGGAAGTCCCCGCCACCCGCGCGCACCCGTATCGCCGCCCCGTCTTCCGTGTCGACCATCGCGATCTGCACGGCATACGGGGAGGCGCTCGCCGAGTCCGCAGCGTTGGCGGGGGTCAGCGGTGGCGATGAGTCGATCGCTGGCGCCGTCGCGACCATGAGGCTGTCGGATGACGCGGCCGCCGAGTCGCGCTGCAGTGCAGGCGGTTGCGATTGGGACCGCGCGAAGTAGTTGCGCCCGAGCACCGCCGCGATGGCCACGATTGCGGCGGCCGCGGCGACCGGCACCACCCACCGGCGTCGCTGTCCGGGGGTACGCACGGCCGTCGGCGGAGGCGGCGCCGGGCGCGGCGACGCCCGCCGGGGCGGGGACGACACTTCGGCGAACACGGGAGCGTTAGGCAACGGGTTCATCGCGCCACCGACGAGCACCACGCCATCGAGCATCGCGACGAGGTCCTCGACGCCGGGTACGGCCGCCGGCGCGGCGATGAGCATGAGCGCGCCGACTTCGCGGAAGCCGCTGGCCAACCGCCGCCATCGATCGTTGCGGAGAATCTCGTCCTGTACGGCCTGCTCGCTCCCACTCGGGAGGATGTGCAGGTTGCCGATGTTGTCGATCTGTCTCGCGATCTTGTTGAGCGAGACGCCGTAGAGAAACGCGTCCGTGAGCCCGTGAGGGTCGTCATCGGTCACGAGGTCTCGCAACGGCGCGACGTCGCCGATGAGGTCACCGACCGCCACGCGGCGATGCTGGGCCTGTGCGCGCGCGATGCCGAGCGTGACACAGGCGGTCGCGATCGGATCGTGTCCGAGGACGACGACTGCGCTCGCGCCGTCGACCGTTTCGGCGACGCGGCTACCGGCCGCCTCCCACACCGATTCGAATTCTCCCACGGCCCGACCGGTCAAGGGTTCCCTTCGTAGACCCAGAACGATGCACCCGATGCGCGTCCGGCGCGCTCGGCCTCCGCCTTCGTCGGATACGGGCCCAGCACGACACGGTACACGGTCGTGCCGGCCGTCTGGCTCGGCACCACGCGCGCGCTCTGTCCGTCGACTCTGATGCGCGCCGCGCGAGTCCGCGCGGGTTCCTCGGAGACGAACGTCGCGAATGAGACGATCCAGCCGCGAGAACGTGGCGACGTCTCCGCTTGCGAGTCTGCGGGCAGTCGGGGCGGCGCGGGACGCGGGATCGGCGCTCGCGGTGCCCGCGGCGTGGCAGCTTGCCCCGGCGACGAGATCGGCGTCCGCGCTGGTGGCTGCGAATCGTTAGGTGCCGGCGGGGGGGTGGCGCTGTCGGGCACCGGGACGCTCACCGAATCGGAGTCCGCGAACACGACGGGCTGATCCAGCCCGCCGGACCTGGGTCGGAACCCGTTCCACACGATGAGATGCCAGAAATCCGTCGCGCCGCCATCGATCACGGAGCGCTCGCGCTGGGTCTCGGCGTCCACGATCCGGACATCGTCGCCATCGGCTAACGCGAGTGCCCCGTCGGGCGCCACGAGCGGAAGGTCCTCGCGCCAGGCCGTGCTCACGCTGCCGATTGCGCGCCCGGTTCCCACGGCGACGACCCACGCGGAGTCACCGGTCGCCGCGCGAGCGAGGACATATCGGCCCAACGGGTCCATGCGTAGCGCGGACACGGCACCGGGGAGCTCGATGGTGCGCCCGACCTGATCGCGGTACCGGTCGATCACGACGAGGTCGCGGCTCGAGTCGGTCACGACGAACAGGCGGTCACCACTCGGGGTCGGCGCGACGTCGTGGACCGGCCGCTCGAACCGCATCTCGGGCGTCACGTCGAGCGATCGTCCGCGAAGCGCGAAAAGCGAGGAATCGACGCCGAAGTACACCCGGTCGCCGACCTGAGCGTGAATAATGCGCGGCGCGTCCGGAACCGTCGCGCTATCCGTCACGTTGGTGTCCGGCGGGCGAATGCGAAGGACGGCGACATCGGCGCCTCGATCAGTGAGCACGAGCACCGACGCATCGCCTTGCGGCAACACGAGGCGAGCGCGGTTCGGCGGCTCGTACGACCAATCACCCGTCGGCGTCAGCCGGGTGACGTTTCCATTCCCCGCGATGCCGTAGATCGCCCACCCGTCCGCTGACGCGAGCGACGTCAGCTTCGTCCGCGATGCGACGGTCACGACGCCCGCGCGAAGATCGATCCGTCCGGGGACGCCGTTCCGGTCCACGTACGCTACGGAACCCGCGTCGCCATCGAACGCGAGCACACGTCCGGGGGCAGCCGCTGGTGCCGCAGACGTCCAGACCACGCTGTCGAGCCGCGGGTACTGGTAAGCGCGTACGCTGCCACCTCTCCGCGGAATGCGCAGAATGATGGCATCGGGGCCGGTCGAGGAGGTTGCGGACGGTGCGTCGTGCCGCGCGGGGGATTCGCGGCGATCGGAGGGGCCGCACGCGACGAGCACGAGCGCCAGGACGACGGTCGTACGCACGGCGGTAAGC
>Ga0075421_100000282_pt1 | contig 50241 bp, 46 predicted proteins | sample SoiMetdeltSBSDD5_FD_75292 | JGI IMG/M metagenome (GOLD analysis project Ga0075421, IMG submission 75292) | Bulk soil microbial communities from a Populus tree surrounding site in Tennessee, USA - Soil MetaG P. deltoides SBSDD5 | ecosystem: Environmental > Terrestrial > Soil > Tree plantation... | reverse complement strand
GGCAGCTTCGCGATGTGCCGGAGCGTCATCGACGAGCTGCACGATGCGAAAGCGAAGCTCGGCTCCGGCACGCCGCTCATCGAGATCTTCACGACCGTCTACGAAGGAACGTACGACCATCTCATCGAATGGGCGGACGAGCTCCGCGGCTGGCCGATCGACATGCTCCGCTTCCAGCATCAAATCTGGTTGCGCACCGCACAGCGTCCGGTGTCCGAGGCGATGATCGCGCACGCGTGCGGCGACACGACGTTCTTTCGCTCCGACGTCGACACCTACTGCAGCGACACGATGCCGGATGTCGACGCGGCGGTGCTCGAGCGTCATCTCCACCACCTGCACGCGACGAAGTACCCGTTCAAGGTCGAGTTCCATCCGCCGCTTCCGGTGCATGAGATGCTCGAGTTCTACCGCAACCCTGACTTCCGGCGCGTCACCGAGCGGCCGTGCACGCTGATCTCGAATTACGCCTTCGTCGATCCGCGCGGGCGCCTCTACCCCTGCCTGACTCTCGACATGGGCAACGTGTTCGACGAGTCGTTTCAGGAGGTGTGGAATGGAGCGAAATTCCGCGCCTTCCGGCGGCTGTTGCGCGAGCACGAACGGTTACCGCTCTGTGAGCGTTGCCCAGCTTAGAATGAGGTCAAGATGAAACGGATCACACTCATTGCCACACTCCTCGTCGCCACCATCGCTTTCGCTGGCGAGACCATCTCCCGCGGCGCGGCCATCGCCAAAGACGCGCAGGCCGTCCCGCTCACGACCGTCCTCGCCTCGCCCGCCGAATACACGAAGACGCCCGTCGTCGTGGAAGGTGTCGTCACCAACGCCTGCGAGCGCAAAGGCTGCTGGATGCAGCTCAAGCCTGTCGACGGAGATCAGAACGTCCGCGTCACGTTCAAGGACTACGGCTTCTTCGTCCCACTCGATTCGAAGGGAATGAAGGCTCGCGCCGAGGGCGTCACGACGGTCAAGAAGCTCTCGAAGCAGGAAGCCGATCACCTCGAAGAAGAAGGCGCGAAGCTCAAGCGCAACGAGGACGGCTCGGCGATCGAGGTTTCGTTCGTGGCGAACGGAGTCGAACTGACGAAATAGTCTAGGAGTGCGGTGGCGTCGAGCCACCGCTCTGGTAGGGCGGCGGTCAGCGCACAGATGTACCAGAGCGGCGACTAGCCGTCGCCGCACTCCTAGATCGTCGGCACGATCGCGTAATCCACCTTCGCGTCAAAGTACTCGCGATTGCGCTCATATTCACGGCGCACCACGAGATCCGTCGCGCGGTCCACAGCAAGCACGCCGTCGAGGTGATCGATCTCGTGTTTGAGGAGCTCGGCCGCGGCCTGGTCGAGCTCGCGCCACTCCTTCCGCCTCCCCTGCTCGTCCACATACTCGAGTGACAACGATCGCGCGCGCTCCACGCGCACGAGCAGGTCGGGGAAGCTCATGCAGTCGTCCCACATCGTGAAGGTCTCTTCGCTCTTCCAGGTGACGACCGGATTCACGATGAAGAACGTCCCCTTGCCGAGATTCACGGCGATGAAGCGTTGTGCGATTCCGATCTGCGGCGCGGAGATCGCGCGTCCGAATCCATGAACGCGGCGGAACTCTTCCAGCGTCGCAGCGAGCGCGTCGAACGCCTGCGCGTCATACGACGCCACTTCCGCCGAGCGCACGCGCAGGCGCGGATCTCCGAGGAGCAGGACTTCAGCCATGGCTTCATCTGAAGTTTATCCCGCGCGCAGACGCGGGATCTATGGCGCCCTCACGACCAGCGTGTTTCAGCGCGGCCAGCGTGAGGGCACCCGGAGATCCCGCGTCTACGCGCGGGATAAATTGCAGAACACCTCGGGAGTAATGTTTGCTCCCGTGGCGATCACGACGACCGTCTTGCCGCGCACGTCGCGCTTCATCGCCGCCGCGAGTCCTGCCGCGCCTGAGGGCTCGACGAGGACGTGTGCACCGAGGATCATCGCTTTCGCGGCGGCGAGCAGCTCTTCGTCGCTCACGACCATTGCATCGTCGACGTGCTCGATCAGCGCGTCGAGTGCGAGTTGCGCCGGCACGCGGCAGACCAGGCCGTCCGCGAGCGTGTCGATCGGGCGTTCGATCGCGCGGCGCGCGTGAAAGCTCTCCACCATCGCCGGCGAGCCTTTCGCCTGCACGGCGACGATGCGCGCGTGCGGCATCGCCATTCCTACTCCGGCCGCGAGCGAGCCGCTGCCCATCGGGACATAGACGACGTCGATGTGCTCGAGCTCGCGCGCGATCTCGAGACCGACCGTGCCCGCGCCTTCGATCACGCCCGCGCTGTCGCCGTCGTCGATGAAGCGCAGACCTTCTTCGCGCGCGAACTGCATCGCCATCGCTTTCGCGTCGTCGAGGTCGTGACCGACGTCGTGGATCGTCGCGCCGAGGAGCTCGATCTTCGCGCGCTTGACGGGATTCGCACCGTGCGGGAGGAACACGTGCGCGACGACGCCCGCAACCTTCGCGGCCCACGCGACACCCTGGCCGTGATTGCCCGTCGACGACGTGACGACGGACATCGAAGGGTCGTGCAGGATGTCATTCAGCGCGCCGCGCCACTTGAACGACGCGATCGGCGAGACGGTCTCGTTCTTCACCCAGAGATCGCATCCCAGCTCCGCGGAGAGGAGCAACGACCGGACGAGCGGTGTCGGCTTCGCGTACGGCGCGAGACGCTCGGCGGCAGCCAGGACGTTCATCAACAACGTAGCATCAACTTCCGCTGCGCACTTGCTCGAAGCGCGCGACGAGCTTCGGCGAGAAGACGCTCGGGTCGAGACGCAACGCGCGATTGCGCTGCAGCGCGGCCTTGAAGTCGTCGTTCGCGGAGACGAGCAGCGCGTCGGGCGTGCGCGAGAGCATCGCCCGCGTGTAGCGCACGCAACCCCGCAGCAGATACGCCTCGGCCGCGGGACTCGCGACGATGATCTTCGTGAGCAACTGGTCCGCACCCGCAAGATCACCTGTTGCGAACGCGCGATACGCACGCGTCACGTCGACTTTCGCGACCGCGACGACCGGTGCCGGCGTGGGAGTTGGCTTCGCTTCCGGCGGCTTCGCCAATTCCGCGAGCCGCTTCTCCACCGCGAGACGGACCACGTCGTAATCCGCATCGCTCTTCGCGGCGTCGAGCTGCTTGCGCAATTTCTCCGCCTCGGCGCGCGGAGCCTGGCGACGAAACTCCTGCACCGCAACCTCGGCGGCGACTCTGGCCTGGCTGATGACGGGTGCTGGTTCGACCACGGGTGGCGGAACGTAGGGCGTGGCTTCAGCCCGCCTCTCCACGGTGGGACGTGCAGCCGAGGGGGGCGGGCTGAAGCCGCGCCCTACGTTCGGCTTCGGTCGCGAGGCCGCGGCGACCTTGAGTTTCTTCCCTTCCTCCGCGGCGGCGGAGAAGAGTTGGGCTGCTTGCTCCGCGGTCTGCGCGACCGACGAGTATGCGTTCGCGTCCGTGCCCGCTTTGCGCAATTGCGCGAGCGCGTCCTGCAGCTTGCGCTGCGCGTCGCGATAGCTCTGCGTGCGATCGCCGCCGGCGCTCATCGCATCGCCCTGGATCTGCATCGCGCGGCTCACCGCGCCCTCGGCCGCCTTTTTCGGACCGCTCACCGCGGTCTGCGCCTCGCGCTGTTTTTCCTTCTGCGCGCGCGCGACCCAGTCCTTCAGCTTCCCGTAATACGCCGTCCGCGCGACCGCGCCCTGCTCCTCGGAGATCCGCCACTCGCGCAGTGCGCCGTCCGTGTCGCCGAGGTTGAACTTCGCGATGCCCAGGTAGAAATGCGGGACGTAGGTGATGATCGACTTGCCCGCGCGCACGGACGTGCTCTCGGTCGGATTCTCCGCGATCGCCTTCTGCAGCGCGGGCGCGGCGAGCGCGTAGCTGCCACCGTTCACCGCCGCGACACCGCGGTTGTACGCGTCCCACCACTTCTCCGCGGCGAACGCGGTCGACGCGAACAGCAGGATCGCAAGGACGCGCTTCATTCCGCGACTCCGAAATCAGGAACACTGGCCAGTGCGGGATCGCTGAACGTTACGTACAGCGTCACATCGCCGCCGGATGCGACGTCGACGGTGCGCGAGATCGGCTTCGGGAAATTCGGATTCGCGAGCGTGATCTCGTAGCGACCCGGCGCGAGGTCGAGCGGCGCGGGCGTGACGAGATTCGCTCCGACGTTGACCGTCGCTCCGTTCTCGAGATTGCGAACGCTGGTGATGTTCGCCCACGGAAACGCATTGACGGCGACGCGTCCCTGCGCGACCGGCAACGTCACCGACGCCTTCATCGGCGCTGCAGGACGCGGCGGAGCGGGACGCTCGCGCGTGAGCATCCATCCGCCGGCGACGAGCACCGCGACCACGATCGCGGCGGCGTAGAGCAGCCACGGCGCGCGTTTCTTCGCGGGTTGCGCGCTCTCTTCCGCGACGACGCGGTCGAGCGTCTTCTGCACCGCCTGCGCGGCGGGTGCGTTTTCTTCGATCGACACGACCGTGACGGCCTCGGCCGCGACGCGCGTCGCTTCGTGCGTGACCTCCGCCGCGACGGTCACCGGCAGTGGCGCGCCGGGCGTATCGGGCAACGACGCCGCGATGCGCTCGATCTCCTGCGCGAACTCGCGCGCGGTTGCGTAACGCTTGCTGCGGTCTTTCTCGAGCGCGCGGAAAATCAGCGCCTCGAGCTGCGGCGCGGCGACGATGCCGGGATTCACTTCGGTCAACGGCTTCGGTCGCTCGGACGCGTGCTTCATCAGATACGCGTGCGGCGTGTCGGCCATGAACGGCGGCACGCCGGTGAGCATCTCGTACATCACGATGCCGAACGAATAGAGGTCCGCGCGGCCGTCGATGCGCTCGCCCGACGTAAGCATGCCGAGGTGCTCGGGCGAGCAGTACTTCCACTTGCCGACGAAGATGCCGGTCTTGGTTTTGTTGTCGTCGGACGCGGCCGACTTGGCGATGCCGAGGTCGATGATCTTCACGCGCTCCGCGCCCTCGTCGTCGCGAGTGATCATCAGGTTCTCGGGACTGATGTCGCGGTGGACGATGCCGGCGCGATGGATCGCGTCGAGTCCCATCAGCGCCTGCACGGCCAGCTTCGCCCCGTAGCGCGCGGAGAGCGGCCCGCGCTGAGCGATCAGCTCGTGCAGGTTGATGCCCTCGATGTACTCCCAGACCATGTAATGCGCGCCGTCGTCGAGGGTGGAGAAATCGAAGAGCGCCGCGACGTTGGGATGCTGGATCTTCGTCGCCAGCCGCGCCTCGCGCAGAAACCGTTCGTGCGCGCCGGCATCCGACGCGATGTTCGAGCGCATCAGCTTGATGACCCGGATCGCGTTGAGGTGCGTGTGCAGGACCTTGTAGACCTCGCCCATGCCGCCGACGCCGAGGCGCGCGATGAGCTGGTACTTGCCGTCGAGCGGCGTCTCCAGGTAGCGGCGGAGGAAATCGGTGATCGCCTCTCCGCAGTGCGGGCAGGCTTTGTACCGGGAGTCGATCTCCGACTTGCAATGGATGCAGAAGAAGGGCATGGGACCGTGGTCTTGGTTGTGTAACCGGAATTATATGATTGTCGCTCGACACTCATGGCCGAATCATTCGACGTAGTCGTCATCGGCGGGGGTACCGCCGGCCTCGTCACCGCCTCCGGCTGCGCCCGGCTCGGGCGGAAGGTCGCGCTCATCGAGCGCGAGGCGTTGGGCGGGGATTGTCTCTGGACGGGTTGCGTGCCGACGAAGGCGCTGGTGGCGACAGCCAAGCTCGCGCATCAGATGCGGCACGCCGACGTCTTCGGGCTCGAGCCGGTCACACCGCGGATCACGCCGAAGTCGGTGATGGACTCGATGCGCGAGCAGCGGCGCGACATCAGCCGTCACGACGATCCGGAGAAGTTTCGCGGCCTCGGCATCGACGTGATCGAAGGCAACGCAAAGCTCGTCGCGCGCAATGAAGTGGAGGTCGGTGCTCGGCGTCTCGTCGCGAAGGACGTCGTCATCGCCACCGGCGCGCGCACGGCCGTCCCTCCGATCGAGGGACTGAAGGAGCACGGCTTTCTCGATCATGTGAGCTTCCTCGCGCAGGACGAGTTCCCCGCGACGATCCTCGTCCTCGGCGGCGGCTACATCGGCATCGAGTTCGCGCAGATGTTCTCGCGCTTCGGCTCGCGCGTGACGGTCGTGGAAATGCTCGACGAGATCATCAACAAGGAAGACGCGGCGATCATCGCGCGCGTGCGCGAGATCCTCGCGGACGAGCACGTCGAGCTGCTCACCGGCTGGACCGTGAAATCCGTGCGGCGCGACGGCGACAAGAAGCTTGCGCGCATCGAAAACAAGCTCGGCGAGTCGCGCGAGGTCGCCGTCGACGAGATCTTCGTCGCCTCGGGACGCCGCGGAAACACAGACGACCTCGGACTCGAGAGCGTCGGCGTGAAGGTCGAGCGCTCGTTCATCAAAGTCGACCAGTTCCTGCAGACGTCGGTCCCGCGCATCTGGGCTTGCGGCGACGTGCACGGCGGCCTGCAGTTCACGCATGTCGCCGCGTACGAGGCGGTGAAGCTCGTGCGCAACCTGCTCTTCCCGGGCAAGTCCGCGGTCGATTATTCGAACGTGCCGTGGGCGCTCTACACCGACCCCGAAGTCGGGCACATCGGGATGACCGAGGAAGAGGCGCGGGCGAAACACGGCGACGACGTGCGCACGTACGTGACGCAGATGCACGACGTCGATCGCGCCGTCGTCGATCGCGCGTCGTCGGGCCTGATCAAGCTCGTCTGCGACGCAAAGGGTCGCATCCTCGGCGGACACGTGCTCTGCGCGAACGCATCGACGGTCATCGAAGAGATCGTGCTCGCGCGCCGCAAGGGAATAAAGATCGGCGACCTCGCGCAGCGCATCTCCGCTTATCCGTCGCTCGCGGACGGCGTGCAGAAGGCGGCGTCGCTCTACTACGCCGACGTCGCCAAGGGCTGGCTCGGCGCGATCGGGAAGTTCGTCGCGGCGATCTCGCAGTGAGGCCTTGGAACGCTGGCGTCCCGCCGGGTGAGTAAGGCGGCGTAGACCGCGCTAGAATGATCCTGATGGGTAGGCCTAAGGAAGAGGTTCAGCGACTGCTCGAAGCGCTTCCAGACGAGGCATCGTTCGAAGACATTCACTACCATATCTACGTTCAACAGGCGATTCGGCGCGGTCGCGAAGCAGCTCAACGTGGCGAGCTTCTGGACCAGGAGGACGTCGAGGAGCGGATGTCGAAGTGGCTTGGCGAGTAAGGTGGGCCGAGCCAGCTTGGAATAGCGTCGAACGTCAGGCTGCCTACATCGCAACAGATTCGCCGCGCTACGCTGCTGAACTGATTCGCGATGCCCGCGATGCAGCGAGATCGTTGCGCCAGTTTCCGAGGCGTGGTCGTGTCGTTCCCGAGGAAAACAGCCCGAACATCCGCGAGCTGTTTGTCTTTCATAGCTATCGCATGCTTTATGAGATCTTTGAAGACAAACACGAGATTCAAATTGTTGCGTTTGTTCACAGCGACACGTCTGCTCGAGAATGCATTAGAGGAATGAGTTGCGTTACCGCGGCGATGGCCGATCAAACGTACAGCGAATCCTCGATTGGCCGGATCTCGACGCTGCCGAAACGAATCGGCGGAAACCTCGCGATGATGCGAATGGCCTCGTTGAGATCGCTGGCCTCGATGAGCAGGTATCCGAGCAGCTGCTCCTTCGTCTCGGCGAACGGGCCGTCGGTCGTCGACAACTTTCCCTCGCGCACGCGCACGGTCGTCGCGGTGCGGACAGGCTTCAGCCGATTCACGTCGACGAGCTGCCCTTTCTCCTGAAGCTCTTCGAGGAAGGCGCGAAGCCCTTCCTGCATCGTGGAAAACTCGGCCGGCGAAATCGCGTCCAGCATCGATTGAGCGTGGTAGATCAGACAAAGGTATTTCATGGTTCTTCCTTTCGGCATGTAGTCGTCGCGCCGGGCGGAAATCGACAGGCCGCTCGAAAAATCTTCAGAGCTCACGGATGCGCCGCTGCAGCTCGGCTCGTGCGGCGTGTGCGGGAGCGTAGTCCGCGAGCTCGCCTCGCGCGAGGATCGCGTCGATCAGCGCGAGTCCCGTCGCCGGTCCGTCTCGCATCGCAATCGCCGCCGCGCGATTCAATTCGATCACCGGAGTCGGCCGGATGCGCAGCAGCACGTCGTAGAGCCCGACGATCTGCGCCCAGTCGGTCGCCGCCGCGGTCAGCGCCTCGGCATGCACGGCTGCAATCGCCGCCTGCACGGAGTACGCACCCAGGCGTGGAGACTGAAGCGCGCGCTCCACGAGCGCCAGTCCTTCCGCGATCCACTCGCGATTCCACAGCGAGCGATCCTGTTCGTCGAGCGACACGGGCTCGCCCCCGGCCGACGTGCGCGCCGCGCGCCGCGACTCCTGCAACAACATCAATGCGAGCAGTCCGAGCGCCTCCGGCTCGGGCAGCAGCTCAGTGAGCAGGCGCCCGAGGCGGATCGCTTCGCGTGTGAGTGTCTCTCCCGATGACGTCGAGTAGCCTTCGTTGAACACGAGATACACGACGGCGAGGACGGCATCGAGCCGCTCCGGCAATTCGTCGCGCGACGGAACCTGATACGGAATGCGCGCGTCGCGAATCTTCGCCTTCGCGCGGACGATGCGTTGCGCGATCGTCGGTGCGGTCGCGAGAAACGCGCGCGCGATGTCTTCGGTCGTGAGGCCGCACACCTCGCGCAGCGTCAACGCGACCTGCGCGTCGGGCGCGAGCGCGGGGTGACAGCAGGTGAAGATGAGGCGCAGGCGATCGTCCTCGAGATGAGCGTCGTCCTGCGACTCCGCAGTCTCGGACGCGCGCGCGTCGAGCAGCTCCGCCAGTTCGACGAGCGTTGCATCGAATCGCGCGCGGCGCCGGATGCGGTCGATCGCCTTGAAGCGTCCCGTCGAGATCAGCCACGCGCGCGGGTTCGCGGGAACGCCGTCGCGCGACCACTGCTCGAGCGCCGCCGCGAAGGCGTCGTGCATCGCTTCCTCCGCAAGATCGAAGTCGCCCAAGAGACGGACCAGCGTGGCGAAGACACGGCGGGATTCCGCGCGGTAGAGGTCGTCGACGACCCCGCTCAAAAAATTTTCGCGCCGCATGTCGAATTCGCGCACGGCTGTCGACTATATGCGGAAGGAGGACATCATGTGTCCCATATGCATCAGTACGACCGTGCTCGTCGTAGCCGGCTCGACCTCGACGGCCGGCATCGCCGGCGTCGCCGCACTCGTCGCCCGTCAGTGGAATCGCAGGAAAGGAGAACAGAATGCTGCAACCAAGAATCGTGACGCGCGCTGAGTGGCTCCTCGCGCGCCGAGCCCATCTCGCGAAGGAAAAAGAGCTCACGCGTTTGCGTGATGAAGTGACCCGCGGCGGCCGCGCGCTGCCGTGGGTGAAGGTCGACAAGGATTACGTGTTCGACGGTCCGAACGGTCCGGAGACGCTCGCCGATCTGTTCGAAGGCCGCAATCAGCTCATCGTCTATCACTTCATGTTCCGCCCCGACTGGGAGTACGGCTGCCCGAGCTGCTCGTACGTCGCCGATCACATCGATCCGACGATCGTCCATCTCGCGCACCGCGACGTGACGTTCCGCGTCGTCTCGCGCGCGCCGATCGACCAGATCGAGGCGTTCCGCGAACGGATGGGCTGGAAGTTTCACTGGGTGTCGTCGTTCCGGAACGAGTTCAACTACGACTACAACGTGTCGTTCCCACCCGAGCGCATCGTCGACGGAACGATCATGTACAACTTCACGACCGTCGAGGTCGGGTCGGAAGTGCCGCTCGACGAGCGCGAAGGCATCAGCGTCTTCTCCAGGGGCGCCGACGGCGCGATCTATCACACGTATTCGACGTACGAGCGCGGCGTGGACCTCTTCGTCGGCACGTACAACTGGCTCGACATCGTTCCGAAGGGACGCGACGAGGACGGGCTGGCGTTCAAGATGGCCTGGCTGCGCCATCACGATCGCTACGACGACGAGTACCGCGTCGATGAGGTGTCCGGCTATCCGTTCCCACCGAGGATCGCGCACTCCTGTTGTGAATCGCACACGTAAGGGAGGGCGGGCTCAGCCCGCCCTCGACGTTGTCAATGCCACACGGTTGAAAGTATGTTGGCGTCGGTGCGCATCATTGCCATTCTTCGCGACGACGACCCATTGCTGAGGTTGGAGCGGGAGCGCGTTGTTGCATGGGCACCGGCGAACGGGTGGGACTACATCGAGTACGTCGACGCAGTCGATCTGCTCGCTCGTCTTTCGGACCAAAGCACGGGGACGATTGAAGAGATCGAGATCGTTGCTCATGGGAATCCTGGCGAGTGTGACGATGTCGCTATCGGCAACGTCAGAACGTTCGGCGACTCCCTTCGGCGCATGCCGGGGTTCTCACGTGCCAGCGTTGTCTATCTTTCCGGGTGCAATACCGGGCTGCAGTTCGCAGGTGACTGCATCGCTCGTTCGCTGACGGAAACGAGTGGCGCCGCGGTTTGCGGTGCCCGCGGATATTTGACTGGCACGCATGCCGAACGAAGCGAACGATGCGTCTCGTCGTTCACGCACGGGGGTATTCTGTATGAGGCGTTCGCCGGCGCTATCGACGCGGTGGGCGACGATGTTTGGCAGCGATTCGGTGCACCATTGAAAGAGGCGCACGGAGACGACATGGACATCAAGGTCTCGACTTCAGGCTTTCGCCCTGTGAACCTGGGCAGTGATCAGACAGCTCGGCTGAAAGCAGCCGTCGAGGAAGCAACCAGTCGCCCATCGGCAGAATCGGCGCCCTTCCGCATTGCACCAGACCTGAGGTTTGCGATCCGCTTGTCGGACGGCGAGCACATTTTCGAGTTGCTCGCCGGAGGGACCGTGTTACGCGATCCGGTGTCGAGGCGGGTGTGGCAACTCCCCGGCGGACGCGCGTTGCTCGAGAGTCTCTGGCCTTTCCGCAACGGCGCGATGCCTGCGGCGTAACAGGCATCGTTCTCGCGTGATACGGTTTCCTCATGAAGAAGCTCGCTTTGCTCTCGCTCCTCGTTCTTGTGGCCGCGGCCTGTGCCTCGACGAGCTCAGGCCCGTCCGCCTCCGCCACGCTCGCGCCGTCCAGCAGTCAGACGGCTGCCGGCATGGTGAGGCTCACGCAGCTCGCCGACGGCAGTGTCGAAGTGAAGGTCGACCTCACCGGCGTGCCCGCCGGCGTGCATGGATTCCACATCCATGAGAAGGGCGACTGCGGCAATGACGGCGGCGCGGCCGGTATGCACTTCAACCCGACCACCGAAGCTCACGGCGCGCCGACCATGCCGCCGCATCACGCCGGCGACTTCGGCAATGTCACCGCAAACGACGCGGGCGAAGTGCACACGCGCTTCACGACGCGCTCCGTGACCGTCGAGGCCGGCCCGAACAGTGCGGTTGGCCGCGCCGTCATCCTGCACGCGAGTCCCGACGACCTGGTGACCCAGCCGACGGGAAACGCGGGCGCGCGGATTGCGTGTGGTGTGGTCACCCTGCAATGAGGAGACTCGCACTGTCTTTGACGATGATCACCCTCGCCGCGTGCGGAAGCGGTCTGCAGTCGGGCGTGCATTCCGTGCCCGGCCAGGGCGCGATCGCCGTGCAGGTCGATCCGAACCCGATCCGCGCAACGCACGTCTCGGGCGAGACGTACGACTTCCCGTTCGAGGTGATCGTGCGCGAGACCGGCGGGCGTCCGGTGAACGTGACGCGCGTCGGCGTGACGGTGAAGGGCTTCGGCGGACTCACCTATGCCAACGAGAGCTGGGACGCGGAGCGCATCCGCTCGATGGGCTACTCGACCTCGCTGCGCGCGAACGGCGAGCTCCGGTATCGCTTCGCACCGCGCAAGCAAGTGCCGGACGAACGACTGTTCGGCGGCGTAACGGCGCAGCTCACAGTCGATGCCATTGATGACGGCAGCAGCCCGACGAGCGCGTCGACAGCGGTAACGGTAACGAGGTAAACGTAGGGCGCGGCTTCAGCCCGCCTCTCCCGTGGGGGGCGGGCTGAAGCCGCGCCCTACAGCAGTCCGAGCTCGCGCATGCGGCGCCACAGCGTCGCTCGGCTGATGCCGAGGGCCTGGGCCGTCTCTTCGCGGCGCCAGCGGTGCGTTTCGAGCGCGGCGCGAAGCCGCTGCGATTCAGACAGCACGGGCTCTTCCGCCGCGTAGGGCACGACTTGCGGTCCCGTGATCTCGACCGGCAGGTCTTCCGGCTGGATCACCGGACCCTTCGTCACCGCGACCGCGTACTCGATCGCAGTCTCGAGCTCCTGCACGTTGCCCGGCCACGTGTACGTGAGAAACAGGCGGACCACCTCCGGCGCGAAGCGCAGATGGCGGCCGTGCAGCTCACCCACGCGGCGGAGCAGCAGCCGCGCGAGCGGCTCGATGTCCTCGCGCCGCGCGCGCAGCGGCGGAATCTCGACGGGCACCACTCTCAAACGGTAGTAGAGGTCTTCGCGAAACGTACCGCGCGCGACCGCGTCGCGCAGATCGATGTTCGTCGCGGCGATGACGCGCGCGTCGCTCGCGCGTGTCTCCGTCTCGCCCACCCGCTCGTACGCATGATCGTGGAGCACGCGCAGAAGCTTCGTCTGGATCGACAGCGGAAGCTCGTTCACCTCGTCGAGGAAGAGCGTCCCCTGCGTCGCGAGCTCGAAGCGTCCCATGCGATCGCGCACCGCGCCGACGAACGCGCCGCGCACGTGGCCGAACAGTTCGCTGTCCAGAAGATCCGGCGGCAGCGCCGCGCAGTTCACGGCCACGAACGGACCGCGGCGGCGCGGCGAATGCTCGTGGATCGCGCGCGCCACGACTTCCTTCCCCGTTCCGCGCTCGCCGGTCAGTAGCACCGGCGCATCGCTCGACTGCAGGTTCTCGACGAGGTGGAAGATGCGCGCCATCGCCGTCGAGCGCGCGATGAGACCGGAGAGCACGGCCGGCCCCACCGCCGTCGCGAAGTGATCCTCCTCCGCGGGGAGGATCATCACCACGTACCGCGCACGCGCATCGCACACCTGCGTCGTGTCGTCGAACACGAGCGGCGCCGCGGTGATCGCGAGCGGCCGGATGCCCTGGGCGGTCTGCAGCAGCGCGCGCCATCCCTCGCGGCGCTCGCCGCCGAGGAGCGCGTCGCGCATCGCGGCGCCGGGACCGAACAGCTCTTTCCCGAGCAGATCCGCGACGGGACGTCCTTCGAGAGGCCCGAATGCCTCGCCGCCGAGGAGCTCGCGCATGCTCGGCGACGCGTGCAGCACGCGGAAGTTCTCGTCCAGACAGAGCAGATGACGCCCCAGCGACTGAAAGACCGCGCTGACGATGCCGAAGGACGCACGTGCGACATCGTGCTCGTAGGAGACGGACATGGTGATGACAGCCTGATGCGAGAGGGAACGCGAGTCAGTGACTGACTGAGAGGGGCCGGGTGACCGCGATCACTGTGCGACGTGACGTTTCGTTGCCGCGCGTTCCGCTAAACTGCGCGCCATGCTGCAAAAAACACTGCGCCTGTTTCTTCTCGCCACGCTGGTCGCAACGACGCTCGCCGCGAAAACGCGTCCGTCGAAGCAGTACACGATCGAGCAGTTCATGAACACCGTCGCCGTCGGCGGCGCGTCGTTCTCCCCGGACGAGAAGGAGATCCTCTTCTCCTCGGACGAGACAGGCATCCGCAACGTCTACGCGGTGCCGGTCGCGGGCGGCAAGGCGCGGGCGCTGACCACGTCGACGACCGACACGACGTCCGCGATCTCCTTCTTCCCGCACGACACGCGCTTTCTCTACACACGTGATCAGAGCGGCAACGAGCTGAATCACCTGTACGTGCGCGAGAAGGATGGAACGGAGCGCGATCTCACGCCCGGAGACAAGCTCAAAGCGATGTTCGCTTCGTGGAGCGGCGACAAGAAATCGTTCTTCATCGAGACCAACGAGCGCGATCCGAAGTACTTCGATGTCTACCGCTACGACACGGCCACGTACGAGCGGAAGATGATCTTCAAGAACGAGGGTGGCTACGAGCCGGAGCTCGTCTCCAGCGACGGGCGCTGGATCGCGGCGAGCAAGCCGATCAGCACCGCCGACAACGATCTCTTCCTGCACGACGTCGTGAAGAACGAGACCAGGAAGATCTCCGAGCACAAGGGACGCTCGGAATTCAGCGCCGGCGACTTCGATCCGACGTCGAAGTGGCTCTACTTCCGCACGAACGACGGCTCGGAGTTCCTGCGCGTGCGCCGCTACGAGCTCGCGACCGGCAAGAGCGAAGACGTCGACAAGGCAAACTGGGACATCTGGAACGCCGAGTTCTCCGAGACCGGCAAGTACTGGTACACGATCACGAACGAAGACGCGCGCTCGACCGTGCGCGTCTTCGAGGCGAAGAGCGGCAAGGCGGTCGCGCTGCCGAAGTTGCCGAGCGGCAACATCAACACGATCAGGTTCTCGCCGAGCGACAAGCGGATGGCGATGTACGTCGATGCGGACCGCGCGCCGTCGAACCTCTACGTACACGACTTCACCACCGGCAAGACCACGCGCCTCACCGACACGCTCACGAAGGACGTCGATCCCGAGGATCTCGTCGACACGCAGGTGGTGCGGTTCGAGTCGTTCGACAAGATGGTGGTCCCGGGCATCCTCTACAAACCGCATCAGGCGACGGCGGACGCGAAGTCGCCGGCGATCTTGATGGTGCACGGCGGCCCGGGCGGACAAGCGCGGCGCGGCTACAAGTACTCTGCGCAGTTCCTCGCCAATCACGGCTACGTCGTGCTCGACATCAACAACCGCGGCTCATCGGGCTACGGCAAGACGTTCTTCGTCGCGGACGACCGCAAGCACGGACGCGAGCCGCTGTGGGATTGCGTGGAAGCGAAGAAGTATCTCGCGTCGCTACCGTACGTCGACGGCTCGCGCGTGGCGATCATGGGCGGCAGCTACGGCGGCTACATGGTCGCCGCGGCATTGGCGTTCCAACCGGAAGTGTTCGACGTCGGCGTCGACATCTTCGGCGTGACGAACTGGGTGCGCACGCTCCAGAGCATTCCGCCGTGGTGGGAAGCGGGCCGTCAGTCGCTGTACGACGAGATCGGCAATCCGGAAACGGAGCTGGACATGCTGAAGGCGACCTCGCCGGTGTTTCACGCGGACAAGATCCGCAAGCCGCTGATCGTGATCCAGGGCAAGAACGACCCGCGCGTGATCAAGGCGGAGTCGGACGATCTCGTGGAAGCGGTGAAGAAGAACAACGTGCCGGTGGATTACGTGGTGTTCGACGACGAGGGGCACGGGTTCACGAAGAAGAAGAATCAGGTGACGGCGTACGGAGCGATTCTCACGTTCCTGGACACGCACCTGAAGGGAAAGAAATAGTTGCGGGGGGGGGCCGGCGCCTCGCCGGCCGTACCGCCGGCCCCTGGCCGGCGGGGCGCCGGCGGTACGGCCGCCGGGGCGGCGGCCCTACATTTCCGTGAGCTCGCGCAAGCCCTTTACGTCCGGCACCACGAACCCGCTCTTCTCCGTCAGCACGATCCCGTCCTTCTGCCAGCGGCTCATGAGGCGGATCGCCGTCTCGAGCGTCGTGCCGATGAGGTCCGCGATCTCCTGACGCGACAGAGCGAGCGGGATGAACAAACCGGACTCCGAGGGCGTGCCGACGCGGTCGCCGAGGGTGAGGAAGAGACGCGCGGTGCGGTACTCGGCGGAGCCGGTCATGTCGGCGAGGCGTTTGTTGACCATGATCAGGCGATACGTGAGGCCCGCCAGCAGGCGGCGCATCATGTCCGGCCTCGACTCGATGAGCTGGAAGAACTCGCGCTCGGGGATCGAGAGAATGCTCGTCCCCTCGAGCGTCACCGCGCTCGCGGGGAACGGCTTGCGCTCGAACACGGCCACCGCGCCGACCGGTTCGCCGGGTCCGAGGATCTCGAGAATGACATCGCGTCCGCCCGCGGCCTTCACGATCTTCACTCGTCCGAGGACGACGAAGTGGATGCGGTCCGCGGGATCGCCTTCGCGGAAGATCGTCTCCCCCTTTTCGAAGCCGCGCATGCGACACAGCGGCGCGAGCGCCTCCCGATCGTCATTGCGGAGCGCGGAAAGCAGCGGGATCGAGTTGAAGGGAATGGGCGGTTCGAGCGGCATTGGCGCGATCGTATGATTTCGATCATGGTCTCCGCCAGCTCGCGACCCCACACTGAATCGCGATGAGCACCGCCACCCTCCCCTCGCTTCCGCTCCCCCGAGTGTCGCTGCGCCCGCTCGCGCTGCCGACGGAGCATGGCGGCTGGGGGTTTCTCTTCGAGCCGATCGTTCTCGGCCTCGCGGTCGCGCCGTCGCGCGGCGGCCTGTTCGTCGCGCTCGCCTTCGTCCTCGGATTCCTCACCCGCCAGCCCCTTCGCCTCGGACTGCAGGACGCGATGCGCGGCTGCACGTATCCGCGAACGCGGTGGTGCTGGCTCTTCGCCGTGTCGTACGCGACGCTCGCGCTTGCGTCGCTCGGCGCGGCGGTCGCGATGTCGGGATGGGTCGTGATCGTTCCGATCGGACTCGTCGCGCCGCTGGGAATCACGCAGATTCTCTACGACGCGAACAATCGCGGCCGCGCGTTGCTCCCGGAGCTCGGCGGTGCGGCGGCGATGGCGTCGAGCGCCGCGGCGATCGCGATCGCGTCCGGCATGCGCATCGTGCCCGCGCTCGCGCTGTCCGGAATCATCGTCGCGCGCGCGATCCCTTCGATCGTGTACGTGCGCGCACTCCTCGCGCGCTCGCACGGACGCTCCGCGTCCTCCGCTCCTCCGCTCGCGCTGCACGCGATCGCGATCGTCCTCGTCGCGCTCTTCGTGAAACCGCTCGCGGTCGTCGCGATGGCGCTACTGTTCGCACGCGCGGCGTGGCAACTCGCGCGGCCCGTGCCTCCCGCGAAGAAGATCGGGTGGACGGAGGTCGTGTTTGGATTGATGACCGTGGGATTGGTGGTGATGTCGTTCAATCCACCCATTTCGCGATGAACAGATTCGTCACCCGTCCCTCCGGGTTCGCGCGATTCGACGCCCACACGAGCCATTGGCCATCGGGGCTGAACATCGGGAAGCCGTCGAAGGCGGGGGCGGTGGTGATGCGTTCGGGCTCGCCGGTGCCGTCTTTGTTCACGATGAAGATGTCGAACTCGCGGCCGCGGGGATCGAGGACGTTGGACGAATAGATGATGCGCTTGTTGTCGGGAGTGAAGTACGGGCCGAAGTTCGCGGCGCCGTTGCTGGTGATCTGTTTCGCGCCCGAGCCGTCCGCCTTCGCGACGTAGAGCTCCATCTTCGAAGGCCGGACAAAGCCTTCGCGCAGCAACGCCTGGTAGTCGGCGAGTTGCGCGGGATCGGAAAATCGCGACGCGCGCCAGACGATCTCCGTGCAGTCCGCGTTGTAGAACGCGCCGCCGTCGTAGCCGGGCGTGGACGTCAACCGTTTGACGTCGCCGCCGCTCTCGTTCATCGCATACAGATCGAGATCGCCGTCGCGCACGGAGGTGAAGATGATCTTCCCGCCCTTGTGGCACCACGTCGCTTCTGCGTCGTAACCCGCCGTCTCGGTGATGCGCTTCTTCTCCGAGCCGTCGGCCTTCGCGAGGTAGATGTCGTACGCGGGATAAACGCCCCAGATGTAGCCGCGGCTGCGATCCGGCGGCGGCGGACACGCGGTACCGACCGCTTCCGTCGATGCGTACAGGATGCGATCGCCGGCGGGATACGAGAAGTATCCGCACGTCGTGCGTCCCTTGCCGCTCGACACGAGCTTCGACTCGCCGGTGGCGAGGTCCGTCACGTACTGCTGGTCGCAGCCGCCGCGCTCGGGCGTGGACTGATAGATCAGCTTTTTCCCATCGGGACTGAAGTACGCCTCGGCGTTCTCACCGCCGAACGTCAATTGCCGGACGTCTTTGAGGTGCTTTTCGCCTTCGAACGTTTTCTCGAACGGCTTGCCGGCTTTGATCTCGAACGGCGGCGAGGACGCCGCCGCGCCAGCCGGCGGGGACGCCGGCGTTCCACGGGTGCCGAGGGTGGCGTGCAGTGTGACGCGCTCACCATTGCGCAGCACGACGACGTCGATCGTCTCGCCGGGCTTGTGGTCCTGCAGCGCGTAGGTCATGTCGTAGAGGTTCTCGATGCGCGTGCCGCCCATGTCGACGATCACGTCGCCGCCCTTGATGCCCGCCTTGTCCGCGGGACCACCGGTGCGCACGTCGGCGAGCTTCACGCCGCCGCCGGTTGCTTCCATCGCCGTGAAGTCCGGAACAGTTCCGAGGTACGCGCCGTAGCCGCGACTGTCGCCCTGCATCGGCGGTGCGGCGGTCGATCGCGCATACGTCGGAGTGACCTCGCCCCGCGCGAGCGTCGCGGCGACGCGCGAGGTCAGCTCCGCAGTGCGCTCGGCGCCCTGGAAGTTGATCGCGTCGGCGTCGTCGTCGGGCGTGTGATAGCGCTCGTGCGAGCCGGTGAAAAAGTGCAGCACCGGGATCTGTTTCGCGTAGAACGATGTCTGGTCCGAGGGACCGTAGCCGTCGCCGCCGGACGAGACGTTGAGCTTCAGCTCCGTGCCCAGCTTGTCGATCAGCGCTTTCCACTCCGGCGCCGATTCCGCGCCGAGGGCGACCAGCTTGTCGTCCTTCATCGCGCCGACCATGTCGAGGTTGATCATCGCCTTGATGTGGTCGAGCGGGACCGGCGAATGGTCGACGAGGAACGCGGAGCCGCCGAGGCCCACTTCTTCGGCGGAGAAGAGCGCGACGAAGATCGTGCGGCGGTCCTTCACGTTCGCGAGCATGTCGCGCAACCGTGTCGCGGCGTGGATCACCGCGGCCGTGCCGGATGCGTTGTCGTCCGCGCCGTTGTGGATGGCGTTGTCGTTCGGGCGCATCGAGCCTCTGCCGCCGTAGCCGAGGTGGTCGTAGTGCGCGCCGATGACGATCACTTCATTCGCGAGCTTGCCGCGGCCCGGAAGAAAACCGGCGACGTTCTGTCCTTCCGCGAAGGTAGCCTTCACGTCGACCGTGCCGGTGAGCGTTGCGTCGAGCACGCGCGAGCGCGGCTTCAGTTCCGCGTCGACGTCCTTCTGAAACTGATTGAGATCGATCCACTTCTGCGCCGTCGACGTCTTCACCTGGATGATCGGAATGCCTGCCGGACTTTCGGGGCCGTCGTTCGCGAGTGCGGGAATCTTGTCCTTCGCCTCGTCCTGCAGCGGTCCGGTGACGAACACCACCGCGACCGCGCCGCGCTCGCGCGCCTGCATGGCCTTGTAGCGCATCGCCGACCAGCGGCTGGGACGCTTGCCGTCGAAGACGGATTTCTCGTCGCGCTCCTGCGGCTCGTAGCGAAGCATCAGCGCGACCTTGCCTTTGAGATCGATGCCGTCGAGCTCGCGGTAGTTCAACGGCGCGGCCTCGATGCCGTAGCCGACGAACGCGATCGGACCGGAGAACGAGCCGGGACTGGAGAAGCCGAGCGGCGTCCACTCGTCATCCTTCAGACCTTCGACGTGGTTGTTCGTTCCGAGGGCGACGCCGATTTTCACCGGAAACTTCTGGCGGTATGACTTCCCGAACGCGGGCGCGAGCTTCGCCGCGCGGAGCTGTTGCTCGATGTAGTCGGCGGCCTTGTCGAGGCCCTTCGTACCGAGGCCGCGGCCTTCCATGGCGTCGGTGGAGAGGGTGCGGATGTGGGTCTCGACGGGCGACTGGGTGGTGGCGAGGAGAACGAATGCGATGGCGGTGAGCTTCACACCGCCATCGTAGAACAAGTCCAGGCGCCTACTGAATGATCGCGATGCTGCCGTTTTCGCTCATCGTCGGCGTCACCATCGTCACCATCTGCGTCTCGTTGTTGGTGATGCTGACCATACTCCAAAGGCGCGGGCCGGCCGAGTGGGAGACGGAGACATCGACGCTGCCCTCGTACCCGGGAAGGAGGTCGGCGAGGTTCAGCTCCAGGTACCCGGGCTCGGTCGGAAACTCCTCGATCGGTCCGTCGGGCATCGTGTACTGGTTGAATACGAGATTCTCGGTGCCGTTACGGGCGAGGATTCGGACGCCGATGTTTGCGGCGCGCTTGCCTTCGAAGTTGTAGATGCGCAGCGTCTGCCGGTACTTCGGGCCCATCGGGATGTCGAGGAAGAAAAAGCCGAATGCCGTGGTCGTCTCTTCGGACGTCACCAGCGGCACTTCCGTCCCGTAGTTCTCGTTTTCTCGCGACACATCGCGGACGCGGAGACTCAGGTCGAGGAAGTCGCCTTCCGGCACGTAGACGAACGCGCCGTGACCGTGGGTGGGCAAGTCTTCGAACCGGAATGGTCCTTCGACCAGATGCCGCGGCTCGGAGTACGGCGTCCGAGTGACTTCCGCCTGTCCGCGATAGAAGATCCGTCCGGTCAGCTCCGTCACCCATCGCGATCCAAACGCTCCCGGCACCTCGCCGCGGAATCCGACCGGAAGGAGCACGCGGCGGAATCCCGGACGGCCGAAGCGCAAACCTCCGCGCACGGTGGTTCTTCTTCCGGACCGCGCGAGCACGTGCACGTCCGCGAGCGTCGCAATGTGGGGAGGAGTCTTCACGAACAGTTCCGTGTCCGAAGCCGAGACGATCTCTCCCGCGCCGGTGAAACAGCAACCATCCGGATGCGGCAAGGAAAAGGAGACCGCGGGACCGCAACCGTCGTGCGGATGGACCTGACACGGACCCCCGTCGAAGTTCCTGCCGCGGATCGCGATGATCGTGCCGCCCTCGACCGGCACGACCGCGTAGTCGATGCTATGGACGATGGGGTCGATGGGGACCGGCGGTTCGGCAACAGCGGCGAATGCCCCGATGAGAAGGAAGACGAGGATGGATGTCCGCATGGACGCCTCCGAATAACTTATCGGAGGCATCCTAAACGATGGCTTCGCTTTTCACCAACCCATTACGTACGCGAACACCAGCGGTGCCACGATCGACGCATCGCTCTCGATCACATGCGAGGGCGTGTCGACGCCGAGCTTGCCCCAGGTGATCTTCTCGTTCGGCACCGCGCCGGAGTACGAGCCGAAGCTGGTCGTCGAGTCGCTGATCTGGCAGAAGTAGCCCCACAGCGGCACCTCGGTGCGCTGAAGGTCCTGATGCAGCATCGGGACGACGCAGATCGGGAAGTCGCCGGCGATGCCGCCGCCGATCTGGAAGAAGCCGATCGACGACTTGGCGGAGGTTTTCGTGTAGTAATCCGCGAGCTCGATCATGTACTCGATGCCGGTGCGGACGGTGTGAACGTTCTTCACGTCGCCGGAGATGCAGTGGCCGGAGTACATGTTGCCGAGGGTGGAGTCCTCCCAGCCGGGGACGAACATCGGGAGGTTTTTCTCCGCCGCCGCGACCATCCACGAGTCCTTCGGATCGATCTGGTAGAACTCCTCGATCGAACCGTCGCGGATGATCTCGTACATGAACTCGTGCGGGAACAGGCGCTTGCCCGCCTTGTCTTTGTCCATCCAGTGCTTGAGCACCGCCTTTTCGATGCGCCGCATGGCCTCGCCCTCGGGGATGCAGGTGTCGGTGACGCGGTTCATGTGCCGCTCGAGCAATGCCTGTTCGTCGAGCGCGGAGAGGTAGCGGTAGTGCGGCACGCGCTCGTAGCAGTCGTGCGCGACGAGGTTGAAGATGTCTTCCTCGAGGTTCGCACCCGTGCAACTGATGGCCTGGACTTTGTCCTGCCGGATCATCTCCGCCAGCGAGAGCCCGAGCTCCGCGGTGGACATCGCGCCAGCGAGGGTGACGAGCATCTGCCCGCCCTTCGCGAGGTGTTTGTTGTAGTCCTGCGCGGCGGCCTTCAACGCGGCGGCGTTGAAGTGGCGGTAGTGGTGGTCGATGAAGTCGGTGATTGCGCCCATTGCGTGCCTCCCTGGAAACGGCGCGCATCATACCGATTTGGAGTTGGCAGTTGGCAGTTGGCAGTGGACAGGAGGCCCCCGCCCGACCGGTGGATGGGCGGCGGCCTCCTGTCTACTGCCAACTGCCGACTGCCAACTGTCATGTGAACTTTCCGTGTCCCCCTTGCCCCTTCCCCCTCCCGGTGCTAAATTTCCAGCACATGGTGAAAAAACAGCAGGATCCGCTCAGCCGCCGGGAAAGGGAGATGATGAACATCATCTTCGCGCGCGAGAAGGCCACGGCCGGCGAGGTCATGGAGACGATGGCCGATCCGCCCAGTTACTCGGCGGTGCGGGCCACATTGCGGGTGCTCGAGCAGAAAGGGCACCTCCGCCATGAACACGACGGCACTCGTTACGTATACAAACCGACCGGCAACCGTGAAAAGGTACGCCTCTCGGCGCTCGACCAGCTTCTGACCACGTTTTTCGACGGCTCCGCGGAGACCGTCGTGGCCACGCTGATCGAGCGGCAGAAAGGCAAGCTAACCGCTGAGGAGCTGGATCGTCTCTCGATATTGATCGACGAGGCGCGCAAGGAAGGACGCTGACATGACCACGCTGTTCGAGCTCGCCGCACGACTCCAGGCCGCGAATGCCGCGGAAGGACTGCTGTGGATGGCCGTGAAGGCCACGCTGATCCTGGCCATCGCCCGCCTCCTCCTCGCCGCGATGCCGAGAGCGTCCGCCGCGATGAAACACATCGTGGCGACGGCCGCGCTGATCGCCGTCGCGGCGATGCCGATCGCCACGCTGGTGCTTCCCGCGCTCGAACTCTCGTTGCCCGTGACCAGTGACCCGTTCCCCGTGGAGTCTGCCCAGGTCGAAACAGCACGGGCAACGGGCAACGGACAACGGGCAACTGTCGGGTTGTCCGACAACGAGCCCATCGCCACCGCCATCTCCGTCGCCAAGGCCACCGGCATCGCCGACCGGCCGATCACCGTCATTCAGCGAACCGCCAAGGTCGTCCGCACGACGTGGAAGGGAATGATCGTCGTCAGCCTCGGGATCGTCGCGCTGCTGATGCTCGCGCACATGCTCCTCGGAATGATCGGAGTCTGGTTCGTGGCCCGTGACGCCGAGGAACTGACCTCCGACGCCGCGCTCAAAGAGCTCGACTTCGCGCGTGGCCACCTCGCGCTCGAGCGCGACGTCCGACTCCTCCGCTCCTCGCGTGTCGCCGTTCCCATCGTGTGGGGCTTTTTCACTCCTGTCCTTCTCCTCCCCGTCGACGTCGTCACCTGGCCCGCCGGGCGCCTGCGCGTCGTGCTGCTGCACGAGCTCGCGCACCTCAAGCGCTGGGACGGCATCTCACTGATCCTCACCCGCGCTGCTGTCTCGCTGTTCTGGTTCCATCCCCTTGCCTGGTCGCTCGAACGTGCCGGACGCAGCGAGTGCGAGCGTGCATGCGACGATCTGGTGCTCGCCAGCGGGACGAAGCCGTCCGTCTATGCCGATCACCTTCTCGAGATCGCGCGCACGATGCCGGTTTTCGATCCGTTCCGTTCGGTAACGCTCGCCATGTCACGAAAGACGCAGCTCGAGGGGCGCCTCCTATCGATTCTGCAACGGGACGTGACACGGCGAGTGTTCAGCGGGCGGCGTGTCGCCATCGCGTGCGCGCTCGCAGTCGCGGTGATCGTGCCGGTCTCCGCGCTGCGCCTCATCGCGCGGCCTTCGGAGGAGAAGAACGCCAAGCCGGTGATCCAGGAAGAGCAGCTGAAGACTGATGCCGCGGTCGAGGTCACGCCGGACGCCGAGGTCGCGCCGGAGATCGAGGCGATCGGCGACTTCCTCCTGGCGAAGCTCGGCAAGTACGACAAGCGCGCGGACAAGTTCATGCGCGAGCCGAAGAACGCCAAAGAGCGGTACGAGCGCGCGTACGACCTCTATCACAACGAACGCTACGACGAAGCCGCGGTGGCATTCCGCCTCGCGGCCGACGAGGGATACCGTCCCGAGACTTCGTACTACAACGCAGCGTGCTCGTACGCTCTCACCGGCGACGTCGAACGCGCGCTCGCGGAGCTCGATCGTGCGATCGACGCGGGTTGGGACGACTTCGACAAGATCGCCGACGACTCCGACTTCGATCCGATCCGTTCCGACGGCCGTTTCCGGACGATGCTCGAGGCGAAGCTCGGCGACGCGGCCACGCGCCGCGAGACCGAAGCAGTGGAGAAACTGAAGGAGCTGAAGAGCGAGAAGGTTTCGAAGAGGAACGCCGACGACTGGTTCGACGTCGGGCATGATCTGCTGCGGCTGCGCAAGCTGGACCAGAGCATCGAGGCGTTCCAGAAGGCCATCGACGCAGGCGAGAAGGTCGGCGCATCGACGTACAACATCGCCTGCGCGTACTCGCTCAAGGGCGACGCACGCAACGGCATGGCCTGGCTCGACAAGGCCGCCGAGAACGGCTTCTCCAGCGAGGACAAGTTCGAACACGATCCGGACATCGCATTCCTCCGCACGCAGCCGGGCTTCGACAGCGTGCAGGAGAAGGCGAAGGACCTGGAGATGCGCGGATGCTGCGAGGGTCCGGTGTCCTTCCTCTTCGACAATTGGAAGGACGCGGTGCGGCACCATCGGGAGATGGTGAAGAAGTATCCGAGCTCCGGCCGCGCATGGTTCAACCTCGGCTTCACCGCACTGCAGGCGCGAGACTACGCGACCGGGAAGGAAGCGTTCCAACGCGCGCTCGCGCTGAACTATCGCATCGGCACGTCGTCGTACAACATGGCCTGCGCGTATGCGCTCCAGGGCGACCGCGATGCGGCGTTCGAATGGCTGCAGCGCGCGGAGAAGGCAGGGTTCGACGTGGCGGACCACGCAAGACACGACGACGATCTGGATTCGCTGCACCGCGACTCGAGGTGGCGGTTCTGAGTTTGGAGTGCGGAGGCAACGCCTCCGCTTTCCAATCGCGTGAATAGGAAAGCGGAGGCGTTGCCTCCGCACTCCACATCTCACTGCACGCGGAGCGGCACCGTGACCGTTCTCGCGTCCGCGGAGCCCTTCCTGCGGATCGTCACCGCGAGCTCCTTCGCGTCGTTCGGGAACCGCTCCAGCGCGAACAGGTACTTCGTCACATCGTCGCTTCGCGCCTCGGAGACGAGCTTCGCGACGGGCGCGGTCTCCCACGTCAGTTCATCAGGCGCGGCGTTGTAGACGAACACGGTGAAGAGGCGCGGCTCGCCTTTGCGCAGCGTCGCGCGCGCGGCGGGGATGAACGTGTCGGGGCCGAGGACGAACGGGTACGGCGTCTTCGGATCGTCGCCGGCGGACTTGACCATCACCCAGTTCCCCGCCTCGGCGAAGAAGAGCGGCCGCACGACCGCGACGTCGCCCGAGGTCGGCACATCGAGATCGATGCGCTGGTAGCCCTTGCGATCGGTCTCCGCGACGCGCACGAGACTCTTCAGCGCGTACTTGCCCGGCGGCAGATCGAGCGTGCCGTAGAAGCGCACGCCCGTTTCGCGCAGGCGGTCGCCGATCTGGCTGATGTCCAGCGTCACGCGCTGATAGATCGTGTCGCGCACGATGCCGTTCTCGTCGAACGCGTACACGAACACGTCCGTCGTGGCGCGGTTGTTCCTCGCGTTCTTGACGAGGTCCGCGCCCGCGATCTCGAGCACCACCGGCACCTGCGCGTCTTCGCCGTCGCGCGGGAACGCGGCCGCGAGTGCGTCGAAAGCGATGTCCATCTGCGGGATGTCGTTGACGATGACCTCGGCCGTCGAGAGCGTGCGCTCGACGAGACTTTCCGCGCCGGCGTCGTAGTAGCCGCCGCGATGCTGCACGCGCGCGTTCGGTACGTTCACGAGCCGCACTTTCAGCTCGTGGAACTGTCCGGCGCGCCCGATCGGCGCGCGGAAGCCGAGGACGTAGACGACGTCGTGCTGGCGCGTGAGGCGGTCGAACTCGGTGGTGATGTCGTTGGAGTTGCGGAATACCGTGCCGCCGGTGGAGTTGGCGAGGAGGAACAGCCCTTCGTTCGAGTTGTACTTCGCGCCGCCGCGCACGTCGTTGTTGACGCGCACGCCCTGGATGTCGACCGCGTGGAGGACGACGTCCGAACGGCGGAACTGATCGGCCATCAGTTGAATCGACTTCTGCGACTCCGCGCTGCCGAAGCGCTTGTCGCTGTCGATCTTCCACACCTCGCCGTGCTCGACGGCGCTGTCTTCTTCCTGCTGAAACTCCATGCCGCCGGCCCCGCGCCCCTGCACGAGTCGCGGATCGAAGCCCTCGGACAGAAGCACGAGATGTTTGCGCCCGGCCAGGCTCTGCAGGGAGCGCGCGACGCTGGCGAGCATCTCGACCTGCCGCTTCACACGGCCGCGCTTGAACGAGTCGTCGAGAATGCCCGACTGCCGCGCGATGTCGCGCATGTTCTCCAGCGCAATCTCGTTGCGCTCCCCCGTGCTCGCGCGCTGCTGGGGCTCGATGTCGAGCCCCGTGTTGCTGCTGATTTGCAGAGGATCGGACGAACGATAGTTGGCGGGGTCCTTGATCGCGGAGATGAGGAGGTCGCGATCGGTTGTGAACGCGGTGACGAAACGAAAGCCGCGGTCGACGTCGACCGTGCCGATGGCGACGAGGTCGCGCCCGCCGATGCTGCGCGCGATGAAGTTGCGCGCCGCTTCCTGCGCCCGGCCGACCGACTGCGGGTTCGAGTAGGAGAGGTCGAAGAGCAGGAGGAAGTTGCGCCGCGACGCGGGATTCAGCGGCGAGATCGCCTTCGTCGATCCTCCCGCGGCCGCGAAATCGATGGCGTCGAACGACTCGATGTCGCGCTTCTCGCCGTCATCACGGACTTCGAAGTTCGCCTTCGTGAGACCACGCATCGCCTCGCCGTTCTTGCCGAGGACCGTCACCGGCACTTCGACGTAGGCGACCGTGACCTTCTCCTCGAACGTCGCTTGACCGAACGCGAAGAGAGGAAAGGCGAACAGCACGAACAGCCGCTGGGCGATGCGCATGTCGGGATCTCCGTAAGCGGAGAATGGTACGCGGGGTGAGGAGATTCCCTGAGTAACAGAACCGGAACGCCGGCGTCCTCGCCGGCTGAACAGGGAGCGTCCTCGCTCCGGGCGGGCGGCGGAGACGCCGCCTGCTCAGCCGGCGAGGACGCCGGCGCTCCTACGTCCGCAGCATGCCGTGGCGGAGGATTCGCGAGATCTCGCGCACGGCCGCGTCTGTCTCCATGCCGAAGTGGTCCTTCACGCCGAAGAGGATCTCGACGGTGAAGTAGTTGTAGAAGATGCGGGTGGAGAGCATGACCGCCGACACGGGCGAGAGTCCGTCCTTGAGTTTTTCGGCAAGCTCTTTCTCCATCCCCGTCGCTTTCATGAAGGCGTCGAACCGCTCGGCCATGTTCTCGTAGAACTTGCGGACGTGCGTGCCGTCGAACTCGACGACGTCGACGTAGATCAGCGCGATGTACTCACGGTAGTCGCGGATGACGTCGCGGATCGAGTGTCCGAGGGTCTCCAGGTTTTCGGGGAACGAGCCTTCGGCGAGCGCGCGATTGAACGGAAAATCGGGCTGCGACATAGCCTCGAAATAGCGGTCGATCAGCGCACGGAAGATCGCTTCCTTGTCGGGGAAGTGGTGATAGACGTTTCCCTTCGACAGCTCCGCCTCTTCGGCGATGTCGCGCACGCTCGTGGCGCCGTAGCCCTTGTGCGAGAACAGCTTCAGCGCGGCGTCGAGGATCAGTTGCTTCGACTTTTCGGACCGCTCTTCCTGGGTCATTCGCGTCGATACTAGCTCAGCCTCTTCCGTAATTCCTCCTTCACCACTTTCCCGTACGGTGTTCGCGGCAGCGCGTCGAGGTGGACGAAGCGCCGTGGGACCTTGTATTTCGCGATGCGCGCGGAGAGATATTGCGTGAGCTCTTCGTCGCTCGCGGTGCCTACGACGAACGCGACGCCGACCTCGCCCCAGGTCTCGTCGGCGATGGCGACGACCGCCGCATCGGAGACTTGCGGGTGCGAGACCAGCTCGGCCTCGATCTCTGCGGGATAGATGTTCACGCCGCCGCTGATGAACATTTCCTTGCGGCGGCCGGCGATGTAGAAGAAGCCGTCTTCGTCGCGCCGCGCGAGATCCCCGGTGCGGAACCAGCCGTCGTCGAGATACGCCTCGCGTGTCGCGGAGTCGTTGTTCCAGTAGCCGAGGGAGACGTGCGGGCCGCGGATGTACATTTCGCCGACGTCGCCATCCATATTCTCGAGCTTCACTTCGGTGAACATCATCGGCTTGCCGATCGAGCCCTGCTTCCTGAACGAGTCCTCGACCGTCATCGTGAAGCAGTTCACGCCGACTTCCGTCATGCCGTATCCCTGTTTGAACACCACTCCACGCTTCTGGTAGGCGTCGATGATGTACTGCGGGAGTGGCGCACCTCCGGAGATGAACCAGCGCACGCGGCTGAGGTCCGCGGTCGCGAACTGCGGCGCGTCCATGAGGAGCTTCCAGATTGTCGGGACACCAAGGACGACGGTGCAGCCTTCCTGTTCGATCGTGCGCCACACTTCTGCGGGATCGAAGCTCTTGTGCAGCACGATCGTGCCGCCGGTGCAGAAGATGGGGATGAGGAACGCGGCGATACCGCCGGCGTGATAGAGCGGCGTGAAAATCGGACTGACGTCGTCGTCGCGCAGGCCCCAGTTCAACGCGGTGTTGTACCCGTTCCAGTAGAGCTGGCGTTTGGGGATCATTACGCCTTTGGGTTTGCCGGTGGTGCCGGAGGTGTAGAGGAGGCAATAGGGGGTTTCGGGGTCGTTGCTCGTTGCTCGTTGCTCGTTGCTCGAGCTTTTCGGCGCTTCGGAACGAGGAACGAGCAACAAGGAACGAGCAACGCCCACGTCCATCTGCTCGAAGCCCGGTCCATAGTAGAGATGACGCATCCCACAGTCGTCGGCGATATGGCGCAGCTCATGTTCCGTCGCGCGCGTCGACAACGGCACAACGATCACGTCCGCTTTGCCCGCGGCGAAGAACAGTTCGATGAATTCGACGCTGTTGTGTGTGAGCAAGCCGAAGCGATCGCCGGGTTGGAGCACGCTGCGCAGCGTCGCTGCTGCTCGCTCCGCTCGCTCGTTCAGTTGCGCGTACGTGATGCGCTCGCCGGTCTCCACCGACACCAGGGCCAGGCGATCGGGGGTGACTCGCGCGCGCTCGCTCAGGAGATCGAGGTCAAACATTCGAGGAACCTTTGCGGTTGCTGGAGGTGTGGGATGTGCGCGGCGCCTTCGATGACGTGCAGTTGCGCGCCGTCGATGCCGCGCTGCAATTCTCTCGCATACGCGACCGGCAAGACTCCGTCATCCGCGCCCCAAATGAGATGCGTGGGAACGCGCAACTCGCCGAGGCGCGCATCGACGTAGTGCTCCGCGATCTCCGTGATGCGAAGCATCGGCGAGTCCTGCGCGCGCTCGAGCAGCCCTTCGATCACCCACTCCGGCGCCTGGTATCTCGGGCCGTGCACGGCACGCAGAATCACTTCCGCTTCTTCGCGGTTCGTCGCCAGCACCGGAACTTCGAATGGACGATTCAATCCGCCGGACGCTTCGAGGATGAGGGTCTGCACCCGCTCGGGATGGCGAAGTGTGTACAGCATCGCGATCCAGCCGCCGAGGGAGTTACCGAGGAGCGTGAAGGGCTTGCTCGGAAGAATCGCGGCGATGCGATCGACGAGCAGAGAAATCGGAAGCGGTCCATTGCGCGGGAGACTCTCGCCGTGCCCGGGGAGATCGGGAAGGATCACGCGGAAACGCTGTGCGAGTGCGGCCGCGATCGGAAACCAGGTTCCCGCCTGATCGTTGACGCCGTGAAGAAGCACGAGCGTCTTTTCACCATCGCCCGCGGTCCACCACACCATCCCCTCCGACTCCTTGCGCTCGAATCCCGCCGCGGTGAGCGCGGCCCGGGTCATGCGCACGTAGTCGGCCGGGGACTTAATTTCCAAAGAGGCGCGCCTCCCGCGCCGGCATGCGGAACGCGGCGGCAGCCTGGTTGTAGCCGACGCCGGATCCGATCATCACCACGAGATCGCCGGGCTTGATCTTCTTCTGCTGCAGCGCGTCATCGAGGGCCATCGGGATGCACGCGGAGCCGGTGTAGCCCCACTGCTCCATGATCGTGTGCGTCTTCTCCATCGGCAGCTCGAGATTCTGCATGACCAGCTCGATGGTCGGCTTGCGGACCTGCGTGAAGATGACGAAGTCGATGTCGCTGACGGCGAACCCGCCGTTCTCCGCAACCTTGCGCACGAGCCTCGGCCACCCCTCATTGTTGATCTCCGGCGGATAGCGGTCGAGCATCTTCACGAGATGCCGCCCTTCTTGAACAGCGACTGAGGACGTCGGCTCGACGGTGCCCCCGGTTTGAATGAGCCAGTTCTTCGCGTACGTCCCGTCGGCCTGGAACGCGGCGGCGACGAATCCCGGCTCTTCACCACGTTCGAGAATCGCGGCGCCTGCGCCGTCGCCGTAGAAGAAAACCATCGGATCGTCTTCCGCGGCGAGCTTGTGCATCTGATAGACGGCGACGACGAGCACGGTCTTCAGCCCCGGGTTCGTGGCCATGAGACCGGCCGCGTTGGAAATCGCGGTCGGGAACGACGCGCACGCGCAGCCGACGTCGAACGTGCCGGCGTTCTTCGCACCGAGCTTCGCCTGCAGGACGACCGACGTCGCGGGCGTGATGTAGTCCGGCGAGTCCGTCCCGAGAATGATCAGATCGAGATCCTCGGCGGTCTTCCCCGCGCGCTCCATCGCCTGCAGGGATGCGCGCAACGCGAGATCGGACGCCGACCAGTCCGCGGGCGCATACCAGCGACTCAGGATTCCTGTCGACGCTTCCATCTTGTCGACGAACTCCGGCGCGCTGGCGTCGAAGCGCGCGCGCAGCGTGTCGTTCGTGATCTCGATCTCCGGCAGATAGGCGCCGGTGCTGACGATGTTTGCGTAGGCCATCACGTTCCCATCACGAGTCCGCCATCGACGGACAGCACCGTCCCATGCACGAACTTCGCGGCATCGCTGGCGAGCCAGACGTACGCGTTGGCGATGTCGGCGGGCTCGCCGAGGATGCCGAGGGGCGTTTTGGCGGCCATGCCGTCGAGAACTTTCTGCGGCATGGCCTTGACCATGTCGGTGGCGATGAAGCCCGGCGCGACCGCGTTTACGCGGATGTGGAACTTGCCGAGCTCGCGCGCCCACGTCTTCGTGAAACTGATCACGCCCGCTTTCGTCGCGGCGTAATTCGTCTGTCCGAAGTTTCCGTAGAGGCCGACGATCGACGACGCGTTGAGCACCACACCGCCGCCGCCTTTGACCATGTGCGGCACGACCGCGCGCGTGCAGAGAAACACGCCTTTGAGATTCACGTTGATGACCGCGTCGAACGTGGCGTCGTCCATCATCGAGACGACTTCGCCGTCTTTGAACTTCACGAGCTGCGCGTCGCGCAGGATGCCGGCGTTGTTGACGAGGACGTCGATGCGTCCGTGCTCCGCGATCACTTTCTCCGTCGCCGCGTTCACAACGTCGGCTTTCGTGACGTCGACGTGCGGGACGTCCCACACGATCACTTTCGCGCCTTCGTTCTCGAAGGCTTCCGCGGTGGCGCGGCCGATTCCGGCGGCTCCGCCGGTGACGATGACGACTTTGTCTTTGAGGTTCAGGTTCATGAAGAGGGCTCCAACCGTCTGCTCTCGCTCCACGCGGCGAGCGCGAAGGGGATGAACGCGGCGACAGTGATGATGACGCTGGCCATCAGCCCGTATGTGAGGTTGCGCCGATCGCCGATGATTCCGGTGATGAGCGGCCCCGGGCCGACGCCGAGAAGATTCAGCACGAGCAGAGCGAAGGCGATCATCGTCGAGCGCGTGTGCGCCGGCGCGAGTTGCTGATAGGCGGAGAAGAGAGGCCCGAACCAGGCGGTCGTTCCCGCACTCGTCAGCAGCCAGCATGCATAGAAGAGCGGCGTGCCTGGCGTGGTCGAGTAGAAGAGCCACGCCGGAATGGCCAGGAACACCGTCATGATGACCAGGCTCCAGAGTCTCCCCGCGCGGAAGCGCTTTTCACAGAAATCGCCGAACGCGCCTCCCGCGATGTTGCCGAGGAATCCTGCGATGACCGCGACGATGCCCGCGCGAAATGCCGCGTCGGCGTACGTGAATCCGCGCTCCTCCACGAGCCACGTCACGCCGAGCAGCGCGGCGCCGGAGCCGTAGCACAACAGCGAGCCACCGACGAGCGCGAGCGCGAGCGCCGGACGCGCGATGATCGCGCGAGAGAGATCTTTCGCGATCTCGCCCATCGCGGGACGCGCTTTGGTTTCCGCGATGCGTTGTCGTTCCGGCTCGCGGAACAACATGAGCAATCCGGTCGCGATCAGACCGAGGATGCCGAGGGTGAAAAACGAGAAGCGCCATCCGTAGCGGGGCGCGATGAGGCTCGACGAGATGAGCGCCGTCGCCAGGCCGAGCGGGATGCCGGCGTAATAAACGCCGACTGCGAGGCCCTGACGGCGTCGGGGAAAGGCGTCGCCCAACATGGAGATCGCCGCGGGCGTCAACGTCGCTTCGCCGATTCCGACGAAGATGCGCGGAATCGCGAGCTGGACGAAGCTGCGCGCCAGGCCGGAGAGCGCCGTCATTGCGCTCCAGAGCGCGACGCCAATGCCGATCAGCGGCAGACGACGGAAGCGGTCCGCAGCCAGGCCGAGGAACAGACCGACGAACGTGTAGAAGAAGACGAACCCGAAGCCGGTCAGAAGCCCGATCTGGGCGCGACTCAATCCAAGGTCTTTGATGAGCAGCGGCGCGAGACTGGCGATCAACATCCGGTCGACGAAGTTCAGGATGTTCAGAGCCGTGAGGAAGAACAACAGACCCCACGCGGAGCGGGAGACCCGTTCGTCGGCCGTATCGGTCGTCGGTGTCGGCATGGTCGTTTCCGCGCGACCGCGGCGCGTGAGAGCGCGCCGCGGTCGCAGTCGGGACGAACTAGAAGAAGCGGTACTCGACCGTGGCGAGCACCGTTCGCGGCGCGCCGTAGGATCCGGTCAGGATGCCGAGAGCGGGGATGTTGTAGCCATTGGTCAGATACTCCTCGTCGTTCAGGTTCTTGGCGTTCAGACCGAAGCGCCAGTTCGCGCTCGGCGAAAGCCAGCTCACCCATGCGTCGTAAAGCGTGTAGGCATCCTGGGTGATCGGGTGAACGGCCTGGCCGGCGAACGAACCGCCCTCGTTCGTGAGGGTCGCCTTGGAGCGATAGGAACCACCGACGCTCGCGGTCAGCAGACCGCGTGCGACCGGGAAGTCGAAGTTGAGGCGCAGTCCCCCCGTCCACTCGGGAGCGTTGGTGATCACCTGCGTGTCGACGAAACCGTCGTGGTTCGCGTCGAGAAATTCGTCGGGCTCGAGGTCGAGGTAGCTCACGAATCCATTCACGTTGAGCCAGTCGATCGTGGGGAAGGACCTGTCGAACTCCACCTCCACACCGTTCATGGTCGCGTTGCCGGCGTTCAGGAAGTTGCCGAAGAACGACTCCTCGACACCGTCGCCATTGGCGTCGAACGCGGTGAAGGTCGAGACCTGGATGTCTTTGTACTTGCCGTGGAAGATCGCGGAGTTCAGGACCAGCTGCCCGTTCGCCAGCACCGACTTCACACCGAGCTCGCCGACGTCGAGGATCTCGTCATCGAACGGCTCGGCCGACTTCGGGAAGGCGTTCGACTGCGCGCGGACGTTGAAGCCGCCGCTCTTGAAGCCGCGGCTCACGGTGAAGTAGCCGAGGACGTTGTCGCTGATCTGATAATCGACGCCGAACTTCGGCGCGATGGAATTGAACGTGACCTCTTTGTCGTAGTTCGCCAGGATCACGACCGGCGTCGCGAACTGGTCGTTGGCGTAGCCGGCGTTGAAGGCGACGCCGTTCTTCTTCTCGCGCGTCGCGCGCAGGCCGGCGTTGAACGTCCACTTGTCCGCGAACTTGTAGCTGCCGTCGCCGAAGATCGCCAGAGCGTCCGTGAAGGTCTTGCCGTTGGTCGTTCCGAAACTCGCGTTCACGAAGATGTTCTTCACCAGGCCGCCGGCCTCACCGTCGAAGTAGTACGCGCCGAGCACGCCCGAAAGCTTGCCGCCCGTGTCGTACACGAACTGGAATTCCTGCGAGAGCTGCTCGTCGTAGTACGTCGCCGTGACGTCGACGATGCGCGCGGGCGTCGTGTCGAAGTCGATGTTGTTCTCCGAGTCGGACTCGCGATAAGCGCTGATCGACTTGAAGTCCCAAGCGTCATTCAATTCCGCGGAGACGACGATCGAGCCGCCCTTCGATTCCGTACCGTTCAGCGGGGCCAGCCCGCTCTGCGTGTCCCAACGGCTGTCGTTCGGCGCGCAGGTGATGCCGAACGCGGGACAGAGTCGATTGGCGACGAGACGCTGGTAGCCCTTCGGCTCCGCGTCGTCTTTCGTGTAGTCCGCGCTGAACGCGACCTTCACCTTGTCGTTGACCAGCCAGTCGAGCGCGCCGCGTGCGGCCATCGTCTTGCGGTCCGACACGTCGCGGCCCGTGAGCAGGTTCTCGCCGTATCCGTCGTGATTGAGCGACGCGAACGCGAACTTGCCGCGCAGCTTGCCGGGAACCAGCGCGCCGCCGAAGCTGGCGCGAAGATCGAGCGTCGAGTGCTCGCCCGCGGAGAGCGAGACCGAAGCGGACGGGTCATCCGTCAGAGGACGGCTGACGTACTTGATCGCGCCGCCGATCGTGTTCTTTCCGTAGAGCGTTCCCTGCGGGCCGCGGAGAACCTCGATGCGCGCGACGTCGTAGACGTCGAGGAGCGCGCCCTGCGGACGGGCGATGTAGACGTCGTCGATGTAGAGACCGACGCCGGGATCGACACCCCACAGCGGATCCGCCTGACCAATGCCGCGAAGGAACGCTGTCAGCGTCGTGGACTGATTGCGTCCCTGGTAGACGGTCAGGTTCGGGACCTGTCCCTGAAGCTCGGAAATGTCGGCTGCCGCCGATTCCTCGAGCTCGTCCGCGGTCACGACGGTCACCGCGACCGGAACCTCCTGAACGTTCTCCTCGCGTTTGCGCGCGGTGACGACGATCTCCTCGCTCGCGGTCTGCGGTGTCTCCTGAACCTGCTCCTGCTTCGGCGGATCCTGCGTGGTCGGCGTAGCTTCCTGCGCGACCGCGGGCAATCCCGCGACCAGCAGAGCGGCCAGGCCGATCAGCAGTGAACGCTTGAGAGGAGGAACGATCGTGAACGACTTCATTTCACCGAAATAGCTCATTGCTGGACCCTCTTTTTGAGTACGGAAACCTGGTTGCCGAAGCGTACTGAACAACGGCTCCAACTTGCCGACTGGTCGGTTTGTTTTGCCGGCACTTTAGGGCCGTTCGGTCGCCTTGTCAACGGCGCGATACACTTGCGCCCCACAAAAAAGGAGTCCTCATGTTCAGAAGACTGGCGAACCTCATCCGCGGATTCTTCGGATTGTTCATCTCCGGAGCGGAGCGCCGCAACCCCGAGGCATTGCTCGAGGTCGAGAAGGAAAACCTGCGCAAGCAGATCGCGAACTACAACGACGGCCTGGCCGCCCACGCCGGCCTCTGCGAGCGTCTGATGACCCAGATCCGCAAGCTCGAAGGCGAGGAGCGCGAGCTCCGCGCGAAGACCGCCGCGAACCTGCGCGCGAACAATCGCGAGGCCGCCGGCAACTACGCGCTGCGCCTGCAGACCGTGCAGCGCGAGCTCACGGAGAATCGCACGCAGCTCGGGCAGGCGGAGACGACGTACAAGGAACTGATCAAAGCGCGCGACGTGTCCGTTCGCGCCGCACAGTCGAAGATCGAAGCGCTTCGCACCTCGCTCAGCGATCTGAAGATCAAGAAGGCCACCGCCGAGCTCACCGAAATGGCCTCGGGCATGATCACGTCGATCGGAGGATCGGGCGACACGCTCGATCGCCTGCACACGATGGTCGAAGAAGAGCGCGAGAAAGCAGCCGGCCGCGCACGCGTGGCCCGCGACTCTCTGAACACCACCGAATTCGCGGTCAAGGAAGAGGAGCAGCATGCGCTCGCCGAACAGGCCCTCGCCGACTTCGCCGCGAAGGAAGGCATGGCCATCGAGCCCGCGGCCGACACCACCACCCCACCGACGGAAACGGTGAAGGCGATGGGACCGGCCACCACCGAATAGTTGGCGGTTGGCAGTTGGCGGTTGGCGGGAGACCCCACCCGCCACGCCAACTGCCTCGTTCTCCCGCCAACCGTCAACCGCCAACCGCCAACCGAAATGCGCTACCTCTGGCACGCCTTCTTCGCCCGACCCGACATCCCGCTGTTGCGCCTTCCCTGGAACGCGCTGGGCGTGATCGCCGCGGGCGTTGCCGGGTTTTGGGATCCGAGCATCTGGGGCGTCGCGACGGCGGGTGAGCTCATCTACCTCTTCACGTTGGCGTCGAACCCTGGGTTCCAGCGTTTCGTGAAGGAGCGCCGCACAGTGGACTTGCGCGGCGACACGGAAGACGCGCGCAAACGCCTGCTCTCGCGCGTCGGCGGCGCGGCGCGGCAGCGTTACGTGAAGCTCGAAGAGAAACGACAGCGTCTCGACGCGCTCTATCGCGAGCCGACGAACGACGATCTCTTCACCGAGAGCAATAGCGAGGCGCTGCAGAAACTCACCTGGCTGTACCTCAACCTCCTCATCGCGCAACGCAACCTCGTCGTCGCGCCGCAATCGGACGAGCGCGAGCTGCAGAAGCAGATCCGCGCGTACGAGGGCGAGCTCACGCGCGCGCCGTCCGCGGCCGCGCGTGCGTCGCACGAAGCGACGCTGCGCCTCCTGCGCGAGCGCCTCGACAACATCCAGCACAAGGAAGTCTCGCTCGCGGAGATCGACGCCGACCTCACCCGCATCGAGACGCAGTTCGACTTCGCGCTCGAGGAAGCGACGCTCCGCGGCCGACCCGCCGCGATCTCCGCGAATGTGGAGTTGACGTCGCGACTCCTGCACAACATCGACGACCTCGGGTTGTCGTCGAGTCTTCAAGTCGACGAGTCGTCGAGTCGAAGAGAGGCCGAGTAGTGTCCGCTTGAAGACTTGACGACTCGACGACTCGACGACTCTGATACGCGCATGACTCTCCCCGTCTGGGCCGCCCGACTCGCAACGCTCTACGAAAGCCACGCGGCGAATCAGTTCCTGCTGTTCGGCAACGTCAACGACCGCTTTCTCATCGAAGGGCGTCTCGGCTCGCTCTACGAGTTCCTCACGCGCGCGATCCTGCCGCGCTTCGACGTCGTCCTCAGCTACGACCTCGGCAACGGCGTGCGCATCGACAAGGGCGGCGAGATCGTCACGAAGTGGCCGGGCTACAAAGAGAATCCCGAGCTCCCGCGCGCGCCGCGCCCGGCCACGGAATGGCTCACGCGCTTTTTCCGCTACTCCGCGAACCTAGCGCGCCTCGGACAGGACTCCTTTCAGATCGGCTTCGTGATGAAGGCCGCGCATCTCGTCGCGCCCGCGCTTCCCGGCGCGCTCAACTACGACCTCAGCGCGCTCGCGTTGCTCATGCGCGACTGGGCCGCGGACGACGCGCTCACCCGCCACGCGCTCGCGACATTCCTCGTCGCAGAGAATCTCAACGACCTCCATCCCCTGCTCGTGAACCATCCGCGCGCCGCGGCGATCGAAGTGCCGCTGCCGTCGACGGACGAGCTGCGCGACGCGTTGGCGTTTCTCGCGAAGGACCACGGTCCGACGCTCGCCGAGTTCGCGCCGACCTACGAAACCCTCGCGCATCAGCTCACCGGCTCGACGCTCACCTCGGTCGAAAATCTCCTGCGCGTGAAAACGCATTCGAAGGAAGCGCTGCACGGGAAGGATCTCGTCTCGATGCGCAAGGAGCTCGTCGAGAAAGACTCCGCGGGACTCATCGAGTTCATCGACTCGAAACGCACGCTCGACGACATCCACGCGCAGGACAAACTGAAGACCTGGCTCCGCCAGGACATCAAGCTCTGGAACATGAACGATGTTCAGGCGATCCCGATGGGCTACCTGCTGTGCGGACCCGTCGGCACCGGCAAGACCTACCTCGTCGAGTGCCTCGCCGGCGAAGCAGGCGTGCCGGTGGTGAGGTTGAAGAACTTTCGCGACAAATGGGTGGGGAGCACCGAGGGAAATCTCGAGAAGATCTTTCGCCTGCTGAAAGGGCTCGGACGCTGCTTCGTCTTCATCGACGAAGCCGATCAAGCCCTCGGCAAACGCGATGCCGGCACGGGTGACTCCGGACTCTCCGGCCGCATCTACGGCATGTTCGCCGAGCAGATGTCGAACCCCGCGAACCGCGGCAAGATCGTCTGGATCCTCGCGTCCAGCCGTCCCGATCTCATCGAGGTCGACCTCAAGCGACCCGGGCGCATCGACGTGAAGATCCCGATCTTCCCGACCACGACTTCGAACGAGGGATTCACGCTCATTCGCGCGCTGGCAAAACGGCGCGGCATCGTGCTGAACGAGAGCGACTTCGCCGCGATCGAGCCGATGATCCCGAAGCTCCTCACGCCCGGCGCGGCGGAAGCGATCGCGGTGAAGCTGTATCGCTCCGTGCGCACGGAAGGACTCTGTGCGACCGACGCGCTTCGCGACGTGCTCGACGGGTATCAGAATCCCGTTCCGCCGGACGTGATGGAGTTCCAGATCGCGCTCGCAGCGCGCGAGGCGAGCGACGGCGACTTCGTTCCCGAACCGTTCCGTCATCATCGAAATCAGTAGGCAGTTTGCAGTTGGCAGTCGACAGGAGCTCGATCTCCTGCCTACTGCGAACTGTCAACTGCCGACTACAATGGGCGCATGTCGCTCCTGATGCAGGGGAAGGTGCCCATGCCTCCTCCGAAGCTCGAGGGAAAGGAAGTCCTCACCGGCCCCGATCCGTCGATCGCGAAAGTGAAGGGCGTGATGTTCGGCGGACGGCGCCAGTTCCTCCAGGACGTCCTCGGCGCGGAAGGCTTCACCGCTTTTCTCGAGAAGCTCTCGCCGCGAACGCGCGGCTACGTGCGTACGCCGCTGGCGTCGAGCTGGTGCGAGTTCGAGTCGCTGATCGAGCTCGATCGCGCGATTCACAATGAATTGAAGGCGAAGTATCCGAACGTGCTCGCGCTCATCGGCGCCGCGTCCGCGGAGCTGGGCATCGGACGCATCTACCGCTCCCTCGATTCCGAGGAGCTGGTGAACTTCCTCGAGAACAACGCGATGTTTCACGACCAGTATCAGAAGTTCGGCAATGTGCACTTCGAGAAGACCCCGGCCGGCGGGCGCATGATCTACGCGAACTACCCCTGCTACAGCCCCGTCTACTGCGCCAGCGCCATCGGCTTCTTCATGGAGTCCATCCTCCGCCACGGCGGCACGGATCCGAAAGTGGCGGAGACGAAGTGCCAGTGCCACGGCGAGAAGACGTGCACGTTCGAGATGACGTGGCGTTAAGACTTCCGCGGTAACCGCACCAGCAACTCCTCGGTCAGATAGTCCACCTTCTCGTGCAGGTGCGTGATCTCGAGCTCCGCCTTGAGGTTCACCTCGTACTCCGCGTCTGCGCGCAACCGATCTTTCGCGGCCTGGCGGTTCTGACTGACGAGCACGAAGATCGAGAGGAAGATCGCTTCGAGCGAGACCACCATCGTCAGGAAGCTGAACGGATACGGATCGAAGTGCGGGACGAACGGCGTGGTGTTCCAGACGATCCACGACAGAAACCAGAGCGCGTTCAGGAACAGAAACGCGATGCTTCCGCTGAACACCGCGATCGCATCCGCGATCTTCTCGATCGTCGTCGAGCGAATCTGCATCTCCTCGTTGATGTTTCGCGAGACGCGGCGGCGGAGCATCTCGTCCGCGCTGCGCATGCGCTGCCCCATCGTGGTGAGGAGATCCAGCGCGGCGTCCGGATGACGGCGCAGGAACTTCAGCAGGTCTTCGCGGTCGAGGACGAGCAGGGTCGCCTCGTCGAGGCACACCGCACTCGCCGTGCGCGCGCCGCCGTCGAACAGCGACAGCTCGCCGAAGACCTGTCCCGCCTCGCAGACGGTGAGGACGATCTTCGCGCCGGTGTTGTCCTTGACGAACAGCTCCACGCTGCCGGTGCCGACGATGTACAGCGAATCGCCGGGCTCTCCGATCGAGAACACTTTTTCGTCGCGCGCGAAGACGCGACGATCGAGAACGCCTTCGAGATCCGCGCGCTCGTCGTCGCCCAGCAGCTTGAACAGCGGCACCGTGGCCAGAAGCTCAGCAGTATGCATTTGCGCTGATTCTAGCGTGCTATTCTCCGGCCCCAACGGTCCCCCAGCCATGTCTGACGATTTCAAGACGCGCGAGACTCCGGTTCCTCCTCTCGACGAGCGCGCGATCGCCAAACGCTACGGACTGCGCGAGTTGATCTATCCCGAAAGCGAGCAGGTGAAGACGCTGCTGGCGTTTCTCAACGCGACGATCGACACGCGCCGCTGCGCGGGGATCCCGAAGACCGCCACAGTCGTGGTGCTCGACTTCCTGCAGGCCACGATCAACCGCCAGCATCTGACCAAAGGACCGCGGATGACGCAGGAGGAGTTCGACGCGTTGCAGGCGCCGTACTATCTCGCCGCGCGCATCATCGCCAAGCTCCAGCGCGCGCGGCAGGAAAACGCGAAGGGAAAGGTCTACCAGACCACCTATCTCTCGCTGAGCCAGTTCATCGAGCTGCTGCGCAACCTCCTCGATCCCGGCTGCTACTGGCTGCGCCTCAAGAGCGTGCCCGAGGGCGTGGTCGAGGCGATGGAAGCGCTTCGCGATTTCCTCGCCGCCTACCCCGATCAGCGACGCAAGGGCCGGGCGGTCTGACGTAGGGCGTGGCTTCAGCCCGCCGCTTTCTGCCCGAAGGGCGGGCTGAAGCCGCGCCCTACATTACAATCCCCCTCACATGGCTCGCTATCTTCAGAAGATCTCGCTGCGCCCGTACAGCGATTCCGAGATCTGGACCGGGTGGGAGCTCGAAGGCCGCAGCGGCGAAGTCGAGGGACTGGTTCTTGCTGACGGGATGTCGGACGAGGAGCTGGCCGCGAAGTATGGTGTGACGGAGTTTCAGAAGATTCCCACGGAGTACCTCGATGCCGGCGAGTTCCGTCCCAAAGCGCGTTGATGACCCCCACCCATGATCCTCTTTCTTCGCATCACCCTCGGCATCGTCTTCGCCATCCTCGGCGTCATCGGCTCGCTGCTGCCGATCATGCAGGGGTGGATCTTCTTCCTGCTCGCCGCGCTCGTGCTCTTCCCGCAGAGCAAGTTCGCCGTCAAATCGTGCGACAAGATCGAGCGCAGGATGCCCCGCCTCGTCGCGCGACTGCGGCGCTGGGGAATCGGCGTCCCTCGCGCGGAGTGTCATGACGAAACAGTACGATCGCGCGTACTTTGATCGCTGGTATCGCAACCGCACCACGCGCGTGAACACGCATTTCGAGGTGCGGCGCAAGGTCCAGATGGCGGTTGCGTCCGCCGAGTACTTCCTCCGCCGCCAGCTTCGCACCGTCCTCGACATCGGCTGTGGCGAAGGCGCCTGGCTCCCGCACCTGCGTGCGCTGCGTCCGCGAGTGAAGTACATCGGATTCGATCCGTCGGAGTACGTCGTCCGCCGTTTCGGAAAAACGCGCAACATTCATCAGGCGTCCTTCGCCGATCTCCCGTCGCTCGACCTCGGCGTGTACGACCTCGTCATCTGCTCGGACGTGATGCATTACGTGCAAGACGCCGAGCTTCGCGCCGGCGTGCACGCGATCGCCGATGCCACCGACGGCGTCGCCTACCTCGAAGTGCTGACGAAGGAAGACGAGATCATCGGCGATCTCGACAGCTTCATCCGCAGACCGGCGGCGTTCTACCGCGCGCTGTTCGCGAAAGAAAAAATGTCGTTCGCCGGTCCGTACTTGTGGTTGTCGCCGGCGTTCGAAGGCGCCGTGGCGGAACTGGAATCGCAATGACCCTCCAGCGGCTGCGCACGCTCGCGATCATCATCCCCATCGCCGGCGTCATCGCGCTCGAAGTTGGCCGCTACATGGTGATCGGCTTCGTTTCGTGGGAGAAGCGCCTCGCGCTCGACATCCTTTTCGTGGCAGCCATCGTCATCTTCGCCGCCGTGATCTTCCGTGCCGTCGACGAGTTGCAGGATCGGCTCAAACGCCAGAATGAAGAGCTGCTCGCGCTGCACAGCGCGGGACTCGACGTCACCGCCGACCTCTCGCTCGACGTCGTCCTGCGCAAAGTCGTCGAGCAGGCGCGCAGTCTCGTCGGCGCGAAATACGGAGCGGTCTCGGTCATCGACAAAGACAACCGCATCGTCTCGTTCATTACCGCCGGCATCTCCACCGAGGAACGCGCCGCGATCGGCCCGCCGCCGGTCGGACACGGCCTGCTCGGCATCGTCCTTCATGAAGGCCACCGCCTGCGCCTCGAGGACCTGATGCGGCATCCGCAGTCGCACGGATTCCCCGCGAATCACCCGCCGATGCATTCGCTGCTCGCCGTTCCGATTCCGTGCAAGGGACCCTTCCTCGGCAATCTCTATCTGACTGAGAAGAACGTCACCGGCATCTTCACCTGCGATGACGAAGAGACGCTGGTGCGCTTCGCGTTGCAGGCCGCGCTGGCGATCGACAACGCGCATCTGCACGAGCAGGTGGCCGATCTCGCCATCGCGCAGGAACGACTGCGCATCGCCCACGAGATGCACGACGGCCTCGCGCAGGTCCTCGGCTACGTGAACACCAAAGCCCAGGCGGCGGAGATGTACCTCAAGCGCTCAATGTCCGAGGAGGCGGCCGGACAACTCCGCGAGCTCGCGACGTCCGCGCGCCAGGCGTACAGCGACGTGCGCGAATCGATCGTCGGCCTGCGCACGCTGCCCGGTCCGAACCGCACGCTGCAGGAAGTGCTGCAGGAGTATCTGCAGCAGTGGGAAGAGATGAGTCACGTCTCGACGTCGCTCCGCATCGACCCGGCCGTACAACTTCGTCCCGCGCAGGAGCTCCAGCTCGTGCGCATCGTGCAGGAATCGCTGACGAACGTCCGCAAGCACGCGAAGGCCGCAAACGCGAGCGTGGAGATCGCGCGCGACGGCGACAAGCTCATCGCCGTCATCGCCGACGACGGTCACGGCTTCAACGCCGACGCGCGCGCACGCGGCGAGTTTCCGCAGTTCGGTCTCTCCACGATGCGTGAGCGCGCGGAGAGCATCGGCGGAACGCTGGTCGTCGACAGCGCTCCCGGCGCGGGCACGCGCGTGCGATTCGACCTCCCCGTTGCCGACAAGACCTGAACTTCTATACTGCGGCCGTGCGAATCCTCATCGCCGACGATCACGCGCTCTTCCGCGACGGACTCCGCAGCCTTCTTCTCGCGCAGGGACACGAGGTCATCGGCGAGGCGAAGAACGGCCGCGAGGCGGTCGAGCTCGCGCGCCAGCTCCAACCGGATCTTCTGCTGATGGACGTGCAGATGCCGGAGCTCGACGGCATCGCAGCGACGCGACTCATCACCGCGGAGATGCCGAGCCTCAAGGTCGTGATCCTGACCGCGTCGGAAGCGGAGGAGAAGCTGTTCGACGCGATCAAGTCCGGCGCGCAGGGATATCTGCTGAAGAACCTCGAGGCTGACACGTTCTTCGAACTGCTCGAGCGCGCGCACCGCGGCGAGCCCGCGCTGACTCCCGCGCTGGCGCGCAAGCTCCTGCAGGAGTTTGCGAAACCTCCCGAGGCCGTCGCGCCGGTTACCGAAGAGGAGACGCTGACCGCGCGCGAGCGCGAAGTGCTGGAGCTGATGGTGGAAGGCGTGACCTCGAACCGCAAGCTCGCTAAAACCCTCGGCCTCAGCGAGAACACGGTCAAGTTCCACGTGCGCAACATCCTCGACAAACTGCGCCTGCACAATCGTGCCGAGGTCGTCGGCTACGCGCTGCGCCACGGCATCGTCGAGTCGCCGAAGTAGTTTTTCGAGCTGCCGAGTTCGCCGAAATCAGTGTGACGTGCTTCACGCTTCCCGGCGATCCTCCCTTCTATAATCCCGCCCCTCGCAGGCAGTTTTCCTCCGTACGGGCATCCCGCGATGCTCCGCAATATCAACTCTCTCTCGACAGCCGAGGAGGTATCGATGCGTTCCAAATTCCGGTTCTCCCTTTTCCTTGTCACCGCGCTCCTGCTCCCGCTCATCACGTTCGCGGCCGCTGCGCCGCACCAGCCGATCGGACGGCTCGTCGCCGATGCGACGACCATCGAATGGCAGCCGGCCATTGATGCCGGCGTCGTGATGATGAGCTTGCAGCGGCCGGACGGCGAGGTGATCACGAGAGCATTTCCCGCCGGACAGAATCCGATGCTGCGTCTCGCGGAGCTCGCCGACGGCACCTACTCGTACGAGTTGCGCGCCGACGGCGCGGATGTTCAATCGGGATCGTTCCAGGTGCTCGACGGCGCGATCGTTTCGCCGGAGATTGCCGAGAACACGGCCCTTCGTACCGGCGCGAGACCGCCCCTGACACCATCCACCAACACGTACTTCGCCGATGACGTCTCGGCTTCGGGCGGCCTCTGCGGCGGCACCGACTGCACGAATGCCGAGTCCTACGGCTTCGTCACGATCAAGCTGAAGGACAACTACAACCAGATCAAATTCGAAGACACCTCGACATCCCCGGGCTTCCCGACCACCGACTGGCAGGTCGCTACGAATGACACCTTCAGCGGCGGCGTGAACAAGTTCATCGTCCAGGATCTCACCGCAGGTACGACGCCGTTGTTCATCGAAGGCGCTACGCCGACGAACACGCTCTACCTCGACAGCAACGGACGCGTCGGCATAAAAACGTCCACTCCCGCCGAGGACCTGACCATCGCCGAGACGCTCTCTCCGACCATCCGCATGGAGCAGAGCGCATCGCCCTTCCAGACGTGGGACATCATCGCGAACAACAACAACTGGTATGTCCGCAACGTCAACGCCGAGCAGAATCCGTTCATCATCAAGTACGCCGCGCCCTACAACACGCTCGTCCTCGATACCACCGGCAGGATCGGCCTCGGCGTCGCGTCGCCGCTCTACCAGATCCACCACAGCAGCGGCGCGCGTCTCGACGCCGGCAACTGGGTCAACGCGTCGAGCCGCTCCGTGAAACAGGACATCCACCAGCTCGACGGCACCGCAGCACTGGACGCGTTGAAGGCACTCGAGCCCGTGACCTTCGCATACAAGGAGAATCCCGGCGAGACGATGGTCGGCTTCATCGCCGAAGACGTGCCGGACCTCGTCGCCACCACCGACCGCAAGGGACTCTCTTCGATGGACGTCGCCGCCGTGCTCACGAAGGTGATCCAGGAACAGCAGAAGACGATCGAAGAGATGCGCGCGCGGTTGGAGTGTCTCGAACAAAAGTAATGGCGATCCACTCATTCGGACCGCCGGCGTCCCCGCCGGCTGACGTGCGGGCGTCCCGCCCGCACTCGTGCACGCGAGACGCGTGCACGTCAGCCGCCGGGACGGCGGCGGTCCGCTATATCAGTACGCAATCCGTCGCGTAGGCGCGTCCGGCATCACTGCTTCGATGCGGATTCGCGCGTCGACCGTGGCGGCTCCGCGGGGGAGGACCTTGACTGGGTTGAGGTCCACCTCGCGGATCTCCGGGCAGACCGTCAACAGATGCGAGAGGCGCGTCAAAACGTCGCGCAACGCGGCGACGTCCGAGGGCGGCGCGCCGCGGAAGCCCGCGAACAGTTTCGACCAGCGCACTTCGTGCAGCATGTCAGTCGCGTCCGCATCCGTCAGCGGATGCGTGCGGAACGCGACATCCGACAACAACTCGACGAGCGTGCCGCCCGCGCCGTAGACGACGAGGTGTCCGAAGAGCGGATCCGCGACGGCGCCGACCATCACTTCCACGCCGCCTGCGATCATCTGCTGAATCGTGGCGCCGGTCATCTGGTCGCCGAGGCGCGACGTCATCTCGAGATACGCCTCGCGTACTTCGCGCTCATCCTGCAGCCCGAGCTTCACCCCGCCGGCCTCGGTCTTGTGCAGCGGGCCCTGCGCCTTCAACGCGACCGGGAAGCCCATGCGCATCGACGTGCTCACCGCGTCGTAGACGTCGTTCACCGATGCGATGAGCGCCGTCGGGATGTGCGCGGCGAGGAGCATCGCGTTCGCGTCGAGCGGATCGAGCCAGCCGCCCCCTTTCGCGACGCTGCGGTCGACGATCAGCCGCAACTGCTCGCGATCGAAATCGTCGTACTGCAGGACCGTGCCGCGCGGACTACGTCGCCATTCCGCGTACTTCGTCGCGCGTGCAAGCGCCGTCACCGCGCGCTCCGGGAAGCGATACGAAGGCACCGGCGCGAGCGCCTCCGGCGTTCCGTGCGCGCTCATGAACGTCGCCAGCACCGTCTTCCCCACTACGCGCGCTTCCGCGCCGCACTCGCCGATCACCGCGGAGACGCTCGCCGCATCAGTCGGAAGCACCGGAATGTAGATCACAAGGATCGAGTCGATCTCCGGATCGTCGAGCATCACCCGAATCGCGCGGCGATAGTCCTCCGCCGTCGCCGACGCGATCATGTCCACGGGATTGCCGACGCTCGCCGCTGCCGGCAGAAACGCGCGCAGCTTTTCTTTCGTCTCCTCGGAGAGTTGCGGGATCTCGAGATCGTTGCCTTCGCACGCGTCCGACGCGAGGATGCCCGGTCCGCCCGCGTTCGTGACGATGCCGACGCGGCGTCCGAGGGGCAGCGGCTGATTCGCGAGCAAGGCCGCGATGTCGAACAACTCCTCGAGCGTCAGCGTGCGGATCACGCCCGACTGGCGGAAAAGATCGTCGACGATGGTGTCGCTCGCCGCCAGCGCGCCGGTATGCGATGACGCCGCGCGCGCACCCGCCGTCGAACGTCCCGCCTTCACCGCGACGATCGGCTTTCTCATTCCTACGCGCCGCGCGATCTCGCCGAACTTCTTCGGGTTTCCGAAGCTCTCGAGATAGAGCAGGATCACGTCGGTGTTCGGATCTTCGGCCCAGTACTGAAGAAGATCGTTGCCGGAGACGTCGGCCTTGTTGCCGACGGAGATGAACGTCGAGAAGCCGAGGTTCAGCGCCTTCGCGTGCTCGAGGATCGCGAGGCCGAGGGCGCCGCTCTGACTCGACATCGCGATCGCGCCGTGCGGCGGAAACACCGACGAGAACGTCGCGTGCATGTTCACCGCGGGATTCGTGTTCAGCACGCCCATGCAGTTCGGACCGACCATGCGGATGCCCGCTGCACGCACCTTCTGCAGCAGCCGCTGCTCGAGCTCGCGCCCTTCCGGTCCGGTCTCGCCGAAGCCCGCGGTGATCACCACCACCGCGCCGACGGGCTTCGCCACGCAGTCGTCGATCACCGCTTCCACGTGCTCCTTCGGCACGACGATGACCGCGAGATCGACGGGGCCGTCGATCGCCTGCAGCGAAGGAAACGAAGGCACGCCCTCGAGCTCCGTCACCTTCGGATTGATCGCATAGAGCGATCCCTGAAATCCGGTGTTGCGCAGATTGCGCAAGATCTCCGTGCCAAGAGCTCCCCGCTTGCGCGACGCGCCGACGACGGCGATCGACTTCGGCGAGAAGACCGACTCCATCGACGCCCAGGCCGCTTTCTGTGACCGCTCCGCCGCAGCGGCCTCGGATGCGATCGTCTCTTCGATCGGGAACGACACCGACACTTCGCCTTGCGCGGTCTTGCTCGTCACTTCGAAACCGGAACAGAGAAAGACGTCGAGCATTTTCTGGTTGTCCGGCAACACCTCGGCCTGGAACCTCTCGATGTTCTTCGTGCGCGCGACCTCGGCGAGCTTCTCCAGCAGGCGCGTTCCGATGCCGCATCCCTGGGCGCGATCGGCGATCGCAAACGCGACCTCGGCGACTTTCGGATTGCGGCGCGAGCGGAAGTAGTGCGCGATCGCGCCGATGCCTCCGCCGAGCTCGCCCACGACTCCGAAGTCGTTCTCGTAATCGACGTCCGTCGGCGCATCGCGCAACGCCGCGTCGGGCGTGCGCATGTCGAAGAAGCGCATGTACAGGCTCTCGCGCGACATCTCCCGAAAGAGCGCGAGCACTTCCTCGCGGTCTTCGGGACGGACCGGACGAATGCGCAGCGTCCGCCCATTGCGGAGCACGACGTCGGATTCGAAGTGGGCGGGATAAACAGAAGTCACAGTGGCGGACATTGTAGGGAGTTACGAGACCTTCGTTTCCTCACCCGTGAGCTGCTTCAGCCACGCTCCCAGCTGCTCGTCCGTGAAGTCGTTCCAGCCGCGGCAGGTGTCGCGGACCTTCGTCTGCACGTCGCAGGCGATGCGCATCTCGCGGACGTCCTGCTGCGTGAGCTGCCAGGTGTTGGCGATGGCCTCGAGCTCCGCGCGGGTGATGTCGGGACGCTTGCGCACGATCCACCAGTAGCGCTCGCGCAGCTCCTTGTCGCTGAACTGCTTGAAGCCGTGGCAGAAGATGCCGCGCTCCGCCGCCACCTTGCACATGCAGTTGTCGTCGTCAGTGAGACCGATGAGCTGTTCGCGTAGGCGCGCGATCGCTTGTTCCCGTGTCATGGTGCCAATCTCGCCCCTCGGCGACGCACCAGCGGTAGTTCGGATCACAACGCCATGTGATGGTTGTCATACGCCGGAGGACCACAGGCGTCTTGACTGGTCGCATGTTCAAACCGGTCGAGCTGGAGATCGAGCTTTTCTGCCGCGGCATGCGCATCGGCGAGGCCGCCGGACGGCGCATCAGCCGCACGCGCGCGGGTCTCGGCTCGGGGCTGGAGATCGTGATTCCGGCGACGCCGAAGGACATCTGGGTCAACGTACCGGTGGTCGAGCGCTTCGCGCAGATGTCGCCGTTCGTGCTCGAGGAGAGCGAGATCGTCGACACGCGCAGCGGCGCGCACTACCCCATCGAGATTCCTGCCGAGCCGGCTTGGTATTCGCGCAAGACCTCCTCGGGGATCGAGATGTCGCGCATCGGCGTCCTCCAGGGCAACTACCTCGGCATCTATGTCAGCGCGCGCTGTCTCTACTGGAAGAGCGAGATTAATGGAGCGTGCAAGTTCTGCACGACCGGGAAAAACGTCGGCACGGCGGAGGAGACGCGCAAGAGAGTCGAGGACGTCGTCGAGGTCGCGCGCGCAGCGCAGCGGGAGTCGGGCTCGATCTTCACGCACTTCAACACCGGCTATCACTACGAGGACGTCGACGAGCGCGAGCAGATGCACGGCCTGCGCATGTGCGAGCCGTACGTGAAGGCGGTGCGCGAACAGGTCGGAGGATTCATCGGCGTGCAGGCCGTGCCGGTGCCGCGGCAGAAGTTCTACGAATACGACGAGCTGATCGCCGCGGGCACGGACCACTTCTCGTTCTGCTACGAGTTCGAAGACCCGGAATGGTTCGCGCGCCTCTGTCCCGGCAAAGCCGCGACGCTTGGGCAGTCCGCGTTCTTCGAGGCGATGGAGTACACGGCGAAGAAGTTGGGACGCGGACGCGTCGCCGGCGAGATCATCGCCGGCGTGGAGCCGATCGAGGCGACGATGCGCGGCATCGACCGCATCGTCGACGCCGGCGCGTTCCCCACGGTCTGCATCTTCCGTCCGACGATCGGAAGCGAGATGGAAGACGTCCCGCCTCCCGATCCGATCGCGATGCGCGAAGTGTTCGCGTACCTGCACGAGAGCTGTCGCCGCGCGGGACTGCCGATCGGCGTGCTGCCGATCGAAGTGTCGCTGGTCGTGCAGCCGGAGGAAGCGGCGGCGCTGGTCGACCCGACCTTCGGGGACTACGCGTATCGCGCAAAGAACTGGGCGCTGCGGCAGCTCGCGAAGCCGTACGTAGGATGGAAATGTGGAGTGCGGCGGCAACGCCGCCGCTTTCGTATCGCGTGATTGGAAAGCGGAGGCGTTGCCTCCGCACTCCACATCAGTGCCCGAAGTGCCTCGGGTGCCGCTCCGAGTTGGAGTTGACCCGGTTTCGTGGACACCTGAACATTGGGGAGAGCCACGATGCCAAGAACACACAAACCGTATCCAGAAGAGTTCAAGAGAAAGTTGGTCGCGCTGGTTCGCGAAGGGCGG
>Ga0075421_100000279_pt1 | contig 50418 bp, 38 predicted proteins | sample SoiMetdeltSBSDD5_FD_75292 | JGI IMG/M metagenome (GOLD analysis project Ga0075421, IMG submission 75292) | Bulk soil microbial communities from a Populus tree surrounding site in Tennessee, USA - Soil MetaG P. deltoides SBSDD5 | ecosystem: Environmental > Terrestrial > Soil > Tree plantation... | reverse complement strand
GCGTTCGTCGCCTGGACGACGACGCCCTGGACGCTGCTCGCCCACGTGGCGCTCGTCGTCAACCCCGAGATGGTCTACCGCGTCGTCGAGCACCCCGGGCGCCCCGGACACAGTCTCGTCTTCGGCGACGCCATCGACAGGCCCGTGCCGCTCGAGGTCGACAGCGAGGGGAAGCGGAAGCGGCTCGACCTCCGCGAGCTGCCGGCGATCGCGCGCGTGCACGGCCGCGACCTCGAAGGGCTCCGCTACGACCGTCCCTACCGCGTCGGCAACCCCGATCGCGTGGCGCCCGAGCCGTGGCCGGCCTTCGCCGACCTTCCGCCGTCGGACGAGAACGGCTGGCGGGTGCTCCTCGCCGGCTACGTCACCTCGACCGAGGGCACCGGCATCGTGCACACCTCGCTTCCCTTCGGCGAGGACGACTACGCGACCGGCCAGCGCTACCGGCTCCCCTTCTACCTGACGGTGGACGCGCAAGGGAAGATCGTCGACAAGCCCGGGCTCGAGGCGTTCGCCGGCATGTGGTTCAAGGACGCCGACCCGCACATCATCCGCGACGCCCGGGGGCGCGGGCTCCTCCTCCACAACGAGCGCTACAAGCACAACTACCCGTTCTGCTGGCGCTGCGACACTCCTCTCCTCTACTACGCATCGCTCGTCTGGTTCGTGAAGACGACGACGCGGCGCGACGACCTCGTGGCGCAGAACAAGACGATCGACTGGCACCCGCCGACGATCGGCGAGGGGCGCTTCGGCAACTGGCTGGAGAACGTCGTCGACTGGGCGCTGTCGCGGAAGCGCTACTGGGGCACGCCCCTGCCCATCTGGCAGTGCGACGCCTGCGACGCGAGCGAATGCGTCGGCAGCTACGCCGAGCTCTTCGCGGCGACCGGCGACCCGCTACCGAAAGACGTCTACGACCGCGAGGAGTTCGACCCGCATCGGCCGTTCATCGACGCCATGACGTGGGCCTGCACCGTCGACGGGTGCTCCGGAACGCTGCGCCGCGTCGAGGAGGTGATCGACGCCTGGTACGACGCCGGCTCGATGCCCTTCGCGCAGCACCACTACATGGGCCAGCCGCTCCCCGACTTCAACCCCGAACCGCGCCACGGCGAGCTGCGCGGCTTCCCGGCGCAGTGGATCTCCGAGGCCGTCGACCAGACCCGCGGCTGGTTCTACACGCTCCACGTGCTCGGCGTGCTGCTCTTCGACTCGGTCGCCTACGAGGCGTGCGTCGTGCTCGGCCACGTCAACGACGAGCAGGGGCGCAAGATGAGCAAGCGCCTGCGCAACGTCGTCGAGCCGATGGGGGTGATCGAGGAGACCGGCGCCGACGCCATGCGCTGGTACTTCTACGTCAACAACCCCGAGCAGCCCTCGCGCTTCTCCGCCAACCTCGTGCGCGAGGCGGCGCAGCGCTTCATGCTGCCGCTCTGGAACGCGCTCTCGTTCTTCACCATCTACGCCAACCTCGACGGCTGGCACCCCGGCCGGGCCTCGGTGCCGCTCGCCGAGCGCGCCGAGCTCGACCAGTGGATCCTCTTGCGGCTCGACGAGCTGGTGGCCGGCGTCGGCGCCGAGCTCGACGCCTTCGACGCCACCGCCGCCGCGCGCCTGCTCGAGACCTTCGTCGACGACCTCACCAACTGGTACATCCGCCGCAGCCGCGCGCGGTTCTGGGGCGCGCTCGCCACCACCGCCACCAAAGAGGCCGCGTACCAGACGCTCCACGAGGTGCTGACGACACTCTCGCGGCTGCTGGCACCGTTCACGCCCTTCTTCGCCGAGGTCCTGCACGAGCACCTCGTGCGGAGCCAGGGCCTCGACGCGCCCGACAGCGTCCACCTCGCGAGCTGGCCCGAGCCACTGGGCCGCGCCGCCGAGCTGGGCGACGACGCGGTCCGTCTCACGCAACGGATGGCGGTCGTGCAGAAGGTCGTGGCGCTCGGCCGCGCGGCGCGCAACACGCACGAGATCAAGACGCGGCAGCCGCTCGCCGCGGTCACCGTGGTGGCGCGGCACGAGGACGAGGTCTTCCCCTGGCTCGAGGGCCCGGGCGGCGACCTCGTTCGCGACGAGCTCAACGTCAAGGAGATCCACCTCGCGCACCGCCGCGCCGACTTCGTGCACCACGAGGTGCGCCCCAACTTTCGCGTCCTAGGCAAGCGCCTCGGGGCGCTGATGCCCAAGCTCAAGGCCGTGCTCGAGGCGGCCGACGGCGACGCCCTCGCGGCCGAGCTCGAGGAGCGCGCCTCGATCTCGATGGACGTCGACGGCCAACGCATCGAGCTCACGCGTGACGACCTCGAGGTGCGCCTCGAGGAGAAGCCGGGGCTCGCCACCGCCGGCGACCGCGAGCTCCTCGTCGCGCTCGACACCGCGCTCACCCCCGAGCTCGTCGCCGAGGGGTGGGCCCGCGAGGTGGTGCACCGCATCCAGGCGGCGCGCAAGGACCTCGCGCTCGACTACGCGGACCGCATCCACGTGCGCTACCGCGCGGCGCCGGAGCTGCAGGCGGCCATCACCACGCACGCTGACTGGATCGCCGGCGAGACGCTGGCGCTGGCGCTGGAGCCGGTGGACGGGAGCGACGGCCTCACCGAAGCACCCGTCGACGGCCACGAGCTGGCGCTCGGCGTCGAGCGAAGCGCCGGCTCGTCTACGTAGGGGCGGTGGTGCGGGCGGGCGGGGGCAAGCCCCGCCCCTACACTCGGAGTGCAGCTTGGCCGGTCGTCTCTTTGGTCGGAATCGAATCCAGATTCATCGGTAGAAATCCAATCCGGATGTAGGGGCGGGGCTTGCCCCCGCCCGCTCGCACCCCAGGACCGATAAGCTCCCGCTTCCGACTCCGATTCCGAATCCGTCCCCGGGCCGGGATCGATAAGCTCGCATCGCATCACCTTCCACGGGAGCACTTCTGAATGGGCGGCATCTTCAAGGCATACGACGTTCGCGGCATCTACCCCACCGAGATCAACGAGGCGATCGCCGAGAAGATCGGCCAGGCCTTCTGGTACGTGCTCGCCGCCGACGGCTTCCCCAGTGGCAAGTCGGTGGTGGTCTCGCGCGACATGCGCTCCCACAGCGGACCGCTGCAGGCGGCGCTCGTGCGGGGCCTGCGCACGGCCGGCCTCGACGTCATCGACATCGGCATGGTGACCACGCCGATGAACTACTTCGCCATCGGCCATCTGGGCGCCGGCGGCGGCGTGCAGGTGACGGCCAGCCACAACCCGGCGAAGTACAACGGCCTCAAGTTCAGCCGCCACGAGGCGCGGCCGGTGTCGGGCGAGACCGGCATCCAGCTCATGGAGCAGAAGGTCGCCGCGGGCGACCTGCCCGAGGCGGAGGAGCCGGGCACGATCGGCACCGCCGACGTCTGGAACGCCTACAGCGACCACATCCTCGCCCACCTCGAGAGGCCGGTCGACGCGAAGCCCCTCAAGGTGGCGATCGACGCCGCCAACGGCATGGGGACGATCTACCGTCCCATCATCGACAAGCTGGGCATCGAGGTCGTCCCGCTCTACTTCGAGCTCGACGGCACCTTCCCCAACCACGAGGCCAACCCCCTCAAGCTCGAGAACCTGCGCGACTTGACGGCGGCCGTCCGCAAGCACGGCGCCGACCTCGGCGTCACGTTCGACGGCGACGCCGATCGCGCGGCGTTCACCGACGAGAAGGGCGAGCCCATCGGCAGCGACCTCGCGACGGCGCTCATCGCCGGCGAGCTGCTCGAGCACAACCCGGGCAGCCACGTGCTCTACGACCTGCGCAGCAGCCGCGCCGTCGCCGAATACATCCGAGAGAAGGGCGGCATCCCCGTGCGCGAGCGCGTGGGGCACTCGTTCATGAAGAAGACGCTGCGCGAGAAACACGCCGTGTTCGGTGGCGAGCTCGCGGGGCACTACTACTTCCGGGACAACTACTACGCCGACTGCGCGCTGATGGCCGTCGTCGAGATCCTCAACCTGCTCTGGAAAGAGGGCAAGCCCACCTCCGAGATCGTCCGCCCGCTGCTGCGCTACGCGAAGAGCCCGGAGATCAACTTCGTGGTCGAAGACAAGCAGGGCAAGATGCGCGAGCTCGCCGAGAGGTTCAAGGACGGCGAGATCGATTACCTCGACGGCATCACGGTGCAATACCCCGACTGGTGGTTCAACGTGCGCCCGAGCAACACCGAGCCCTACCTCCGGCTGGTGATGGAGGCGAAGGACGAGGCTTCGCTCAAGCACCACATGGAGGAGATGCTGGGGCTGCTCGGCGAGCCGGCGGAGTGAGGGACGGGGGGCTCGCCCGAGCGACGCGCCCCGGCTAGCGCCACGCGGGCCGGGGAGTGGTCGGTGCGGACGGTACGGGCGCGGCCGGCATCACGGACAGGGTGAGCGCCGACTTCCGCGTCCGATCGTGGTGCACCTTCTGGTGCGCCACCTTCCATTCGGTATCCGTCGCCACCGGGTTGCCGGTGTTCTGGTTCGGGCTGTAGAGCGGCGCCGCGCTGCTGGAGATCTCCAGCCGGATCCGGTGTCCCGGCAGAAAGCCGTGGGCGATGTCGAAGAGCTCGATCCGGAAGGTCTCCACCTTGCCTGGCGTGAGGAGCCGCTCGCGGTCGTATCCCTCCCGGTAGCGACCGCGACGGATGCCCACGTGCGGCCCCAATTGGATCGCCTTGCCGTCTGGGTCGACGTCCGAGAGCGCTGCCGTGAAGTCGGTGTCCCGCGCGTCGCTCTCCGCCTCCAGGTCCACCGCGACGGCGCCGATCACCTCGAGAGGCTCTTCGAGCGGCTCGCTGGTGTAGACGAGCACGTCGTCGCGGCGCTGAACCTCGCGCCGGTCCGCGGCCCACTCGCCGAGGCTGGCCGGCACCGGCTTCTTCGGGTCGAACGTGAATCGGTCGGGAGGTGCCTCGGCCGCCGGCGTCTCCCAGGACAGCTTGCCGTCGCCGGCGCTCGAGCTCGCGTGCCCGCCGCTCGTCAGGTAGAGCCGTCGCGGGCTCGCGGACGCGGGCGGATAGGTGTCGAGGTTTCGCCACACGTTGGTGCCGGTCACGTAGATCCGGGCGTGCGGAGGCTCCGTCGCGGTCTCTTGGCCTTTGAGGCAGCGATCGAAGAACGCCAGATGGAGGGCCTTCGTGTCGACGATCGAATCCGGCGTGAACTTGCTGTCGCCGACCTCGGCGGAGCCTCCGCGAAAGGCCTCGACATGCCGCCACGGACCGACCACGAGGAAGTGACGGTCCCGCTGCGGGGCGCTCGCCATGAGCCCTCGCCAGTAGGAAAGCGCTCCGGGTTGATCGGCGTCGTACCAGCCGGTGACCGTGAGGGTCGGGATGTGGATGGAGGCGAAGTCCTGCTCGCTGAAACGAAGCCGGTCCCAGTACGGGCCCGTCGTCGAATGCGACAGCCACTCCCGATAGAGCGGCATCGAACGCCCGAGCACCACGTCGGCCGTCAGCAGCGGCCGGTGGCCCAGCACCCGCTCCCAGTCGAGGGATTCGAGGTTCGCCTCCTGGTCGATCCGGCCCGACACCTCGTTCGCCCACGAGAGCGCGAACATCTGTGAGAAGGCGCCGCCCATGTACGGAACCTCCTCGAACCAACGCCCGGCCGCCGCGGTCGGCACGATGCACGTCAGGTGCGGCGGCCGCTCGCGCGCCGCCAGCCACTGCGCGGTCCCCAGGTAGGAGGGACCGAACATCCCGACGCGACCGTTCGACCAGGGCTGCGCAGCCAGCCACTCGACGGTGTCGTACCCGTCCTTGCCCTCGCCGAAGAAGGCGTCGAAGGCGCCTTCCGAATCGCCCCGCCCGCGGGTGTCCTGCAGGACGACCACGTAGCCGCGGCCCGCGAAGTACTGTGCCCACGCTGCGAGCTGCAAGCCGGTCTTCATGTAGGGCGTCCGGGCCAGCAGCACGGGATGGCGGCCAGGCCCTTCCGGCAGCCAGATGTCGGCAGCGAGCTTCACGCCGTCGCGCATGGGGACCATCACCCCGAACTCCGAGCGCACGCGACCGACGTCGGACGGTCCTTCGGCGGCGCCGGAACCGGCCGCGAAGAGGATCAGGGCTCCCAGCCACAAGTGCCTCATGGCCACGTCGACCTCCACCTTGCTCTGCCCCCACCGGGCTCTGCGCCCACAGGGCCCTACCCGACTACGTCGGGGGAACGGCGCCGGTTTCGGTGCGCGCTCGAGCCGTGGCGCGAGGCATGTGGCCCCGTGATCGCGCCGGCAAGCCGCAGCCTGCGCGTCGCGACCCCGTCCGACGTGCGCTGCCCGCTCCGTCAGCGGCGCCGTGAGGGTTTCTTGGCAGCGGCCGCGGGCCGGCGGGCGGCTCGCTTGGCCGGTGCCCGTCCCTTGCTCGCCCCGGCCCTGCCGCCCGGCTTCTGCTCGATCACCTGCCCGATCCGGCGCCCCGCCGCCGACGCCTCGATCAGCTCGTGCAGCCGCCGGTGGCGGGTCTCTTCCTTCTTCGCCGTCATCACGCGGTAGACGGTGAGGTGCCGGTACCAGGGAGCCTCCTCCTGGAAGTACGCCCACGCCGCCTTGTTGCGCCGGAATTCCTTCTCGAAGGCCGGGTCGAGCTCGATCTCGTGGCGTTGCTCGTAGGCGTAGATGCCGGACTTCTTCTCCGAGCGCTTCTCGAAGGCGGCGAGGCCCGCGGCCGCCACCCGCCCATCGGCGATGAGCTCGCCGATGCGCTTGATGTTGACGGCGCTCCAGTTGCTCGTCGGCTTGCGGGGCGTGAAGCGGATCGAGTAGCTGTCGTCGTCGATGCGCCGGCGCACGCCGTCGATCCAGCCGAAGCTCAGCGCCTCGTCGACCGACTGCGGCCAGGTGATGCTCGGCTTGCCCGAGCCGGTCTTGTAGAAGCCGACGAGCAGCTCGCGCTCGCTCTCGTGATGCTTCTGGAGCCAGCGGCGAAAGTCCTCGGGCTTGGCGAAAAACGTCGGCGTGCTCATCGCCGCGAGCATCTCACGTGGACAGCGCTCAGCCGCCGCCGGCTGGCCGCGCCGCGGCCGGCGCGGCCGACGTGTCGATCCAGCGCAGGAACCAGTCGAGGTTGCGCTGCATGACCAGCCGCTGCAGGACCGGGGCGTACATCACGTGAGCGCCGGTCGGATAGAGGTCGAGCTCCACCGTCTTCCCCAGCGCCTTCAAAGACCGGTACATCTTCCACGCGCCGGCGACCGGCACCCGCGGGTCGCGCTCGCCGTGCTGGAGCAGCAGCGGCGTCGTCACCTTCTCGACGAAGGTGAGCGGCGAGTGCGCCACGTACGACTCGCGGTTCTCCCACGGCTCGCGGAAGTAGTGAGTCATCAGCTCGCCACCGTCGAGGAGGAGCCGCGCGTCGGCGAGGTCGGCGATGCTGGCGCACGAGGCCGCCGCCTTGAAGCGCCCCGTCTGCGTGACGATCCAGTTCGTCATGTAGCCGCCGTACGAGGCGCCCATCACGCCGAGGCGCTCGGGGTCGGCGACGCCGCGGGCGACCATCGCGTCGACACCAGCCATGATGTCGCGGTAGTCGGCCTCGCCCCAGTGGTCGACGATCGCCCGCTGCCCCGCCTCTCCGTACCCGGCTCCCCCGCGCGGCATCGGGAAGAGCACCGCGAAGCCGGCGCTCGCCATCGCCTCGGTGGGGAACGGGTCGATCTGTCCGACCACGTGCATGAACTGCGGAAAGAGCCCGTGTGTGACCCCGCCGCCCGGGCCGCCGTGGACGTAGATGAGCATCGGCACGCGCTGGTGGGCGGGGCGTTCGGGCGGCGTGAGCAGCAGCGCGAAGATCTCCATCCCGTCGAACGACGGCCAGCTCACCACCTCGAGATTCCCCAGCGCGAGCTCGCGGAGCTGCGGGTTGACCTCGGAGAGCGCCGTCGTCCGCCGCGACGCCGTGTCCATGACGACGACGTCGCCCATCGTCCTCCCCTCGACCGAGCGGTAGGCGAGGCGCCGGCCGTCACGGCTCAGGCTCAGCGCGTAGTCGACCTCGGCGCCGCTCGTGAGCTGCTCGGCGCGGCCGCTCGCCACCTCGATGCGCACGACCGGCTGCTCGAACATCTGCTGCCGCGAGCCGAACGTGCCGTCGTTGGCCTGCAAGTAGATCGAGCGGCTGTCGCTCGCCCAGACGTATTCGTTGACCCAGGCGTCGCCGAGCGGCAGCTCGCGCGGCTCGCCGCCGGCGATCGGCACGACCGCGAGGCGCCGCGCCGCCATGATGTCGAAGCGGCCGTTGCTCGAGGTGAAGGCGACCGTCCGCCCGTCGGGCGAGACTTCTGGCCTGCTGTTGAGGCCAGGGCGGTCGACGATCGTTCGCGGCTCGCCGCCGGCGACGGCCACGGCGTAGACGCGGGTCTCATATTGGGCCGTGAACCCGCTTCGCGGTGCCGCGGAGTAGACGATCTCGCGCCCGTCCGGCGCCCACGAGAACCCGTCGACGTAGTGCGCCGCCGGCGTGAGCGTGCGCGGCTCGCCGCCGCCGTCCGCGACGGAGCGCACGACGATGCGCTGCGGCTTGTCGGGCGCGCCCACGTGCGTGACGAGAGCGCGGGTGCGAGCCTCCTCCGCGCTGAGGGGATCCCGCGTCAGGTAGGCGAGTGACGCTCCGTCGGGCGACCAGGCGAAAGACGAGGTTCCCTCCGCCGCCTCCGTGAGCTGCCGCGCCGCACCGCCATCGAGCGGCACGGCGAACGCCTGCGGCTTCTCCCCGGCGAGCGCCAGGAGCCCGATCGCGCGCCCGTCCGGCGACCACCGCAACCGGGGAGCCGGCAACGGCGCGTTGAGGATGCGCACGCCTTCCCCGAGCCGTCGCGCCACGCCACCCGTCGAGGGCACCACGAAGAGCGCCACCTGGTGCTCGTTCTTCTCGACCGACGGCGTCGAGACGACGTAGGCGACCTGCGAGCCGTCGGGGGCGATCTCGACGTCGGAGATGCTGCGGAAGGCCATCTCGTCGTCGACCGTGACGCGGCGCAGTTCCGCAAGGATTGCCCGCGGCGCGATGGCGAGTGGCAGCAGCGCCAGAGCCACGAGCAGGCGCCGAGAATTGCGTCGACCTCGCAAGTTGCTCGCAGCGTACCAAGGTCGCTCGGGACGCGCATCCGCGTCTCGTAGGGTGCGCACCGAGCACCATTTTTTTCTTCGCCATCGGCCCCCGGATGGTGCGCGGTGCGCACCCTACAAGCACCGAGCCGCCGAGGAGATCCACTGCCCCGGAGCTCACGTTCCCACGCTACCGAGTGGGTCCTGTGGCCCTCGCCACAGCGCGCCTTTGGCCAACTTGCTACCTCTGGTCGACAGGCTCTGGCCATCATCCTCGAGGACGACCTGCGGCCGACGCTCGTGCTGCGCCCGTCGATCGGACAGGCGATGGCGTCTGGAGCCGTGGCGGCAGTGGACGTCGGCGCGTTCGACGTCGAAAGCGGCGTCGTCGGCAACTCGGTCCAGGTGACCGCGAACGTCGCGCTGGGAGCGCTCCCGGCGGGCTCGAACCTGGCCGCCGGAGTCACCATCGATCCCGAAGGGAGCAGCGACGGCCTAGCCGCCGCAAGTCCGGGGGGCGAGCACGAACATGATGCCGCCCACGGTGAGCTTGAGAACCCCGTCAAGAACCCAGAAGACCTGCCACGAAGTCTGTGGGGCAAGTGCGAGCCCGACGGCGGCGTTCATGACGCTCAGCGCCGCCAGGAGGCCGATCAGGAAGCCGAAGGCGGGAATCATGAGGAAGAAGTGCGCCCCGACCACGGCCAGCGTCGCCAGCAGGAGAGTGCGACGGCCCCGCGAGCGCAGGCTTGAGTTGACCCAGACGATGCCCGCGATCTCGAAGAGGATCGCCACGATCAGGCTGGCGATCTGAAGACGGCTCGGTGGACCCAGATGGCCAGCGATCGAGACGAGCGCCGCCAGGGTCGAACCGAGGGCGACTCCCGCAGCAAGGAGAGCCCAGAGACGTCGTTGCAGGATGCCGCCAATGGCGATCGCGGCACCGACGGAAACGAGGAATGCTCCGCCGGCGCCAAGCAGGGGATAGGCATTGCCCATCAATGGCCAATCCCACTAGCGACCCAGTCTACGGGTGATGCCGATGCGCCACTCCACGAAGTCCGGATCCTGCTCGTGGATGGTGCGGACCTGGTGGTAGCGAACGGTCAGAGGCACGAACCAATCACGAGCTACCGGTACCTCGATTCCGAGGCCCGCGAAGGCGCCGCTCGTGTCGTTGCTGCGGAACTTGTAGTGACCGACACCGGTCTGCAGAAACGGCCTCCAGCCGCCGAGGTGCGCATTGAGCTGCGCGAACCCGGCAAGGTACACCGTGGTGTCGTGGAACTCGCCCGATGAATCCGTGGCGGGTGCGGAGTAGCCGCTCGCAACGCCAAGCGAGAACCATCGCCTTGGTGAGTAGTCACCAGCGAGAGAGAACCCTGCTCCTGAGCGTCTTCCCGAGAAGTGTGCCTCTTCCCCCGTCGGCGCGTTCACGCCGAAGGAGCCCGATACAGCGAAGCCGGCGCGGGGTTGCAGCTCGGCAGCTTGCGTCGAGACCGCCAATGCCAGCCCGACGAGGAACGCGCTCAGTGTCTTCATGGGGTGCCTCCTGCCTGTCGTGGTCCGGTCGAGCCGTGCCAGGGCAAGACGTGAGCCAGCCCATCGAAGCTGGGACGAGGCGGCCGACTCGCCGCCACCCGAGCAGTTTCCCTCAGGGTGAGCCTGTGACAACACCCGCAACTGTCTGGTCGTTCGCCCGGGGCGTCTGCCGGAGCAGACGCCCGTGGAGCTAGAGACCGCGAATGCGGCAGGCGAGGAGCAGCAGGCCGAATCCGATGATCCACGACCAGGCGCCGATCTGGCCGCTGATCTTGACCAGACCGAAATACGCCGCGAGTGCCACGACGTAGAGCACCAACGAGATCAGCCACACAGCCGTCGTAGGAGCCTTGCCGGCGCTTTTCATGTCACCTCCATTGGACCTTCGGATCGCAGTCTACTGATCGCAGTCTACTGCCGCTTGGAACGCGGAGATAGACAGGAGCCTCTAGCGATGAAGGCCACGGCGGCGGGATCCACCAAAGCGGTCGGATCAACGCGGCCGGCAGGCGCGCTCGCCGGACTGGCCCGGCACGGGGACACTAGGGCCAACTGAAGCTCCCTGCGAGCGGAACGTCGTCGGGGTGGCCGAAAGGCAGCGGCGGAAAGTCGGCGATGCCGATGGTGTTGCTGTTGCGCAGGTAGAAGGTGGCCTGGGAGGAACGGAAGATGCCGAACGTGTCGTCGCCATCGCCGTCCCAGTCGCCCAACACCGGCCGGTCGGCGGCGATGCCGTAGTGCGCATCGACGTCCGGCGGACCGGGCGTGTTCTGGTTGCGCAGCAGGAAGTGGCGGGTCGACGGCCGGAACACGCCGATCGTGTCGTCTCCGTCGCCGTCCCAGTCGCCGACGATCGGCACGTCCCCCGGCTCGCCGAACTGAACCTCGATTTCGCCGCCGCCGGTGGTGTTGGAGTTGCGCAGGTAGAACTTCATCTTGGCGGGGCGATACACCCCCACGGTGTCGATGCCGTCGCCGTTCCAGTCGCCGGTGATGCGGATGTCGCCGGGGCTGCCGTACAGGAAAGGCGTCACCTGGTGCACGCCGGTGGTGTTCTCGTTGCGCAGGTAGTAGTAACCGGTCGACGGTCGAAAGACCCCAACGGTATCGACGCCGTCGCCGTCCCAGTCGCCGAGCAGCGGCTGGTCGCCCGCGATGCCGTAGCGCACCCAGACGTCGGCCGGACCCGGTGTGTTGGTGTGCCGCAGGTGGAATGCGAGGTCGTGCGGACAGTAGACGGCGATCGAGGAGATGCCGGGGGCGTCGTCGTCGACCACCGTCCCCACCGCCGTCGCGTCGCCGAACACGGCCTGGCTGGGCTCGGAGAGAACCACCGAGAAGCTCTCCAGCGGCTCGATCACCGCGTCGTTCACGAGCGGTACCTCGATCGCGGCGAGCGTCGCGCCGGGTGGGAAGGTCAACGTGCCGGTGACCGGGAGGAGATCGCCGCCGGCCTGGGCGCTGCCCGGTAGCGTGGCGTAACGGACGCTCACCGTCTGCTGGCTGGCGCGCGACAGGCTCACCGGGAAGCGGGCGACGCCGTGGCTCTCCGAGGCGACCGCGTCGGCGATCGCCAGCAGCGGCGGTTGCGGGCACTGCGCGGTGAAGACCATCGATCCCGAATACGGGCCTCCGAGGGGTGCGCAGCGGTTCTTGCCCTTGACCTTGAAGCGGTAGGTGGTGCCAGGGGTCAACGGGAAGTCGGGCTGCCAGGCGTCGCCGTCCACGTCTTCCTCGAAGCGGATGACGTCGACCGGCGAGGTCGGATCCATCTCGATCAGCACCAGCCGCGACCAGGTCGCGCGCTCGGGAGGCGTCCAGGTGAAGATCGGCTGCAGGGAGTCGACGCATCCGCTGGGGCCGTGCAGCACCGGCGGCTCGGTAGGCGGCGCCGTGCACGGCTCGAGGACGTCGAAGCGCACCCGCTCCGACTCGTCACCCTCGGTGTGGGTGATTCGGCTGCGCCCGCGCAGCGAGAACTCGTAGCTGTGGCCCACCGAAAAGTTGGAGGGGTTGGGCTGCCAGCTCTCGCCGTCCACGATCCGGTCGACGACCCTGCCTCCAACCGTCAGGTCGCGCACGATGAGGTGATGGTCGGCGGCGTGGATGTCCCCCTCCCAGCCGAACAGGGGCGGATTCTCCTCGTCCTCGCGCGGTATCAGGTCGGTGGGCGCCTCGGGGATGACGTCTTCGGGCGGATCCCGGTAACCGGCCACGATACCGCCCGAGATGTTGAGCGAGCGGACCGCGTCGGAGCGGTTCGGATCACCCATCGGGACCCAGGAGCCGTCGGGCGCAGGAAAGGGGATCCACCAGAGTCGGTTCGGGCTGGAGAATCGCATGATCTCCACGCTGGGAATCTCCGGATTCGCGAACCCGTAGCTCATGATGGTGTGGAAAAACGGGTGGTTGTAGCCATGCGAGAAGCCGTAGAGCGCAGGCTCGTCCGGCCAGTCGTGGTTGAGGCCGAAGTTGTGGCCGAGCTCGTGCGGCGCGGCGCGGTAGTTCAGGCAGGGGCGCTCGACGACCGAGAAGACGCTATGGTCATCGAGAGGCGCACCGATGCTGCCGATGCCGCAGATCCTGGTCGGAAGGCCTACGTAGTAGCCCTGGACCACCAGCAGGACGAGGTCGGCGCCGGTGGCGTTGCGCAGCACGTCGATGCCGTCCATGTGGCCGTCGCTGGGGTCGACGAGGCGGTCGTAGTCGGCGTCGGAGACGTCGAGTCCGATCTCGTGGTAGTTCGTCCGCCACTTGCCGACGATGCGCACCCGGTGCTGGACTCCACCCTCGCCGAAGGCGAAGTTGGTGAGGTGCTCGACTCCCGAATCGATCAAGGCGAGGAGCGCCGCCTCTCCCTCGAAGCTCGCCGCGGCGGGCGTGTAGAGGACGAGCACGTCGACGTCGGCGGCGGCGGTCGCGAGCGGGGCGCCGGGATCAGGGGTCGGATACTTCACGCCGCCGCCGAAGTTGGCGGCAGTGCCGGCGCACATCTTTGGCAATCTCTCGAGATCGACTTCGCGCACGCGTACCCGGCCCTTGCTTTCGATCCCGAGCTGGACCACGTGCCCCGGCCAGCTCAGCGCGCCATGGAGTTGCCCGTCCGTGACGATCAGACGGGCTGTCCCGGCGGGAACGCCCTTGACGGTACCGATCCAGCTCCAGCCGTGGTGCACTTGCCGCTCGCTCGCCACCTCCACGGCCACCTTCAGGTCGTCGAACAGGTCCAGCCGTAGCCGACCTCCGACGTCGGCCAGGGCGTCTGCGTCGACGCGGACAGTGCGCTCGCGGAGCACGCCGGCGGCCGGCGCCCGAAGCTCGCGGCTCTGCTCGTCGGCCGCCAGGATCTGCGGCTCTTGCAACTGCAGTTCTTGCATCTGCAGTTCTTGCATCTGCGGTTCTTGGGCCGGGGTCGCGCCGGCCCCCGTCAGCCACACGGTCAGCCACAAGAGCGTGGCTCCCACGAGAATCGTCTGCCTCGGACGACGAGCTGTGATCGACGAGCGGCTTCTCATCTTCGATTCCTCCTAACACCTTGCTGCCAGCAGCACTCTCCTCGCTGGGAGTGTGTTGGAGGTCCGATTCGTTACGGCGACTCGTCACGTTCCTGGGCTCCAGCTGGAGGCCCGAGCACCCGATCCGCGGCGATTCGGGCGGGCCCTGCTACGCGTGGGGAACCCACGACGTCGCCGGATTCCTCAGCACCGTCAACAGCCACCAGAGCGGCAACTTGGTTCCTGCCGCCTTGTTCGCCACCTGGGCGCGCGCGAAGGGCGTCCAGTCCGGTGCGCCCGTGTCACTTTCGCTGTGGCGGACGCTGGTGGTACCGCGCTGATCCTTCACCGGCCGCCCGCCGCCTGCCGCACCTCGTCCTGGGTGAACACCGCGAACAGGAACGGCTGCGATTCGAGAAAGGCGGCCAGGTCCCGCAATGTCAGGCCAAGGTGCGCGAGGCGCTCCTCGTCGACGAAGATCTGGGCGTTCTCGGCCTCGAACGACGTGATCAGCAGCTTCTCGTGGTCGAACTTCTCGTGCACCAGGTCCACGATCGAGGGCGCCAGGTGCCGGCCTTCCGGCGACGCCGGCGCCGATGGCATGCCGTGGTCGGCGGTCACCGCCAGGAGGTAGTCCTCCCCGACCCTCGCCTCCAACGCACTCAGCATCCGCGTCAAGTGACGGTCCATCTCGGCCAGCGTGGCGCGGAGCTCGGCCGAATCGGGACCGTACCTGTGGCCGACGAAATCCGCGCCCTTGAAGTTGAGGAGGAGGAGATCCGCGACGTCATCCTCGCCCACGGCCTCTCGCTCGATCATCGCGGTCATCGCGTCGGCCTCGAACGCCGGGAACAGGGCCGAATACCGAATGGCCGAGGGCGAGTCGACCTTGTGACCCATCCACTCGCCGTCGGGCGGCCACAGACCCCGGACGTTCCGATCCTCCAGATACTCGGGCAGTCGAAAGCAATCCCGGTTCGTGTGCCAGCCACCGGCCTGCTGGTCGTAGCTGGCGAGGACGACAGGGACTCCGTTGAGCTGACACGCCCCATGGCCGGCGAGCGGCGTCGCCGCCCGGTCGATGCTGCCCTGCGCCAGAACGATGGCGCGGCCAGCGGTGGCGAGCTGCCAGACGTCTGCCAGCGTCGAGACCATCAGATCGTGCGGCGCGGCCCCACCGAACAGATCGTGGCGCCGTCGATGCGGGCGGTCGTACAGCGAGACGCCCGTGATCCCGTGCAGGCGGGGATCCGTTCCCGTCGCAATGGTCGAGTGCCCGACCGCCGTGTTCGTCGGAACGTAGTCGACGCGGGCCTGACTGAACCATGCGGAGCGCCGGCGCAGGCCGGCGAGCGTCGGCATGGAGTCGGAGTAGCGGTCGAAGTAGTCCCTGCGCATGCCATCCATGACGAGCAGCATGACGACCCGCGGCCGCACAAACCCAGGCCGCAAGACCGGCAGCACGTGTCCAGTCGAGGTCGGGGGCATCCGCACGCCGAGCGCAGCGGCGAGCGTCGGCGCAATGTCCTGCTGCCTGCACGGCCGTGGGTAATCTCCGGGCTCCACCGCCGGACCCGCGAACATCACCGGAATCGAAACGTCGTATGCCCACGGCGAGCCGTGCATGTACGCCACGTCAGCGTCGGGCCGGGTGATGAAGTGGCCCTCGCGCGGCACAACCATCAACTGCCCCGTTCGCCCGGGAAAATACGCTCGAGCGAACATCTCCAGGAAACGCCCGCGCGCCTCGACGGCGGTCTCATCGGCCGGAAGGACGCTGCGGACTCCGGGAGAGTGGCCGGCAAGGGTACATGCCATCGAGCCCAATCCCATCGAGCCCAATCCCATCGAGCCCACGACGAGCGCGAAGAGCACCGAGCGGAGGGACCACGGCCTAACCATGACAACCCCCAATTGCGTGAGACTAGTGCAGTCAGGCCCTTTCGGTACGATTCGCAGCGTGGCATTCGCCTACCCGTCACAGCGGCTGCAGGACTGGTTGAGCCAGCAGTGGGTGGTCGCCCTCGGCCGGCGTATCGAGCCGTCGGCGATGACCTGGCTCGCGGCGCCTTACGGGATGGTCGACACCATCGGCGACGCGTACATCGAGCGGCTGGCGGCGAGCGAAGGTCTGGCTATCGAGCGCACGGCCAGCCGCTCGCGCGGCAACGGCGGCGAGGCCGGCCTGTTCAGCATCGACGAGCTCGGCCTCGACGAAGCGTCCGCCGGCCGCCTGCACCCCGAGATCGCCGCCTTCTACCAGGGCACCACCGGCTTCGAGCTCGAGATGTGGGTGCTGTGGAGCCCCTGGTTCTGGGCCGGCGGCAACCTGCTGCGCCGCCTCTACAGCCGGCGGCTGCAGCAGCTCAACCTGCCGATGAACGCGCGCGAGACCTCGCGCGGGCTGCGCAGCGAGATCATCCGCTTGCGCACTCCGGCGGGCGAGGTCCGCCACACCATCTGGTACCGCCTGCTCAAGTCCACCGGGGAGGCGCTGTACTCGGGGCTCTACGGCATCGTCGACCTGCCCTCGGGAGCGCGCTGCCTGAAGATCGTCTTCCCGCTGCCGCGCGGCAACGCCACCGAGATCTTCAGCATCGCGGTGGGGCCCACGGGCGACTTCCTGCTCGACACCGGCGGCCGCCGGTTCGGCGATCCGGGCTTCTACTTCCAACTCGTGGACGGCGGCGGCCACCACCACGCGCAGCAGATCCCGTCGTTTCGCGACCGCCTGCGCGTCTACGTCGACGAGGACGGCATCCTGCGCGCCGACCAGGTGTTCACGCTCTGGGGCCGCACGGTCGTCGAGCTGCGCTACCGGATGCTGCGGCGCCGCGGCTGATTCCTGGCGGCGGATGTCCAGACCCTGCTCGACGCGTGGCGGCGCGTCGGTATCAGGCCGACCGGCGATAGGAAAACGCGTAGAGGAGAAGTGCCGCCAGCGCGAGCGCGGCTGCACCCCAGGCGCGAACCAAACCAGGGCCGCCGGCAGCCCAGGAAGCGAGGATCGGACGAGCCAATTGCGCACCCATGAAAGGAGTCGCCAGGCCTCCAATGGCGATGATCACACCAAAGACGAACACGAGCCTGGGCAAGCGCGAGGCCGAGGCTGCCCACGCAAGCCCTGCCCCGACTGCGACACGAATCATGGCAGCGAGGTAGAGCGTCGGAGGTTCCTGGAAGACGCTGACTGCTCGAACAAAGAAAGCTGGCGTGAGCACACCAGCGAGCCCAAGAAGCCCGACGAGCGCAGTGATGCTCAGGCCGGTGGCTCGTGTCGCTCGATCGAGGCCTGGACGCGTCACGGTGTATGAGCTCAGCGTCTGCGGGTTCAGGCGGCGCGCCGCAGCCGACCGCAGCACAGCGGCTCGCGACTGTGCCACTCATGCTCGACATGGCGCATGAGGAACGCCGAATCGAACTGGACGTTGCCTGGTGGGAAGCGGGAGGAGTCTGCGAAGAAGCTTGATGCAACGCTGGCAACCTCAAGTGGCTCCATGCTCCAAGCGTGGGTGCGGAGCTCGAGAGCGTCGAGGACGTCAGGCCGCCGAGATGGCGAGAAACCCACAGAACCTGCCTCAAAGAACCGCGAAGCCTCTGCAACGGTGGCGAACAAACTGGAGGTTGGCAGCGATCCGGCAACAGTGGCTTGGACCTGGAGGATGGGACTAGCACCTGCATCGGCGATGGTGATCGAGTAGCTGGGGTGCTCCTCGCGAACAGCAAAGCGCGACCGGTGATGCACTCCCGGGAAGATCCTCCCACCGGCGACGCTATTGAGCCAAGAGGAGGTGTCTCGCCTCGGAATGAAGACACCCTCCTGATCGCCATTCCACTGCACGGCGATGCGATGCGCAGCGTTCTCTGACGTGATGCCGAGGCTACTGGGCACGAAGCGAGGGCGAATGTCGCGCAGGCGTATGAGGCAGATGCCGGCCATGCCGTAGCCGGCGATCAGCTTGGGCCGGAGCGGCTCGGGGAGCATCGCCGCCAAGGCCGAAGGCTCGACCCGAAAGTTGACCAACACTCTACGGTCGATGATCCCTCTGACTACGGGCAGTCTCATGTCACCAGTCTAGACCGCTCTCGTTTCGTCGGCCCGATTCGGACGGCACGGGATCTAGTGCATGACGTGGCCGTTGCTCTTTGCGGGATAGACCACCACGTCGATGCTGACGCCTGAGTCGCTGGCTGGAAATCCGCCCGCTGACACCGGCAGCTCGCCTCTGTACGTATAGGTTCCTTCCACATCGAGCGGGTCATTCGGCGGCGGCGGCGCTCCGGACGGCTGAAACACCTCGATGATCACGAGCCCCTGGACATAGGAGGGAACGAGCCCGACTTGAATCGGAAGATCGAGGAGCTTGTAGATGTCCCTGCAGACAACCGCCAAGGCCTCGCCTTCCTTCAGCACGTGGAACACCTTCGCCTGAGGCGACGTCGGCTTTTCACCGATGATGTGGTCGCGGTCTGGGAACAGCGCGATGATCTTCTTCCGAAACCTGACTTGCGCGCCGCTGTTGTTGTGAACGTCGATTTCCGTCGAATAGCGGCCGGATTCGGCCTCGCGTATGTGATCGAGCTCGCGGTCGAACTGCACGCCGCAGACGAACTTCGCCGCGTAGGTGTTGGTGATTCTCCCGGGAACTATTGACTGGGCTTCCGGCGACGGCGCTGGTCGAGCCACCGGCGTCGGCACTCGTTGCGGGGGTGGCTGGGCCGCCGCCGTCGTCGCGACCAGCCCTCCCATGACAAACGCACATTCAAGGACGAGCCGCCCTGGTTTCATCTTCATCTCTCCTTCGTGAATCGCCGTAGCTCAGTCCGTCGAGCGCGCAAACACGCCGGGTGAGCGGCCGGTCAGGCGCGTGAACGCCGTGCTGAACGCGCTCGCCGACTGATAGCCAATCCTCTCTGCTACCTCAGCCAGTGGAGGGTGCTCGCCACGGAGCATGTCCTTCGCAAGCGCCACGCGCCACTCGAGGAGGTATTGCATGGGCGGCATCCCGACTTTGCGTGCGAAGCGTTCGGCAAATGCCGCACGCGACATGGCGGCGGTGCGCGCGAGTTGCGCGACCGTCCACCGTCGCGCCACGTCGACGTGGATCTCGCGGAGGGCGCGCGCCAGCCTGGGATCCGCAAGACCCGCGAGCAGCCCCTGCTCCTCTCTTGGCGCAGCGGCCGATCGAAGACGAAGCGCCTCGACGAGCAGCACCTCGACCAGACGTTCGAGGATCAGGTCGCGGCCGGAACGCTGTGCGTCTGCCTCCTCGGCAATCAGCTCCACGATTCGCTGCAGACGCGTCGACCCTGGCTCTTCGCGCCGTATGTGGACTACCGGCGGCAGGAGCTTCACGAGGAGCTTAGAATTCTCACGATGGAAGCGGAAGTAGCCGCCCAGCATTCGCATCGTCGGCGGACCGAACGCGACACCGTAGTGAGACACGTGGGAAGGATCGAAGCCCACGGGCGTCGGGCGGATGCTGAGATCGCTCGCGAGCGTGAAACTCGGCGTCGCAGGAAGAAGAACGAAGTCGCCCTCTCTGAGCTCGAGCGTGTCGACCCCTTCAGGAGTGAGGAAGCATGACCCAGCGAGAAGGAGACAGAAGGCTGGATCTTCATACCGCGGCTTGCGGATGCTCCAGTCTCCTGCGCCGCTCACGATCTTCGAGAGAACGGTCTGCGGGCGGAGGAGTGAGATGACGGCGCCGAGAGGATCCGACGTGTCGGCGGCCGCCGCCTGCAAGCTGGCTCCAGACGATTTGGGGGACATGTCAGGCAGGCTAGCCTAGCGGCCCAAGGGAGCGCGACGGCAAGCCGGGCTACTGCGACTGGGCCGTCGCCAGTGCCACCGCGTCGGCACCTGCGGGAAACCGGAGTTGGCCAGACGCATCGGTGGCCGCGCGGTACACCGCCTCGGCGACGTCAGCTTCGGTGGTCACCGCCCCTGGCTGCGCAAAGGCAGCGAAGATGGGTTCCGCGAAAGGCGCGTAGGGCTCGGGAATCAGCCCATCCATCCGCAGTCCGCCGTTGCTCGCAAAGCGCGTGTTCGGACAGTAGCCCGGCTCGACCAGCTTGACCCGCACGTTGAAGAACTCGAGCTCGAGCGCCAGCGACGCGGTGAACCCTTCGATTGCCACCTTGCTCGCGGTGTACACGGCCGCCAGCGGCATCGGCGCCAGCGTCACGCTCGAGGTCACGTTCACCACCACGCCCGACCTCCGCGCGCGGAACTGGGGCACCACCGCCTGCGTCATGGCCATCACGCCGAAGGTGTTGGTCTCGAACACCTCCCGCGCCGTAGCCATCGGCGTGGCTTCGAAGGCGCCGACAACGCCGATGCCAGCGTTGTTCACCAGCACGTCAACCGGCCCGGTTGCCTCGAGCGCGGCCGCAATGCTCTCGGGCTTCGTCACGTCGAGCGCCAGCACGCGGAGTCGTTCCGATCGGGGCAGGACGTCTGTGCGGGGCGTTCGCATGGTGGCGACCACGTTCCAACCCTGAGCGTGAAAGTGGCGCGCGGTCTCGAGGCCATAGCCGGAAGAGCAACCTGTAATGAGCACTGTGTTCATGCGACGCAGGATAGGGCTGCCCTCCGGGACGATCAATAGCGTGGCGTCCAGGATTCATTCGCGAGCGTCCTGAAGTTGAGCTCCCCGCCACAGGGAGCCACCCTCTTCGAAGGCCCGACCATGCGATGGGCGTTTGAGCTCACCCCGCCCCAGCGGGGTTGGCGTCAACCGCGCAGAGAGTCCCGAGTCAGGGACTCGAGGCGCTTCACTTGTCGTGCACCAACGATCCCCCGGGCAAGCAAGGCGATCAGGAGGAGCGCACCGACTAGATAGCCGAGGCCGGAAGTCCCAGGAGAAGCCTTGGCCTCGGCGAGAGCATTGAGCGTGACGAGACCGATCGCTGCTCCCAGGGCGGGAATGGACCCCTTCCGCGCCCGGATGCCCAGGCCAAGAAGGATGGCGGCCACCATCAAGGAGCCGATCGCGTAGGGAAAGTCGGCTCCCCCAGTCGCGGGTGCTGCCGTGAGGGCAACGAACCCCAACAGTCCGGTGAGTGCGGCCATGAACAAGAGAAAGCCCGCCGCGTCGGCGACCTTGCGTCTTGGATCGTAGGCGCTGCCAGTGAGCGGGATGCCGTCTCGCCGTATGTCGAGATCGTAGCGAAGTCCGCGGACGCGCACCCTCCGCAGTGTCAACCGGCTGCTGTCGGAGAGTGAGACCTCGAGCGGCGGAGAGAGGTCCCTGGGAGAGCTCCAGGTTCCAACGACGAAGCCGTTGAACTTGACGACGCCGCTCTTGAAGGAGCGATCGGCCTCGACCGAGACAGCCCATTCCGAGTCGCCAAAGCGGTAAGTCGTTTCGTCAGCCACGGCCCAACGACCTCTTGCCCGAGTGAGGGCTAAGCGTCAGGGTGCGACTGTTTGTATTTCGTGATTCTATCGAAGGCGTCAGCGGCCAGGTGCTGACCCCACTCCTGACCCGCAGCCATGGACTGCTGCATGATATTGGGAAGCTTCTGAATGAGCGACTTTCCGAGTGGCGAGGAGTAGAAGTCGATTGCGGCTTGCATTTCTTCGATCGTGAGGTTCTTCACGTAGATCGGGACGACCATCTCCTCGATCTGGTGTGGGTCCACGCTGGCCAGAAACTCGTTCCAGAAGGCTTCCGGGAGTTTTGGGTTCGAGGCACGGAAAGCGTCGATCATCTGGGTCATGACCTGCTTCCCCAGGTCTCCTCCGCCGGTGGCCTGGATCATCTGTCGAGCGAGGTCCTCGGGAGAGATCGTCGACGTCGTGGATGGAGGCTCTGCCGCTCTCGCAATCGAGCAAAGCGTAGCGATGGAAACTGCGGCAAGCACGGCTCGAAAGGTCTTGTCTGCGGGCATGGGACCTCCAGCGATCGGTGATTCCGACACTAACGGAACTCGAGTCAGAGGCAAATCCAGGGGGAGCTCCTCAATCCGTTCACGGTCGACGAAGCGACCGGGCAACCGTAGGCTCAGCGGGAGGATTCGCGGACTCTTGCCGGCGCCCCGACCGCGGAGCAGGGGGCACCTTCGACACGAGATAGAGGATGTACCGCTCATCCTCCACCACTCCGGCCGGGATGGTGGCGAGTCGCTCGAGACCTGCCCTCGCCCGTCGCAGAGGGCGAGTCATGATCAACAGCGCATCCTTGCCTTCGCGCAGGGCGAGGGCGCGGGCGCTCGACACGATCTCGCGATCGTCGGGGGCGCGCCGTCGCTCCCGATCGAAGCGTACGAAATGAGTCGAGCGTTGGCCTCGGACGAAGTGAATGGGGCGGCGCAAGGCGCCGGCCACGCCGGCCGTCGCGACATCGGTTTCTCCCACCAACGGCAGATCCGCCACTCCCAGTTGTTGCACTGCCGCTGCCGCCTGGCCACACGTCGAGAAAGGAAACCTGGCGTCTGCCCGCAGAGCGACCGCTGCGCCTGGCAGCTGGAGAGCCAGCAGCAGGACGAATGCGGCCCGTCTCGCTCCGGACAGCCGGACCGCAGTCGCCGGAACCTGGGACCTGGCCAGCCAGGCGGTCGCCACCAACGCCACGAACAGGAAGCCATGGTGACGAAAGACGCCGACGACTCGGAGGTACGAGAAGCTCAGCAGGCAGCCCACGCAGCCAGCCCAGAGCGCCAGGTCCTGGCGCCGCCCGGCGCATGCGAACGACGCCACCGCGGCGAGCAGCATCCCGGCCACCGCTTTCACCCACGGCAGCGGATCCAGGACGTGATGGTTCCAGAAGTGCAGCTGGAACGGAGAGAGTGGAACGAAGGCATCGGCCAGCCCGCCGACCGCGCCCGAAAGTCGGGCTGCGTTCCACTCGAATCGCCAGCGCCCGGTTCCACCGTCAACCGGCGGCGCCGCATCGTAGGCCGCGCCCGCGACCGCGAGCAGCAACAGTGCGACCGCGAATGCGCGCTTCCAGCCCACTGGGCGCCGCGCCGAGTCGGCGCTGCTCAGCCACCAAAGCCCCAAGAACCCGCTCAGCATCGTGGCCAGGGCGTGAGTCCAGGCGAGCAAGCCGAGGATCACCGCCGGCCAGAGACTCTGCGGTCGTCTCGAAACGCTGGCGCAGAAGGCCCAGACGAACAGCACCGCGAGGCCGTAGTCGCGGGCCAGCACCGCGTATTCGTAGAGCAGGAAGTATCCGCCACAAAGCAGGCCCCGCTCCCAGCGCGAAAACGGGGCGAACCGCACCATCGTCCAGCAGCCCAGGACGGCAATCGACGCGTGCAGCCACTGCATCGCCAGCGGCTGGACTGCGAAACGCGACGTTGCAAAGAGCAGCAAGTACCAGAGCGCCGGATGCGCCTCGTACCGCTTGTTGGCGAACAGGTCGAGGATCGACTCGCTGTGGCGGGCGATCAGCCAGGGGTTCCATTCGTCGCGCCACAGCTCGTGGACGGAAACCTGCCATCCCACGACCGCGGCGAAAGCAACCGTCATGGCGATCGCGAACCAGACCTCGCCTGGCGAAGCGACCCCGCCGGAGGTGCCACGCGTTTCTGCCGGTACCGAGTGCATCGCCACGCGAGCTACGGGGCTTACCGCTGGGCGACGTCCCATTTGGCCCGGCGCCAGCTGGCCGCGAAGGCGGCCTCGTCGGCGACCACGGCGCGGCGCTCGCGCTCGTGGCCGTCGAGGAACCAGACGAAGTCGAGCTGGCGGTCGGACCGGCCACGCTCCTCGGCGTAGAGCCGGGCGATGGCGTTCGCGGGGAGCGTCTGGCGGCCGGCCAGCGGCGCGACCGGGAGTTGCAGACCCACCTTGTCGAGCCCGCCGCGGTAGGAGCGCCAGACGAGCTCCGTGCACACCAGGGCGTTGTCGGTCGCGAAGTCGAAGTCGAAGTCGTACGGCTTCTCGAGGTGCGTGAACGCCGCCACAAACGCCTGCGCACGGGCGAGCGGCGACAGGCGCGGCCGCAGCGCGACCAGGTAGTCGCCGGCCGCGTGGCCGAGAGTGTTGAAGACGACGCCCTCGGAGATCGCCTCCATCACCCGGTAGGGCTCGCCCTCGAGGCCGGCCTGGTAGCGCCGCCAGAGCGCCGGATGGCGGCGCGCCAGGAGTCCAGGCAGCCCGAGGTCTTCACCGCCCGCCTGCTCCCGCACCCACGCCCGCACCTCCGGAACGTCGAACGCGCGGCCGAGCTCCTCCGGAGTGCCGAGATACAGGATCGCGTGAGGCCAGAAGCCGGGCAGGCCGACGTTCGAGAGGTACCAGTTCTTGCGCGACAGCAAGATGTCGCCGGGGACGAGATGCGCCTCCATCTCGCGCAGCTGGGGCTCTTGGATCAGATACCAGCCGATGCGCCGCGTGCGCGCGTCGCCCATCCACTCCGCCACCCCCTTCTGCGCCGGCATCCAGAGCTCGTGTACGCCGCGGCGCAGCACGGCGAGGTCGCCGCCGGCTGTCGCCGCGGCGCGCTGCAGGGCCGCCACCGCGCCGACCGCGCCCAGCTGCCGCTCGACGTTGTCCCACAGCCAGCCGTTGCCGCGCCCCTCGGTCTCGGCGCGCGCGCCGAACGCGGTCGCCAGCCACGCGAGATAGCGCGCGCCAGCGGCCACCCGCGCCTGGTCCTGGCGCCCCTGAAGCTCGCTGCGGAGCCGGGTGAACGTGCCGGCGGCGAGGCCGCGGCTCGGGTGAGGCGCATCGAGGAACCGCACCGCGCTCGGGTTGCGGGCGATCGGCTCGACGAGTCGGTAGGCCTTGTCGTAGAGCGAGAGCTCGGCGGCGAAGGTGAGCAGGAAGCTGTCGACGTGTGCGGCGCGGTCGTGGCGCGAGGGGTCGAAGCGGTACCAGTCCTCCCAGAAGCGGCGCACCTGGTCGAGGGCGAGCGCCTGGTCGTGGGCGGCCGACCAGACGTCGAGGAGCAGGGCCTCGTCGGCCGGGCCCAGCGCGCGGTCGCCGGCGGCGGTGAGCGCCAGCGAGGACTCGAGGCGCCGCACCACCAGCTCGATGCCACGGTCGTAGTCGCGGTAGCGCCGGACGTCCTCGGCGAAGGCAGCAGCGCGACTCGCCGGCGACAACGCGGTGAGCGGGCTCGGCTGCTCGGTCCACCAGAGGGCGAGATGCGCGGCCAGGGCAGCGACGGCGAGGCCGAGCACGGCGACGACTCGCTTGCGTAGCCGCCTTCCGCCCGGCGCCTCGGTGTGCGTTTGGCGGCGGAGCCAGAAGCCGGCAGCGATCAGGACGAGCGAGGCGACGGCGACGAGCAACACGGCCGAGAGCATCGTCGGCAGCCAGCGGACGCCGCGGTCGGCGATCCAGAAGCCGGCAACGAGCCCCGCGCCGATGGGTAGGCCGAGCTGCCCGAGGGCGTCGAGGAGACGGCCGGCGCGGGCGCGCATCGAGCCCGAAGGGGAGGCGGGAACCTCTGCCATGCGGAGGCGCCGATTATTGCAGGTGGCGTCGACCGCAAGCTATGCGCGCTAGCCTGCGCGCTCCTTGCGAAGTCGGAAAAGCGCTCGACAGCATAGCCAGGAGAGGACAAGGACCACGGGGCCGTAGACGAGCGCGATTCCTGGATTGCTGAGCCAGACCCAGCCATCGCCCCACTCGATGAGCGAACCGCGATAGCCCAATTCCCAAAGCAACAGAGCGGGGTAGACGGTCAGCAGAAAGCCTAGAAACGAGAGTCCGGCGAACCGCAGCCCGAGCAGAACCAAGAGTGCGGCCAGGAGGAAGCCGCTGGCCAAGGCTGCAACGAGCTGCCGTGTGCTTCGTCTCATGGTGTCCCCTTCGCTCGACCGGCGCTGCGGGAGTCGCCCACTGAATGCCCGCGATCGTGTGAGCTGAGAGCAACGAGGAGGCCGCAAGCGCCACCGACGGCGTGGGCGAGCGGGACGGGAACGAACGGCGTTGCAGCCGAAGCCGCGTCGACGAAAAGCGTCGTGCCCGTGGCGAGCTCGTAGGCGACCTTGGCGGCAAACCCGAGGAGAGCCACGGTCGCGATGATGCGGGTCGCGGGGACGAGCCGTCGGTTGCGCGCGACGAGCGCAGCCTGAGAGCAACGCGGCTCGCGGCGCCCGAACAACAAGTCTCCGGCAACCAAGGTGAAGAGAACGGACGCGAGCCCCGACAGGCCGCGATAGCTCACGAGGTCGGGTTGCACCACTGCGAGCGCGAGCGGAATCGCCAGGCTGCCGGCCAGCAGGGCAGCCAGCGTGCGCCATGCCGGACCACGCGCGATCCAGGCGAGTGCGACCAGGGTCACGAGATCCCATGCGAGATGTTCGCCGGACCAGTGCACCCAATGGCAGGTGAGGATCCGCCACGGTTCGGCGACGAAACGCTCCGGCCGCAGCTCGAGCCGGGACGCGGGCGCGGCCGCCGCGAGAGCCGCGGCGGCCGCAAGTGCGAAGGAGAGTCCGAGACCGGGGTCGGGTACTCGGCGCCAGAGGGACCGCTGGGCTTCGGCGACCGGCCCTCGACGCCACACCCGTGGCGCGAGGCGGATGGTGAGCCCGTGGACGCCGGCCGCCGACTGGTTCATCGGCGGCGCTCCCGGCGGCGCGCCGCGGCGGCACCGGCGGCGAGGGCGATGGCGAGGCCGGCCGTCAGCGGATCGAGGGCCCCGCCACCGCCGCCTCCGAGGTCGACGTCACGGCGGCGCTCGGTCGGCTGCGCGGCGACGTTGGGGCTCGTGCTGAAACGCTGGCCGGGAGAGGGACGAGCGGATCCGGCGCCGAGGTCCTTGGCGGCCACCGCCTGCGGTCCCACGGCCTCGGTGGCCGGGCGGCGCATCGCCTCCACCTGCTGGCGCAGGCGGTCGAGCTGACGCTGCTCGCGCTCGTGGCGCAGCGCGTTGCGACGCTCGATCTTCCAGCGCTGGTATTCGGCGTCGTTCTCCAGCACGAGGAACGAGGTGTGCTCGGTGACGATCGAAAACGCCTCGCCCAGACGCACCACCTCGTCGACCGCCGCCTGGCGGTTGCCCGCCTTCTCGCCCTCCTTGAGCAGGCGATCGACGCGCTTCCACGCCCACATGCGCTCGATGGCGGGGTTCTCGGCCGCCGCCGGCAGCTCGATCGGCACCGTGCGTTCGATGCGTTCGCCGCCGATGTCGCCGGACAGTCGCAGGTTGATCGCGCCGGCTTCCTTGTAGCGCCCGTAGAGGCGCACCGGCAGCCCGTGGTACAGGGCCGGCAGAACGGGCGGCTCCATGTCGTAGGCGCCGGCGCCGTCGAGCGTGATCTGCACGTTGGCGAGCGCCGGCCGCTGAAGCTTGCGTTGGAACGCCTTGGCCTGACGGGCGAAGTCGTCGCCGCGCGAGACGAAGGCGGCGAGCCCACCGGCTTCGTCGGCGAGCTGTTCGAGCAGCGGGCGGTCGACGTCGTTGCCGATGCCGATGGCGAACAGTCGCGTCTTCGGCGGGCGTTGCGCGGCGAGGCGCAGCAGCTCGGCACGCTCGTGCTGCTCGGTCATGCCGTCGGAGAGGATGACGACGTTGAGCGCGCGGTCGGGCTGCTGCAAGGCGTAGGCGGCCCGCAGCGCCGGTTCGAGGAACGTGCCGCCGCGGGCGCGCTGGGCGCCGAGGAAGGTCGCCGCCTGCCGCTTCGACTCGCCGTTCGCCGCGCGAAGGCTGCCGAAGGCGGTGGCCGGCGCGACGTTGAAGGCGATCACCTCGAAGCGATCCTGCTCGGCCAGCGCGTCGATGAAAGCCGACAGGGAATCGCGGGAGATGGAGAGCTTGCCCTCGTCGTCCATGCTCCCCGAGACGTCGAGGACGAAGGCGTAGTCCATCGGGTCCTGCAGCTTGGCGAGCTCCTCGCCGGCGGTCAGGGTGAGCAGGAAGTAGCCGTCCTCTCCCTTGGCGCGCGAAGCGACGACGTCGACGCCCGTGCGCGCACGCACGGTGTGGATCGCCACCACGACGTCGCGCTGCAAGTCTCCCGCGCTCTGCTCGAGGCTCGCCTGGACGACGCCGGGGCCGTGCTGCGCGACGACCAGGTCGTTGCGGTGGCTGGGACTCTCGACGGCGACGATCGGCACCTCCGAGCGCACGTCGAAGTCGAGCGAAAAGGGGCCCGTCGTGCGGGAGTCGAGCCCGGTGCGCGAGGACGTCGCCAGCGGATAGACCCAGGTCGCCCACTCCGCGTCGTACGACAGCTCCTGCCAGTAGACGAGGCGGACGCGCTGCTCGGCTCCCGCCGCGATCGGGAAGATGCGCATCTCGAAGGTCTTGTAGTCGGTCTGCTCGAGCAGCCCGGGGTCGCGCTGCTGCTGTTTGTAGCTGTCGTAGATCTGGCGGGCGCGCGCCTTCTCCACCACCTCGCCCACCATCTCCTTGCCGCCGATCCACATCGAGAAGCCGGAGACCGAGGCGCCGCGCGGCACCGGGAAGGTATAGAGCGCCTCGACGACGCGGCTCTCCGTGTTGCGGAAGGTCTGCTCGACCTCGGTGACGGCGATGCCGTTGTCGATGGTGACGCGCACCTGGTGGCGCTCGATGGCGAGCGCGCCGCCGAGCCCTCCGTCGGCGACCAGCAAGCCCGCGGCGGAGGCGGAGCGGGCACCGCAGTCGCACATGCCGACCGAGACGAATGCGAGCGCGACCACGAAGCGGCGGCCGAACCGCGGTCCGCGCCCGCGGTGACCAGGTCCGCGGGGTCGGGCGCAGGGGGCGCCGTCGCGGGCGGGGACCGCGAGCCCCACCTCCATCTCGGCGGCCGGCCAGTCGAGGACAACCTCGACCTCGCCGAGCTGCTCGAGATCGGGGATCTCGTCGTCATGGGGGCTGGAATCGAGCTCGAGGCTCGATCCGGAGTCCGCCGGGGGCCGGGGCTCCTGGGGGTCGCGGAGATCGGGGCGCGGGAGCGTGGGCATCGGGAACCTCCGAGGGGGCGAGCGGCGGCATTGCCGCGGCGCGGCATCCCGCAGGAGCCAGAGCGATGCCACCACCGCCACGGGCCGGAGCAACTCTCATGAATGCCGCAGGATGACCCGTCCGAGCCGCCCGATCGCGGAGGTTCGATCGTCGGCCTCGTGTACGGGAAGACGCCATCTGCTGTACCTTGGATGTCCATGGGGCTGCTTTCCGATCGCGAGCGCGACCTCGGAGAGGCGCTCTCCGCGCTCACCACGTGCAACCCTTTCGGCGAGGAGCGCATCGCCCTCGAACGCCGCGCCCTCGGCGAGGCCTTCCTCGCCAGCGGCCTGGTCTGGCACCGCCGCGCCGAAGGGTCGCCGCACAACCCCAACGAGGCGCCGCTCGCCGCCGAGGCCGAGCGGCTGGCGGCGGTGCTGCGGGGGCGGCTCGTCGCCTCGCGCGCTCGGTCGGCCACCCGGGCCAGCCAGCGCGAGCTCGACATCTACCGCGACCTCGTGCTCTACGTCCTCTACTACCGCTACCAGGCCGAGATCTACGAAGCCCTCCATGGCCCCGCGAGCGCACCACGCCGGCCACTCGCCTTCTACGGCCGTTTCGTCTCCGATCTCGATTCGTTCCTCGCCCTCCCCGGCCACACCATCCCGCCGCCCCAGCCGGCGCCCCATCTCTTCGCCTACTTCGTGCAGGTTCGCCGCGCATTCCACCTGGTCATCAACGCCTTCGTCGGCCGCTCGGCTCCGGCGGCGCGCCTGCGGGCCCAGGTGTGGGAGTCGATCTTCACGCGCGACACGCGGCGCTACCGGCGAGCTCTGTGGTCCCGCATGGGGGACATCACGACGCTCGTCGTCGGCCCCTCCGGCACCGGCAAGGAGCTCGTCGCGCGTGCCGTCGCCCTCGCGCGCTACCTGCCCTTCGACGCCGAACGCTGCACCTGCGAGGAAATCACCGACACCGCCTTCCAGCCGCTCAACCTCGCCGCGCTGTCGCCGACGCTCATCGAGTCCGAGCTCTTCGGCCACCGTCGCGGCGCCTTCACCGGCGCCGTCGCCGAGCGCGCCGGGTGGCTCGAGGTCTGCCCGCACCTCGGCACCGTCTTCCTCGACGAGATCGCCGAGACCGAGCCCGCCATCCAGGTCAAGCTCCTGCGCGTGCTCGAGACCCGCGTCTTCTCCCGCCTCGGCGAGAGCCGGCCCCGCTCCTTCCGCGGCAAGCTGATCGCCGCCACCAACCGCGACCTCGCCGTGGAGATCCGCGAGGGTCGCTTCCGCGAGGACCTCTACTACCGTCTCTGCGCCGACACCGTGACCACGCCGACGCTCTTCGAGCGCCTCGCCGACACTCCCGAGGAGCTGCCGCTGCTCGTCGGCTTCCTCGCCCAGCGACTCGTCGGCGAAGACGAGGGGCCGGCGGTCGCTGCCGAGGTCGTGGCGTGGATCCAGGCGCACCTCGGCGACGACTATCCATGGCCCGGCAACGTGCGCGAGCTGATGCAGTGCACCAGCAACGTGCTCGTTCGCGGCCGCTACGAGCCGGCCGGGCGCGCGGTGGCGGGTGGCGCCGGGGCCGGCACCGCGGCCGGACCGCGCGAGAGGCTCGCGGCGGAGCTGGCCGTGGGGAACTTGAGTGCCGAAGAGGCCCTCAACCGCTACTGCTCGCTGGTCTACGCCGATACCGGGAGCTACGTCGAGGCGGCGGAGCGGCTGGGGCTGGACCGGCGAACGGTCCGCGGGCGGGTGGATCGCGAGCTGGCGAGGTCGCTGCGGGCGGCGGCGCGGCGGTGAGGGTACCAGCCGTGGACATAGCAGATCGGCGCGGCGGTAGCGAGGAGAAACGCCATCATGGTTGACGCCTGCCGAGTCCTTCTCGCCCATGCAGAAGGGAGCGGTCGCGCAACGTGGTCAGGCGTCATTTCGACCTCGTCGTGTGTCGGGCCTCTGGGAATCACCCTGTGGTTCCAAAAACGCGTGGCACCTAGATCTCTGCAACGATGAGTTAAGCGGCGCAAACTCCGATTCTTGCCTGCGGGCAGTGAACCGACACCGCCTGGAGGAAATCGTGTGGTCGATCAGGCGTTACCACGACAGTGCGATGAGAGAACCTGAGAACCACGGAGTTCCGCGGCTGGGTAGCGAAGGCTCTGTAACGACCGAGCTTGCGATTGGTGAAGAGACCCGCAAAGACGAACAGTCCGCCATTGCCGAAGAGTCGAAGTGATCCACGCATGGCAGCGGGATCGGCCCAGGCCGCGGTCAGGCCCTCGAGTGGCAGCCTTGTGGCCCAGGACAGGCGCCGGATGAGGAGGTTGCCGGCCTCGAGCTCGTACCCCCGGACCATGAAGAGCGCGGAGCCGGCAAAGGAAGCGACGACGGCGAACATGGCAAAGAGAAACGGGATACCGGCGGCTGTCTGGCGAGGAAACAGGACGGCGAAGGCGACACACACAGCCGTCAGGATTGCGATTGAGAGTGCCGTGAGGATCTTCAACGATGTGGACCAAGGGGCTCCGAAGGCGATGCAAGCGGTCATCACGAGTGTTCCGAGGGCCGCCTAACGGCACTTGAGTTCAGCGGCAAATCCCGGGCGAACGCCCGGGATTTGTCCGCTGCAACGAAGGGTTAGGCGGCCAGCCAAATGCGCCTCGGAACGGTCTTGAGGCTTTACGCCCTGTGGCCGGTTTCGATCTCTGCCTTCCATTTCGCGTTGTCGATGTAGCGAAACACCTTGGCGCTTAGGCATTCATGCAGTTTGGAAGTGCACTTGGGGCAACAGTAGAACTTGGTACCAGTGCGATTCGGGAACACTTCTCGGTCGCGAAGCACGCTGAACAATAGGTCGCGCTGGGCGAGGTCGGAGATGTGGTCTCGGTTGTAGTCGCGTCCGAGGGCGATCTTGCTGGCCATCAAGAAGTCGCACCGAATCGCCGTTCTTCCCGATGCGCCCGAGAACTTCTTGCCGCCGACCGAAGCGTAGGTGGCGGGGAAGTTGCCACCTTGGATGTCGTTCCAGATCTCGCCGCGCCTTGCCAAGAAGGCTCGCTGTGCCGCGAGGCGTTCTTTCGCAAACCCGTTGGCGGTGTTCAGCACGTCAGCGATTTCTTGCACGACTTAGCCCCAGGGAGTTGGCGGATCTGTTCTGCGCGATCGCTGGACAGCTACTGCGTTTGACTTGGACGCCTAACCTAGGATTCGACGACAGAATCACGGAATGGCACGGGGCAATCCTACGCGAATCTCTCGCTGCCACACGTTAGAGACCCCGAGTAGAAGGGCCGGCCTCTTCGGCCACCTGCTCTCGTAGCGGAGTCAGCGCGCCCCCATCGCCTCGGCGAAGGCGGCGAAGGCGGCGGCGTCCTCGCGCGCCACGCCGTCGCGGGCGCCGTTCTCTGGCGCGCGCCGCGCGAGGACCGCAGCCTGAGACGCCGACAGTCGCCCCTGAAACACCGCCTCGCGCAGGTAGCGAAGCCGCTGCAGCGAGAGGTCGCCCGCGCCGCCGTAGCGCCTCGTCTGGGCGAGGAAGAACGCGAGGAGGGGCGGAGGCAGCCGCAGCGAGGTCGCGGCATCGCTCCGCGTGTATTCGTAGATCTGGCGCTGGCGCCAGGGCTCGAAGCGGTCGGTGTCGAAGAGATCGCTCTCGGCGAGGAAGATCTGCGTCGTTGGCACCACCACGCGAATCGGCGGCCTCACGCGCGGGCGGATCTGCCACACCGCCACCGTGTGGTTGGGGTATGGCCAGAAGAGCCCGACGCCGTGCACGCCGAGGGAGCGCACGAGGAAGGCGAAGAGGGCGGAGAGCTCGTCGCACTCCGCCGTCGCCGTCGGTCGCAGCGGCGATGGCGCGGCGGCGGCCTGCCACTGTCTCCAGATGGCGTCCGACCGCGGCTCGCGATCGGTGATCCGCCACTGCAGGTTCCACAGACCGGCATCGCGCGTCGACTCGAAGAGCAGGCGGACGGCGACGAAGTCGGAATAGGGAAGATCGGAAGGGATGAGGCCGCGGCGTTGGAGGAACGACGCGTAGGCGAGGCGCATGCCGGCGGTCGGCTCGAGCGTCTTGGCCGTCGCGCGGAGGCCGCTCAGCAGGTCGGCGACGGTCGTGGGGCGCGCCGACGATGGCCGAGGTGTCTGGGCCTGCGGCGCCGGCGGCTGTGCGGCGGGTGTGCGCGCGGAGGGCGCGTCCACGGCGAGCCCTCTGGCGGCTGCGAGCGCCGCCGAGACGCACAGACCAGCGACCAAGGACAGCGTGCGGCAGCGTGGGGAAGCCATCGCCCTCATCTTCACGAGACTACTCTCGCCGTCGGCCTGGAATGCGGCCGAGGTGTGGCGAGGAGGTGAGCGCTGCCCGTTGCGGGCACCTTCGGTCCCGAGGCGAATCGCGCCGGTGAACGGCCGGCCAAGACGAGCCCGGCCCGCTTGACACCCTGGCGTGGCTTTGCTTAGTTTGCGACCACTACCGTCGGTACAGCGGTCGGTGTCGATTGTTTTCGGCGCGCCACGGATCGGCCTCCCGGCCGGCGCGCGTGGGGAGACGGGTGATGCGACGCAGGGACGTGCTCAAGCTCGGGCTCGCCGCCGGCGGGTCCAGCCTCCTCGCCGGGCGTGCGCGCGCCGGCGACCCCAGGGAGCTGCTCCAGTTCCTCTGCCCGCCGGACGGCGAGCCGCCGGACCTCGCCACGCCGAGCCCGCCGGCACGCGAGTTCGTCGCCGAGCTCTTCGTGCCGCCGGTCAAGCAGCCGGTGGCCTCGCTCGACCCGCCGCCGGATCCACGCGCGCACCAGCGCTACGAAGAGTTCCGGCCGAAGAAGCTCTACGAGATCCACGAGGAAGAGTTCGACTGGGTCTACCACCCCGACCCGCCCTACGGTAACGGCAGCGCCTCGTGGGGCTTCGACGGCTCGACACCCGGTCCGACGTACCACGCGCGCTACGGCGAGCCCATCCTCGTCCGCCGTGTCAACCGCCTGCCGCCGGTGGGCGTGAGCCGCGTGGGCTTCGCCCTCCCCTCGACCACCAGCCACCTGCACAACGGGCACACCGCCTCGGAGAGCGACGGCCAGCCGCAGGACTGGATCGACACCGGCGAGTTCTGGGACCACCACTACGCGAACTTCCCCGCCGGCTTCGACCAGCGCGAGAAGCTCACCACGCTCTGGTACCACGACCACCGCCTCGACTTCACCGCCGCCAACGTCTACGCCGGGCTCGACGGTTTCTACCTGCTCTTCGACGAGCAGGACTCGGGCGACGAGACCGACGCCACCCCCGGAGCCTGGCGGCTGCCGAGCGGACGCTACGACGTGCCGCTGATCCTGCACGACGTGATGTTCCAGCCCGACGGACAGGTGCGCTGGAATCCCTTCAACACCGACGGCATCCTCGGCGACCGCTACACCGTCAACCGCCGCATCCAGCCCTTCTTCCGCGTCGAGCGCCGCAAATACCGCTTCCGCATCCTCAACGGCGGGCCATCGCGCTTCTACCAGCTCTTCCTCAGCTCGGGCCGACCTTTCGTCATCATCACCGGCGACGGCAACGTGCTGCCCGAGCCCGTCGAGGCCGAGAGCATCTTCCTCTCCGTCGCGCAACGCGTGGACGTGGTCCTCGACTTCTCCCACCACCGCGCCGGCGACACGGTGACGCTGCTCAACCGCCTCGAGCAGACGAACGGCAAGGGACCTTCGGGGCGGATGCTCGACCCCGGTGTGGGGCTCGTGCAGTTCCAGGTCGTCGAGGCCAAGGGGCCTGATCCCAGCCGCATACCCGAGCGCCTGCGCGAGCTGCCGCGCATCGACGCCGGCGAGATCCGCCGCGAGCGCATCTGGGAGTTCGACTACGACGGCGGCCTGTGGACGGTCAACGGCAAGGTGTTCGACCCCAACCGCGTCGACGCCGGGATCGAGCAGGGGACGGCGGAGATCTGGGTCTTCCGCAACGCCGGCAACGCCTGGTCGCACCCCATCCACAGCCACTTCACCGAGTTCCAGATCCTCTCGGTCAACGGCGTGCCGTTCGACCGCACGTGGATCCAGGACTGGCGCGAGGGCGAGGAGGAGTTCGTGCCCTACTACGCCGCGCCGCCGGAGCGGCGCCGACCGATCCGGCGCTTCATGGGCGGCAAGCGGCGCGACGTCGCCACGCTCTTGCCCGGCGACGAGATCAAGGTGGTCATGCGCTGGAGCGACTTCCTCGGCAAATACGTCATGCACTGCCACAACGTCGTGCACGAGGACCACTCGATGATGATCCGCTGGGACATCGTGGAGCCCGGCCAGGGGTTCGTCGGCTCGCGGCCGGCGTCGGAGGTCTACCGCGAGACTGCGGCACCACCTCACGTCGAGCCGCGGCCCGCCGCCGCCAGCTCGCAGCAGGATCAAGAGGAGCCCGAGCCGTGATCCGCCGTCGGGCTCTTCTCGGGATCGGTGGCGAGGGGATCGAGCGCTGCGGCCTTTCCGAGAGCCCCGTCCCAGACGTCGTCGTCGTCAGCCACGAGGGGGAGCGGGCGCGCTTCTGGAGCGACCTCGTGCGCGGCCGTACGGTGCTGCTCCACTTCCTGTCGACCGGCGGCGACGAGTCCCGCGCGGTGGCCGCGACCCTGGCGCGCGTGCAGGAGCTGCTCGGCGAGCGCATGGGCCGCGAAGTCTTCTTCTACTCGCTCGCCGCCGACGCCGAACGCGACACGCCGCAGGCGCTACGCCGTCTCGCCGAGGCACACGGGGCCGGTCCGGGCTGGCGGTTCCTCACCGGCGAGCCGGCGGCGATGGAGCTGCTGCGCGCGCGGCTCTACGCCAGCGCCGACTCCACAGGTCACGCTGCTCACGCAGGCGCGAACCCGCAGGACTGCTCGCGCGGCCTGCTGCGTTACGGCAACGCGGCGGTGGGCCTCTGGGGGTCGGTGCCGGCCCGCACCGACCCGGCCTGGATCGCCGAACGCCTCGCATGGCTCGCCCCGCGCACGCCGGCCGCCGGACCTCCGCGACGGCGCGGCCCGCTGCCGCTCGTTCTCGCCGGGCTCCTGCTCGGCCTCACCTCGACTGCCGGGTTCGCACAGCATCCGCATCCGCAGCCGCTGATCACCCCCTCGTGCCAGACCACCGAGGGAAACGTCACCACCGTCGTCACCGGCGAGTCGCTCTTCCCGGCGAGCTACCCCTTCCGCGATCCGCCCGGCACCAACTTCCTCCCCACCGTCTACACCAACCTCTTCGACAGCCTCGGACGCGAGGTCCCGAACACGCTTCCCTCGACGCCGACCGCCTTCTACAACCTGCACGACGGCGAGCCCGCGGTGAGCCAGGTCAACCCGACCTCGCCCACCGACGACCTCTTCGCCCTCTGGAACCGGCTCGACGAGACCGGCGCCCGCGGCGGCCCGCGCGATCCGATCGAGGAGAGGCTCCTGCGCGAGGGGATCCAGACCGGGATCGACATCCTCGAGGGCAACCCCGTCCGCAACCGCGCCTACAGCGGCCTGCCGCTGCTCCACTACACGGGGCCCGAGAAGATCCGCAAGGTGCAGATGGTGCTCGACGCTGAGGGCAAGGTCGTGGGCGGCAACGTCGAGGTCCACCAGGTCTGGTACGACAGCCACTTCGAGTCCGACACCGCGATGCTCGACGTGAGCGGCCTGCCGCCGGGAACGCCGTGGACGGTCACCTACACGATCGATGTGCTGACGCGCGGCGAAGACGACTTCTCGCCGTACGCCATGTACTGGGACCTCGCGCCCGGCGACGAGGCGGCGGGGCCTGCGCTGCCCCCGGGCTGCATGGCGCCGGCGTCGGGCCCCCCGGGCAAGCGTCCCGGCATGGGCATGGACCAGACCTTCTTCCCGCTGCGCGAGGGGACGCGCACCGTGCTGCGGATCAAGATGGCGCCCGCCGAGTACTACCGTCTCGTCTACACCTGGGGATGGCGCATGCACCCCCCGCGGGTGCAGGTGATGGTGAACGCCAACGAAGTGGTTTTCGGCAAGACGCTCGCGAAGTGGGAGAGCGACGTCTTCGGACCGGCGCCACGCTCGAGCGAGGAAGCGAAGCTCGCGGCAATCGCGCAGATCGGCGAGCTCGCTCCCGCCAAGCGGATGTGGCGGTCGCTGCGCGCGGCCCGCGACGCGGCGGCGCGCGGCGACTGGCGTCGGGTCCAGGCGCTCGGCCGCGAGGGCAGCGCGGCCTTCGACGACTGGGGCGAGCGCGGTCAGCTCCCCACCGGCGTCGAGCTCGACCGCGACGCGGACATCACGCTCTTCTACGTCAACAACACGATCTACGCGGAGTTCACCGACGGCGGCCTCGTCAACTTCCCCGCCTGGCAGACGCGGGGCGCCAAGCTCAAGGTGACGGTGATCAACGGCGACCACTACGAGCGCTCCTACCTCAACGTCGACTTCGGGGGGGCGCGCGGGTGGGAGAACCAGTTCAAGTCCTCGGTGCGCGTCGGCGGCTCGGGATGCTGGTTCACCTTCGGCCGCAACTACTGGTGGGTGAACATGGCGGCCCCCGTCGTGCTGCCCCCTGCCGGCCGCGATCCCTACCGGCCCTCGGTGCACAAGGTCCACATCACGTACCGCTTCGACCCGGGGCGGCGGCTTCGCTTCTACCAGTTCGACCCGCTCCACCATGACGTGGGGGTCTACTCGGTGCACTGATGTTGGTGCTGAGGAGAGAGGGGCCCGGAGCAGAGCGGCGTTGTCGCCGCATCCGGTGGAGTGTTCTCGGTAGCGCGGCGCTCGCGCTCGTCCACAGTGCGAGCTCACCGCTCGCGAGCTCGGCCTCCGCTACCGCGGCTGAGTCACGCTACGCGCGCACGGTCGCCGTCGTCGAGCTCCCGGACGTCTCGCTCATCGCCGCGGACGGAGCGACCGTCGCGTTGCGGGAAGAGCTCGCGCCGCCCGGCCCTCTGCTCGTGCAGTTCGCGTTCACGACCTGCTCCACGGTCTGTCCGGTGCTCTCCGGCACGATCGCGGCCGTCCAGGAGACGCTCCCCGCCCTGCACATCGTCTCGATCTCCATCGACCCCGAGGCGGACACGCCGGCGCGGCTCCGCGAGCACGCCACGCGATTCCGCGCGGGACCGCGCTGGCGGATGCTCACCGGAACACCGGAGGCGGTCGTCGCGGTCCAGCGCGCCTTCGACGTCTACCGCGGCGACAAGATGCGACACGAGCCCGTGCTCTTCCTGCGCGCGGACCCGGACGCGACCTGGGTGCGGCTGCAGGGCTTCCCGAGCGCCGACGACCTCGTGAACGAGGTGGGGCGGCTGGTCGCCGCCGGCGACCCCGAGCGCGGACGCCGCCTCTACCGCGACGGGGTCGCTCCCGCGGGACGGACGGTCGACGGCGTGCTGCAGGGTTCCATCGCCGTGAGCGGACCGGTCTTCACCTGCGCCAGCTGCCACCGGCGCAGCGGCTTCGGCGGCGTCGAGGGTACGGTCTTCGTCCCGCCGGTGACGGCACCCGCCCTGTTCGCGGAGCGGCCGCTCGCGGGCCCGTGGCGCTTCCGCGAGCTGTTCCGGGAAGAGCTCGAGCCCTCCCACTGGAGCCGCCTGCGCGATGCTCCGTGGCGGGCTCCCTACACCGAAGCGAGCCTGGCCGCCGCGCTCCGCGCCGGGCGCGACCCGGCCGGTCGCGCCCTCGATCCACTGATGCCGCGCTACGCGCTCACGGACCCCGAGGTGCGGGACCTCGCGGCGTACCTGCGCACGCTGGGAGCCGTGGCGCCCCTCGGCGTCGACGGTTCGACAGTCCACATCGCCACGGTCGTCGCGGGCGCGGTGGACCCGACCGCCCGGCAGGCGATGCTCGACGTGATGGCGGCCTTCGTACGCTGGCGCAACGCCGACGTCGGCTACAACCTGCGGCGGCCGGAGGCGCTTCGCTACGACGACACGGCCGCCGGCCTCCGCCGGTGGCAGCTCCACGTCTGGGAGCTCGAGGGCGACGCCGCGTCCTGGCCCGAGCAGCTCGTCGCCCGCCACCGCGAGCGGCCCGTCTTCGCGCTCCTCGGCGGCCTCGCCGCGGGGAGCTGGAGCCCGATCGCGGCGTTCTGCGAGCGGGAGGAGATCCCCTGCGTCTTCCCCAACACGGACTTGCCCGCCGACGCTCCGGGCGAGGTCTACACGGTCTACCTCTGGCCCGGGCTGCGCGCCGAAGCCTCGGCCGTTGGCGACGCGCTGCGGAGGCACGCGCGGTCCGCTCCCGCCATGCGCGTGCTCCAGGTGGTGCGGGACGAGCCGCGCGGACGAGAGGCCGCGCGGGCGCTCCGCGAAGCGCTTCGCGACCTCCCCGGCGTACGCCTCGACGAGCGCGTGCTGGCGGCCGCCGGCGCTCCGAGCGCGGCGGAGTGGGTGGAGTGGCTCGGCTCCCGCCCGGATGCGCTCGTCCTATGGCTCGCGTCGGGCGACCTCGAGCATCTCCCTGCGGCTCCGGACCCGATAGAGCGCGCCTACCTCTCGGCGTCCCTCGTCGGAGAGGAACGGCCCCCTCTTCCCGAGGCGTGGCGCGAGGTGAGCTACCTTGCTTCGCCGTTCGCTCCTCCTGGCGACGCGGCGCCGCACCGATACCGGGCCCGCGCCTGGCTCCGCTCGCGCGGCGTCGAGCCGCGGCGCGAGCCCCTGCAACTCTCCACCTACTTCACGCTCTCGCTCGCCGACCACGCCCTCATGGACCTCGGCCGCGAGCTCTCGCGCGACGCCTTCCTCGAGGCCGTGGAGCGCGAGACCGAGCGCGAGCCGAACCCCGGCCCCTACCTCCGCCTCACCCTCGGCCCAGGCCAGAGGGTGGCGGCGAAGGGGTGCGCGGTGCGGCGCCTCGACGAGGCGATGCCACACCGCTAGCCGCGCGCGGCGCTCGACCGATCGCTCACGGGTATTGGCTCGTTCCCTGGACGCCTGACGGCGTATGAGCTCAGCGGCAAAATCCCGGGCGAACGCCCGGGATTTGCCCGCTGCAACGAGGGGTTAGGCGTCGGATCACTGCTGCCCGCCCGAATGGTGCTCGTGCGCCTCTGCCAAGGCCTGCTCCCCGGCAGTCAAGACTGACTCACATAGGGCGGTGTAGCCCTGAGGACAGCGATCCCTGGCATGACCAACAACTGCATCAAGGTGGTCGAGATTGGCGGACGCGTCAATGTGCCCGAGGACGAACGGGCGAAAGGCAGAAGACTCGGCAAACTCGGCTTGCAACTGGGGCAGCGTTTCCCAGCGCAGAGCGAGTGTGCTTGCGACGAGCTCGGTGACTCCTTCGGCCAAGTAGCCATCGTCGCATGCGTGGTACTTGCTTTCCCATCCCCTCAGGTCAGCCCAACTGTGGACGGACGAAAGAGCCCGGTCGGCAGCGTCCATACTTTCGCAAGTGTCGCTGGCGAAGGCAGGAACCACTGCGCAAACGGCCAGACCGAGAACGAGGCAAGCGCGATTGAGCATGTGAGTTCCTCTTGGAATCCGAGCAGCGCGCTGACATCCCGGGTGAGACGTCAGTCATGGAGCACCGATCGCCGCACAGTCCATGTGCACTTCGTCGTCCGCCGCCCGGATCTCTATCTCCGTGCGGCAGAACGTGCCGGCCGCGCTCGAAACGAACATGCGTGCTCGTCCCGGCGCGAGGTGCTCGATCCGGGCAACCCCGGCGTCGACCGGCCCCTTGAAGAAAGCTCCGAGCTCGTGCTCGCCGTGCAGGAAGACGTTGACCCATGCGCCTGGCGTCTCGGGAAGGCCGGTCACGACCAGCGTCGTGCCTGAGGCGAGCATGACGTCGCCGAGCGCCACGTCGCCCCCGTCACGGACGTCGACGGCTCGGCCCGCGGAGGCGAATCCGTAGTGGTTGATCTGCACGAACCAGGCGCCCATCGGAACACCCTCGAAGCGGAAGACGCCGTCGGCTCCGGAGTCCGTCGCGATGACATCGGTTCCATTGCTCGCCTTGTAGTAGACGCGTGCCCCGACAACGGGCTTGCCGTCGAGCGCACTGATCACCCGGCCACTGACCGTGCCCGAGGTGGGAGCCAGTAGATCGCCCAGGTCTCGCTCTTCGGTGGGCTCTCCAGCCGGAACGGCCACCGTCAGAGACGCTGAATGTGGCGATCGGAAGGCGAGGGTATGGTCCTGCGTCGGCTGCAGGGCCAATGAGAAGCTGCCGTCGGCTTCGAGCGAATCCAATGAACCCTGATCGACGATCACCGACGCACCCATGAGCGGCGATCCGTCACCGCCAAGGAAACGGCCTCGGACGGTGAGAGCGCGCTGGAGGCGTACCGAGAGTCCGCGAGCCGGGAGAACCACGTCTGTGTCGGCGCGCAGGTGACCCCCGGCGGTTGTCTCGATGGTGATCTCCGAGCCCTCGGACAGACCGTGGAGCACGGCACGACCGTCTGGACCGGTCGCGGCCTCGATCTTCGAGTCGATGTCGTCCGCGCGGACCTGCGCACCGACGATCGGTTCGCCGAGGTCGTTCGCCACGCTCACCACCAGGGAATCGTCGGGCGAGAGGGCCAGCGTGCCGACGTCCACGTCCAGCCGATCGACCTTGACCGCAAGCCTCCGCCGGGCGGGGCCGTGATGTCTGGCCATGAGCATCACCTGGCCGAAGCGAACGGCAATCACCGCGAAGCGGCCGTCGCCCTTGGTTTCGGTCTCGACCAGTGGCATCGGGCTCCCATTCCAACCCCAGGAGGCGACCTGAACCAGGGCGCCTTCCAGAGGTCGACCGCCGGGATCGACCACGCGGCCTCTGATCGTGGCACCGCTGTCGAGGATGATCCTCGAGAGCCGGCTGGGCGTGGTGACGACCAGCGTCGCCGGGTGCCCCACTCCGGCCGCTAGCCAGCGCAAGGGCGCCTGATCGGGAAGACCGGCGATCGCGAAATGGCCGGCCTCGTCCCCGAGGAAGACCGCCAGCGCCCTGGAGGAGCCGTGCGGTCCCGGCACGTCCTCGAGCACCCGGACACTGGTCTCCCGTACCGTCTGGTCGTCCCCGGCGGAGACGACGAACCGAGCACCTGCCGCCGGCACGACGTCGACAAGGGCGCTGATCGCCCCAGGGGCCAGTTCCGTCCAGAGGCTCCCCGCCTTCTCGCCTGCGATGCGCAGCCTCCAGGCCCGCACGCGGTCGGCGGGGATCCTCACCCGTCCCGAGGCCGGCACGCGCCACGAGGGCAGCATCGCCTCCGGCACCTCGTCCCACATTTCGACGGGCCCCGCGATCAGTCGCAGCCCGCCCGCCTTCGTACCGCGCGCCGCCGGGACTCGCACGAGGATGGAGTGGTCGGCGACGAGATCTCGCCGGCCCGCCTCGCGCAGCTCCCTCGCCGAGAGGCGTCGAGGCTCGGCCACCGGCGACCAGACCCATATCGCTCGCGCCCGTGCCAGCCGTTGTGGGTCTGCCTGCGAAAGAGCGGGCAGCGCCTCCAGCCGCAACGGTCCGTCGACGATCACCCCTTGCTCCGCATGCGGCAGCAGGACGGCGAGGTAGACGGCTATCGAGACGATCGCATTCACGGCGTCGGAGGAACGCTCGGCCTGGTGGAATCTCCGCGGAGACCGAGCGGGATCGCTCGGCGCGGGCCGGCGCGGTCTTCGTGACCGGAACCACTATCACTCGCGTCACGCCGGCCGTCAACACCAGCCTAAAACCAAGGTACGCAGATGAGCGTCATCGAGTGGCCGGTGAGACAGAGGCGCCCCGATGAGACAGAGGTGCCACGTGATCCTGGCTGGGGTCGACTCAAGGTGCGTCGCGCGCCTCGCCACGACCAAAAACAAAGAGGCCGCCCGAAGGCGGCCACGACCCTGACTCGACGTTGTGGGCTTTACGAGGATGTCGATCCTGTTGCCCGCCTCACAGGTGCCACGCAGTTCCGGCTGGCTGCGCCTCGAGAGTCGGCGGTCACGTCACTGCTTGAGGCACGTCGTGCGGACCGACTCTTCGTGCGTGCCGTTGTGACCCGAAGGGTGGCTGAATCCGACTGCGACGATCCGCCGCGGGACGCGAGTGAATCCAACGCCGCTGGGAATCACGTACGGCAACACCAAAGTGCAACCGAACTCCGTCTCGGGCCACCACTTCGATTCGGCGGGTGTCGTCACGGTAGCCCAGTCGGTGTCGGCGGCCAGCGTGCACGACTTGAGGGCGTAGCTCTGCTGGTGCGTGCCGTTCTCGTGGGGCTCATGTCTGAAGGTTATGCCGGTGACGACCGACCGCGCAGGCGCAACGATGTTTGTGCTGGTGCTCATGTTCGATGTGAACGGCGACCAACGACACGGTTCGGTGAGCTTGTCCTGGCAGCACAGGACTTCAATGGACTCCTGGTGCGTGCCGTTCTCGCCGGGCTTGTGCTTGAAGCCGACGGACCGCAATGAGTATCCGGTCTTGCACTCAGAGACCAGACTCAGATCCTGCTTGGGCTTCCAGGCCAACCGGTAGCAGGAGTCCGGCGTCACGCCCACGAAGTCTCGGGCGAGGGACGCCGACGGCAACGCCAGGAGCGCGAGCAGGCTAACCGCTCGCTTCATCTCTCGAGCACCCCTCTTCGCGGCGGGCTCCGCACGGCGGAGTCTCGAGACGACTGCGGGGGCCAGGCGATAGATCGTCATCGACCGCAAGCTCCTTCGGGTGCACAGCTGCGCGCTGTCGTTAGTTCCTCATCTCGTAGTCGCGTCAACCGGACTGGAGCGGGCTCAGGGACGCTGCGCGACAGAGGCGTGACAGAGGTGCCACGCGATCTGGCTGAGTGCTCTTAGACGCCTATGCCTTTGCCGCGGTCGTTCCCTGGACGCCTAACGGCGTCTGAGCCCAGCGGCAACACCCGGGAGAACGCACGGGCGCTGTCCGCTGCAACGAGGGTGTAGCCGACACGTCACGAGTCGTGCGGGAGGGACTTGAAGTAGACGAACACCCAGTACATGCCGAGCTGAGGACTGTGAATGAGGCTTCCGTAGACTTCGGCACCAACTGCCGGTGTCTGCGGGTGCAAATGAAACTTGTGAACCTGAGCCTGGATGGAGCCGCGCTTCGGTAGTTCGCTCAACTGAGATTGGACAGTGCCAGTCTTGAAGGCTGGCGGGACGAGGGCGGTCAGGCTGTCTTCTGAGATGCCCCTTGGTATCGGCGTTCCGTCGGAGTGAAGAGGCCCAAGCTGCTCGGAGAGGTAGCCATAGACGCCGTGAAACGCTCGCAGGGCCTTCTCGCGGTCTTGGCCCTCGTAGGCCCACAGCTGTATGTGCCTGAGGCCGTGCGGACCGAACACGAACGAGGCAGTGATCTGACTGCCTTGGAACTGCGCATTCCTCGTTTCGAGGCCGCCGGTCGCTGTGACCGGTGAGTAAGGACCGTGAGCCGCTGCAGCCGCCACCTGTTCGCGGGTCATGCCGAGCTGCCACGGGCCGTAGCCGTGAACTTCGACGGGCGGCGAGGCGACTCCCGCGAGGACAAGAGCGAGGATTGGTAGCAGCGATCTCTTCATCCGCGTTGAGCCGTCATGGATGTTCCGAGTGTCGGCCAACGGTGCTTGAGTTCAGCGGCGGTGCTCGGGCGAACGCCCGGGTGCCGTCTGCTGGAACGAGGGGTCAGGCGCCACGTCACCAATGCGCTTGAAGTTGGACCACGTTCTGCCGCCGTCTTTGGTGGAGGATGTGTACGTTCCGTCTCTGGCGCCCCCAACGTCGAGAGTCAGCGTTAGTGACCCGACTCTTGCGGAGGTCATGTCGAGGCGATCGACGAGCCCCTCGAACTTGGGCTTCTCGATGCACGCAACGACATCCCAGCTATTCCCACCGTCTGGCGACCGAAGCATGATGACTTCCCAACCTGGCCCTTCGACTTGGTGTTCGACCGCAGCTACGAGGCTCTCGCCATCAGGAACGGCGGCGAACCTCATCCATGCCTTGCCAGTCAGAGCGGGGCTGGAGGCGACGCGCACAAACCAGAGAGGATCGCGGGGTTCGAGTATCGCGAGCTGCGAGATCACACCGTCATTGAGATCTGCGAGGACGACATCGCCTGCTGGCTGGAGATCCTCGAAGACGTCATCGACGTTCGACGCGGCGACAGGCTCGGGAGCGGAGAACTCAACCGGACCTGTGGGGCACGTGTCGCTAGCGCTGGCCATAGGCGGCAGCAGCACGAATGGAGCGACAGCCAGAAGCGCTGCGGTGATTGCTCGAGTGTCCACTGATGGTTCCCCGTGGCCCCTAGCGGCGTCTGAGTTCAGCGGCAACACGAGCGCGAATGCGCGAGTGTTGTCCGCTGCAACGAGGGGGTAGGCGGCAGGTCATCGGCGCTTGGCTGAAAGCTGGAATGAACGGCCCGCCCGGTCGCTACGCGCCGGGTGGCCGGTACCCAACTTGCGCGACCCTGCGGAGGGCATCCATCGTTTCGTCGACGGTAAGGAGCACTGTGGTTTCGAGCGAACTAAGCGCACCGCCGGCACTGAGTGCTAGCGCTACAGTAGCCATAGAGACGTTGTCAGGGGCCTCCCACAGTGTGTATCCGTCGTGTGTGCCGAAGGCGTACCAGAACCCGTGGAGCTTGCCACCGACCGACTCGATATACGACTGAGCTGCCTTGCGACGATCCTCGGGGTTGGCGATCAGCCTGGCCCAAGTGCCCGGTGTGTAACTGAACTTGGATAGATACAGCGGCATCTTGTTCTCCTTAGCCTTCGGTCGCAGTCCGAGGGCCTACGTTCGCCGCGATCGTGGAATGCAGGGCAATCCCATGGTTTAGCGCGTCTGGCCGTGATCTGTGCGAGCTGACAAGGATGGTTTGCTGACAGGGAGGAGTAGGTAGACAGGTTGGCTTCTAGCTGCTCCAGAGCGCAGGGAAACCCTGCTCGACACTGACAACGACGCCGTCCTTCATCTTTACGAACAGGTAGCGCTCGGGCTCTGGCGGAGCTCCAGGCGTAGAGATGAGGTAGATCCACGTTTGGTTGTCCCTTTGCGGCGTCGCAAAGGGATCCCAATGGACGTGATACCTGCCCGCGCCGAACTCACTTGGCGGGATGAGAGACGCGGATCCTGCAGCGCGGGCCCTGCCGATCAGCTTCGTGACCTCCGATGATGTCATGCGCACGGCAACGAGATCCGCCGTGGACTGTTGGATGGGGTTGGTCCGCCAGGGTTGTGGAATGGTCAGCACAGGGGGAGCAGGTGCCGTGCGCACATCTGGGGGCTGCATCTGGGGGCTGCACGCAGTGAGCACGATGATCGCTGCAGAAAGTGGGTACCGCATCACATGCACGCCCTCCCAGCGGTCGACCAGTGGCGAAGAGGCTCGAAGGCGCGGGCGTCATCGACCGCTTGCTCGGTCACCTAACCTGGGATTCGACGACAGAGTCACGGAATGGCACGGGGCAATCCTACGCGAACTCTCGCCGCCAAACGTGAGAGGTCCCGGCGCCCCACGTCCGCCGGGTAGCACCTTTAGGCGGCGGCGGCGGCAGCGCGCTGACATCCCGGTGAGACGCCATTCATGGAGCACCGATCGCCGCATGGTCAACGTGCGAGCGAGTCAGGGCGCTGCCCCGCTCCACTCCGACGTGTTGCCGGACTCGAAACCGTCGGAGAGCAGGCCGCCCTGCGCCAGCTCCGTCATGTAGCTGGAGCTCCCGGAGGCGAGGAGCAAGCGCGGGCTCCCGGTGGGCGCCGGAGCGAGCTCGCGTGGTGACCGCACCGACTCGAGGCCCGAGTCGTAGGGCGCAAACGTCAACCCGCCGTCGACCGAGGCCGCCACGCGTTCCGTCGTCGCGGTCTGGACGACGTAGAGCCGCCGGTCCGAGTGCGGGTCGCAAGCGACGTCGATGATGGGAGCGCCGGTCCAACCGGTGGGGCTCCAAGTCGCACCGCCGTTGACGGTGCGGAAGAGCGTCCCCGTCGAGAAGGTCGGCCAGGCCGCGAGGAAGAAGACCTGGGGGTTGCCCGGCGGCGCACACATCCGGGGAAAGCGCAGGAAGCCGGGCAGGCCGGAGACCGCAAGCGCCCACATCTGCCCGCCGTCGACCGAGCGCAGCACACCCCCCTCCTGGGGAGCGTTGAAGCCGTCGTAGGAGGCGACCATCACCTGGTCCAGCCCGTTGGCGACGATCTCGATGTCCAGGACGAAGTCGTCGTCGTCGCCCTCGTGCTCCTTCGTCCAGTTCGCGCCGGCGTTCGTCGAGCGCCAGATCGTGGACTCGAAGCCCGCGACGCCGAAGTCGGCCCCGCCGAGCAAGATGAGGTCGGGATTGCTCGGACCGAACCGGAGCGCTACCAGGTCGGACTCGAAGAAGGGGCCCTGGTCAGGTCCGAGACTGGCGGTCCAGCTCCCGTCGGGATTCCGCCGGTAGAGGCCCTCGGGCGCAATGGTCGAGGGCCCGCTCGATACCGCGTAGAGGTCGCCGCCGGGCGCGAACCGCACCCTGCTGTAGCGAGTTGGCGGCACCGGCTCCAGCAGCCAGGTGACGCCGCCGTCGTCCGAGGAGTAGATCCCGCCGTTGTTGACACCCTGGAACGCCACCGCGATCTCGGAGGGGTCGGCGGTGTTGACGTCGACCGAAAAGACGTCGAGCTCCAGGATGCCGGCCGAGGACGGCGCGAAGCCCGTGCCCCCGTTCTGCGAGCGGTAGACGCCGAGCGAGCTCGAGCCGAGCAACACGTCGGTCGAGCTCGCCGGGCGGAAACGCACCGACTGGGAGGCGAAGCCGGCCGTGCCGCCGATGCTGATCTCCCAGGCCTTGCCGCCGTCGGTCGTGCGGTTGACGCCCTGGCCATCGGTAGTGACGAGCAACGTGTCGGGATCCAGCGGATCCACGGCGACGTCCGACACCGCGAGCAGCGGCCAGGTGCCATCGTGGAGCGGCGTCCAGCCCACGCCCAGATCGTCGGAGGCGTAGAGGCCCACGAACTGCGAGCCGAAGAGCAGGCCGCCGCCGACGAGCAGACGTGAACCGGCGAAGACTGTCGCGAAGAGGGGATTCGCGGGCAGGCCGGATGAGCGATTCACCCAGCCCACGCCGCTGTTCGTGGACACCCACACCCCACCGCCGCCGAAGGAACCGGCGAAGACGGCGACCACGGTGCTCGGAGCCCCGGGGCGAACGGCGAGAGCGGCGCAGGACATCGACGCCGGCAGGGGCGGCGTGCGGTTCGCCCAGGTCGCACCTCCGTCGGGCGAGCGCAGGACCACTTGGGTCTGCCCGCCACCGGCGTCCGAGACGCCCGCCCAGACCACCTGGGGATCAGAAGGATCGAGCTCGACGTCGAGGACGTGTTGGTTGCTGCCGATGCCGAGGTCGCGCCGAGTCCAAGCGACGCCGTCGTTCTCGCTCGTCCAGACCGCATCCTGCGTGGCCAGGTAGATCTTCCCGGAGGCGGCAATCTCGACGTCGAAGACGCTCCGTCCCGCGAGGTCCGGCACCCGCGACCACGTCGCCCCGCTGTCGGTGGAACGGTACAAGTTGCCGCCGAAAGTGCCCGAAGGCGCGATGCCGGCGAAGGCGAGACCGGCGGTGGCGGGAGAGAACGCCGCAACGGCGACGTCGCCGCCGAAGGGGCCGAGTCCGGTCCACCCGGGTCCGCCGCCCCGCGTTGCGGGCGGCCTGGCCGAGGCGGCCGGGAGAGGAGCGCGATTGCCGGCGGCATCGGTGATTGCCGAGCGCTCGCCGATCGCGGGCAGCCCAATCGAGGACGGCGCCCCGACTCCAGCTCCCCGCTGCTCGATGCGCTCGTTCGCCGCGTCTTGGCGGGCGAGATGCCGCGAGCCACGCTGGTCCGCAGCGCTGGGCGTTGCCGAGAGCAACACCGTCATGGCCAGGACGAGCGGCCCATGAACGAAGGCGCGGCGACGAAGAGAGGTCATGCTGACCATGCACCGAAGCAGGCGGTTGACCATGGGTCTGCCCTCACCCCCAAGATTGCTCTTTGTATACGGCGGCGAATCGTCCCTCGACGCAGCACCATTCCAGGTGCGCTCCCCAACATGCGCTTTTCCTACAGTCGACCGGTCACGGGCCACACTCGCTGCAGCGTCGCGCGCGAGCTGGCCGCAAGACCGACTCTCCTCGACGCGTTCCGTGGCATGGCGACCTCCTCGGTTTCGTACGTGCCTCGGTCGCATCGCGCTGGGGCAAGAGGTGGGCCACTGCCGACGGGATTCCCCGACGCCCCAGCAACTCCAAGCCTCGCAGGCGCTTCCTCGTCTAGAGCCCAGCGTGGGACTCGCGGGCGACCGTCTGCTCCATCTCTCAGGCGTCAGGTAGTGCAGACGTTCTCGAGGCGGGGAATCTCGAGCTCGCACGTCGATCTGGCGGACCTTCGCCAGGCTCGAGGTTGGGCTCAGCGTCTCGTTGGCAGGGCACCCTGGTCAGAGGTGGAGGCGCGCGGTTCTCACTCGACCGTTATCGTTCCGTTGGGCGACGTCGAGCTGCCGTTGCCGGCCACGCGATTGTTGCCGTCCGACGATACCGTGGCGCCGGCTGCGATGGTCACACCCTGGGTGTTGTTGTAGATGTGGTTTGCAGCGAGGCGGATGGTGGCCCCGGCAACCGAGGCGTTGACGCCGACCAGGGCGTTGAACGCGATTTGGCTGTCCGCCACGTTGACCACCGCGGTCGACGCGCTGGCGAGGATGCCGTTGCTGACGTTGCTCGAAAAGACCGAATCGGTGGCGGTAACACGTGTGTTGGCGCCCACCACGAGCCCGTTGTTGAGCCCTTGGAGGCGCACGTTGTCGAGCGTTACCAGGCCGAGGCCGTTCCCGCTCTCGAGGTCCATGCCCACACTGTTGGCGATACTCGCGGCGCCCGTGGAGTTGCTGATGACGCTGTCCAGTACGTGAAGGTTGCCGCCGCCCGCCACCGCCATCTCGATGCCGCTTTGGGTGAACCCGCGGATGCTGACGTTGGTCACCACCAGCTCCTTGCCGCTGAGGTAGCGGATACCGCTCAACCCCGTGTTGACGCCGTTGATGGACAGGTTCCTCAGCACCACCCGGTCGTTCGGTCCGGCGTTGACGGTAATGGCGTTGAGGCCGGGAGCGCTGATCGTCGCGACGGATCCCTCGCCGTTGATGGTGAGTGCCTGGGTGATCGTCACAACCCCGTAGCTGCCGGCGTCGATTGCCGTGATCTCACCTCCCGGGGCGGTCTTGGCTTGCGCCCCGGCGAACGTCTTGCAGGGGGCGGTGCGAGCGCAGGGGTTGGCATCGTCACCGATCCCTGACACCCAGGCGCGCGTGAGACCGACGGCGTGGACGGTAGCGGCGGTGAGGGAAAGAACCAAGGCGGCGCCGAGACGCGGAAGCTGGCTCATCGGTGTCTCCTCTGCTGGCTTGGGGTGTCCTGTCCCCCCTTCCTGCGTCGCTGCCAGCGGAGACGGGCCATTGGTGCGGCGGCGGGGCGGAGCCCGGCGCGCCGCTTCTTGCTCAAGCCAGTTCCCGGCGGCTCCGGAGACCTGAGCATTCAAGGTACCAGCGGCAAGGTCGTCCCCTCCCGGCACTCGTTCGGATGCAGCGCGGCC
>Ga0075421_100000273_pt1 | contig 50787 bp, 45 predicted proteins | sample SoiMetdeltSBSDD5_FD_75292 | JGI IMG/M metagenome (GOLD analysis project Ga0075421, IMG submission 75292) | Bulk soil microbial communities from a Populus tree surrounding site in Tennessee, USA - Soil MetaG P. deltoides SBSDD5 | ecosystem: Environmental > Terrestrial > Soil > Tree plantation... | reverse complement strand
AGCTCGAACGGTTCGGGGAGCTGGCGAGCATGGAACGTCTCGATGGCCGCGACGGCATCCTCGAGAGCGGCCCGAAGGGGTGCCTGTAGCGCCGCGAGCGCCGCCGCGAGCTCGGCACGGGGCACCTCGAGCGCATCGAGGTCGGCGGCGTCGAAGCGACGCGCCTGCGCGCGGAGGGCGTCGTCGCCTCCGGCGCGCACCTCCGCGATCACCGACGCCACCGCCGCGACGACCTCGGGGTCCGCGGCGCGCCCGCGCGCGAAGAGCAGCGCCTCCTGATCCGCCGTCAGCGCCGCGACGTCGCCGCGCACGGCCACCTGCACGTCGGCGCTCGCGGCCGCGCGGCCGGGGTCGCCCCCCGCGCTCACGGCAGCAACCTCTCGATGCGGGTGACGAGGATCCCCTCGGCGCCGATGCGCCGCAGCTCGGCGATGACGCGCGGGATCTCTCCCTGGTCGACGACGGCGTGCGCGGCGACGTGTCCATTCCCGTCGAGCAAGTCGACCACCGTGGGCGCGGTGATGCCGGGGAGGATGCGCCGCATTGCCGGTAGCGCCGTGCGCGGCACGTTGGCCATCAGGTAGCGCTTGCCGCGCGCGCGGATCACCGACTCGAGGGCGGTGGTCAGGTCCTGCAGCCGCCGGGTCTCCTCGGGCTGTCGCAGCAGCTCCGGCCGCGCGACGAGGAGCGCCGTCGACTCGAGGACGGTGTCGATCTCGCGCAGACCGTTGACCCTCAGCGTCGAGCCGGTGGAGACGAGGTCGACGATCACGTCGGCCACACCCAGGTGGGGCGCGATCTCCACCGCCCCGGAGAGCGGCACCAGCGTCACCTCCCGGCCGCGCTCGCGGAAGTAGCGGGTGGTGAGGTTGGGGAAGCAGGTGGCGACGCGCGCGCCCGCCGGCACGTCGGCGCTCTCGCGAAAGGCGCCGTCCTCGCGCGCCGCCAGCGCCAGCCGGCAGCGGCCGAAGCCGAGGTCGAGCGCGACCTCCAGCTCGCGCCCGGCCTCCTCGACGAGGTCGCGCCCGGTGATGCCGACGTCCGCGGCGCCGTCGGCGACCAGCTCCGGAATGTCTTTGGCGCCGACGAAAAGTGCGAGGAGCTCGCCGCCGAGGGAGGCCTGAAGCGCGCGCTCGCCGCGCATCTCGAGCGGCATCCCCGCCTGCTCGAGCAGCTCCTGGGCGCCGGCGGCGAGGCGGCCTTTGTTGGGGAGGGCGATGCGAAGCATGAGTCGTCTCCGTTCCGTTCGCGAGGTCGTAACGATCCTCGGATGGACCAAAAAAGAATCGCGGCCCGTGTTGCCACGGGCCGCGATGGAAGTGTGTTCGAGGGTCGTCGCTTACGACGTCGCGCTACACGCCTCCTCCGCGCCCGGGAGGACGATGATGATGGAAGTGGTGGAGGTGCGCGAAGCGGGTCACGGTGCGATCTTGGACCCGCGGCCGGCAGATTGTCAACTCCAGGTGATCGCGTCGCGCCGGCTGCCAGCCCAGCAGCGCTCGGGAGCCTGCTCGACAGGCGGCCTACAATCGCTGAGGCCGCGCCGGGCCGATCCGACACCACCCGATCCATGATCTCCAACGTCCAGGACCGCATCCGTGCCCTCCCCGACGCACCCGGCATCTACATCTTCCGGGATGCCGGCGGGGAGGCGCTGTACGTCGGCAAGGCGAAGTCGCTGCGCAAGCGGGTGGTGCACTACGTCGGAGAGCTGATGGACCCCCGGCTGCAGGCGATGGCGGCGGAGGCGGCGGAGCTCGAGTTCGTCGCCACCGACACCGAGGCCGAGGCGCTGCTGCTCGAGAACAACTGGATCAAGAAGCAGCGCCCCCGCTACAACATCCTCCTCCGCGACGACAAGACCTACCCGTACCTCAAGCTCACGGTGGGGGAGGAGTGGCCGCGGCTCGCCTTCACGCGACGCATCGGCGGCGACGGCGCCGCCTACTTCGGGCCGTTCCTGCCCGGCGGGCTCGCACGACGCGCCATCAAGCTCGTGCAGAAGCTCTTCAAGGTGCGGGTCTGCCGCATCCCCATCGACGGCAGCCTGCCGCGCCCGTGCCTCTACTACGACATGAGGCGCTGCCTGGGGCCGTGCGTGGCGGGGCTGACGACGCACGAGCAGTACCGCGACGCCGTCGAGCAGGCGCGGCTCTTCCTCGCCGGTCGCACCGACGAGCTGGTGCGCCGCCTGCGCCGCGACATGGAGTCGTCGGCGGATGCGCTGGAGTACGAGCGCGCCGCCCAGCTGCGCGACCTGCTCGCCGACGTCGAGGAGGTGCAGGGCCGGCAGAAGCTCGCCTCGGTGCGCGGCGAGGACGTCGACGTCTACGGCTTCCACGTCGCCGGCGGCAATGCCGCGGTGGTGATCCTGGTGATGCGCGGCGGGCAGGTGCTCGACCGCCGCGAGCTCTTCTGGGAGGGCGAAGGGCTGTTCGAGCCCGCGCGGCTGCTCGCCGAGGTGCTGCCGCAGATCTACGCGACCACCACCTTCGTCCCCAAGGAGATCCATCTGCCGCTCGTCGTCGAGGGCGTCGAGGCGCTCGAGGAGTGGCTCTCGGGCCGCAAGGGCGAGCGCGTCTACGCCCGTTTTCCCGAGCGCGGGGAGAAGGCGCAGCGGGTGCAGCTCGCCATGCACAACGCGCAGCTGGCGCACCGCCGCCGCTTCCGCGGCGGCAAGCAGGAGCAGGCCGGCGCCGTGGCCCTCGCCCGCCACCTCGGGCTCGCCGAGCCGCCGCAGCGCATCGAGGGTTTCGACATCTCGCATTTCCAGGGCGGCGAGACCGTCGCCTCGCTCGTGGTGTGGGAGGCGGGGAAGATGCGCAAGTCCGACTACCGCACCTTCAACGTGCGCGACCTCGCCGGCCCCGACGACCCGGCTTCGATCGCGCAGGCGGTGGAACGGCGCTACAAGCGGGTGCTGGAGGAGGTCGGCGCGATGCCCGACCTGGTGCTCATCGACGGCGGGCGCGCGCAGCTCAACGCCGCGCTCCACGCGCTGGCGAAGCTCGGCGTGGAGGAGACCCCCGTGGTGGCGCTCGCCAAGCGGGAGGAGGAGGTCTACCTTCCGGCGCGCCCCGAGCCGCTACGCCTCGCGCGCAAGGACGCCGGGCTGCAGGTGCTGCAACACGTACGCGACGAGGCCCACCGCTTCGCCGTGTCGCGCCACCGCGCCCGGCGCCAGAAGCGCACGCTGGTGAGCCGGCTCGACCAGCTCGCCGGTATCGGTCCCGGGCGCCGGCGCATGCTCCTGCAGCGCTTCGGCAGCTTCGGCGGCGTGCAGCGCGCGACGCTCGCGGAGCTGCAGGCGGCTCTGGGGCCGCTGGTCGGTGACAAGGTGCACGCGCAGCTGCACGCGCCGCCACCGCTGCCCGAGGCGTCGTCGCCAGGCGAGGTGATCGGCTAGGTTTGGTTTGGCCCTTTCCGACAAGTCGCTGCATTCGATGAAGCCACTGACCAATGCGATCCACGCGGTAAGATGAGGGCTCCCGATGGCGGATACCAATGATTTTGGGGTGACGGGCGGTCTGGTGCCGCCGCAGCTGCTGGCGCGGTTCGAGGAGCGGATCGCCAGCGACCTCGCCGACAAGCCACCCACCCTCGACAGCCAGCGCCTTCGGCGCGACGTGGCTGACCTCCTGCCGCGCGCCGGGATGGTCTCGCACTACGAGCTGCTCGGCGTGTCGGTGGGCGCGACGGTCGCCCAGGTGACCGCCGCGTTCATCGACCTCGGGCGGCGCGTCCACCCGTCGCTGGCGCCCTGGCTGCAACTTCCCGAAGCCGTGCTGCGGCTCGTCTTCGAGCACGCCACGCAGGCGTACCTCGTGCTGAGCGACCCGGTACGCCGGAAGCAATACGACCGCGACAACCCGAGCGGCCCGGAGACCGAGACTCGGAGCGCCGAGGAGCTCGCCGAGGTGCGGCGCGACATGGCGCGCAAGTGCTTCCGTCGCGCCCAGACGCTGCTGAAGGTCGAGCAGTACCACTACGTGGTCGAGCTCATGCGCGACGCCGTGGTGTGGGACCCGCGGCCGGAGGCGTACGCGCTCCTCGCCGAGGCGCAGGGGAAGAACCCGAACTGGCGGCCCGAGGCGCTCGCGAACCTGCAACACGCCATCAAGCTGGCGCCGAGCGAGCTCGTCTACCGGCTCAAGCTGGGGAAGCTGCTCGAGGAGATGGAGCGCGTGAACGAGGCGATCGAGGAGTACCGCGCGGTGCTGGAAAAGGCGCCCAACCAGCCGGACGCCGTCGAGGGCCTGGAGAGGCTCGGTGGAAACCCTCCCACGGCCGAGCGCAAGGGTTGGCGGCTCTGAGCCGCTGACGCGCCGCGTCGCCGGCGGCTCGCTGGCACGGTTGCCGGGGCCGATCCCGCCGCATAGCCTGCGGCGGTGGGCTACGTCGTCGACGGCAACAACCTCGGCGGGCTCGCGTCGGCGGCCGGCGGCGCACCGGATCCGGCGGCGATCGTCGCCCTCCTGCTGCCCTGGGCGCGCCGCCGGCGTCGCGTCGTGCTCGTCTTCGACGGCGCCCCGAGCCCGGCGGTGGCGCGGCAGTACGGTTCGCTCGCCGTGCGCTTCGCGGCGCCGCAGTCGGCGGACGAGGCCATCCTCGCCATGCTGGGAAGCAACGCGGCGGACTGGTGCGTGGTGAGCGACGACCGCGCGCTGCTCGCCGCCTGTCGCGACCGCGGCGCACGAACGCTGCCGGCGCGGGAGCTCCTGGCGGAGCTCCGCACGCGGACGAGCGATCCCGCCGACGAGCGGCGCGAAGGGGCCGTCGACGTCGCCGACTGGGAAGCGTGGTTCCGCCGGGGCGGGGGAGGCTGAGGCCCGACTGGTATCATCCGGGAGGCCGGAGAGCCCCAGGTGGTCGCCGCACGGCTCGCGTGGTTCGCCACGTGGGTCGTGGGGAGGAAAGTCCGAACTCCCACGGGCAGCATGCTCGCCAACGGCGAGGCGCGGCGACGCGACGGAAAGTGCAACAGAGAGCAGACCGCCGGGCGCATCGAGTGCTTGCACTCGGGTGTCAGGCAAGGGTGAAAGGGTGCGGTAAGAGCGCACCGCCCCCCCGGCGACGGTGGGGGGCACGGCAAACCCCATGCGGAGCAAGGCCAAATAGGGGGGCGGGGAGCCGGGCTGCCCGTCCCGCCGCCGCCGACGGCGCAAGCCGGCGGCGGCACCGCCCCCGGGTAGGCTGCTGGAGCGCGGCGGCAACGACGCGCCTAGAGGAATGACCGCCACCGGCGGAGACGCCGGCACAGGATTCGGCTTACGGGGCTCTCCGGCCCCTTCTCTCCGCCGCCGATCCCGAGACCTTCGCGGCAGCGATGCGGGAGCTCACGTCGCGGCGTTCGCGCGCTGCGCGGCGTACGCCCGCTCGCGAAGGCCGGCGGCGTTCACCTCGCACATCGGCGCCATCCGGCCGTCGGCCTGCGGCAGGCGGAAGACGCATGCCGCGAGGCGGGCCTGCCCGGTGGGAGTGGCCAGCTCGCCGGCATCCATGAAGTGGTGGCTGGTGAGCGTGAACGAGTCGACGCGCACCCGTCGCGACAGCCATCCCAGCAGCATCGCGACCGCGCCGGCACCGGTTTCGGCGCGCAGCCGCCCGAGCGCCCACCGGCGGACGTCGCCGGCGAACCAGCGGGGCGCGCGCCGGAAGACGCCGAGCGCCCGCGCCACCCGCGCCAGCGGCGGGTCGTCGCGGAAGGTGGCGCCGCCGAGCCCCCGCCGATAGAACTCCTCGAGCAGCGCGACGTCCTCGGCGCTGTCGCGGATCACCTGCAGCAACCGCGGCCGCGGCTCGCCGCGACGCTGGACGGCGAGGAGGGGCACGATGCGCGTGCACTCGGCGTGACCGAACTGCAGCGGGGCGGGGACGAGCTCGAGGCCGAGGTCGCGCGTCGCCCTGCCGCACTCCACCCAGAGCTCCTCGGGGCTGACCCCGTCGATGCCGCGCCGGGTGCGCCCGACCCTGGCGAGGGGTTGGAAGCTGACGAGGCCGAAGGCATCGCGGTTGGCGATGCACCACCGCACGACCTCCGCCACACCGGAGAGGTTGTCGCGCGTCACCGTCATCGTCGTGGCGGCTCGCAGCGGGCGCCCCGTCCGCCGCCGTGCCGCGCGTACCAGCTCGGCCAGCTCGTCGCGCAGCGGCATCAGCTCACGCTCGGTGCGGGCTCCGCGGTAGCCGTCGCGCCCGCGCTGCGTGCCGTCGACGTGGATGGCGACCTCGGTGAGCCCGCCCTCCACCATCAGCCGCTCGAGCAGGCCGGGCTGTCGGCGGAAGGTGTCGCCGTGCGTCATCACCATCGGCACGACGCCGATGCCCCTCGCGTGGCGGAGGATGGCGAGCAGCTCGGAGAGCGGCCGCAGGGTCACCTCGCCGTCGGTGATCTGGACGTTGCTCTTCGGGCCGAGGTGGGCCCGCAGCGTGTCGAGCTGGGCGAGGACCGCCTCCACGGGCAGCGGCGGGATGGCGTTCGCCTCGCTGCCGAGGTAGCAGCCGGTGCACGAGAAGTCGCAGCGCGGGTGGACGCCGAGGGTGGCGCCGCAGCCCGTGGCCTGGCGCCCCAGGCTCTGCCCGGGCGACCGCACCGCCTCGTCGAGGCCGGCCCAGCGCTCCGCCAGGAGCCGCCTCTTCTCCGCCGTCACCGGATCGCGCAGGAGCGACCAGATGCCCGGCGATCGAGCGGCGGCGGCAGGGCTCATCGCTTCCAGTCGTTGAGGGCCCAGTCGTAGTCGTCGTGCTCGACGTCGACTTCACCCTTGGCGGGCAGGAGCCGCGCCTTCTCGGAGGGGAGGTACTTGCGCACGAACGCGACGACGCCGCCGCCCCAGCGGTCGAAGTCCTTCTCGAACCAGTCGAAGATCTTGGTGACGTGGAGGGTGACGTCGCCGCCTTTTGCCTCGACGCGCGTCGCCGGCCCGGCCATGAACTTGCGCACCTGGTCGTCGAGCTGGGCGCCGACGCGGGCGCCGACGAAGGCCTCGCCACGCAGAGGCGGGCAGCTCTTCGCCGCGCAGTTGAGGGCGAAGTGGATGCGCGGGTCGTGGAACCCCTCGCGCACCTTGTCGTTCTCGATGGTGTTGAGGGAGATCTTGCCGCCACCGAAGGGGACCGTCTCCTTCGAGAAGACGTTGAGGCGGATGATCGGGTCGCTCGAGAGGTCGCGGATCGACGCCACCGGGTAGCCCTCGACGACGCGCGCCACGGTGTTGACGTTGTAGAGGTTGATCCAGAACGCCAGCTGCTGGTCGCGGTCGAGCGCGGAGACGTTCACGGTCCCGAGCGCCGCGCGCAGCTTCTGCAGCGCCGCCGAGTCCCGTGCCTTGAGGCCGCCGTAGTCGAAGCCGTGGGCGGGGTCGTAGTAGGCGGCGAGGAGTCGGTCCCATTCCGCGTAGTCGGGCTCGCCTCCGGCACGTGGGGAGGCCTCGGCGGCGAGACACACGCCACTTGAGGCCGCGGCGAGAGCCAACAGGAGGAGGCCGGTACGCGTTGCGGTCATTCGGTCCTCGATCCAGGGTACGGAGACCCGTGCCCGAGCGGATTGGTGTGGCGCCGGCGTCCCGCCGTCGCGCCGCGATGGATAATCCTCCGCCGATGTGCCCGTCGCCCGCCCGCCGCTCGCTCGCCCGCCGCGCCTACGGTGCGCTCCACCGCGGCGTGGTGGGCAGCCTCAACCGGCTGGGGTGGGTGGTCGCGCCGGTACGAGACTACTACCACGCGCTGCGGCCGGTCGCGGAGCTCGAGCGCCACGCCGGGCGCTGGCACCGCCCGAGCGCGCTGTCCGGCATCGCCTTCGACCTGCCGGCGATGGAGGCGGCCCTCGCCGGCCTCGTCGCCGACTTCGGCGCCGAGCACGCCGCGCTTCCCGCCTACGACGCGATCAAGGAGCAGCGCCGCGGGCCGGGGTTCACCCGCGTCGACGCGTTGACGCTCTACGCCATGTTGCGGCGGGTGCGCCCGGCGCGCTACCTCGAGGTCGGGTCCGGGCTCTCGACGTGGTACGCGGCGCAGGCGGCGGCGCGGAACGCCGCCGAAGGCCGGCCGATGGCCATGACGGTCGTGGACCCCTACGTGAGCGCCGGCACGCGCGCGTTGCCCGGGGTGGAGAGCGTGGCGCGCGAGGCGCAGGACCTTTCCGCCTCGTGGTACGCGGAGCGCCTCGTCGCCGGCGACGTGCTCTTCATCGACTCGACCCACGTCGTGCGCATCGACGGCGAGGTGCCGCACCTCGTGCTCGAGGTGTTGCCGGCGCTGGCGCCCGGCGTCGTCGTGCACGTCCACGACGTGCACTTCCCGTACAACGTCCCCGTGCTGCCCGGGGCCTACGTCTCCGCGAGGCGCTGGCCCATGCTCTTCACCGAGGCGATGCTCGTGCAGGCGTACCTCTGCCACAACCCGCGCGTCGAGCTGCTGCTGTCGACCGCGCTCCTGCGGCACCACCGCGAGGAGACGCTCGCGCGGCTCGTGCCCGGATACCAGCCGCTCGACGAGGACGACTTCGACACGCACCACGGCTCGATCTGGTGGCGCACGCGCGAGGGGCCGCCGGTCGTGCAGCGCCTCGTGGACGACGGCGCGGCGGCGGCGGGTCGCTGATGGGCGGCTCGTTCGGCCGGCGCGCATTCAAGCCCGTCTATCTCTTCTACTACCGCGTGCTCTTCGGGCGGCGGTTCCCCGGTGCGCAGGCGCTGGCCCGGCGAGTTGCCGCGTGGGAGGGCGCCACCGCTCGCGGCGATGCGCCGGCCGCCAAGGAGGCGTGGGACGCCCAGTACCGGGCCGGCGGCTGGGAGTTCATGCGCGATCTCGACGAGCTCGCCCGCTACGCGCTGATCGCAGCCTTCGTGAACCGTCTGGCGCCGCGCGGCGCGGTGCTCGACGTGGGCTGCGGCGAGGGGCTGCTCGTCGACCACCTGCGCCCCCTCGGCTACCGCCGCTACCTCGGCATCGACCTCTCGGAGGCGGCCGTGGCGCAGGCGGCGTCGCGGGCCGACGCGGCCACCGCTTTCCTCGCCGCCGACGGTGAGGGCGCGCCTCCCGACGGTCCGTGGGACGTCGTGGTCTTCAACGAGTCGATCTACTACTTCCGGGAGCCCCTGGCGGCGGTCGCCCGCTACGGGGCCGTCCTCGCCCCCGCCGGTTGGTTCGTCGTCAGCACCTTCGCCTCCCGCCGCGCCGACGCCGTGGTCCGGGCGCTACTGCGGCGCTACCGCCTCGTCGAGGAGACCGCGGTGAGCAATCGAAAGGGAACGTGGACCGTGCGCGTGCTGGGCCGCTAGGCCCGCCCCCGCGCGCCCAAGCGCGCTGCCGCCCCCCTCCCCCGGGTTGGTCTGCCACCCCTCACTCCCCAGCCCACGGCCTCGCTGCTGCTCGGGCGCCAGGAAGACCTGGCGCCTGCCGCTGCGCGGCACCGCGGGTCCCTACCCCTCTCTCCCCTCGCCGGGGAGAGAGGGGCCCAGATCGGTTTCCCCTTCCCCTGGCCCACGGCCTCGCTTCGCTCGGCGCTCGGCGGTCCGAGCGCAGCCGCTCCGCGGCTCCACGGGTCCCACCCTCGAGGGGCAGGGGGCACACGCGGTTTCGCGGACTGCACTAACCGCGCGGGCGGCGGTGAAACGACTCGGGGAGCCGGTGGAAGTGGTGCCCCCACACCGGGCGGCCCATGCGCAGCAGCTCGGGCAGGGTGACGAAACGAAACTCGGGCGCGAGCTCGTCGAGGAGCGTGGCGAGCGCCTGGCGCATCGGGGCGCGGTCGCGGTAGCGCTGCTCGTCGGCGATGTGGAGGGTGTCGTGGAGGACGACGATGCTGCCGCGACGCAGCCGCCGCCGAATGCGACCGAGCAGGTGCTCGGCGGGGGAATCCCGCCAGTCCTCCGACACCACGTCCCAGGCGACGACGGTCATCCCGGCGCGGCGGGCGTCGCGCAGCGAGCCGAGGCTCTGCTCGCCGAACGGGGGGCGGAAGAGCGGGACGCCGTGCGGCGCCAGCGCCGCGGACGCCTGTCGAAGCTGCTCGACGCGCGCCGCGGAGTCGATGCGCCGAAACGACGGGTGGTCCCAGGAGTGGTTCGCCACCGCATGACCGGCGCCGGCGACCCGCGCCACGAGCTCGGGATGCCTGGCGGCGCTCGCACCGACCATGAAGAAGGTGCCGCGCGCGCCGTGCCGCTCGAGGATGTCGAGCACCGGCGGCGTGTCGGCGGGGTCGGGGCCGTCGTCGAAGGTCAGGGCGATCGCCGGCTCGCGAGTGGCGACGCGAAGGAGCGTGCCGAGCGGAGCCGCCGTCAGCGAGAGGAGCCCCCTGACCAGCTCCTTGACGCGTCCCACCGGGGTCGCCAGCTCCGCCTCGTAGGGGAGCCGCGGAGGAGTCGTGCGCTCGCTCACGGTGCCTCCGCCGCGGATGCCCGGCGCGCGGCGAAGAAGGTGCGGAAGTCGCGCCAGTAGCGCGCCGCGATCAGCGCGCCGGCGAGGGCGGCGGCGCCGGCGGAGGCGGCGAAACGCTGCCACGAGTCCGCCGGCAGCAGCCAGGCGACGCCGGCGAAGAAGGGGAGCGGCACGAGGAGCACCAGCGCCACGTCGCCGAGCAGGGCGACGAAGCGGCGGGCGCCGAAGACGCGGTGAACCTCCCAGGCCATCACCAGGTTGCCGAGCAGGAGGAAGTTCGCCGCCGCCATCCCTACCGCCCCCCAGCGCGGCGTCAAGAGCACGCCGAAGCCGACGAGCGAGGCGAGGTTGAGCAGCTCGATCGCCAACCACTGGCGGTCCCGGTGCTCGGCCTTGAGCATCTCGCCCCCGACGTAGGACGTGTAATACGAAAGCGGCACGAAGGCGAGCGCCTGGAGCACCGGCGCTGCCGCCCGCCACTGCGGGTCGGGGCCGAAGAGGACGCGAACGGACTTCTCGGCGTTGCAGGCGAGAAACCAGCTCGCCACCGACTGGCAGGCGACCAGCTGCACGACGCTCAGCCGAAAGAGCTCGACGAATCGCGGGCGGTCGGGGAGGTATTCGACGAGGGTCGGGAAGAGCGCCCGCGGGTAGGCGACGATGGCGACGAGGAACACCACCCAGTAGGCCTTGGTGTAGAGGCCGACCGTGGCGGCGTCGCGGAACCAGTCGACGACGAAGGCGTCGACGTTGGTGACGAGCTGCACGGCGATCCAGATGAAGAAGAGGAGGCGGCTCCGCCGCAGGAGATCCGGCAGCAGGCCGGGCTCCCAGCGCAGCGGGAACCTTCCCCAGGCCTTCGCCCACGACCAGGCGGCGAGTAGAGCCGCACCCGCGAGGTCGCCGGCGACGAAGCTCCAGTAGCCCCATCCGAGCCAGGCGAGACCGACGGAGACGACGGCGACGGCGATGCCGCGCCAGATCTCGGGCGCCACCAAAGCGCCGATCGAGAGCTCGCGCTCGAAGAAGGCGCGGGGCACGACGGCGAGCCCGTCGAGCAGCACCCAGAGGGCGAAGACCCGCAGGACCTCCGGGAGCTGCGGTGTGTGGGGAGCGAGCGCCCCGAGCCACGGCGCGGCACCGGCGACCAGCAGGGTGAGCAGAACGCCACTGGCGGTGACGAAGGCGAGCACGGTGCCGTAGGGGCGCCGCGGGTCGCGCACGAGGTGGTAGGGCAGCCCGAGGTCGCGTACCGCAGCGGCGACGGTGACGATGCGCAGCGCGAGCTCGTAGACGCCGTGCCCCTCCGGCAGCACCAGCCGCAGCAGGGCCAGCCGCGCCGCGAAGTTGATGCCGAGCCGTGCGAGCTGGATGGCCCAAGAGGCCGCGGTCGAGCGCAGGACGCGCTGCTCGGTGGACGGGGCGGGGCGCGGCTCGGACATGGCAGGGGCGGCGCGATCATGACGCATCGAACTGGTGTGTGGACTACCGGAGGGGCGTGCAATCGATCGAAGCGCTGGCGTGTCGGCTCGCGTATCCTCGCGGCCGATGCGACCGTCCTGGCCACCTGCCGTCCGCCCGGGCGACCGCGTGGGCGTCGCCGCGCTGTCGGGCGCCGTGGATGCAGACGCTCTGGCGCGCGGGCTCGCCGCGCTGCGCGAGCTCGGCTACGAGCCGGTGCCGGCGCGCAACCTGGGCTCGCGGTCGGGGATCTTCGCCGGCGACGACGCCGAGCGGGTCGAGGCGTTCCACGAGCTGGTCGACGACGACTCGCTCGCGGCGGTCTTCTTCGCCCGCGGCGGCTACGGGTTGCACCGGGTTCTGCCGCGACTCGACTGGGACCTCATCGGCCGCCGGCCTCGCGCCTGGCTCGGCTACTCGGACGTGACGCCGTTCCTGTTGCAGGTGGTGGAGCGGCTCGGGCTCGTCACCTTCCACGCCCCCATGGTGGCCACCGACATCGCCCGCGGCCTCGACGCCGCCGAAACGGCCTCGCTGCGCGCCGCCCTCGGCGCCGAGGGCCCGCTCGTCTACCCGGTCCGCTGGCTGCGCGCCGGCGCGGCCGAAGGGGTGGTGCTCGGCGGCTGCCTGAGCCTCCTGGCCGCGGTCCTGGGGACACCGTGGGCTACGCGGTTCGACGACACGCTGCTCTTCCTCGAGGACGTCAACGAGCCGCTCTACCGCGTGGACCGCATGTTGACCCACCTGCGCCTGTCCGGTAGTCTGACCGGCGTCCGCGGCATGATCTTCGGGTACTTCGGGGCGGACTGGGAGCAGGCCATCGGCGAGATCCCGAGCGAGGACGGGGACCTGGTGACCGCCGGGGCTTTCACCGTGCCGGGTGCTTTCACCACGCCGGATGCGGTCACCGCGCCGGACGGCCGTTGGCACCGCGAGACGCTCCTCGCGCTGCCGGGGCCGGTCGCCTGGGGAGCCCCCTGTGGTCACGGTCTGCCAAACTTGACGCTCCCAATGGGGGCCCGCGGCAGGCTCGACCCCGAAGCCGACCTGCTGGAGATCTCCGTCATCTGACTCAGCGATGACCAAGCCAGTCTTCAAATCCACCGGCGCCGCCGGCCCCACGACCCCCGCCGCACCGGCGACCAAGAAGGGAGTGTCGCCGCAGTTCACGGAGGAGCACGCAAAGGGCGACTTCCTCTTCCGTGAGGGGGACCTCGGCACCGAGATGTTCATCCTCCAGGAGGGACAGGTCGAGATCCTGAAGACCGTCAATGGGATCGACGAGCAGCTCGCCGTCCTCGACAAGGGCGACTTCTTCGGCGAGATGTCTCTGCTCGAGGACCTGCCGCGCACCGCCTCGGCGCGCGCCATCACCGACTGCAAGGTGATCCGCATCAACGGCGCCACATTCGACCAGATGCTGCGCACCAAGCCCGAGATCGCCGTGCGCATCATGCGCAAGCTCTCGCGCCGGCTGCGGCAGACCGACCAGATGCTGCGCGAGGCGCTCGGCGCCGGCGACCACGACTCGATGCAGGCTCCGGAGATGCCGGCGCTCGAGAAGCCGCCGTCGGCGGCGGCGATGGCGCCGCAGAAGCTCGTCCACGCCTCGGGGATGGAGATGCACCTCTCCACCAGCTCGGAGACGCTGATCGGCCGCCGCGACCCGGTGACCGGCATCCACCCCGACGTCGACCTCACGCCGGTCGACACCCAGCGCTCCACCAGCCGCCGCCACGCCAAGATCTATCGCCGCGGTGGGAAGTTCTTCGTCTGCGAGGAGATCGGGACGATGAACGGCACCTTCGTCAACGGCGAGCGCGTCGAGACCGGGGTGCCGGTCGAGATCAAGCCCGGCGACGAGGTGCAGTTCGGGCTGGTGAAGCTGGCCTTCCGCGAGTGACCCGGACCTCCGGCGTCGCCGCGCCGCCGGCGCCCTCGCCCGGCGCGCCGGCCGGCTCGCCATCGCCCCTCGACCTGCGATCTCCGCTGCGCGCGCTGCCGGGGATCGGTCCCCGCATCGACGCCACCCTCGCGGCGGCGGGCGTTTCGACTGTCGGCGACCTCCTCTGGCACCTGCCGCGCGCCTACGAGGACCGCCGCGAGACCGGCCGCGCGCGCGACGCAGCCGCCGGCGAGACCGTGCAGCTCCGCGGGCGGGTCGAAGGAGTGCGGCTACGCCGCGCAGCGCGCCGCGTCGTCGTCGAGGGGACCTTCCGCGATGAGAGCGGCGCCCTTGCGGTCACCTGGTTCGGCCAGCCCTGGCTCGTGGAGAAGCTCGCGGCGTCCGGCGACGTGGTGCTGCACGGGAAAGTGCAACGCGTGCGCGGCAAGCTGGCGATCGCGCACCCGGACTGGAGCCCCGCCGGCGACGCGGCACCGCGAGTCGCTCCCGTCTACCCCGACCTCGGCGGCGTCGCCGGGACGCGCTTCGCGGCATGGATCGCCGCCGCCCTGCCCCGGCTCGACCTCGATCGCCTTCTGCCGGAGCCCCTCCCCGCGGCGCTGCTCGCGCGCCACAGCCTGCCGCGGCTGCCGGAGGCGCTGCGATTCCTGCACGCGCCTCCGCCGTCGGCAGACCTGCGCGAGCTGGCGGCCGGGGAGACGGCGGCGCACGCCCGCCTCGCCTACGGCGAGCTGCTCGCGCAGCAGCTCGAGCTCGCCGCGCGCGCGGCGGAGCAGCGCCGTTTGACCAAGCCGCACCGCTACCGGATCGACGAGGCGGTACGCGCGCGAGCGCGTGCGGTGCTCCCGTTCCGGCTCACGGGGGCGCAACGGCGCGTGCTCGGCGAGCTCGCGGCTGAGCTGCAGCGACCGCAGCCGATGCGGCGCCTGCTGCAGGGCGACGTGGGCAGCGGCAAGACAGTGATCGCCGCCATGCTCATGTTGCTCGCCGCCGAGAGCCGGCTCCAGGCGGCGTTCCTCGCCCCCACCGAGCTGCTCGCCGAGCAGCACTTCGCGACCCTCTCGCGCCTGCTCGGGCGCCACCATCCCCTGGCGCTCTTCGCCGGCGGGCGCGGCAGCGATGCCGAGCGCCGGGCGCTCTCGCGTGGCGACATCGCACTCGTCGTCGGCACCCAGGCGCTGCTCGAGCCTGCGGTGCGTTTCCGCCACCTGGCGCTGGTGGTGATCGACGAGCAGCACCGCTTCGGCGTGCGGCAGCGCGAGGCGCTCTCCGCAAAGGGTGCGCGCACCGACCTGCTGGTGATGAGCGCCACGCCGATTCCGCGCTCGCTGGCGCTCGCCGCCCACGGGGATCTCGACGTCGCAGTGCTCGACGAGCTGCCGGCCGGGCGCCGCGCCATCGAGACGACCGTGCTGCCGGCGACGCGCCGGCGCGAGGCGTACTCCCGCCTCCGTGCCGAGCTCGAGGCGGGAGGCCAGGGATACGTGGTCTTCCCGGCGATCGGCGAGGCCGCAGACGGTCCGCGCGAGCCGTCCCTGAGCGGTCTCGGCGAGCGCCTGCGGCGCGACTTCGCCGCGCTTCCTGTGGCGGTGCTCCACGGCGAGCTGCCGGCCGCCGAGCGGGAGGCGGTGATGGAGGCGTTCCGGAACGGCGACGTGCGCCTGCTCCTCGCGACGACCGTCATCGAAGTGGGGGTCGACGTGCCGGCGGCGAGCGCGATGGTGATCGAGGGCGCCGAGCGCTTCGGGCTCGCGCAGCTCCATCAGCTCCGTGGCCGGGTCGGTCGCGGCGACCGCGCCTCGTGGTGCGTCGCCGTACACGGCCCGGCGGGAGAGCTCGGTGCGCGGCGACTCGAGGCGTTCGCGAGCACCGGCGACGGCTTCGTCATCGCCGAGGAGGATCTGCGCCTTCGCGGCCCCGGCGAGCTCCTCGGCGAGCGGCAGGCCGGGGCGCAGCCGTTCCGCTTCGCCGAGCTGCCGCGGCACCACGACTGGCTCGTCAAAGCATGGTCTGATGCTCGCGAGCTCGCCGGCGAGGCCGCGCCGAGCGTCGAGGAGGAGGTGGTCCGGTGATCCGTGCAGTGCTCGTGGTCGGCTGGATCGGCATGGTGTTGCTGCTCTGGACGGCGGTGACGGGATACCAGGTGGCGGGCGAAGACGCCGCGCAGCAGCACCTCGTGCTGGCGCTCTTCCCGAGCGGCGCGCTGCTCTTCGCGGACCTCTGCCTCCTCATCTACCTCGGGGGGACCCTCCGGCTCGTGCGCCGCACGGCAGCCGAGCTCGCCCTCGGCGCGGAATGGCGTGCGGAGCAGCGGCGGCTGTCGCGCGGCCTCGTCTGGTGGGCTGCGGCTGCCGCGCTGGCGCTGGTCGTCCTCTTTGCCAGCGGCTTCCCGCTCTACACCCAGACCTGGCCGGCCTGGGTGCACCATGCCGGGTTCGCGCTGACGGCGGTGCTCCACGCGATCGTGCTGCTGCTCGCGGGGCCGGCGCTCCGTCGCGGCGAAGCGCGTCTCGCGGCGCTGGGCGAGGCCGCGGCGGCGGCCGGCGCAGACTGACCTGGACGTTGCTCTGAAGGCCGTCGGATGCCCCCGGGAGGGCGTCCGACCCGCTGCTATACTGCGCCGCCACTGGCGGTTCCCGCCCCGTTTCCCATGAACGAGACCAAGCAGGTCGTGCTCTCCGGCATCCGCCCTACGGGGCGGCTCCACCTCGGAAACTACTTCGGGGCGCTGAAGAACTGGGCGGAGCTGCAGGACCGCTACCACTGCCACTACTTCCTCGCCGATTGGCACGCGCTGACCACCGACTACGCCGACACCTCGGGGGTGGCGGCGCAGAGCCTCGACGTGGCGGCGGACATGATCGCCGGCGGTCTCGATCCAGAGCGCTCCGTGATCTTCGTGCAGTCGATGGTGCCCGAGCACGCCGAGCTCTACCTCTACCTGAGCATGCTCACGCCCCTCGGCTGGCTGGAACGGGTGCCGACCTACAAGGACCAGATCCGGAACCTCGAGAACAAGGACCTCTCCACCTTCGGCTTCCTCGGCTACCCGGTGCTGCAGACGGCGGACATCCTGATGTACCGCGCGCACTTCGTGCCGGTGGGCGAGGACCAGGTCGCGCACCTCGAGATCAGCCGCGAGATCTGCCGCCGCTTCAACGGCTTCTACGGCCCCGTCTTCCCCGAGCCGCAGCCGCTGCTGACGCCGACGCCGAAGGTGCCCGGGCTCGACGGCCGGAAGATGTCGAAGTCGTACGGCAACGCCATCAACCTCACCGACACCCCGGACGACATCCTCAAGAAGTGCATGCAGATGTTCACCGATCCGCAGCGGCTGCGGAAGAGCATCCCGGGCCGTCCCGACGTGTGCAACCTCTTCCGCTTCCACGAGCTGATGAGCCCGCCGGAGCTGCGCGATCGCGTCGACCACGAGTGCCGCGGCGCGGTCATCGGCTGCGTCGAGGACAAGCGCCTGCTGGCCGAGGTGATGGTCGACTACCTCGCCCCGTTCCGCAAGCGCCGCGAGGAGCTGCTGCGCGACCCCCACACGCTGCGCGACATCCTGATCGCGGGCTCGAAGAAGGCGCGAGAGCGCGCCGGTGAGACGCTGGAGCTCGCCCGCGCGGCGATGAAGCTCGACTACCGCGACTGGGGCAGCCGCGTGGCGGCGCTCGCCGGGACCGCCATCGTCCCAGGAATCGACCCCAACGGCGGGGTGTAGGGCGTCGGCCCGCACGTGACGACCGTCATGAACGAGCCCCGTCCGTCTGCTGGGACGCTCCCCGAGTCCTGGCGGGTCTGCCTGCCCGTCTTCGAAGGGCCGCTCGACCTGCTCCTGCACCTGGTGAAGGTCAACCAGGTGGAGATCGCCGACATCCCGGTGGCGCGCATCTGCGACCAGTTCCACGAGTATCTCGCTCTGATGGAGGAGCTCGACCTCGACATCGCGGGCGAATACGTCTACGAGGCGGCGCTGCTCATCCAGCTCAAGTCGCGCATGCTGCTCCCTCGCCAGGTCGATTCCCAGGGCGAGCCGATCCCCGACCCCCGGCAGGAACTGGTGCACCGGCTCCTCGAGTACCGCAAGATCAAGGAGGCCGCGCAGTCGCTGGCCGAGGTGCACAACGTGCGCCGCGGCATCTGGACCCGCAAGGGGAAGGAGCTGCAGGAGCTCGCCGCCGAGGAGGACGACCAGGCCGAGACGGTCGCCTTCAGCGAGATCGGCCTCTACGACCTCCTCCGCGCCATGCACGGCGTGCTCGACCGTTACGAGCGCGAGCACCCGCCGGAGCTGCTCCTGCACGCGGAGGTCTTTTCGGTACGCGACCAGCTCCACCGCCTGCTGAAGCGCCTCGAAGGGGGCCGGCCGTTCGATGCGCTCGACGACCTGCGCAGCCGCTCCTGCCGCGCCGAGGCCGTGTCGGCGTTCCTCGCCGTTCTCGAGATGGCGCGCCTCGGCCTGGTGCGACTCCACCAGACCGCGGCGGGCTCGGTGCTTCTCTATCGCACGGCCAAGGAGATCGACCTCGAGGCCCTCGATGGGATCCATGGATGAGCAGCGGGAGCCGAGGATGATCGGATCGGAGTCATGACCAGCCGCGCCGAGATGGAAGCCGCCCTCGAGGCGATCCTCTTCGTCGCTCCCGAGCCGCTGCCCAGGGAGCGGCTGCTGGAGCTGTTCGAGGAAGGGGAGCGCGAGGAGGCGGCGCAGGCGCTGGCCGCGGTGGTCGAGCGCTACGGCGGCGGCGACGACCGCGGCATCATGGTCGAGGAGGTCGGGGGCGGCATCCGCCTCGTCTCGCGGGCGGAGCTGCACCCCTACCTGAAGCGCTTCTTCCAGGTCACCGGCCGCAGCCGCCTGTCGATGCCGGCGCTCGAGACCCTCGCCATCATCGCCTACCGGCAGCCGCTCACCGGCCCCGAGATCACCGACCTGCGGGGCGCACAGTCGACGACGGTGCTCAAGACGCTGCTCGAGCGGCGCATGATCCGCATCGCCGGCCGCAAGCAGGTGGTGGGGAAGCCGTTCCTCTACGCCACCACGCGCGAGTTCCTGCTCCACTTCGGGCTCGGGTCGCTCGGCGACCTGCCGCCGCTCGAGGAGATGGAGGAGCTCTTCGCCCTCGAAGGGGGCGGCGAGGAGCCGGTGTTCGACCGCGAGGAGGCCCTGGCGCGCGAGAGCGCGGCCATCGACGAGGCTGCCGTGGCCCGGGACGAAGCCGACGAGGCGAGACACGAAGCGGGCGGCGAAGCCGAGGAGGTCCACGAGGAGCTCCGCGAGGAGGCCGCCGAGGACGCCGCGGCCGCGACCTTCGCATCGCCCGCCGCCGACGAATGGGGCGACGACGAGGAGCCGGCCACCGTGCTCGACGGCGAGCGGACCGAGAGCGACTGAGATGCCCCCCGAACGGCTGCAAAAGATCCTCGCCCGCGCCGGCGTCGCCTCGCGGCGGAAGGCCGAGGAGCTGATCGCCGGCGGGCTCGTCACCATCAACGGCAAGGTCGCCGTGCTGGGCGACAAGGCGGACACGGCTGTCGACTCGGTGAAGATCGAGGGGAAGCGCGTCCCGCCGCCCGTGCCGCAGCGCTACATCGTGCTCAACAAGCCACCTGGCTACGTCAGCACGGTCTCCGACCCCGAACGGCGCCCGACCGTCATCGACCTCGTGCCGCCGGTGATGCGCAAGGCGCTGGTGCCCGTCGGCCGCCTCGACTTCCAGAGCGAGGGGCTGCTGCTGCTCACCACCGACGGCGAGTGGGCGCAGCGCATCGCCCACCCTCGCTACGGCTGCGCCAAGACCTACGAGGTCAAGGTGAAGGGGATGCCGGAGGAGCGCGACATCGAGCGCCTGCGCCGCGGCATGTGGATCGAGGGGCAGCGCACGCTTCCCGCCGAGGTCCGCCTCCTGCGCACCACCGGGCGCGGCCGTGAGGTGGGCAACAGCTGGTGGGAGGTGGTGCTACGCCAGGGCCGCAGCCGTCAGATCCGGGAGATGTTCTTCCGCATCGGCAACGGGGTGCTCAAGCTGCACCGCGTGGCGATCGGCCCGTTGCGCGACCCCGACCTTCCGCCGGGTGCCTTCCGCGAGCTACGAGAGGACGAGATCGAGCAGCTGCGCAAGGCCGGGAAGACCTCGGCCAAGATGCAGGGGCGCACCGTCGAGTCGCGCGAAGACGACGCGGCGTCGGCAGGGTCCCGGGCGAAGCGGCCGCCGCGCCCCCCGCGGCGCCCGCCCGCCTCTCGCGGCCCCCGCCGGCCGCCCGCCAAGCGGCGGGAGCACCGTTGACCACCAACCCCTGGCCGCCAGAGGGAAGGGTGGCAGCGCCCCCTGCCGCTGGAGGGGCTGAGAGAGACAGAGACGGTGGGGAGGGCGGCCGCGGCGGGCTTCTCTCGCGGGGGGTGGTGATCGCGATCGACGGGCCGGCCGGGGTGGGGAAGAGCACCGTCGCGCGCGGCCTCGCGCGGGAGCTCGGGTTGCCCTACCTCGACACCGGCGCCATGTACCGCGCGATCGGCTGGCAGGCGCTGCGCGAGGGCGTGCGCGCCGACGACCACGACGCGGTGGCCGCGCTCGCCGGGGCGGTGGATCTCGAGCTCCTGCCCCGCGCCGACGGCGGCGTCGACGTGCGGCTCCACGGCGAGCCCGTCGAGCCGCACATCCGCGCGCCGGAGGTGGGCGAGATGGCCTCGCTCCTCGCCGCCCAGCCCCCGGTGCGCGCGCGCCTCGTCGAGCTGCAGCGCGCGTTCGGCGGGCGCCACGGCGCGGTGATGGAAGGGCGCGACATCGGCACCGTCGTCTTTCCGGACACGCCGTTCAAGTTCTTCCTCGACGCCCGTGCGCCGGTGCGCGTGCGGCGTCGCATCGACCAGCTCCGTGCCGCCGGCCGCGAGGCCAGCGACGAGGACGTCGCCGACGAGCTGCTTCGCCGCGACCGCCGCGACCGCGAGCGCGCGCATTCGCCGCTCGCCTGGGACCCCAGCTACGAGCGCGTCGACACCTCCGACATGAGCCTCGACGAGGTCGTCACGCACCTCGCCGGGGCGATCGCCGCACGCCGCCAGCGCTCGAGCGGCTGAGGCGGCCGCCGCTCGGCTACCGCTCGGGCGCCGGCGTCGCTGCGGCAGCCGGAGTCGGATCGACCGGCGCCGTCAGCGCGGCGCGCAGGCGATCGACCACCTCGCCGACCGGCTTGCCGTCGTCGGAGTCCTCGCAGCCGCTCGCGGCCACGACGCCCTTCTCGATGCGCAGCGCGTGAGAGCCGCAGACCGACACCTCGTAGACCACGATGCGCCTGCCGTTGCTGGTGGTGGCGCGGCTGTAGTGGAGGTCGAGCAGCCACTCCGAGCCCGCTTCGAAGCCCGAGGCGTCGCGGCGCAGGCTGTTGCCGTCGTCACCCTCGACGAGGACCGTCGCCAGGGAAGGATCCCCGTTGAAGACGCGGGTCACCTCGAAGCGGACGTTCCGCGGCCGCCCGTTCCCCCACAGGCCGTCGAACCCCTTGGCCTTCGCGCGCACCACGAGGTCAGCGCGCCGTGCGTTGTCGACGAACGAGCCCTCGCAGATGCAGCTCCTGGCCCCCGCGTCGTGCGCTGTGGAGAGACACCCGAGTGCAACGAGAAGGGGGGCAACGAGCCGGGCGCCGTTCACCTCGAGAGCGTAGCAGTTGCCACGTGTGGCAGCGCTCGGCGCGCCGCGGTCCGCCCAGCGCTTGCTACACGCCGGCTGATCTCGCCGGCCGCAGCTCAGGAGCTCCGGCGAACCTGGCTGAGCATCTCGAGGACCGCGGCCGCCACCGCATGGGGCTGGCTGTTTCCGATGAGGTGATCGCTGCCGGGGACGACGTGCCAGGTCCCTCGCGACGAACGCCGGGACAGCGACCGCTGCTGCTCCAGCCGCTCGCGCTCGAGCACGGCGAGGTCGACGTCGAGACCAGGCGGTACCAGTCCCGCGCTCGTCTGGGCAGTCAGCACGGCGAACGGTACGTCCGCGGCGAAGGGCGGTGCCGCACGCAGCTCCTGCAGGCTCGTCGCCGTCCCGCGGGCGATCCCACAGACGGTCGCCATCGGCTCCACCCGGTAGAGGCGCGCCATCGAGCGATTCGCTGCGTCCGAGCGCTCCCGCCTGAACCCGAAGGGATCGAGCAGCCGGACGATGCCGAGACGGGCGGCGATCGGCAGCAGGCAGGCCTCCGCCCGGACCGTCGCCGTCAGGCGGGGAGCGATCCGTTCGAGGGCGCCGCTGTCGGCGGCGTCCAGGAACACCAGCCCGGCCACGCGCTCGGGATGCCGGCGCGCAAACAGCTCGACGGTCAGCCCACCGATCGACGAGGGGACGAGGATGTAGGGCGGGCGCAGCCCTGCGCCATCCAGGAGCCGTTCGAGGTCGTCCGCGAGCGTGCCCACCGAGACGGTCGCCGGCCCGGGATCGCTCCACCCGAGTCCCATGCGGTCGTACGAGCAAACGCGCGTCTGCGCACCGATCTCGGTGCGGGCGGCCGGCGAGCTGAGCGCGCCGCCAAGACCGCTCGACTCGAAGATCACCGTCGGTCGGCCTTCGCCGATGCAGATCAGGTGCAGCCGCCGGCCGCCGACGTCGACGAGCCGGCCCGGTGGCGGAAAGCGACCCGACTCGCGCCGGACGCTCACGGTCTGGTAGAGCGCGCCCGCAGCCGCCAGGACGAGCAAGACAGCCAGGATCGACAGCGAAAGGCGTCGTGCCCGGCGGATCCACCCGGGTATGTTCACTGCAGAAGGGGCTCGCGGATCGTCACGAGCTCAGCGCGCGAGAAGGCGGCCCCAGTGCTTGCTGCCGAGCTTGCGCACGGTGGCGATGCGCTCCTCGGCGACGCGCCCGGCGGCGAGCGCCGTCGAGATGCCGTCGCGGCGTGAGGTCTCGAAAACCCGCGTCAAGTTGAGGTAGATGCCGCGCGTCATGCGCAGGGCGCGCTCGCGGTTGTAGCCGCCGAGCAGCTCGTTGTAGACGTTGATCAGGCCGCCGGCGTTGATGACGAAGTCGGGCGCATAGAGAATGTCGCGCGCCTCGAGCAGGGCGCTGTCGCGCCCTTCGTCGGCGAGCTGGTTGTTGGCGCCGCCGGCCACCACCTGGCACTTGAGCCGCGGGATGGTCTGCTCGTTGAGGACGGCGCCGAGGGCGCACGGGGCGAAGACGTCGCACTCGACGTCGAAGATCTGCTCCGTCGGCACCAGCTCGACCCCGAGCTGCCGCGCCTGCTCGCGCGCCTCGTCGTCGATGTCGCAGCCGAAGACCTTGGCGCCTTCCTGTACGAGGTAGCCGGCGAGGTGGTGGCCGACGCTGCCGAGCCCCTGCACGGCCACCGTGCGGCCGCGGAGCTCGGTGGCGGAGAACCGCCATTTGACGGCGGCCTTGATCCCTTGCAGCGTGCCGTAGGCGGTGACGGGCGAGGGGTCGCCGCCGCCCCCGTGGGAGGGGGAGACGCCCGTGGCCCAGCGGGTCTCGCTGAAGATGAGCTCCATGTCCTCCATGTCCGTGCCGACGTCCTCGGCGGTGATGTAGAGGCCGCCGAGGGAGTCGACGTAGCGACCGAAGGCGCGGAAGAGCGCCTCGCTCTTCTGCTTCTTGGAGTCGCCGATGATCACCGCCTTGCCGCCGCCGAGGTTGAGGCCGGCCGCGGCCGCCTTGTAGGTCATGCCGCGCGAGAGGCGCAGCACGTCGGTGATCGCTTCCTCCTCGCTCGCGTAGTTCCACATGCGAACGCCGCCGAGGCCGGGGCCCAGGACCGTGGAGTGCACGGCGATGATCGCCTTGAGCCCGACGTCGGGGTTTGAGCAGAAGAGGATCCGCTCGTGCCCCATCTTCGCCACCTGCTCGAACATGGCCATTCCGGCTCCTTGGATTCTGTCGTGGGGGTTGCCGCGGTGGGCGCGGTCTTGAGCGAGCTCGGGGGTGGAGTGAGGCTCCCCGTCGCGGCGGCCAGAGTCTACAGGAACCCGTCCGCAGGGAGCCGCACGGGCTGCGCTCCGCCGGCGTCGAGCCCGGCGGCGATCTCGCCGCGCACCGTTGCGTCGGCTTCACGCGGAAGCGCCCTCTCCAGCGACGCCGCCGCGAGCACGCCGCCGATCCTGCCGAGGGCACGAGCTGCCGCCCCGCGCACGGCCGGGTCCGGGTTGTCGGCGAGCGCCGCCGCGAGCGCCGGCACGTGCCGCGTCTCGCCGCTGTTGCCCATCGCCGCCGCCGCGTTGCGCTGCAGCCCCTGAAGGCGCGCCCGCTTCATCGAGCTGCCGCGGAACCGCTCGACGTAGGCCTCGCGTCCGAGGCCGAGGAGGCCGGCGAGGTCGAGCTCGCCGCGCTCGCGCGGGAGGCGCAGCTCGTCGTGCTCGGCGGGCGGGAGCGCGTGCCGGCGGCGGTTCCAGGGGCAGACGTCCTGGCAGATGTCGCAACCGAAGACCCACGGGCCCGCGGCGTCCGCCGCGGCGGCGGGGAGCGCTCCGCGGTGCTCGATCGTCCAGTAGCTGATGCACAGGTTGCTGTCGAGACGGTAGGGCTCGACGAGCGCGCCGGTGGGGCACGCCTCGAGGCAGAGCGTGCAGCCGCCGCAGAGGTCCGCCAGCGGCTCGTCGGCCGCCAGCTCGAGCGTGAGGAACAGCTCGCCGAGCAGGAACCACGACCCCATCTCGCGGTCGAGCAGGCACGTGTTCTTGCCGACGACGCCGATGCCGGCGCGCGCCGCGAGCTCGCGCTCGAGCACCGGGCCGGTGTCGACGTAGCGCCGCGAGCGGGCGTGCGGGAAGGCGGCCGCCACGCGCGCGGCGACGACGTCGAGGCGCTCCTCCATGAGGGCGTGGTAGTCGCGCCCGCGGGCGTAGCGAGCGACGCCGGGCCAGAGGTCGCCCTCCGGCTCGTCTTCGCCGGCAAGGGGTGCGTAGCGCAGCGCCACGCAGAGGACGCTGGTGGCTCCGTCGAGAATGGTGGCGGGGACGAGGCGGGCCTCGACCCGCCGCTCGAGGTAGCTCATCCCGGCGTGTTCGCCCCGCTCGAGCCAGCGCACGAAGGCGCCGCCGTGCTCGAGCGGCTCCAGGGTGGCGACTCCCGCCCGGTCGAAGCCGGCCTCGAGCGCCCACTGCTTGACCTGCGAGGCGACCTGCCCTGGATCCAGTCCGGCGCCCACTGAGGTCATTGTAGAGAGGGGTATTCCAGAGAGCCACGAGAATCGTCGGGAAGAACCAGGATGGGCCTCGTGGCGGCGCGTTTGCACTCGGCCTTTGCCGGTTGACAGCTCCGTTGACACCCTTGGGTCGCCCCCCTATACTCCAAAACCCCGAGTCAACAGCGACTTAGCGTTCGACTCGTACTTCCCCTCGCCCTTGGGAGAACTCAGGGAAGAACCCAGGGAACCAACCAAGGGAAGAACCAGGGAAGAATCGGGGAAAGAAATCCACGCCCAGGAGGTAGTGCTACGTATGGCTTCGACTGAGGAGAAAGACCGCGACGTCCCCGCGCCCGCGATGGGCGACGAGGAGGGGGGCGGCGAGGCCGGCTCCATGTCCTACGAGGACCTTCTCGGAATGTACGAGGAGAGCCTCAAGAACCTTGCCGAGGGTGAGGTGGTGACTGGTCGCGTCATCGACGTGACGAACAACAACGTCATCGTCGACGTCGGATACAAGTCCGAGGGTCTCATCGCGCTGGAGGAGTTCGTCGGCCGCGACGGGCAGATCCGCGTCAAGATCGGCGACCACGTCGACGTGCTGCTCGAGAGCACGGAGGACCAGGAGGGGCACATCCTCCTCTCCAAGACCAAGGCCGATCGCATGAAGGTCTGGGAGCAGATCGAGGCGGCCTACCGGGACGCCAAGCCGATCGAGGGCCGCGTCATCGACCGCATCAAGGGCGGCCTGACCGTCGACGTCGGCGTGCGGGCCTTCCTGCCCGGCAGCCTCGCCGACATCAAGCCGATCAAGAACCTCGAGTCGCTGAAGAACAAGGTCTACGACTTCAAGGTGATCAGCCTCGACCGCCGGCGCAACAACATCGTGCTGTCGCGCAAGGCGGTGCTGGAGAAGGAGCTCGAGCACAAAAAGGCCGAGACCATCCAGCTCCTGCAGGAGGGCGCCCGGCTCTCCGGCACGGTCAAGAACATCACCGACTACGGCGTCTTCATCGACCTCGGCGGCATCGATGGCCTCCTGCACATCACCGACATCTCGTGGGGTCGGGTCAACCACCCCTCCGAGCACTTCGGGGTGGGGGAGGAGGTCGAGGTCGTCGTCCTCAAGTTCGACCCCGACACCGAACGCGTCTCGCTCGGTTACAAGCAGAAGTCCGAGGACCCCTGGACGCTGGTCGACAAGAAGTACCCGGTCGGCTCGCGCGTCCACGGCAAGGTGGTGTCGATCGTCGACTACGGCGCCTTCGTCGAGCTCGAGGAGGGGGTCGAGGGCCTCATCCACGTCAGCGAGATGTCCTGGACCAAGAAGGTGGTCAACCCTTCGAAGGTCCTAGCCGTCGGCCAGGAGGTCGACGCCATCGTCTCCGAGCTCGACATGGAGCAGCGGCGCATCAGCCTGTCCCTGCGCCAGACCGAGCGGAATCCCTGGGAGGAGCTCGGCGAGAGCCACCCGGTGGGGGCGATCATCGAAGGCAAGGTGCGCAACATCACCGACTTCGGCGCCTTCGTCGAGATCACCGAGGGGATCGACGGCCTCATCCACGTCTCCGACATGAGCTGGACCAAGCGCGTCAAGCACCCGAGCGAGGTGCTGCGCAAGGGCGACGTGGTGAAGGCGCGCATCACCAACATCGACGTGCCCAACCAGCGCGTCTCGCTCTCGATCAAGGAGTTCCTGCACGACGAGTGGGACTCCTTCGTCGCCGACCACCGGGTGGGCGACACGCTCGAGGGCAAGGTCGTCAACGTCACCGACTTCGGCCTCTTCATCGACATCTACAACGGCCTCGAGGGGCTCGCGCACGTGAGCGAGATCGACATCCCCTCGGGCGCCCGCCCCGAGGACCACTTCCGGGCCGGCGACTGGGTGCGCGCGCGCATCCTGCGCATCGAGGACGGCGAGCGCAAGGTCGGGCTCACGATGCGCGGCGTCTCGCAGCCGACGACCGAGGAGGTCGTCGAGCTCGAGGCGCAGCAGAGCGAGCGGAAGAAGGAAGCCACCGCCGTGCGTGAGGCGGCGGTCGTGCGCGCGGCCGCCGAGGGCGAGGACACCGGCAGCTCCGAAGACGAGTCGGGCGCCGAGGCGCCGGCCACCGCCGGGGAGTCCGAGGAGACGTGAGCGCCGATGCCCGTCGCTCCGCATCGACTCCAGAGGAGGACGAGGTGTCCAGGGGCGGTATGACGAAGGCCGAGCTGGTGGAGGAGGTGTCGGAGAAGACGGGCCTGCCGAAGAAGCAGGCGGAGATCGTCGTCAACACCGTCTTCGAGAGCATCGTCGAGACGCTGAAGACGGGCGAGAAGATCGAGCTGCGCGGGTTCGGGAGCTTCCGCATCCGCCAGCGCGACTCGCGGATGGGGCGCAACCCCAAGACCGGCGAGAAGGTGGACGTGCCGGCCAAGCGCATCCCCTACTTCAAGCCCGGCAAGGAGCTGCGCGAGCTGCTCAACCAGGAGTAACCCCGGGGGATGGACGTCCTGTTCACCCCGTGGAGGTACCCCTACATCGCGGGCCAGCGTGAGAGCGCCGCCGGTTGCTTCCTCTGCGAAGCGGCGGCGGCGCCCGACGACGCCGAGCGGCTGGTGGTGCACGTGGGCGTGCACCACGTCGTCGTGCTCAACCGCCACCCATACAACAACGGCCACCTGATGGTGGCGCCGCGCATGCACGTCGCGTCGCCGGCCGCCGCGGAGCCGGCGGCGCGCGCCGAGGCGTGGCCGATGGTGCTGCTCTGCCAGCGGGTCCTCGAGATGGCGTATGCCCCGCATGGCATCAACGTGGGGATGAACCTGGGCAGGGTGGCGGGTGCCGGTGTTCCCGGTCATTACCATGTACACCTGGTGCCGCGCTGGGAGGGAGACACGAATTTCATGACGGTCACCGCCGATACCAGAGTGGTCCCCGAGGACCTTCATCAGACCCGCGACCGCCTGCGGCCCCTCTTCGCCGAGCTCGCGGCGAGCGAGAAGGCGTCTTGAGCGCGCCGGTGCGTTCGGAGGAGACCCGGCCCGAGACGCCGGCGGCGAAGGCGGCGCACGCGGCCGCCGAGGCCGCGGCCACGAAGCGAGGTGCGCTCGCGGCGGTGCTGGCGATCGTCTTCCCCGGCCTCGGCCACCTCTTCCTCGGGCGCAAGGGCCGCGCGGCGCTGTTCGCCGTCGTCGTGCTCACCGCCGCTGCGCTCGGCGCCCAGCTCGACGGCAACCTCTACACCCCCGTGCAAGGGCACCCGCTGACGTACCTCGCCACCCTCGGCTGCATGGGGATGGGGCTGCCGTATTTCCTGCTCCTCTACCCGCTGCGCTACGCGGGCGACATCACGGCGGCGGGCTACGACTACGGCACCGCGTTTCTGCTCTCGGCGGGTCTGATGAACCTCTTGCTGGTGCTCGACGCCTGGGACATCGGCAGCGGACGGAAGGAGTAGGGCAGCGATGAGCCACTTCCTGCTCATGGTCGTCTACGCATTGCTGCTCAGCGTCTTCTTCGCGGCCCTCTGGCGCCGCCAGCGCCGCGAGCAGATCGTGCTCTTCCTCCAGCTCTTCGTCGGCATGGTCGGCGGCGGCCTGCTGGTGGCGTGGCTGATGTACCCCTTCCCCTCGGGGCCGCCGGCGCCGATCCCATGACCTCGAGCCCACCGGGGAGGGGCCGCCCCCTGCCCCTGGAGGGGGAGGCCGGGGGGGCGGAGGTGGAGTGCGACCCGGAGCGGGCGGCGCAGCCCGCTCGCGGGAGGGACGTGCCGATCCTCGTCGTCGCCGGGGAGGCATCCGGCGACATGCACGCGGCGCGGCTCCTGGCCGAGCTGCGCCGGCTGCGCCCCGACTTGCGTCCTTTCGGCATGGCGGGGGAGGAGTGTGCCCGCGCCGGCGTCGAGCTGCTCGCCGAGAGCCGCGAGGTGGCGGTGGTCGGCATCACCGAGGTGCTGCGAGTCCTGCCCCGCGCCCGCGAGGTGTTCGAGCTGCTCGTCGCCGAGACGGAGCGGCGGCGGCCGGCCGTCGCCGTTCTCGTCGACTTCCCCGAGTTCAACCTGCGGCTCGCCAAGCGCCTCCGGCGACTGGGCGTGCGCATCGCCTACTACGTAAGCCCCCAGGTGTGGGCCTGGCGGCGCGGGCGGGTGCGCATGATCTCCCGCTGCGTCGACCGCATGCTCGTGCTCTTCCCCTTCGAAGCCGAGTTCTACGCCGCCCACGGCGTCCACGTGGAGCACGTCGGCCACCCGCTCGTCGACGAGGTTCCCGAGCTGCCCCAGGCCTGGGACGCCCCACGTGCCGAGGACGGTCCGCGGCGCCTGGTGCTCCTCCCCGGCTCGCGCCGCAGCGAGGTCGAGAAGATCCTCCCGGTGATGCTCGCCTCGGCGGCGGAGATCGCCCGCCGCGTGCCGCTGTGCGTTACGCTCGTCCGGGCGCAGACCGTCGACCGCGAGCTCGTCGATTCCCAGCTCGCCGCTCACGCGCCGGCGCTCGCCGCGCTGCGCGTCGAGGTGGTGGAGAGTGACCAGCGGTTCTGCGTCGTCGCCAGCAGCCACCTGGCGCTCTGCGCCTCCGGAACGGCGACACTCGAGGTGGCGCTGCTGCGGACGCCGATGCTGGTCCTCTACCGGCTCCACCGCGGCAGCTACTGGCTTGGCAGGCTGCTCGTGCGGCTCCCCTGGTTCAGCCTGGTCAACCTGGTGATGCAGCGCGCCGTGGTGCCGGAGCTCCTGCAGGGCGACGCCAACCCCGAGCGCGTCGCGGCCGAGTCGCTGCGCCTGCTGACCGACGCGCGGGCACGCAACCGCATGCGGGAGGCGCTGGCCGACGTGCGCGGGAGGCTGGGAGCGAGCGGCGCCAGCATGCGCGCCGCCGCCGCGGTGGCGGAGCTGCTGGCGGGCGCGCCGGCGGAGGACGCCGCGTGACCCGGGGCGAGCGCTGGCGCCTGCTCGCCCGCTACTTCCGCCGTCACCTCGCCTGGGGCCTCGTGGGGCTGGGCGGCGCCGTCGTGTTCGCCGCCGGCACCGTCGGCGTCGTCTCGCTGATCAAGCCGATGTTCTCGGAGGTGCTGCTCTCCGATCAGGTCCCGGGCCTCACGGTTCCTGGCGTGAGCGGCAGCGCGACGGCGACGAAGGGCGGGAATCCGTCGAGCGTCCTCGGGCGCAAGGGAGACCTCCCCCGCCACTTCGAGAGCTCGTACAAGAGCCTCAAGAAGCGCTGGGGCATCGGGCCGACCGAGGTGGTCTGGTTCGTCCCCGCGCTGTTCGTGCTCATCTCGCTGGTGCGCAGCCTCGCCGGTTTCGTCAGCGGCTACGCCTTCCAGCGCATCGCCCTCGGCGCCACCACCGACCTGCGCAACGAGCTCTACCGGCGGATCCTCGAGCAGTCGAGCCGCTTCTATGCCCAGCACCCGTCCGGGGAGCTCGTGAGCCGGGTCGTCTCCGACCTGCAGGTGATCCAGAACGCCATCTCGACCCAGCTCCTCGATCTCTTCCAGCAGCCGCTGGTGCTGCTCGTCCTGCTCTGGTTCCTGCTCTCGATCCACCTCCACCTGGCGCTGCTCTGCCTGGTGGCGGCGCCCGTGTTGCTCTTCCCGATCGTCCGCTTCGGCAAGGGCATGCGGCGCACCAGCCACCGCATCCAGGAGCGCATGGCCGACCTCGCCAGCCTCGTCGCCGAAGTGGTGCGCGGCCACCGCGTGGTCAAGGCCTTCGGCATGGAGGGGTTCGAGAACCGCCGCTTCCACGAGGCCTCGCGACGACACCTCAAGACCAACCTGCGGGCGCAGATGCTCGCCAACGCCTCGGGTCCGGTGATGGAGGCGCTGGGCGTCATCGGCGCCGCGGCGCTGCTCGTCTACGCCGGGCGCACCATCCGCGCCGGCGAGCTCACCGCCTCCGATTTCGTCACCTTCCTGACCGCGCTGCTCGCGATGTACGAGCCGATCCGCAAGGTCAACAAGGTCAACCTCGTGCTGCAGCAGGCGATCGCCGCCACCGAACGCGTGGTGCGGCTGATCGAGATCCCCAACGACGTCGTCGAGACGCCGACCCCGCGCTCGTTGCCGGCCGTGGAGCGGGGGATCTCGTACGAAGGCGTGCGCTTCGCCTACGACCGCGAGCCGGTGCTGCTCGACCTCGACCTCGAGATCCGCGCCGGAGAGATCCTCGCGCTGGTCGGGCCGTCCGGGGCGGGCAAGACCACGGTGGTCAACCTCCTGCCGCGCTTCTTCGATCCCGACGAGGGGCGGGTGGCGATCGACGGCGTCGACCTCCGCGACCTGTCGCTGGCGTCGCTGCGCTCGCTCATCGGCATCGTCACGCAGGAGACGGTCCTCTTCAACGACACGATCCGCAACAACATCGCCTACGGGCGCGCGGACCTCTCGCTCGAGCGCGTGCGCGAGGCGGCGGCCGCCGCGTACGCCGACGAGTTCGTCATGCAGCTCCCGGAGGGGTACGACTCGCCGATCGGCGAGAGCGGGCTCAAGCTCTCCGGCGGGCAGCGGCAGCGGCTGGCCATCGCCCGCGCGCTGCTCAAGGACGCGCCCATCCTCATCCTCGACGAGGCGACCTCGGCCCTCGACAGCGAGTCGGAGTCGCTGGTGCAGAAGGCGCTCGGCAACCTGATGCGCGGGCGCACGACCCTGGTGATCGCCCACCGGCTGTCGACGGTGATGGGCGCCGACCGCATCGTGGTGGTGGAGGGCGGCCGCATCGTCGACCAGGGATCCCACCAGGAGCTGCTCGAGCGCGGCGGCGTGTACAAGCGGCTGTACGACTTGCAGTTCCAGATCTAGAGCAGCGGGAGGTCCACCGTGCGCAGCATGACGGGGTTCGGGCAGGGGAGCGCGAGGGGTGCGCGCCACCAGGTGGCGATCACGCTGCGTAGCGTCAACGGCCGCTTCCTCGACCTGGTGATCCGGCTCGACGAGCAGTACCGGGGCTTCGAGGCGTCGCTCCGCGCGCTGCTCGAGGAGCAGCTCCGCCGGGGCCGCGTCGAGGCGAGTGCCGAGGTCAAGGCGCTCCATCCGAAGGCGGCGAAGGTGGCGATCCAGGGCGAGCTGGTGGAGGCGCTCCACCGCGCCTGGCACGACCTCGCGGACCGCGGCCTCGTCACCGCCGAGCTCACCCTCGGCGACCTCCTGCGGCTGCCGGAGGCGGTGTCGGTGGAGGTGGAGGCCGAGGAGGTCGGCGAGGAGGAGCAGGCGCTGCTGATCGCCGCCGCCCGCGCGGCGCTGGTGCAGCTCGTGGCGGCGCGGGAGCAGGAGGGGGACCAGCTGGCGCGCATCCTCGGCGAGAGGCTCGCCGAGCTGGCGACGGCGGCGGCGCGCCTGCGCCAGCGGGCGCCGGCGGTGCGCGACGAGCTGCACGCGAGCCTCAAGCGACGCCTGCACGAGCTCCTGGAGGCCCCGGCCTTCGACGAGGTGCGGCTGGCGCAGGAAGTGGCCCTCCTGGTGGAGCGCGGCGACGTGGCCGAGGAGCTCGATCGCCTCGACGCGCACCTGGTCCACTTCCGCGAGCTGCTCGCCGGCGACGGGGCGCTCGGCAAGCGCCTGGACTTCCTGAGCCAGGAGATCCTGCGCGAGCTCAACACCCTGGGCTCCAAGTGTCGCGACTCGGCGATGGCGCGGGCGGTGCTCGACGCCAAGGTCCTCTGCGAGCAGCTGCGGGAGCAGGTACAGAACGTGGAGTAGGGTGGAGGGTGCCCCGCCCTCTCGGCACGCGTGATACCTTGCCGCGATGCCGCGCGGGGATCTCTTCATCCTCTCGGCGCCCTCGGGCACCGGGAAGACGACGCTCATCCACGCCATGTTGCGCGGTGGCACCGGCAGCCTGCGCGACCTCGTGTTCTCGGTGAGCCACACGACGCGGGCGCCCCGGCGGGGTGAGGTAGACGGTACCGACTACCACTTCGTCGACCACGGCACCTTCCAGAAGATGATCGAGGCCGATCGCTTCCTGGAATGGGCGGAGTACAACGAGAACCTCTACGGCACGGCCTGGGACGAGGTGGTGCCGCGGCTGGAGCGGGGCGTCGACGTCATCATGGACATCGACGTCCAGGGGGCGGAGCGCGTGTTGCAACGCTATCCGGAGGCCGTGGGGATCTTCGTCATGCCGCCGAGCTTCGGCACGCTGCGCGAGCGGCTCGAGCAGCGGAGCCTCGACGAGGCCGAGGCCGTGCGGCGGAGGCTGGCGCTATCCTTCTGGGAAATCAAGCGTTACCAGCTCTATCACTATGCTATTATCAACGACGACGCGGCCAGGGCGAGTGAGGCCCTGGCGGCGATCATTCTTGCCAGGCGCCACCGCCGCGAGCGGATGGAGCAGCGAGCGGAGGCCATCCTGGCCGATTTCCAGGATGCCTTCGGCGACGGTCCGGAAGACGCCGCCGGAGCCTGGAACCCACAACAGTAGCCGGAGACCGCGATGCCCCACGCCACCACCCGGGCCCTCCACCTCGATCAGGCCCTAGAGCAGTACGACAGCAAGTTCCGTTTCGTCCTCCTCGCCTCGACCCGCGCCGAGCAGCTCGTGCGGGGCGCGCGCTCCAAGGTCGAGAGCGTCGGCAAGAAGCCGACCCGCCTGGCGATGGAAGAGTTCAAGGCCGGCCTGGTGCCCTGGTCGTACGGCCGCGCGCCCGCGGCTGCCCCGGCGAGTGCAGACGGCAGCGCGGACGCGGACGCTCCCGTTTCGAGCTAGGTCTCCGGATGGGCGCGCCGCGCGTGCTCCTCGGCGTCGGCGGCGGCATCGCCGCCGTCAAGGCGCCCGAGCTGGTGCGGCGGCTGCAGGACGCCGGCTGCGAGGTGCGCTGCGCGCTCACCCGCGCCGGCGTCTCCTTCGTGGCACCGCTGGCGCTCGAGGTGCTCTCGGGCCATCGCGTCTACGACGAGGGGTACCTCGCTCCGGGCGGTGGGCCCGACGAGGCGCATCTCGCCGCCGGGGAGTGGGCCGACGTGCTGGTGGTGGCGCCTGCCACCGCGCACCTGATCGCGCGATTTGCGCTCGGGCTGGCGGACGACTTCCTGACCACCACCGCCCTGGCCTCGCCACGGCCGCTCGTCCTCGCGCCGGCGATGCATGCCCGCATGTGGGAGCACCCGGCCACGCGCCAGCACGTCGACACCCTCACCTCGCGTGGCGCGAGCTTCGTCGGACCGGTGGTTGGCGCGCTCGCCTCGGGTGAGGTCGCCGTGGGGCGGATGGCGGAGCCGGAGGAGATCGTCGATGCCGTCCTCGCCGTCGTGGAGCCGTCGTCGGTGGCGGCGGCGCGGGTCGCCCCGCTGCGGATCGTCGCGCGCGACGCGAGCTCGACCACGTGGCAGGGCCTGCGGGTGCTGGTGAGCGCGGGTCCGACCTGGGAGCCGCTCGACCCGGTGCGCTTCCTCGCCAATCGCTCGAGCGGCAGGATGGGCTTCGCGCTCGCCGCCGAGGCGGCGCGCCGGGGGGCCGCGGTCGAGCTCGTCAGCGGCCCCGTCGCCCTGCCGACCCCGCGCGGGGTGAGCCGCACCGACGTCGAGACCGCGGCGGCGATGCGCGAGGCGTTGCTGTCGCGAGTGGGAGCGGCCGACCTCGTGCTGATGGCGGCGGCGGTGGCAGACTACCGCCCCGGAAACGTGGCCCCACGCAAGCTCAAGAAGGACGCCGGGGTGCCGCGCGTCGGCCTCGTCGAGAACCCGGACATCCTCGCCGAGCTGGCGTCGCAGCCGGGCGAGCGGGTGGTCGTGGGCTTCGCCGCCGAGACCGACGACCTGCCGAAGCGCGCCGTGGAGAAGCTGCGCAAGAAGGGGGTCGCCTTCCTCGTCGCCAACGACGTCTCGCGCGATGACATCGGCTTCGGCAGCGAGTGGAACGAGGTGACGGTGTTCCGCCGCAGCGGCGACCCGGTCCACCTTCCGCGGCAGCCGAAGGAGGAGCTCGCCGGCCTGCTGCTGGACATCTTCTCGGCGGCGCTCCCGGCCGCGCGCGGCCGCACGCCGATGGCGGAGCCGGCCTCGTGAGCGATCTGGCACCGATCCTCGAATACCTCCAGGCGATCGGCTGGGAGGAGATCTACCTTCCGGCCGGCACGCGGCCCGCAGCCGCGGGGCGCCGGATGGAGCGCGGAGGCGCGAGCGCCGTGCGGGACGACGTGCCGGCGCCAAAGACGGTGGCTGCAGCAGCGCCGGTCGCGCGCCCGCCGGCGCCTTCGCGTGGCGTCGCGACGCCCTTCGCTGCACCGCCGGCGAGCGCGGTCCCGGCCGTGGAGCGCGCGGCCGCGCTCGCGGCGGTCGCCGCGCGCGCCGCGGCCTGCACCGCCTGCCGTCTCGCCGAGGGTCGCCGCACGGTGGTGTTCGGCACCGGCAACGCCGACGCCGACCTCATGTTCATCGGCGAGGGGCCGGGCGCCGAGGAGGACCGCCAGGGCCTGCCCTTCGTCGGTCCCGCGGGGCAGCTGCTGACGAAGATCATCGGCGCCATCGGGCTCGCCCGCGAGCAGGTCTACATCGCCAACGTCGTCAAGTGCCGTCCGCCGGGCAACCGCGACCCACAGCCCGACGAGGTCGCGGCGTGCCGCTCCTTCCTCGAGGACCAGGTCCGGCTGGTGGCCCCGCGGGTGCTCGTCGCCCTCGGCCGCGTCGCGGCGCAGACTTTGCTCGGCAACGAGCTGCCGGTCGGGCGCATGCGCGGCGAGTGGCACCGCGTCTTCGGCGTGCCGATGCGGGTCACCTACCACCCGGCCGCGCTGCTGCGCAACGAGGCGCTCAAGCGCCCGACGTGGGACGACATGCAGGTCGTGCGCGACGCGCTGGGTTAGTCCGCCACCCCTCTCACCCCTGCCCCTCTCTCCCCTCGCCGGGGAGAGAGGGGTCCGGAGTCAACAGGCGTCGCTGACGGCCGATCAGAGGCGATGCGCCACGAGCTGCCAGCCGATGGCCATCAGGGCGCCGTCGACGAGCAGGTGGGAGAGCCACGGTGCCAGCAGTGAGCGGTGGCGCCGGAAGAGCCACCCCCAGATGGCGCCGCCGACTGCCACGCCGAGCGTGATCGGCAGAGTCGCGGCGAGGCGGTGCTCGCCGCCGAGGAAGCTGTCGACGACGATCCAGTGGTGCGAGGCGAAGGCCAGGCTGGCGATCGCCAGCGCGGCGGGGAAGGGGAGCCGCTGCTCGAGCTGGCCGAGGAGGAACCAGCGCCAGTAGTACTCCTCGAAGAGCGAGTGCACGACGCTCAAGCCGAGGGCCATCAGCAGGTAGCGCGTGGGTGTCGCGAGGCCGAGATCGGCGAGTCGCTGGTGGATGCGCCCGGCGATGCCGCCGAGAGAGAGCCACGCCGGAAGGAGGCCGGCGAAAGCCGCCAGCACGAAGCCGCCGAGCACGCCGCCCGAGAGGAGCCCCGCCACCGCGGCGCCCGGGCGCGCCGACCAGGCGGGCCGCCGCTCCATCGCCAGCGCCCACCAGCCCAGGAGTGGCAGCGCGCCCTGCACGATCTTGCTGCCCGCGTAGGCGACGCGCATCCACGGCGTGTTCGCGAGCTCGACGAAGTAGAGCCACGCCGCGAGCGTGGGGAAGAGCGCGACCACGGCGAGCAGGGCGAGTCGCAGCGGGCGCAGGCCGATCGTCGTCGGCGCACTGGAACCGCGACTGCGATCGCTGGGTGAAGCCGACAGGTCCCGACTCACGCCAGCGCCGGCCCTGTGCCCTAGAACATGTCGACGCGGAGGCGTCGCGGCTTGCCGTCGCGCAGGATGTCCATGTCGACGAAATCGCGCTCGCCGGTCAGGTTCCGCAGGTAGCGAAGCAGCTGCTGTGGGCCCTCGATCGGCTTGCCGTCGACTCCCAGCACGACGTCGCCCTTGCGCAGGCCGGCCCTCTCGGCGGGGCTCTTGCCGGTCACCGACTCGACCATCGCGCCCTTGATGCCGAGGTAGGTGAAGTCGGCGTCGGAGAAGCGCACGCCGAACGGTCTGGGCTCGCGCCGCGAGCGCGAGCTCTCCTGCTTCGCGGAGGTGGCCGAATTCGTCCCCACCTGGGCCGCGAGCTGGCGCGTGAGGACCTGGTCGAGGTTGGCCTGCGCCTCGGCGAAGCCCGGCCGGATGGTGAGTGCCTGACGGAACGCGGCCTCGGCGGCCGTGAGGTCGCCGAGGGCGACGAGCACGGTGCCCAGGTTGTTGTGGATCTCCGGGCGGGCGGGGTCGAGGGTCGCAGCGCGCTGGAAGCTCTCGCGGGCGCCGGCGGCGTCCTTCTGCTGTTGCTGCGCGAGCCCGAGGTAGATCCACGCGTCGACGTCGTCCGGACGCCAGCCGAGGGCCTGGCGCGCGGCCGCCACCGCGGCGGCGCCGTCCCCCTGCTCGTAGCGCACGATCGCCAGGTAGGCGGCCGCGCGCGCCGCGAGTGTCTGCCGGTTGTCGGCGTCGAGGGCGAGGACGCGCTGGAGCGACGCGGCGGCCGCCACGCGGTCGCCCGCGCCGCGCTGCGCGAGGCCGAGGTTGAGCCATCCCAGGGCGTCGCCGCTCGCCCGAGCGGTGACCGAGGTGAGCAGCGATACCGCCTCCGTCCACCGCTGCCCGCCGATGTAGAGCAGCGCAAGGTTGTTCGCCACCTGCACGTCATCGGGGGCGATCTCGAGCGCCCGGCGGAAGGCGCGCTCCGCGCCGGCGACGTCACCGGCCTTGCGCAGTGTGAGGCCGAGGTTGTTCCAGGTGCGGCCGCTCCCGGGGTCGAGCGCCGCCGCCTGCTCGAGGTAGCGGCGCGCGTCCTCGAGGAAGTTCTTCTCGTAGTAGAGCAATCCGAGGCTGGCGAGCGCCGAGGAGCGCACCTCCGCCGGCACCGCGCCGGGTTTGCCGGCCTCGACGGCGAGGAGGCGCTCGAAGCCGGCCACGGCCTCGTCGCGCCGGCCGCTCTTCATCTCGACGAGGGCGAGGTTGAAGAGCCCGAACGGGTCATCGGGCGCCAGGGCGAGCGCCTGCACGAGGGTCGCGCGCGCCCGCGGCAGGTCGTCGGCGGCGATCTCCTGCAGGCTGCGCTGGACGAGCGCGTTGGCGCGCTGATGGCGCTCGGAGAGGGCCCGCTCCCGCGCCTTGAGGTAGAGGTCGACGAACTCCTGGCTGTAGTTCTGCGACTGGAATGGATAGTCCGGTACGTCGGCGAGCCCCTGGCGCAAGAGGTCGGCGGTGGCCTCGATCCGGCCCAGCTGGTGTTCGAGCCAGGCGGCGGCGACGAGGAGGCGCATGCGCTCCTTCGGCGCCGAGGTGGCGACCGCGAGCTGGCGGTAGATCGCCGCCGCGCCCTCGAGGTCGCCTGCAGCGTATTTCTCCTCGGCCTCCTGCTCGGGAGTGCCGCTGGCGCCGATGACGACGCTAGTTGGCGGCGTGGGGGGAGGCGGCGCGATGGGCGGTGGCGCCTGCGTGGTGCCCTGGCCGGCGGCCGGCGCGGCGCAGAGCAGCGCGAGGACGAGGAACCGACAGAGGGCGTCGCGCAACGGCCGCGCGGCCCCGCGGCGGGCGCGGTGGTCGCATCGCATGCGCGCCGAATCGTATCAGGGGCCGGCCGACTCGCGCGTCTGGAGCTGATGCGACGTGAGGTCGAAGGTGACGATCAGCTTGCCGCCGCTGGGCACCTGGACCTGCTGCTCGATGGCCGCTGCGCCGGCCGTCCCCGGTTCGATGCGAAGGCTGTGGCGGCCCGCGCTGACCGTGCGGCGCACGATCGGAGGCCCGAGATCGTTGCCGTCGAGCAGCACGCGCCCGAAGGGAGTGCCCACCTTCGACTGCACCTGGATCTGGCCCGGGCGCGCGATGGGGTTCTCGACGCGGGTCGATTCCCCCTCGCCGACGCGCACCACCCGCTGGCCGTTGTCGCGGTAGCCGCCGTCCTCGTAGTCGAAGCGGACCGTGATCGCCGCTCCCGGGGTCACCTGGAAGCGCTGCTCGCGGTCGAGCCGGCGGCGCTGCTTGTTGACCGTCACCCAGACCTGCGGGCTCCAGGCTGCGGGCACGATCACGGTCGCGGGCTGCGGTGGAGGGGTCGCGGTCGGCGTCGGTTCCGGCGTCGGGGGTGGGCTCGGTGTGGGGAGGGCGGCGCCGGCAGAGGCCGCCAGGGCCATCCCGGCGACGGACTCGCCGGCATCGTCGGCGCTCGCTCGCTTCCCGTCGTCGCCGCCGTGGCGCGCGCGCTGCACGAGCCACCAGCCGAGCGCCACGACGACGAGCGCGCCGGCGACCATCGCCACCCAGGTGCCCCACGGGAAGCCGCGGCTCTGGAACGCCTGCGTGGCGCTGATCGAATGCGGCGTGCGGCGGACGTCGCCGGTCCCTTCGAGGTCGAAGTCGCCGATGCCACCGCGCGTCGGTGGCTTCGGCAGCGACGCCGTGCGCGCCGCCTCGACCGGGGGCGGCCGGCCGGCCAGGGAGCGCGTGTCGGAGAGCTCGGCCTGCGAGTCGGCGGCGAGCTTGGCGAGCCCGCTGTGCGGGACCATTCGCCGCGACTGGATCGTGCGGTCGAGCTCGTGCAAGAGGTCGGCGCAGCTCGCGAAGCGACGCTCGGGCTTCTTCTCCAGGCAGCGGTCGATGACCGCCACGAGGTCGGCCGGCACGTCCGGGGCCACCTCCTGCAGCGACGGCTGGCGCTCGTTGAGGATCTGGTAGAGAACCGTCGAGATGTGCTGGCCGGTGAAGGGTCGCTGGTAGGAGAGCAGCTCCCACGCCGTCACGCCCCACGAGAAGATGTCGGTCGCCGGCCCGATCGCCTCGCCGCGGATCTGCTCGGGCGCCAGGTACGCGGCGGTCCCCAGGGTCATGCCGGTCTGGGTGAGCCCGGTGTCCTGGTTGGTGAGCTTGGCGATCCCGAAGTCCATGATCTTCGCCGTGCCGTCTTCGAGGACGCGGATGTTTGCCGGCTTGATGTCGCGGTGCACGACGCCCTTGGAGTGCGCGTAGTCGAGCCCGCGGGCCACCTGCATCAGGTAGAGGAGCTTCTCGGGGAGGGGGAGGAAGTCCCTGCGCTTGATCTTGCGGTCGAGGTCCTCGCCGGAGAGGTATTCCTGGACGAGGTAGGGGACCTCGTCCTGAAGGCCGAAGTCGTAGACGGTGACGATGTGGCGGTGCTGCAGGTTGCCGGCGATCTGCGCCTCGTGGAAGAAGCGGTTGCGGACCTCCTGCTCCTCCGAGCTGCAGCTCTTGATCGCCACGAAGCGGCGGATGTGCGGGTCGAAGCCTTTGAAGATCGTGCCGAAGCCGCCTTCGCCGATCTTCTCGACGACCTCGTACTTGCCGATGGTTCTCATCTGCGGGATTTGCGTGGGGCGGGTGACGGGGGATGTTAACACGGTCACACCCACCGGCCGGGCGGCCCTCCGGCGGCAAGCAGCCCCTGGAAACGCCCCCGAAACGCCCGCGGAAAACGCACCGGCGCGGCTGCAGGAACGCGCTATCCTTCGCCCGGTCGGCAGGCGCCCGCCGCCGCCCAACCTACCCATGACCGAAGCCCTCCTCCCACCGCTCGCGGCGGCGGTCGCCCCGCGTTGGGCGAGCCACCTCGAGTGCTCGCGCACCGGGGTGACGGCGCCGCTCGACGAGCCGGCGTCGCTCTCGCCGGCGGGTGCGCCCTGGCTGGTGCGGTACGACCTCGCTGGGCGCGACGGCGAGGCCTGGCGGCGCTCGCTGGCGAGCCGCGACCGCGGGCTCTGGCGCTATCGCGAGCTCTTGCCGGTCGCCGACTTCGAGCGGCGGGTCGACCTCGGCGAGGGGGGGACCCCGCTCGTGCCTCTGCGGCGCCTGGCACCCGGGGGGGTCGTGGCCCTCGTCAAGGAGGAGGCGGCCAACCCGACCGGCTCCTTCAAGGCGCGGGGCATGGCGCTGGCGATCACGCGTGCCCGCGAGCTGGGCATCTCCGGGGTGGAGCTGGCGAGCGCGGGCAACGCGGCGCTCGCCGCGTGCGCCTACGCCGCCGCCGCCGGGCTCACGGCGCGAGTGGCGATGCCTCCCGACACCCCGGCGTCGATCCCCGCGCGCTGCCGCGCGTTCGGCGCCGAGGTGCTGCTCGTCGGGACCACGCTGGTCGAGTCGCGGGCGGCGCTGCTCGAGCGACCGGAGGGGCGTTTCGACCTCTCCACCTTCCGCGAGCCGTACCGCGTCGAGGGGAAGAAGACGATGGGCCTCGAGCTCGCCGAGCAGCTCGGCTGGGAGCTGCCGGAGTGGATCTTCTACCCGACGGGCGGCGGCACCGGCATCGTCGGCATGTTCGAGGCGTTCCGCCAGTTGCACCAGCTCGGCCTCGTGGGAGCGCGGATGCCGCGGCTCGTCGTCGTGCAGGCGGAAGGGTGCGCGCCGATCGCGCGCGCTCTCGAGCGCGGCGGCGATGCCGAGCCCTGGCCGGACGCGCGCACGCGCGCGTGGGGCCTGCGCGTGCCGAAGGCGCTCGCCGCGCCGCTCGTGCTGGCGGCCGTGCGCGAGACGGGCGGCCGCGGCGTCACCGTCAGCGAGGAGGCGATGGTCGAGGCCGCCGCGCGGCTCGCCCGCGACGAGGGGATGGAAGCGGGACCCGAGGGGGCGGCCGCCTTCGTCGCGCTCGAAAAGCTCGCGGCGGAGGGCGTGGTTCGAGAGGGAGAGCGCGCGATCGTCTTCCAGACCGGCGCACCCGGGAACTATTCATGAGCGGAACGCTCGAGCTGCTCTCAGCTCTTGCAGTGCCCGGCATCGAATGCGCGTCTTCTTCTGTCTCCAGAGAAGAGCTGGGTTGGTCTGCCACCCCTTGCCCCCCTGCCCCCCTTCCCCCTCGCCGGGGGAAGGGGGGTCCCGAGGCGCCAACGCTCAGCGGGAGACGAGGCTTTGCCTGACCGCTTCGACGTGCAGTCGCGGAAGAAGCTGCTCGAGGAGCTGCTCGACGACCTCATCTCGTCGGGCGGGATCAGCGCCGGCGTCGGCCTCTTCGGTACCACCACCGAGGTGCTCGCGGCGGCCGCCGTGGGGCATGCCGTGGAGGAACCGCCGAGCCTCGCCACGCCCGGCACGCTCTTCGACCTCGCCTCGCTCACCAAGCCGGTGGTGGCCACGCTCGCCCTCGTGCTCGACGAGCGCGGTCTGCTGCCGCTCGACCTGGCGATCGGCGACGTGTTCGGCAACTCCCACCCGCGGCTGCGCAAGCGGCGGCTCGGGCAGCTCCTGCGACACCGCTCCGGCCTGGCGCCGTGGACGCCCCTCTTCGCCCGCTGCAAGTCACGCTCGGAGACGCTCGACCTGCTGCTTTCCGGAGAGATGGTCTCCGCGGAGGGCGAGACCTACAGCGACCTCGGCTACGTCCTCTGGGGCTTCGCCGCCGAGGACACCCTCGGGACGCCCCTGGCGCAGCTCCTGCAGGAACGCCTGTTGCTCCCGCTCGGCATCCACAACATGACTCCCTCGCCAGGGCCTCGCCCCGACGTCGCGCAGTCCCGGCTCTCCAACGAGAAGGAGGTCGAGCTCGCGCGCGGCCAGGGCATCCGCATCGCCGAGGTGCGGCAGGTTCCCCATGGCACCGTGCAGGACGGCAACGCGCGCTTCCTCGGCGGCTTCGCCGGCCACAGCGGCCTCTTCAGCACCGCCAGCGCGCTCTGGAAGCTGGGCCGCGAGTGGCTCTCCCCGGGGCGCGTGCTGCGCGGCCGCGACGTCGCCGACGCACTCGGCTACGGCGAGCGCTACGCGCACGGCTGGTGGTGGCGGCGGATGCGCGGCCACGCCGGGCCCGCGCTCTCGGAGCGCGCCTTCGGGATGGTGGGGTTCACCGGCGGAAGCTGCTGGAACGACCCCGACCGCGACCTCGTGGCGGTGCTGCTGACGCATCGCACGAGCCCGAGCTTCGACCTGGCGCCCTGGCGCCGCCGCTTCCATCGGCTGGCCGTGGACGTCGTCGCGGCATCGCGTCCCGCCCTCGCCAGTTGAGCGCGACCCACAAAACCCGACCAGGAAACCCAGCCAGTTGAATCCAGCCGGTTGAAACCGCCGGCCGACCGAACCGCAGAGGAGCCCGAGAGATATGGAGCCGATCCGCCGTCGACGCCCCACGCTGTCCTTGCCTGCCCTGAGCGCCTCGCTCGGCATGAGCGCCCTGCTCGCGACGAGCGTCTGCTTCGCCCCGGCGGCGCTGGCGCAGGGAGGGCACGAGCACGCGATGCCGGCGCCGACCGCGGCGCCGGCCGCCCCTCCCGCGTCGCCGGCCGCCGCCCCCGCGTCGCCGGCCTCGCTCGCTTCGGGCTCGTATTTCTACCCCGATCCGGACGCCGGCGTGGCGGGGCTTCAGGCGCGGCGGCAGGCGCAGCTCGCCACCGCCGGCACCATCGGCGCCTTCCACGACTTCCACTTCGGCGACCGCATGTCGCTCGCCGGAATCACGTTCCGGCACCAGGCAGTCGACGACAGCGGGCGCACGTACAAGATGGTGCACTACGACCACGGCAACGGGCTGGCGGTGGCCGACGTCGACGGTGACGGCAAGCCCGACCTGTACTTCGTCACCCAGCTCGGCAGCAACGAGCTCTGGCACAACGCCGGCGACGGCCACTTCACGAACGTCACCGACCGGGCCGGCATCGGCCTCACCGACCAGATCAGCGTCGCCGCGTCGTTCGCCGACGTCGACAACGACGGCGACCCCGACCTCTTCGTCACCACCGTGCGCAAGGGAAACCACCTCTTCCGCAACGACGGCAAGGGGCGCTTCACGGACGTCACCGCCGCCGCGGGGCTCGGCTACAACGGCCACTCCTCGGGGGCCGTCTTCTTCGACTACGACCGGGACGGCAAGCTCGACCTCTTCCTCACCAACGTCGGCAAATACACCACCGACGTGGTGGGGCGCGGTGGCTTCTTCGTGGGAATGGAGGACGCCTTCCAGGGCCACCTCCACCCCGAGCGCAGCGAGAGCAGCATCCTCTACCGCAACCTCGGCGACGGCCGCTTCTCGGACGTCTCGTCGACCGTGCTCAGCCACACCGGCTGGAGCGGCGATGCGACTCCGATCGACGTCGACGCCGACGGCTGGATCGACCTCTACGTGCTCAGCATGCAGGGGGACAACCGCTTCTACCGCAACGTGGAGGGGAAGCGCTTCGTGGAGGAGACCGCGGCCCACTTCGCGAAGACGCCCTGGGGGGCGATGGGGGTGAAGGCCTTCGACTACGACAACGACGGCCGCGCCGACCTCATGCTCACCGACATGCACTCGGACATGAGCATCGAGGTTGGGATCGCCGACGAGAAGAAGAAGTCGAACATGCAGTGGAGCGAGCAGATGCTGCAGGGGGGCGCGAACAACATCTTCGGCAACGCGCTCTACCACAACCTCGGCGGCGGGAGCTTCGCCGAGGTCTCCGATCCGATGGGCGTCGAGAACTACTGGCCGTGGGGCCTCTCCGCCGGCGACCTCAATGCCGACGGCTTCCAGGACCTCTTCATCACCGCGAGCATGAGCTTCCCCTTCCGCTACGCGGTCAACTCGCTGCTGCTCAACGACGGCGGCAAGGTCTTTCGCGACGCGGAGTTCATCGTCGGCGTCGAGCCGCGTCGCAGCGGCCGCACGCACACCCAGTTCACCACCTGGGAGTGCGACGGCGCCGACAAGGAGAAGTCCCCCTGCGCCGGGCGCAAGGGCCAGGTGCGCGGCATGACGACGCTCGGCTCCCGCGCCTCGGTGCTCTTCGACCTCGACGGCGACGGCGACCTCGACATCGTCACCTCCGACTTCAACGCCGAGCCCCAGATCCTCGTCTCGGACCTGGCGGAGAAGCGCCCCGACCTCTCGTGGCTGCAAGTGCGGCTCCGGGGGAAGGAGTCCAACCGCGACGGGCTCGGCGCGCGCGTGGTGGTCAAGGCCGGCGGCCAGACCTACACGCAGTGGATGGACGGCAAGTCCGGCTACCTCTCGCAGAGCTCGATGCCGCTCTACTTCGGGCTCGGCGCCGCGAAGGTGGTGGACTCCGTCGAGGTGACCTGGCCGTCCGGCGCCACCCAGACCGTGTCGCACCCGAAGCCGAACCGCGTGCTCGAGGTGGGTGAGAAGGCCAAGCGGTGATTGACCAAGCGCTGACGAACCGAGCGCTGACGAACCAAGCGCCGATGGACCGCAGCTCGCAGCGGAGGAAGCTCGTCCTCGTCGACGGCGTGCGCACGCCGATGGCCGAATACAACGGCGCCTTCGCGCAGACCTCGGCGATCGAGCTCGGCGCCCTCGCCGCGCGGGCGCTCTTCGAGCGCACCGGCGTCGAACCGGCGGCCGTCGACCACACCGTCGTCGGCAACGCGCTCCAGACCTCGCCCGATGCGATCTACGGCGCCCGGCACGTGGCCCTGAGGGCGGGCGTGCCGGCCGAGCGCCCGGCGCTCACCGTGAACCGGCTCTGCGGCTCGGGGATCGAGGCGATCACGAGCGGCGCGCGGCTCCTCCTCGCCGGCGAGGCGACCGTGGCCCTCGTCGGCGGCATGGAGAACATGTCGCAGGCGCCGCACGTCATCTGGGGCGCGCGGCAGGGGCTCAAGCTCGGGCAGGGGAAGCTCGACGACCTGCTGATGGCGGCGCTCTACGACACCTGGTGCGGCTGCTACATGGCGCAGACGAGCAACAACCTGGCGCGCGACTACGGCATCTCGCGGCAGGAGCAGGACGCCTTCGCCCTCGAAAGCCAGCGGCGCGCCGCGGCGGCGTGGGAGAGCGGGCGGCTCGCCGAGGAGGTGGTGCCCGTCGAGGTGGGCAAGGGGAAGCGCGCGCGGCGCATCGAGCGCGACGACCACCTCCGTCCCGACACCACCGCCGAGGTGCTCGCCGGTCTGCCGACCGCCTTCGAGGAGGACGGCTTCGTCACCGCCGGCAACGCCTCGGGGATCGTCGACGGCGCCGCGATGATGCTGCTCGCCACCGAGGACTGGGCTCGCGAGCGGGGCCTCGCGCCGCTGGGGCGGCTGGTCGCCTGGGCGGCGGTCGGCGTCGAACCGTCGCGGATGGGGATCGGGCCGGCGCCGGCAATCCGCGCGGCGCTCGCCGCGGCGGGGATGACCCTCGCCGACCTCGACCTGATCGAGGTCAACGAGGCCTTCGCCGGCCAGGTGCTGGCGGTCGTGCGCGAGCTCGGCATCGACCTCGCGCGCCTCAATGTCAACGGCGGGGCGATCGCGCTCGGGCACCCCCTCGGCGCCACCGGCACGCGCATCACGCTGACGCTGCTCGAGGAGCTGCGCCGCCGCGGCGGCGGCGTCGGCGTCGCCTCGGCCTGCATCGGCGGCGGCCAGGGCATCGCCCTCATCGTGGAGTCGGCGTGATCGCGGCGTCGACAACACGAGCTCGGGTGGGGGCACCCCCTGCCCCGCGGGGGCGGGTGTGAATCCAGCTGGGGCGCTTCCACCGTCGTATTGGTTCGCACGGTCGACGTCCCACGAGGAGGCGGACCTCGTCGTGGTCGGCGCCGGCATCGTCGGCGCCTCGACTGCATGGTGGGCGATGCGGGCGGGGCGCCGGGTGGTCGTGCTCGAGGCGGAGCGGGTGGCGGCGGGCGCCACCGGGCGGAGCACCGGGTTCCTCGCCACCGGCAGCCTGCGCCCGTTCACCAGCCTCGCGCGGGCGGTGGGTGAGGAGCGCGCCCTCAGGCTCTGGGAGCTCACGCACGAGAACTTGACCCTGCTGCGCCGCGAGGTGCTCGCCGCCGGCCGCATCGACTGCGGCTGGCACGCCGACGGGAGCTGGCGCACGGCGCCGTCGGGCAGCGGCGCCGAAGCGGAGTGGGAGGAGAGCGCCGAGCGTCTCGCACGGCACGGCTTCGCCGTCGACTGGCGCGAGCGCGAGGCGACGCGGCGCGAGTCGGGCAGCCCCGTGTTGGGCGGCGCGCTCCACGTCGAGGGGGACGGCGGCGTCGACCCGGTGGCGCTCTGCCGCGGCCTGCTCGCGCACTCGGGCGCCGAGGTGCGCTCCGGAGTTGCGGTGCGCGGCGTCGAGGCGGCGGGCGACCGCGTGCGCGTGACCTGGCCGGGGGGCGAGGTCGTCGCGCGCTCGGTGATCCTCGCCGTCAACTCGCACGTCCGGCCGCTGGTCCCTGCGGTGGCGGGGAAGCTCGAGCTCGTCGGCGTCGAGGTGCTGGCCACCGCTCCGACGGCGCCGCGCCTCTCCGGCATGTGGGTCGTCGCTCCGCACGGGCTCGCGGCGCGACAGCTCGCCGACGGCACGTTGCTCGCCGCGGCGCCCGCCGACAGCGCGGTCGGCGGTGGCTACCTCGAGGCGCCCACCGCGGCGGGCCAGGCACGCCTCGAGGCGACGCTGCAGGAGGTGCTCCCCGCAGCCCATCGGGCCCCGGTGCTGCACCGGTGGTCGGGGACCATCGTGCGCACACAGGATGGGCTGCCCTGGGTGCGCAGCGTTCCCGGCGTGCCTGCGGCCGCGTATGCCTGCGGCTTCAACGGCGGCGGGCTGTCGCTCGGCTTCGCGCTCGGCCGCCGGCTCGCGCGCTGGGCGGGCGACGGTGACGAGAAGCACCTGACGCTCTTCCAGGCGACCGCGCCGACACCGGCGTAGGCGGCGAGCCCGCTACCAGCGGTGGTAGGCCGGGTGGCCTGGCCCGACGGCGACGAACGTGCCGTCGCAGGTGGCGGTGAGCTTGCCGCTGGACGAGAGCTCGGCGTGCACCTTGACGCGCGCGCCGTCGGCCTCGACGATTCGCGAGCGGAGGGTGACCGGCGCCTTGGTCGGCGTCGGGTGGCGCATCTTCACGTGGAAGTCGGCTGTCACCGTGCAGGGCGGCGTCGCGAGGCCGTCGCGGCGCATCAGGTGCCAGGCGGCGTTCCAGTTGCTGTGGCAGTCGAGGAGGGCGCCGACGATGCCGCCGTTGAGGACGTCGTCGAAGGCCTCGTGGTGGGGCTGGGGCGTCCAGGTGCAGACGAGCTGCTCGGGGTCGTCGTCGGCGGGGAAGCTGCGGAGGCGGAGGCCCTTGTCGTTGGCGGGGCCGCAGCCGAAGCAGCGGTTGTGGGGGGCATAGCGTTCCTGGATGCAGACGGTGTCGGTCACGACGGGAGGATAGCGCGGGGAAAGACACGCTGAGAGGTGAGCGGAGCAGAGTGGCAGAGCGGAGCGGAGGAGAGCAGAGCGGAGCAGAAGCAGTGCGGACTGCTTGGGGTTGGTGGTACGGCACGGGCCCCGCGGGACGGCCGGTATCCCACGGTGCTCAGGGCCGCGGACGGCCCTTCCGCGCCGCGGGAGCCCTCCGTCCGGCGCGCCCCATGCCTATCCGGACCTGACCACGGAGCGGAGATCAGCGACTCGACGTTCCGTCGTTGGCCGAGAGGCCCTCGCGGACTTGCAGCTCGCGATGGGCGGTCCGGCCGACGCCGTCGACCACGACGATTCGGTGGGAGCCGGGTCGCGGCTTCCACCATAAACGCTGGTCGGCGGGAACGCTTCCCAGGTACTCGCCGTCGATGAACCACGAGAGCGCGCCGCCGCCGCCGGCCTCGCCTTGGAGGGGAACTTCTTGGCGTGCCGTCGGGAGGCCGGGTAGAAGGACGAGCACCTGGCCTGCGGGGGGAGAGAGGATTCGGAGCTCTCCGGGTTCGGCTTGTGGCTCGCACCCGGGGGCGAGTGGCGGGGGTTCGGGGAGCCAGCGGTGGCGATCGCCGAGCCAGCTGCGCAGGCTCGCCGGCCACGTGACGAAGCTGCGCGTCTCCCACCGGTGGCCGCCGCGGCAGGTGGGGCCGAGGGCGAGGCCGGTCGCGAGATCGACGTCGACGGCGACGTGGTAGGGGCAGCGGCGGGTCGGCACCGCCGCGCGCGAGGCGAGGACGCGCTTGCGTGTCGGGCAGGCGGCGCCCGGCAGGTAGCCCGAATACGCGCAGACCTCGAGCCATTCGAGCCCGGCCGGCGCGGCGTCGGGTCGCGGTAGCCGGCGCGGCTCGAGCCCCTCGAGGAGGTCGAAGAGGATCGGGCCGGCGGCGTCGGCGCCGACGAGGTCGAAGGCGCCGCGGTTGTCGAAGTTGCCGAGCCAGACCGCCGCCGTGTAACGGGCGCCGGAGCCGACGGCCCAGGCGTCCCGGTGGCCGTAGCTGGTGCCGGTCTTCCAGTGCACGTGAGGGGGGCTGCCCGACCACTTGCGGCGCTCGGGGAAGTCCGGGCGGTCGCGGCGCGAGAGCGTGCGGCGGGTGAGCCAGGCGGCGGCGGGGGACACGAGCCGCGGCGCATCGTCGTCTTCGGCGAGCCTGACGAATTTCACGTCGCTTCGTTGCGGAGCGCCGGCGGTGCCCGAGCCGTGCGCTGCAAGCAGCCGCAGCGGCCGGAAGCGCCCGTCTTCGGCGAGCGCGGCGTAGAGGCCGGCCATCTCCAGCGGCGTGACGTCGACGGCGCCGATCGCCGCCGAGAGACCGTAGAACCCGGGGTCGTCGCGGAGGTGGCGGAAGCCTGCGCCGCGCAGGGTGCCGAGGAAGGACTCGAGCCCGATGCGGTCGAGGAGGTGGACGAACGGTACGTTGAGCGACAGCGACAGCGCGTCGTCGAGCGAGACGAGGCCGGCGAAGCGGCCGTCGAAGTTCTGCGGCGTGTAGTTGCCGTAGGCGACGGGCACGTCGGGGACGAGGTGGTCGGGGAGCGCCAGCCCGCGCTCGATGCCGAGCGCGAAGATGAGCGGCTTGAGGGCCGACCCCGGCGAGCGGGCGACGTCGAAGCCGGGGATCTGACCACCGTGGACGCCGTCCCAGAAATCGAAGTTGCCGACGAGGGCCCGCACCTCGCCGCGCTCGTGGTCGGCCACGACGACGGCGCCGTTGTGGATGCCGAGCAGCTCCATCTCGGACCGCGCGCCGGCCATCTCGCGCTCGGCGAGGAGCTGCGCGCCGCGGTCGAGGGTGGTGTCGATGCGGTCGCGGCCGGGGTGGCGCGCGCGCAACCAGAATGCGGCGTGCGGCGCGTGACGCGGCAGGGGCCGCAGGCGGGTGGGCACGTCGGCCCAGCTGGCCGGGTCGGAGCCCGCCATGCCCAGCGCGCCCGCTTCCACGAGACGGGTGGCGACGTCGGCGCGGGCGGCCGCGAGGCGCTCGCGGTTGCGCGCCGACGGCGAGCGCGAGCCCGGCTGCTGCGGCACCGCGAGCAGCACGGCGATCTCCTCCGGCACCAGGTCGCGCGCGCCGTGCCCGAAGTAGGCCCAGCACGCCGCCTCGATCCCCTCGAGGTTTCCGCCGTAGGGCGCGTAGGTGAGGTAGGCGGCGAGGATGTCGCGCTTGCCGAGGCGCGCCTCGAGCTGCAGCGCGCGGAGCGCCTCGATGCCCTTGCTCCAGAGCGTGCGCGGCCGCGGCTCGAGGACCCGCGCCAGCTGCATGGTGAGGGTCGACCCGCCGGAAACGGCGTGGCGGGCGCGCACGTCGAGCCACGCCGCGCGCAGGAGCGCCGCCGGATCGACGCCCGGGTGGCGCCAGTAGCGCTTGTCCTCGAAGCGGACGAGCGCCCGCAGGTAGTCGGGGTCGACGGCATCGAGGTCGGCGCGGATGCGCACCTTGTCGTCGGGGGAGAGGAAGACGTAGGCCGGCGAGCCGTTGGCGTAGGCGACGACCGTCGATGGCGGAACGGAGAGGCGCGCGGGAAGCGGCACGATCCACAGCGCCGCGATGGCGAGGGCGGCGACGCCGAGGGCCAGGCCGCCGATCTGGAGTCGCCGGTGCCGGAGCCAGGCCGCCGCACTGGAGCGAGGGTTCCGCGGAGCCTCTCGATCCTGAGGCAGATCCTCTCCGGGTCCGGATGTCGGGGCGGGGCCTGCCCCCGCCCGTCCGCTCCGTTTCCTACGCATCCGTTCCCACATCTCGCGTCACCGACGGTTGCGGGCCTCTACCACGGCCCCTTCACCGCCACCGTACCTCCATGCACCCGCGCCCAGCTCCGCGGGTCGTACATCGCCTCCGCCTCCGCGCCGGGGAGCTGGAAGCTCCCGGCCGTCACCGCCCGCACCGCATAGACC